>OGOG01000066.1_pt1 | contig 101343 bp, 116 predicted proteins | sample 1552581 | NCBI WGS metagenome assembly OGOG01 (sample SAMEA2580152, study PRJEB22360) | human gut metagenome | biome: human gut; feature: human-associated habitat; material: faeces | place: Denmark | collected 2008/2010 | reverse complement strand
CATGAATTTCTTCATGAGACATTTTATCACCTCCTTATAGGAGAGTATACCACAGAAAGGAGAACAATGAACGAATTAGAACAGAAAACAATATATTCCGTGGAAGTAGCGGAAATGGTAGGGAAAGAGCACAGCAAGTTACTGAGAGATATAAGAAATTATATTGAACAGCTAGCCGAAGCCAAAATTGGCTCGGGCGATTTCTTTACGGAAAGCAAGTACAAAGATGCAAACAATCAGGAAAGACCTTGCTACCTTGTAACGAAGAAAGGTTGCGAGTTCATAGCACATAAGATGACCGGAGTTAGGGGAACAGAATTTACGGCAAAGTACATTGACCGTTTCCACGAAATGGAAGATTCCATTAAGGCACATATCCCTACCGGACAGGAATTGATTGCACTGGCAGTTGTCGAAGCACAGAGGATGCTTGCACAGAAAGAGGAAGAGGTTAAGCAGTTACAGACCACTGTACAACAGATGGATGCCGTGATTACCGATATGACACCAAAAGTTGACTATGTGGACAAAATTCTTTCATCTAACGACTGTATGACAGTCACACAGATTGCACAGGACTACGGAATGAGTGCGGTGAGGTTCAATTCAGTTTTAAGAACAGCCGGCATTCAGAGAAAAGTAGGTGACCAGTGGATATTGTATGCAGACTTCCAGGGAAAGGGTTATGTGAGAACAAAGACAAATGATTATGTTAAGCATGACGGAAGCACTGGAACAAAGCCACTTACCGTATGGACACAGAAAGGCAGAATGTTCTTATACAACAAGCTGAAAGAGATTGGCATTGAACCTATCGAGGAGGAAAGCGCATGAGAACAACAATAAAGCTGTTTCTTCCTATTATAATAGCACTCTCCATCACATTTACGTCCACAGCACAGCCAGCCGGTAGTTTCATTTCCGAGGAAGCACAGGAATCATGTGCAAAGTACGGTGAGGAATACGGCATCTGTCCGGAACTGCTCATGGCAATGATCGAGAAAGAATCTTCCGGCAGACCGGATGTGGAAAGTGGCGGTTGCAAAGGTCTGATGCAGATATCTGACAGATGGCATAAAGACCGCATGGAGCGTTTGGAAGTGACGGACATCTACTCCGTGGACGGCAATATCCATGTGGGAGCAGACTACTTGTCGGAATTGTTTGAAAAGTACTGTGATGTAGGAATTGTCCTCATGGTTTACCACGGAGAGAAGAACGCAGCTACAAAGACAGAATTAAGTGATTACGCAGACTGGATATTAACCAGGAGCGCAGAACTGGAAAGGATGAATGGAAAATGACGAACAGAGAGAAGTATGCGGAACAGATTATTGACATGGCACTTGATAGTATAGAGATAGCTGTGGACAAAGAAGGAAAGTTATGTGATTGCAATGTAATACGTTGTTCCGATTGTGCATGGAGTGGTAAAAGCAGATGCCGTGAAAGGTTCAAAGAATGGGCGAAACAGGAATATGTAGAGCCTACGGTTGACTGGTCGAAAGTGCCTGTGGACACGAAAGTGTACGTAAGAGATTCCGATAGTGACCCTTGGAAACCTAGATATTTTGCAAAATTTGAAGGTGGGAAAATATTTACATGGACTAATGGTGCTACTTCTTTTTCAAGGAACAGCGTTTGTGATTCCTCATGGTGGAATCAAGGAAAACTTGCGGAGGACACCGTATGAGTGCCAAAAAGCGGTTTACCGTCAAAGGGTGCATCGGAAAGATATTTTACAGTCCGAAAGAATGGGAAGTTGACCGTGAAACAGCATTCTATTACAGAATTGTAAACCGCAATACCGGGAAGAAAAAATGGTTAGGAAAGGAGTATTTTCATGCAGAAACGACAGATTATCCCCATCGTCCGTGCGAATGAGATTCTGATTGCAAGATTGTTAGACGCAGGAATCTTGTATATCGGAGAAGACAACGTGATTCACGTAACAGAAAACTGAAAGCCGGAGGAGTGAGGAAATGGAAAGGAAGATAAGAAAAATCTTGGTAGAACTGGGGCTGAAACAGTACTTGCCGGGATTCCAGTACATCATCGAGGTTGAAACGCTGATGTTTGAGAACCGGAACAGAAGACTTTCTGAAATCTACCGGATTATCGGAGAGAAACACAGCACAAATGAAAAAAGCGTGTATCAGGCGATCAAGTGGGTTGTTGATAAGATGAACCCAAGCACAGAGTTATACAAAGAAATCAATGAGACAGACAAGCCGGTATCAATCTATATGTTTGTAAATTCACTGTATTTATATCTTTGGGAGGAAAGGAAAAATGAGGATTAAGCACATCTTTTTGCAGAATTTCTGCAAGTTCTATGGTTCTAACGTAGTGGACACTGATTTATACGACCGTACAGAAGTTTCCGGTGTAAATGAAACAGGCAAGTCCACGATCAAAAGAGCAATTCAGTATATTTTTGGATGCCGTGACGAGAACGGCAGAGAAATCACCGGAATCAGACCGCACGATAAGGACGGCAATGACATTGACGGAGATATTACCGCAGAAGTTACCGTGGAGATTGACGGTACAGACAAGGTTCTGAAAAAAGTATGCCGTCAGAACTTCAATAAGAAAGGCGAGTTTACCGGAAATGTCACGGATTACTATGTGAATGATATTCCAAAAAAGGCAGCAGATTTTGAAGCATTTTTGGAAGAGAGTGTATGCGGAAAAGATAAGTTTTCACTTTGCATCAATGCCATGACACTTCTGCTGAAAGGTGGCACGGATCAGAGAGCACTTCTCGCTGATATGTTTGGTCAGCACAGCAATGACGATATTTGCGACCAGTTTCCGGAGTTTGAAGCATTAAGGACTGTTCTGCAGGACGGTACGGTTGATGAACTGAAAAAGAGATGCAATACGCAGTTGTACGGCACAAGGGGAAGAAATGGAACCAAGGGCTTGCAGGATCTGTTAGATGAAATTCCGAGCCGTATTGACGAGGTGAGCCGTCAGAGAGTGGATATTGACCTTGCGGAACTGGAACTGAAAAAGAAAGCTTTACTGGATAAGCTGTCAGAGAACATTAAGCAGCAGACAGATACGCAGAACAGCATGAAGTCCTACGATAAGCTTTCTGATGGAATCATTGAGTTAAAAGGTCAGTTGAGCGCATTACAGCAGAAAGCGAATGAAAAACTGGATGCGGACAGAAGAGAGAAGCGCACAACACTGAATCAGATTCAGAATGAGCATCAGAAAGAGTTGCTTAAGGCGGATACCATTCGTGAAGAGATCACGGAACTGGAAAAGCGTATCGCACAGTATGAACAGAAGAGACAGGATTTGAAGAAGAGTTGGGATTTGAACAAAAGCCTTAAATTTGATGAAAATTCTCTGATCTGTTCCTACTGTGGACAGGAATATCCGGAAGAGAAAAAAGAGCAGTTAAGAACGGAGTTTGATACGCATAAGGCACATGAACTGGAATTGATTACCAAAGAGGGTTCTTCCTGTGCTGACCATATCAAAGCGGATCAGGAAGAACTGGAGCATAAGCGTGAGGAACTGAAAAAGACCGAGGATGAAGTGGAGCGGTTGGAAAAAGAGATTGCCATTGCCGATAATGCATTAAATTCCATTCCGGCAAGCGTGGATATTTCCAACACAGAAGAATACAAAGCTATCCAGTCACAGATTGCTGAGAAAGAAGCTTCCATGAACAAATTCACTGACATGAATCTTCTCAGAATCCAGTTAAAAGGTGATGAAGAGCAGATCCGCAATGATATTTCTGTGGTTGATAAGTCTTTGGCGAGTGTAAGCATTAACGAGAGTGTGGATAAGCGTATCACAGAACTGGAACAGGAGCGAAAGAACATTGCACAGAAGATTACGGATGTGCAGGCACAACTTGAACTTTTAAAGAAATTCAGCCGGAAGAAGAACGAACTGTTGGAAGCTGATGTGAATAAATACCTTTGCTTCTGCACTGTGCGGATGTTTAGACCTCTTGTGAATGGTGACACGGAAGAATGTTGTGACTTTACATACCGTGGAGAGCCTTACAGCCGGAACATGAACCACGGAGCAAGGATCCTGACAGAGATTGACATTTGCAATGCGTTTCAGAAGCGGTGTGGTGTGGAATTGCCTATTATGGTTGACGATACCGAGAGCCTTGACCCTTGGAAGATTCCTGATGTTGACAGTCAGTTGATTATGTTCCGCAGAAGTGATGATGCGAGCTTGAAAGTGGAGGAAGCGAAGAATGAGTAATGAAGCAGAGAAACGCTACATTGTCGAGCGTGAGTTTGAACACGTAGGGTATAAATGCGTTGTGATATTTGGAAATATGGCTCACAGGTGCGGATATGTTGGCATTCCAAAGAATCATACGTTATACGGAAAAAATTATGATTACCATCTTGAAATTAAAAAATCAGATATTTGGGGCAGAGAAGTAAGTGGCATTTTCCCTTTGCTTGGTGCTTGTATTGATAAAGATGAAAGAATTCGAATTGAAGCATATTTCCAGTGTCACGGAGGTATTTCATATTCAGGTGGTGGAACAAATTCAAATTATCCTATCAAAAGTGATTTATGGTGGTTTGGGTTCGATTGCGGTCACGCTGGAGATAAGGCGGATTTGGATTATGCAATACAGAAATTCCCAAGCCGTAAAGAAATTTATCAGATGCAAAAAATGATAGAAAGTAAATTTCCTGTTGGTGTCGATGTCGTTCGTTCAGAAGAATATGTTGCTGATGAATGTAAGAAGTTGGCGGAGCAATTGAAAGAGTTTGAAAGGAATGAAGAGAATGCAGATTAAGAAAGAAACAGTCATTTCTGTTCTGACAACAAGCGGAGAAACAATCAATGCCGGTGACACCGTGATATTCAATTTTGATGACAAGTGTTGCGTGGGTGTGTACCTGGGACTTTCAGACCGTGGAGCCTTGAAATTCAAAGGAAAGATTGCTGATACAGATGTGACATTCCATGTGATGCCTAGAAGCATCAAGGAGATTTACAAAGCTGATGTGACAGTGCATCAGGGAGTTGCAAGTGGATTTATGAATGAGCCGGAAAGCGAGGAAAAATAATATGAGAAAATCTAATGTTTTGAAGATGCAGAGAGTTTTTATTCCCAAGGTTGGAATTTTTGATAAGAGCCTTTCTTTTGAGAATGGAATTTACGTTGTCCGTGTCGATGACAAGGTTTACAAGGAAACTGCTAATGAGTTGTTTGCTGTGCAGGCATTCAATGAGATTTAGGAAGCGAGGAAGAATAGCATGGGATTTACAGAGGTTTTAACGATCGTTTTCATTGCTCTGAAGTTACTTGGAGTGATTAGCTGGTCATGGTGGCTTGTACTACTGCCGGAGATTTTAGCATTTGTTGTATATGCAATCATGGTGATTTCGGCTGTTGTGGTTAATGTAAAGTTCAGAAATTCAATGGAAGATTTTGACAGAAAGTGGGGACTGTAAGATGGTAAAACGTAAATTTAAGGTTGGAGAAAGATACAAAAGCGGATATTTTGCAGACAATGATGCAGTAATTGAAATCACAGAAATCAGTGGTGGCACTGTTTTTTACAAAGATGTAGTTGGGGAAAGCATTGGTTTAAAACATTTCCAAATAGGTTCTATATTCTCTGCCGCTTTAGAAAAAGTAGACACAACTATTGTCATCTACCGCAATGACAACAAAGTAGTTGCGCTGGACAAGTCCACTGGCGAGAAAGCAGAAGCAAACTGCAATCCTGCTGATGAATTTGATTTCCGTACTGGTGCTAAGTTGGCTTTTAATCGGCTGATGGGCGAAGATGCGAAGCCTGATAACGGTGTCCGGGAGGTTAAGAGAAAAGCTAAAGTCGGTGAGTACATCAAGGTTGTTTATGCGATGCCTTGTTTGATTCCTTATAAAAACGGAGATATTTTCAAAGTAAATTGCGTTACGACATCAGGATGTATTTGCAAAAAATCTGAGGAAAATGTTGGTTTATGGCACAAAGAGTATGTTGTCCTCGAAAACTACGAACCGGAGAAAGAACCGGAGAAGAAAGACGAAATCTGCGTGGGAGATACCGTAAAAGTCACGAATACCAGTAAGCAGTACAACTTATACGATACATGGAGTGGTCTTTTAGGATACAAACAGAATTTTGTAATAGGTTCTGATGTTAAAAATGAAGACGAATACAAAGTTTTAAGAATTAAAAAACATGATAGGTTTGCAAGTACTATTGCACTGATTCAGAATCCCAAGACAACCCAGGTATTCATCATAGGAATTGACGGCATCAAGAAGGTAGAAAGGTAGGTAGAAACATGGCAGACGAAAAGAAGCAGGAAGTAATGACACAGGAAAAGGCAGAGGTAAAGGAAAGCAAGAATAAGGTTACAGATTACAGTCTTGGGATTTTTGGAACATCCGACAATTTTATTATGGCAATGCAGATGGCAAAGGCACTGGCTGATTCAACGATTGTTCCGCAGACATATCAGAAAAATCCGTCTAACTGTTTGATTGCCATTGAACAGGCACAAAGAATGCACATTAGCCCTCTGATGGTTATGCAGAACCTTTATCCGATACAGGGAAGACCTAGTTGGAGCAGTAAGTTTTTGATTGCCTCTATTAACGCAAGCAGAATGTTTGACATGGAGTTGCAGTATGACGAGGTAAAGGATAAAGATGGAAAGCCTTATTCATGCGTAGCGTGGACTATGAAAAACGGTCGCAGAGTTGAGGGTATGGAAGTCAATATGCAGATGGCAAAGGACGAGGGATGGCTTGGGAAAAATGGAAGTAAGTGGAAAACCATGCCACAGTTAATGCTCAGATACAGAGCGGCATCGTTCTTCTCTAGTCTGAATTGCCCGGAACTGACAATGGGTATTTACACAAAAGAAGAAATCGAAGATGGAGACTTCAAGGAATATCCGATGGAACCCATTCAGGAACAGGTTCACAGGGAGATTCAGAATAATGCAAACACTGTTGAGTTTGAGGAAGTACCGCAGACACCGCAGACCGCAGAGACGGACATTGCCAGCGCAGAGACGCCGGATTGCTTTAAGTAGGGAGGACACCATGAGAATTATTTCACAGGACGGTAGAACTGATATTCCATATGAAAATTTTTGCTTTGGAATTACAAAAGATAATTCCATTGTTGCGATAAGAGATACCATTGCCAGACCCTCAGAAATTGCGCATGGCGTTGTAGCTACATATTCCAAAGAAGAAAAATCGAAGAAAGCTATGGAAATGCTTAGAAAAGCATACGTTGGTATGCCGATTCTTTTTCAAAATGTTGAAATTACAGAAGATGTGGTAAAACAGTTTGAAAAATTGAAAAATAGTGGAATTATAGTTCAAACCATGAACAATGAGCCATCAAAAGTTGAATATGTAAATAACTGCATATTTCAGTTTCCAAAAGATGACGAAATTGAGGTAGAAACATGAAGCTAAAATGTTTAGGATCCGGTTCTTCAGGTAACTGCTATCTTCTAACGGCAGATAACAGTGAAACACTTTTACTGGATGCAGGACTCCCTATCATGGACATAAAACGTGGTCTTAACTGGGATATTAAGTGTGTTGTGGGTGCGATATGCACCCATACGCACAAAGACCACTCATTATCCGTATCAGACCTTAAACACATGGGAATACCAGTATTTAAGCCATATGAGAGTTTAGAACCTATGGAAATATGCTTTACTGGTGGAAAAATAATGGCATTTGATCTTACTACACTGGATGGTAAGTGGACACATACCAACGCTGATGGTTCAGAATGCCATTGTTATGGATTCCTGATTACTCACCCGGAAATGGGGAAATTGCTTTATGTAACTGACACGGAATTTGTTAAGTGGCGGTTCCATGAATTAAACCACATCCTTATTTCATGTAACTATCAGAAGAAGTACATTACAGAGGATTCCAACGATGCTAAGAAATCCCATGTGTACCGTGGTCATATGGAACTGGAAACAGTAAAGGAATTTGTTCTTGCGAACAAATCAGATGCCTTGCAGAACGTCATATTGTGCCATTTAAGCCGTGATAATTCTGATGCCAAAGAATGTGTCACAGAGGTAAAAAAGATTGATCCATTGGCGAATGTGGACTATGCGGTAGCAGGCAAGGAATGGATTTTACAGAATGGAAAGGAGTGTCCGTTTTGATTGAGTGGAGTTTAATATCTAAACTTATGAATTGCTTTCCGAATAGTGTTGTAACAAGCAAAGTAGAATTTATAGCACATATCAGAAGCAACACATATTTTATATTGAAAGATTGTAAAACAGAAATGGATGTGAAGTGTAAAGTTTTGGAATGGCTTTCAATGGCAGCATACAAAACAGAACCATACAGCACTAAAGAGAGCAATGACAAATTCCATAAATTCATTTTGCAAGGAATAAATGATTTTTTGGGTACTACTTTTTCAGAGAAAGATATGGAAAAGATATACACATATTTGGGAAACAGATGTAACCATGAAAAAACAATAAGTTTTGTTGCCAGCGGATATGATATGAGCGTTTTAGAAGAATAGGTGGTGATTCGTTTGGCTGATTGGAAGAATGTAGCAAAAGCAAAATCCATAGAGAGAAAGAATCGTGAAAGAATACTGGCGGTCAATCCACACGTGGACGATGAAAGTGGAATTTACTTTCTGACAAGAACAGACGAGGATGGTTTCCGTTTTGCGTATGTGGGACAGGCGGTACACCTACTACAAAGACTGGCAGGGCATCTTAACGGATACCAACACATTGATTTATCCATGAAGAGCCACGGATTGTATTCTGTGGAGAACATACACGGTTGGAAAATCGGATTCTTAAATTATCCGGTAGAAGAACTGGACAAGTGGGAGCAATACTGGATTAAGCGTTATGCGGACGAGGGTTATCAGCTTCGCAACAAGACAGCAGGCGGTCAAGGTGATGGAAAGAAGCAGATCGCAGAGTACCGACCGGGAAAAGGTTACCGTGATGGACTGGCACAAGGCAAAATCAACCTTGCAAGGGAACTTGCGAACATAGCCGACAAGCATCTAGTCATCAGTTTGAAGCCTGAGAAGCAGAACAATTCCGTGTCGCAAAGACAATTTGTTCGGTTTATGGAACTTTTGCATGGAGAAAAGGATGGTGAAAGTAATGAATAAAACAGACTATGAAGTACTTTTACAATACGTTGAAGAAACTGACAAGGAGTTTTATGAATCTCTTTCTACTCAAAAACAAATTATGTATCTTTGCTATCAATATGGAACTAGATCTTTTAAAGAGTACTTGTTTAAGTATAGATTTCAGCAAGTCTGCAATAAATTAAAGGAGTTTTTCAGAAAATGGTGAAATACGAAGATGAATGCTGCGGATGTGCCACTGAAAGAACTTGAAAATCACAGAACTTGGAGGTGATACAAAAAATGCCAAAACGATATGACAATCCGCAGGAAATTTTGAAAATCATGCGGCAGACAGAACTTTTGAAGCAGTCTGCAGAGAGAAGTCCATTCACCGGAATACTGACACTGTTCTGCTATACCTTGTGGAAAGACTATAAGTACTCACAGACGAGACTTTCCGACTTCTGCGGTAAATTCACAGAGTACAACGAAAAGTACGAGAATGAGCCTTATACGGAGTTACAGAGCAAGCTTAACGATTTTGCAGACTGGACGATTGAGTACAAGGAATTTACCGAAGCTGATTATCCGCATTATAAGTCGGTTGTAGCGCAGAACTGCATCCGGGAACAGGTCAGATGTAACAACCTTATCAATGAGTTGTCCACAAGGTACATCCTATATGGAATGGTAATTCTTATGGAAGATGGATTCGGTAAGAAGAAGCTGACGAATTTCAAGGATAAGTTTTCTGACCACATGGACAAAGCAGGAGACAAGTGCAACGGAAAAGATTTCATGGACTTGTGGAGAGAACTGGTGGAAAACACCGGGATCTATATTGAGAAGCCTATTTTTGAGTAAGGAGTTCTAAATGGCAGAAAAACGAATGTTCAGTGCAAAAATAATTGAGAGTGATGCTTTTTTGGATATTTCTGCTACGGCTCAAATGCTTTATTTCCACATTTGCATGAACGCTGATGATGACGGATTTGTGAACAACCCACGGAAAATTATAAGGATGTGCGGTGCTTCTGATGATGATTTGAAAGCGTTGATAGACAACAGATTCCTGTTATCTTTCGATAGTGGTGTAGTATTGGTAAAGCACTGGCGCATTCACAACTACATTCCACCGGATCGTTACAAGCCGTCATGCTATGTGGATGAAAAAAGCAAAATAGGTTTGAAACTAAACGGATCCTACACAACAGATCCTAAAAAGATGGTTTCCCCAGTAGAGGGAAATCCAAAGAAAAATTGCTACGACAAAGAAATCAAACTTGATAAGAGGTGATATAAATGCAGATGACAGGATATGAACTGTTGGCGAACTATGAAAAAGCAGAGGACAAGGACAAACAGATTCAGATTCTTGCGGATTTGAACCACATCCCGGTTGACATGGTGCGTTTTGTGATTGACAACAGAGAGAAATTCGATGTTTCAGAGACACCATTGTCCATAGAAGAATTTGCAAAGTGGTGTGAGACGGAACTTGACCGTGTGGATGACCATATCCATGCGCAGGAAAAATATTACAGAGAAATTTGCAATGTATACAGAATCGCAAGTACATACGGAAAAGGAGTGTAGCTGTATGAGAGAGGGAACAGGAAACTTTCAAAACGGTGACTTACTCTACATGGCTACACATCCGGTTGCTGATGCTATTAGAATCGGACGCACGAAGCCATATGAGTGCAGCTATCCAGTGATGGTGGAGAGACCGAGGATCAAGGAAAGGAGCAAGGATGGAGAGACTGACAGAAAGAAAAAGAAATTTTAATGGCACTGCTATGAGCAAAAAGTCAATGATAGACAGAGAAGGATATCCTGCGGTAAGTGATTATGCATCAAAAGTACTTACAAAATTAGCAGATTATGAGGATGCCGAAGAGCAGGGATTGCTCTTGCGGTTGCCGTGTAAGGTGGGAGATAAATTATATCGTATAACTCCATATGCAAAAGAACCGATTATTACAACACACGTTTTACAAATAAATATCAAGCAGTTTTTCAATGAAAAAATAATTGTAAGAATTGATGTCATGGATAAAATGGGTGAAAGTTGTTATTTCTTAGATGATATAGGTAAAAAAGTATTCTTATCGAGAGAGGAAGCTAAAGCCAAACTGGCAGAAATGGAAGGTGCGGAATGAAGAGAGAAGAAGCTATCAAATTATTAAATGATATCCATAGTCAGTGTTGTGATACGGCAAATATCCTTTGCACACTTGATGCTGATAAAAGATGTGATGCATTACAGCTAGCAATCATCGCCTTGCAGAATCAGCCGGTGTGGATTCCGGTAAGCGAGAGACTGCCGGAAGAATCTCTTAATAGCGTAATTGGATGGGATACATATCGAAACCGTTGTTGCTTTGTACAATATTTGGGAGGACGGTTTGTCCTCAGTGATGATATTGATAGCGTAAATGTCACAGCATGGATGCCACTGCCGGAACCGTACCGGGAAAGCGAGCCACATAAGCAGACCAACGCAGACCGTATCAGGAGCATGACTGATAAGGAACTGGCAGAAATGTTGTCAGTAGTAAGCCAACATTGCGTTGTGTATCTTTCAGACCATATTGACTGTAGACACAGTAGGTGTGAGTCGAGTTGTAAAAGTAACATTAAGAAATGGTTGCAGAAAGAAAGTGAGGAATGAGGATGCAGGATAGATATTTATTCAAGGCAAAGAGTTTTGATTATGAGGTTGTCGGTAACAAGTTTGACAATCCGGAACTGTTGTAGGAGTAGACATGACGGAGAATGGAGCAATGGAACTTAAACCGTGCCCGTTTTGCGGCGGAAAAGCAATGTTCTTAACCATTACAAATAAGTCATCACATTCGGCTGTTGGGGTAATGTTCAAAATCAAATGTATGAAATGCGGAACAGAATTTCCAAAAAGCTATGAATGTGAGATGTACATGGATCAGGACGGAGGCATCAGAACAGGGAAAGACGAGCGAACAAAAGCAATTACAGATTGGAACAGGAGGGCGAACGATGAAAATACTAATTGATATTCCAAAGGCATTTGAAGTGGACTATAACACAGACCGATTTGCAGAGTTCTTCCAGCGTTGTCTTGCGGATATGAATACCTGCTGTGGTAACTATGAGTCGGAAACCGCAGTGATGATGGAAAAGGCATTTACAGAAAGTAAGATCTACGACCAGAACAAGGTTGTGAAGCAGTTGGAAGAACGCACAGCATTCCTGAAAGACTGTACGAAGTATGGAAATAAGACAGCAGATCAGCAGTCAAAATCCTACGACACTATGATGATGTACGAAGTCAAGGATTTGGTAGATGAATTGTTGGAGATTGTAAAGGAAGGTGGAACAGATGCAGAGCATTGATTACGCCGACCTATATGCCGATAATGCGGACTTTAAACGCTACGTTGACAGATATTGCATCAAGCACAGAATCAGCGTCGCAGAAGCCTTACAGCATTATCTGGTGCAGATGGCGGGCAGGATGTACAAGGAGCAGGCAGAAACGATTTTAAGAAAGGAATAACGAATGCCCGGTAAACCGGGTTGGTGCGCAGTGAATAGAGGTGGCGTACCGAAAAATTACAACACCGTGGCTATAAGGCTTATTGATAAGCGTATGTAGAGCAAACGAATGGTGATCCACGATACAGCATTTGTAGCGTGGTGTTATGGCAGAAAAGCTAAAGGTATGTTGGATCAGCGCAGGAGTATCATCCTTTATGGCGGGATACCTTGCAGGAGATGTTGATAAGTGGATTTACATTGACATTGCCGATCAACATGAGGATAGCATGAGATTTATCAGAGATTGCGAAAAGGCAATCGGAAAAGAAATTGATGTACTTAGATCTACGGAATATGGATGTGTGGAAGATTGTGTCCGAGCGTTCGGAGGGTTCCGCAGCGCAGGCAACGGATTTGCCCCATGCACGAACTGGCTGAAAAAGCGTGTCCGTAAGCAATGGGAGCAGGAACATAAACAATACGACCTGACTTATGTGTGGGGATTCGACCTGAAAGAGCGCAACCGGGCAGAGCGGACGGTAGAATCTAATCCACAAGCGGAGCATGAATTTCCGCTGATCGACCGGAATCTGTCAAAGGAAGAGGTTCACGGGCTGTTTGAGAGAACGTTTTCTTTTCCCCGACCGAAGATGTATGACCTGGGATATCCGAACAATAACTGCATCGGATGTGTCAAGGGTGGTATGGGGTATTGGAACAGGATCCGCAAGGACTTCCCGGAAGTGTTCGAGAGCCGGGCACAGTTGGAACGACTGGTTGGATACTCCATTCTGAAAGAGAGTGACGGGACGCCGTTATATCTCGATGAACTGGATCCAAACCGTGGAGACATGAACACAGAAATATTCCCAGATTGTGGAATCATGTGCTATTTAGCACAGAAATAAGAGAAAGGAGCCGAGACTCTGGCCAGAGTGAAGCATATGCGGTCTCCTTGAAAAATGAAAAAAATAAAATGTGAGATTTACAGAGATTCAATGCAGAACTATAAGAAATATGCCATACCTCCGGCACAGCTTATCATTGCCGATGTCCCGTATAATGTAGGCAAGAATTTCTACGGAAGTAACCCTATGTGGTACAACGGCGGGGATAATAAGAACGGTGAAAGTAAGCTGGCAGGTAAGGCGGCATTCAATTCTGATTTCAACTTCAATCTGTATGAGTATTTCCATTTCTGCTCAAAGATGCTGAAAAAAGAAGACAAGAATAGCGTTACCAGGGGAAGAAGTAGCAACAGTCCTTGCATGATCGTGTTCTGCTCTTTTGAGCAGATTCCTATACTGATTGATGCCGCCTATAAACATGGATTCATACATTACATACCGTTGGTATTTGTAAAAAATTACAGTCCGCAGGTGCTTAAGGCAAATATGCGTGTGGTTGGTGCCACAGAATATGCTCTTGTGTTCTACCGTGACAAGCTGCCGAAGTTCCGGAACGGTGCAAAGGTTGACGAGGAAGGAAAGACGATCCGTGGCACTGGGAAAATGATTTTTAACTGGTTCAGTTGGGAGAAAGACGGAAAAGATATTCCGAAAATTCATCCAGCACAAAAGCCTGTAGCAGTCCTTAAAAAGCTGATTGAGATTTTTACAGATCCCGGTGATGTAGTGATTGATCCTTGCTGTGGCAGCGGTAGTACCTTAAGAGCAGCCGCAGAGATCGGGAGAAGTGCATTCGGATTTGAGATTGACCGCAATTTTTATCAGAGAGCCAAAAATGAGATGATTGTCTTTGAAAGAGATAATCAGATTAGTTTTGAGGATATTCCGGGGGTGATGCCGTAATGGATTTTGGATATTACAACATGGATTGCATGGATGGGATGAAAGAGTTCCAGGATGGTTACTTTGACCTTGCGATTGTGGATCCACCGTATGGCTTACATGAGCATGGTGGCAAAAATAGGAATACATTTGTTAAGCAGAAAAATGGAACAAAAACATACGTAAAGGACGGTCAGTACGAAAACAGAGGGTGGGACAATGAGCCACCCTCTAGGGAATACTTCGAGGAATTGTTTCGGGTATCCAAAAATCAGATTATATGGGGATGCAATTACTTTGATTTTACTTTGGCTGGTGGTCTTATCGTATGGGATAAATGCAATGATGGTTCTGATCAGTCGGATGCAGAGGTGGCATTCTGCAGTCTGACTAAAAGGATAGACATATTCCGGTATATGTGGCGTGGAATGTTCCAGGGAAAGTCCATTACTGAAGGAACTATTCAGCAGGGGAATAAGGCATTAAATGAAAACCGTATCCACCCTACACAAAAGCCGGTAGCACTATATGAATGGCTCCTAAACCGCTATGCAAAGCCCGGAGACATTATCTTGGACACTCATGTAGGCAGTGCCAGCAGCTTGATAGCCTGCTACAGAACCAACCATCCATATGTTGGATTTGAACTGGACAAGCATTATTATGATTTGTCCAAAAAGAGATTAGATGCAGAAATGGCACAAATGCGATTATCTGATTTTATGCCGGAGGTGATGCCATGAAAAATAACATTATCATTGACTGCTTTGCCGGTGGCGGCGGCGCAAGCGTAGGAATAGAAATGGCACTTGGAAGATCTGTTGACATTGCCGTAAACCACGATCCGCAGGCTATACGGATGCACATGGTAAACCACCCTGACACATTGCATCTGACAGAGGATATTTTTAAGGTAGATTTGCAAAAATATGTTGGAGATCGCCATGTGGCTCTGATGTGGGCATCACCTGACTGTACAAGCCATAGCAAAGCAAAGGGCGGGCAACCACGCAAAAAAGGATTGCGGATACTTCCCTGGGCGGTGTACAAGCACGCAAAAGTGCTACTGCCAGATGTAATCATAATGGAGAATGTTGAAGAGATACAACAGTGGGGTCCGCTGGATGCAGACGGTCACCCGATACCGGAACGCAGGGGAGAGGACTACCGTAAGTTTATTACAGCAATGACCTCTCTTGGATATGATTTCGATAGTCGGGAACTTGTGGCTGCGGATTATGGGGCACCTACGACACGGAAAAGATGGTATGCAATCTTCCGGCGAGATGGAAATAAAATCGTCTGGCCAGCACCTACATACAGTAAAGATGGGATACTACTACCGAAATGGAAAGAATGCGGTGACTATATTGACTGGTCTGATCTTGGAACATCCATATTTGAGCGTAAGAAGCCACTGGCGGCGGCTACAATGGACAGAATCGGTAATGGTGTGAGGAAGTATATTATTGATAATCCACATCCGTATATCGTCAAAAGTAAGGATGCACTGGCATTTATCATCCAGTATCACGGTGAAACCAGGCAGGGGGATTCCCGGGGACAGTTCCTTACGGATCCTATCAAGACTATTGATACCAGCAACCGGTACGGATTGGTAACCGCATTTGTCACAAAGTTTTATAAGACCGGGATCGGGCAGGGGTGTGACGAGCCACTGCATACGATCACCACTTCCCCTGGACATTTCGGACTTGTATCTGCGTTTATGGTCAAATATTACGGAACCGGTTGTGGTCAGACATTGGATAAGCCGCTTGGGACCATTACCACAAAGGATCGGTTCGGACTGGTGAATGTTCTGATTGAGATTGATGGAGAGCAATATGTTATAAAAGACATTTTTCTGCGGATGCTGAAGCCGGAAGAATTGAAGCTGATGCAGGGATTTCCCGATGATTATATCATTGATAGGGATATTGCAGGAAAAACATATCCTATTGTGGAGCGAGTGGCAAGGATAGGTAACAGCGTAGTGCCGGTTATGGCAGAAGCACTGGTATCTGCAAACTGCAGTGATCTCCGAATAGGAGAGCGTACACCGAACATGAGAATAGAAGCAGATCAGACCGGGCAACTCCGGTTTGCGTAGGAAGTGAAACCAGGAACTAAAAAATTTGAGTTTCTATTTGAGTTGTTTTAAATAAGTTAAATTAGGATTTAGCGGAGGTATTTGAAATGCCAAAAGATAAACTTTCGTTATCTAAAAAGACTGAATATCTGATAGATAAAATAGCTGAAATTCCCACTGTCGAGGAAATATCACATAGCGCATGGTCTAATAATCGTTTGATTGGTAATCATATTGACTTTCGTTACAATACAGAAAATGTGCTTTTAATGATAATAGAAACGCTTACGAAGGGAACACAGCAAGAGGAAATAGGCAAAGAAATCTCTAAAAAAGCAAGAATTGTATTCGATTATTTTTCTGACAATTAAGCAGTTGAATTAGGATTTAGCGGAGGTGCATAACAATGAACTATTTAATATGTTGGGAAGAAAATCACATCAAAAAATGGGAAATGATAAAAGAGGAAGACAACAACAATTTCTCTATGAACTTGCTGCGTAATCCTGATGTGAATAAACATAGCATTTTCGTTATCCCTTGCACAGGTTTTATGGGTGGCATCTGGCTATGGAAGTTTACTCACAAAAACAGCCGTGTAGACTTCTGGCACTTTTACGAAGAATACGGCACTGAATATCAGAAGCCTGAAGAAAAACCAGAGAATAAGCCCATCCTGAAAGAACTTCATGAAAAGAACAGCGAAAATACGAAATACGGATGGATTTCTCCCGATGGCAAATACTTCCATTGCGGATATCAGGGTCATGCCAACCTTGCATATAAAATTTGCTTCGGTATGATAGAAACAAACAATGCAGAGCATTACTTAGAAGAACATGGATGGTGCAAAATTTATAAATCCATGCTTGATGATAATTATCATGTATATGTTGGTGGGAATTATATCATTACGGATGCGCAAATGAAAGAACTCATTAAATTGGGTTTAGATAATGCTAAGGATTTATCAAAAATGCTATGTAAAAATTAGGTAAACTGAAATTTAGAAAAGGAGACTGGCTTATGAAGTTGTCAAAACTGACTAAGCCAGAACTTGAAGAAATCTTCCGGAACGCCAATTTCACGGAAGAGGAAGAGAAAGTGTTTAAAATGCTTTCTTGCGGAAAAACTATTACAGAAACAGCACAAAAGATTAATGTATGTGACAGAACGGTCAACAGAATATCTAAAAAGGTTTATGAAAAAATAAACAGACTGGAGGTAAAAAATGGTTAGAGTTACACAAGACGGCAAAGATGTTGATATTGAAGATGTTTCTCTGCCAAAAGAAATTATTGAGATTATAGCATCCATATGCTGTTGACACCATTGTAAAAAGGCTTTAGAATGTGTCGTATGTATGATAAATACGGCACATTCTTTATATATTGAAAGGAGTGTAAATAAAATGGAATGTGTCGCATATATGCGTGTTTCCACGGAAAAACAGGCAGAAGAAGGCAACGGTCTTGATAGTCAAAAAAGAGACATAGAGCTTTTTTGCCGGAAAAATGAACTGGTTGTAGCTGACTGGTATGTTGATGATGGATATACCGGTGCAAATATGGATAGACCGGAATTGCAAAGACTTATTAACGACTGCATAAAAAAACGTGTTAAATGTGTTGTTGCGTTTAAATTAGACAGGCTTTCAAGAAGTATGATTGATGGATTATACATAATTGAAAGAGTTTTTCAACCAAACCAAGTGTTATTCAAATGTGTCCATGACAGTGTAAGTTATGACAGCCCTATGGAGCAGGCATACACACAGATGATGGCTGTTTTTGCACAACTTGACAAAAATACTATGATGCTTCGTATGCGTGGCGGTATGTTGGAGCGAATCAAACAAGGTTACTGGATTGGTGGTGCTAATACTCCGTATTGCTATAATTATAGCAAGGAGAAAGGAATACTCATTCCTATACCAGAACGTAAGGAACAAGCAAACAGAGCACTTGATATGTTTATTGGTGGTTATTCTGATTTATATATCAAGGAATCATTAGGATTTCACAGTGAGGTACTTGTAAGAAATGTGCTTACCGGAGTTGTCAATATAGGTATGATCCCATATAAAGGGAATGTATATCAAGGACTTCATGAACCTATTTTTGATAAAGAAAGGTTTGAACTTGCACAGGAAATCAGAAAATCACGTAGGAAAAACAAAACTGCTTGTCATACGGATGCCAACTTGTTAACAGGATTGTGCTATTGTGGTGTGTGTGGATGCAAGATGCGGTATCAGAAGTGGACGCACGGAAAGCATAAAATATATTGCTGTTCTCGTGATAAAGCAATGAAGTATTTGCCTAATTTCAATCCCGACTGTAACAATTCTTTGGAATGGGCTGCTGATATTGAAAAACAGGTAGAAAGTGAAATTTTAAAAATATCCTTAAATCTTTCAGAGTGCAAGCCTATTGAAAAGCAAAGCAAACTTGAAATAATGCAGTCACAATTTGAAAAAGAACAGGTGAAATTAAAAAGGCTATATGTTCTTTATTCCGATGGAAATGACACAGTTTTAGAAATGATTAAGAACACTGAAAAAAGCATTTCTGAAATGAAAGTAAAGATAACCGAGGAAGAAAAAAACGAAAGAAACAGTCAGAAGAAAGAAGTTGTTTACGAGAACATAAAAAAACTTGCCGATGTGTGGGCGCATATCGACAAGAAAGAGAAAAACAATATATTAAAAAGCATAATATCAAGGATTGTGATTGTCAATGGTGATGTTGAAATTCAATTAAAGAATTTTTAGCAGAACCTATTGTTATCGGAACCGCGTAGGTGGAAAATTTTACACCCAGCGTGGAATCAAAATTGTCGATGGCCTTGATCAGACCGATACAGCCGATCTGGAACAGATCGTCCACATTTTCCGCACTGCCGGAAAAGCGTTTGATCACGCTCAGGACCAGACGCAGGTTGCCTTCGATGTAGGTCTCTCTGGCGGCGGTATCTCCCTCCCGGATCTTTGCGAAGAGAGCTTCCTTGTCCGCTGCCTTTAGCAAAGGCAGTTTTGCTGTATTGACACCGCAGATTTCTACTTTTCCCTGTACCATAGAGACCTCCCAAGTTTTCTGAATCGTTGCTGATTTTTGATAACTACAGTATTCACAGGAGAGTCAGTGACTATACCGGCAAGAAAGATTTTCCAGTTTTTCCCGAACGGGAAACGGAGCGGTATCATATAATAAATAGAAAGAAAACGGGAGGAGCAGAGTATGCTTTTTTCCGAGTTAAAATGCAAAGATGTAATCAATGTCAGAGACTGTAAAAAGCTGGGGCATGTATGTGATCTGGAGTTCGATGAGTGCAGCGGATGCATCTGTAAGATCATGGTGCCGGGATGCAACCAGTGGCTTTCATTTCTGCGCTGTGAGCCGAATATCGTCATCCCGTATAAGGACATCAGACAGATTGGACCGGACATAATTTTAGTTGACATTAACTGCTGAATCTTCTATAATCTTAACATAAATAACACGTGGTTTTTATAAGGAGGATGCCTATGAAATGTCCGTTCTGTAGCCATGAAAATACCAGAGTTATCGATTCGAGACCGGCGGAAGATAACAACTCCATTCGCCGCCGTCGTGTATGTGATGAATGCGGCAAGCGATTCACCACTTACGAGAAGATCGAGACGATTCCGCTGATCATTATTAAAAAGGATAATAACAGAGAGGCCTATGACCGTGCCAAGATCGAGGCAGGGGTGCTCAGAGCCTGTCATAAACGTCCGGTCAGCGCACAGCAGATCACGACTTTGGTGGATGAGGTGGAGAACGAGATTTTCAACAGGGAAGAACGGGAGATCCCCAGCGGCACCATCGGTGAGCTTGTGATGAATAAGTTAAAGGATCTGGATGCGGTCGCTTATGTGAGATTTGCTTCGGTCTACCGAGAATTCAAGGATGTGAATACCTTCATGGATGAGCTGAAGAGTGTTCTCAACGATAAGAATCACAATTAAAATCAGAACAGGACTTCTGTATTTACGGAATAGCACACCTCCGTCTGCCCGGCATAAGTTGGACAGGGAGGTATTTTTATGCGATAAATTCAGAAAACTGTGTTTTGGCGGAAGAAACGGTACAGACAGAAAAAATAGATTCCGGCAAGTACCAGCTGGCTGATCAGAATCCCCCACAGATATCCCTGCATACCGATCACGGGAATGGCAAAAAATACGAACAGGAGCCGGATCAGAAGACAGACCACGTTGGAGACAAAGATCCGTCCCGCCATACCGAGACCCTGCAAAATGCTGGAGAGCGTGGTATCCAGATACAAAAAAGGACAGATGAATCCCAGCGTCACGATGAAATGCCCGGCCAGTTCACTGTGGAACAATTCGGTTCCCATCCAATCCCCCAGAAAAAGAAAACCGCACAGACAAAGAAAGCCCATGAGACTGCAGTATTTTACGGTACGCAGAGTGTCGTTCCATACGGCTTCCCGGTCACCTTTTGCATGATTTTCGGAGATGGTGGGGAGGAGAAGGACCGCCACGGAACTGGTGAGAGCATTGGGAAAAAAGATCATGGGCATGGCCATACCGGTGAGTACGCCGTATACACTTAAGGCTGTGGTGGTATCATAACCGTAGAGCAGAAGTTTCTGGGGAATGGAGACAGCTTCGATGCTCTGCAAAATATTCAGAACGATACGATTGGCGGTCAGGGGCAGTGCCATGCCCAACAGATCCCGGTAGACCGCGGAAGAAGGACAGATATTTTGCAGGGAAAGAACAGAGGCATCCGGATACAGGTGTATGTACAGGCAGATCAGAGCGATCAGCATGGACAGAAGCTCGCCGACGGTCAGACCTAAGACGGCCGCATTGATGGAGGGGGTGCGCCCCTCAGACAGATCGGCTCCGGTGACGAGAAAGACACAGCCGACTCTGGCCAGCTGCTCCAGAAGCTGCGTGAGGGCAGGAACGGAAGCTTTCTTTTTTCCATAGAAATAGCCGTTGATGCAGGCATGCAGCGCGGCAAAAGGAATAGAGAAGGACAGAATCCGCAGCATGGATATGGTACGGGCTTCTTTTAACAGGAAGATTCCTATGGGTTCTGCGGCGAGAAACAGGACAGCATTGACTCCAAGGGACAGAGGGAGCGTGATGCTTGACCCGGTCAGCAGCGTTTTCAGGTCATCGGAACGCCGCCCCGCAGTATTGGCGGCAACGAATTTGGAGATGGCGGTCTGGTAGCCGGCAGCTGTCAGGGAAAAGGAGAGAGACAGTGCGGGACTGAGCAGCTGATAGATCCCCATTCCTTCTTCTCCGAAGAGCCTGGACAGGTAGATCCGGTAGAAAAAACCGATGATGCGGGTGATAAGACCGGTGATCGTCAGAATCAGAGTACCGAAGATCAGAGGATGACGTTTGGCATGCTTCATAGCTTTTCGTTGGATCCTTTGCAGATAAAAGATCTTGCAAAAGTATATTCCATCCACCTTGTTGACAGAACTGCGCGGTGAATGCTATCATGAATAACAGTGAAATAAGCATGAAAATATGCGGAAATGAGGCAATATGATATATTTAGATAATGCAGCAACTACCAAAACGGCACCGGAGGTCGTAGATGCGATGCTTCCGTACTTCAGTGAATACTACGGCAATGCCAGCACCATCTACAGTCTGGGTGCCGAGAGCAAGAAGGCCATGGATCATGCCCGCCAGACCATCGCAGACAGTCTGGGTGCAAAGCCGGAAGAGATCTATTTTACTGCCGGCGGTTCCGAGTCCGATAACTGGGCGCTGAAAGCTACCGCAGAAGCCTATGCTTCCAAAGGAAAACATATCATTACCACGAAGATCGAGCATCATGCCATTCTCCATACCTGTGAGTATCTGGAGAAGAGAGGCTTTGAGATCACTTATCTGAATGTGGACAGAGACGGACTGATCAGTCTGGACGAACTGAAGGCAGCCATTCGCCCTGACACGATTCTGATCAGTGTAATGTTTGCAAATAACGAGATCGGTACCATTGAACCCATTGCCGAGATCGGTGAGATCGCGAAGGAGCACGGTGTATTGTTTCATACCGATGCGGTACAGGCGTATGCACAGGTTCCCATCAATGTGGATGAAATGCACATCGACATGCTCAGTGCCAGCGGCCACAAATTAAACGGCCCCAAGGGTATCGGCTTCTTATATATCCGCAAGGGTGTGAAGATCCGTTCCTTTGTACATGGCGGAGCACAGGAGAGAAGCCGCAGAGCCGGTACAGAGAACATTCCTGGTATCGTGGGACTGGGTGCTGCTGTAGAGCGCGCTATGCGTATTATGGATACCAAGACCCGTAAGGAGATCGAACTGCGGGATTATCTGATCGGACGTCTGGAGAACGAGATCCCTCACTGCTGGCTGAACGGTCACCGCACGAAGAGACTTCCGAACAATATCAACTTCTCCTTCCTGTTCATCGAAGGAGAATCCATGTTGATCATGCTGGATATGAAGGGCATTTGCGCTTCCAGCGGTTCCGCATGTACTTCCGGATCTCTGGATCCTTCCCATGTACTGCTGGCTATCGGCTTAAAGCATGAGGAAGCACACGGCTCCTTGCGTCTGACCTTATCTGAGGAAAGCACGAAGGAAGAGATGGACATCGTGGCGGAAGAAGTGAAGAAAATCGTACAGAGACTGCGGGATATGTCTCCTTTATATGAAGATTTCCTGAAAAGCCAGAAGAACAACTAAGTGAGAAAGAAGAGGATAACAGATACATGTACAGTGAAAAAGTAATGGACCACTTTCAGAACCCCAGAAATGTAGGGGAGATCGAGGATGCCAGCGGCGTAGGTACCGTGGGCAATGCAAAGTGCGGAGATATTATGAGAATGTTCCTGGACATTGACGAGAACGGGATCATCCGGGAAGCAAAGTTCAAGACCTTCGGCTGCGGCGCTGCCGTAGCTACCAGCTCCATGGCTACCGAACTGGTAAAGGGTAAGACCATTCAGGAAGCATTACAGGTAACGAACAAGGCTGTAATGGAGGCTCTGGACGGACTGCCGCCCGTAAAGGTACACTGCTCACTGCTTGCAGAGGAAGCGATTCATGCAGCACTGTGGGATTATGCAGAGAAGAACCATATCACCATCGAAGGACTGCAGAAGCCCAAGAATGACATCAGTGAGGGCGAAGAAGAGGAAGATTATTAAGATCTATGAAGAAAAAAGTAGTAGTAGGCATGTCCGGGGGAGTAGATTCCTCCGTGGCAGCCATGTTATTGAAGGAACAGGGCTATGACGTGATCGGCGTCACTATGCAGATCTGGCAGGACGAAGAGGAAGCAGCCAAGGAAGCCAACGGCGGCTGTTGCGGACTGTCGGCGGTGGATGATGCCAGAAGAGTAGCACAGAGACTGGAGATTCCTTATTATGTCATGAACTTTAAGAAGGAATTCAAATGCCATGTCATGGACTATTTTGTGGCAGAGTATTTAAGAGGCCATACCCCCAATCCCTGTATTGCCTGCAACCGTTATGTGAAGTGGGAATCCCTGCTGCAGAGAAGCCTGGAGATCGGGGCGGATTATATTGCCACGGGACATTATGCGAGGATTGACAGGCTGCCGAATGGCCGTTTTGCCATCCGTAATTCCGTTACCGCAGCCAAGGATCAGACCTATGCGTTGTACAATCTGACCCAGGAGCAGCTGGCACATACCCTGATGCCGGTGGGTGAATATACCAAGGATGAAATCCGCGTCCTGGCAGAGGAGGCGGGACTTCCGGTGGCGCATAAGCCGGACAGTCAGGAGATCTGTTTCGTGCCGGACAATGATTATGCTTCCTTTATTGACAGAGAAGCCGGCGAAAAGGTGCCGGGACCGGGCAATTTTGTCACGGAGGACGGCAGGATCTTAGGCCGGCATAAGGGCATTACCCATTATACACTGGGACAGCGCAGAGGACTGGAACTTCCTATGGGGGAAAGAGTGTTTGTCACCGCCATCCGTCCCGAGACCAATGAAGTCGTCATCGGTTCCAATCAGGAACTCTTTACGGATAAAGTGCTGTGCGATCATGTGAATTACATGACAGTGGAAGATCTGACAGAGCCCACCAGAGTATTGGCGAAGATCCGTTACAACCATAAGGGAGAATACGGAACTCTGACAAAACAGCCGGACGGTAAAGTGCTCTGTACCTTTGACGCACCGGTACGTGCCGCAACACCGGGGCAGGCCATGGTATTTTATCAGGATGAGCATGTACTGGGCGGCGGAACCATTATTCTGTAGGAAAGCGCTCAAAGAGGAGGTCTCTGTGTCCTACGGATACAAAGATTTGTATAGCGGAAAAGATCGGGATCACTATTGTTACAATAGTGGTCCTGCATTTTTATCACGGCGTATGACAACAGTGGCACCGACGTGCATATAATAGTAGAAAGCTTTTAGCAACAGCAGGAGTGTTTATGGATTATCGTTTTTCATTTCAGAGACCTATGAGAAGAAGCAGTTTCGGCTCCATGAAGGGAACCATTGTGGATCTGGTACCGGCAGGACAGGGTGGCCGCAGAGCCGATGGATGCCTTTTGTTCGCTACAATCGAGGATACGGACGGCAACACGGTGAACTTTTTCATCAACCCGGATACGTATGTGGTGGATTTCACTACACTGTCGGTGGGAATGATGGCAACCTTCTGGTATCGCAATGATGCACCCATGCCCCTGATCTATCCGCCTCAGTATACCGCAGTGGTAGTAGCGGAGGATCGGAATGACCGGTATGTGGATGTGAGCTACTACAGCAATTCCCTGGTCAATGAGGAGCAGACATTGCAGCTGAATCTGGATGGCACTGTAGATGTGCGTACCGTGAACAACCAGTATTTCCAGGCGAGTCCCGCGAACCATAATCTGGTGGTCATCTATTCCTCTTCCACGAGAAGCATTCCTGCCCAGACCACGCCGTCTACAGTGGTGGTACTGTGTGACAGAAACTGTGGTTAGGCAGACAAAAGAGGACAGTTGTAGTCCATTGACCTATTGAGATTTTTGCAAAAATGTTATACCATAAAACAATCCCCTATAGAATGATGTCGGGGGCAAAAGTCCCCGACTTTGATGCCTACGGATTGTTCCGTGCTGCGCACTCCCACAATCCGCCCCAATATTCGCATATCGTGGGATTATCATCCCACTTTTATGCTCATATCGGGGCGGGTCCCAAGGTCTTTCGCTCACATATGAGCAAGCTCATGTGGGCTTAGACCTTTTGACCCTGGCACCATAGAATATACCCATGGCTGTCTGTGCGCAGTGCAGGCAGCCTGTAAGGGGGAGATTACTTATGATCTGGCAGAACGAAAGAGAAAAGAGGACATTATGGGTAAGAAAAAGCAGATGCGTTCTGAAGTAAAAGGGAATGTGAAAAACAGTATAGGAAGAATTGCGTTTGCAGCATTGGCTGTGCTCTTACAGATCGGCTGGATATTGATATTGATGATCAAACTGTATCAGTATTCTTCAGTGATCTCTCTGCTGACCAGCCTGTTTGCGCTGGTAGTGGCGCTCAGGATTTATGGGAAACATACCAATGCCGCATTTAAGATGCCCTGGATTATTGTAATATTGGCATTTCCTGTATTCGGTCTGTGTATTTACGGATTGTTCGGGCATAAAGAGGCTATGCATAAAATCATCCGGAAATTTGAGGATGTGGATGCACAACTGATTCCTCTGAATGTGCAGGATGAGACCATATTGCAGCAGCTGGAGCAGGAAGATCCTCTGCTGGCAAATCAATGCCATTATATCTGGAAGTATGGTAATTATCCGGTGTATGACACGACAGCTGTGAAATTCTATCCGGAAGCTTATCTGGGATACGAGGAACAGCTTAAGGAGCTGGAGAAGGCAAAGCACTTTATATTCCTGGAATATCATGCCGTAGAGGAGGCAGAGGCTTTTGCACGGCTGAAGGATGTATTGGCAAGAAAGGCTGCCGAGGGCGTGGAAGTCCGTATTCTGTACGACGATGTGGGCTGTATCGGCTTTTTGGATAAAAGCTTTATAGACCGCATGAATGCCATCGGTGTACAGTGCCGGGTATTTAACTATGTAGTGCCCTTTTTAAATATTTTCATGAATAACCGCGACCATCGTAAGATCATGGTCATCGACGGAAAAGTAGGATTCACCGGTGGATATAATCTGGCAGATGAGTATTTTAATATCACGCATCCTTACGGCTACTGGAAGGATACCGGTGTGAAGCTGACCGGCAGAGCGGTACAGAATTTTACCATGATGTTTTTGGAAATGTGGAATGTTATGGGACAGGCGGATACAGATTATGAAAAGTATCTGAAGGCATCGCAGGAAGGTGCGGAAGATGGAAATGTGCAGAAGGCATCCGGCTATGTGCAGCCCTATGCGGATTCTCCACTGGACGGAGAGCCGGTGGGTGAGAATGTCTACCTGAACCTGATCAAGACGGCGAAGAAACGCCTCTATGTGGCAACTCCTTATCTGATCATCAGTGATGAGATGACGAGAGAGCTGGGACTGGCGGCAAAACGTGGCGTGGATGTACGGGTATTTACCCCGGGTATTCCGGATAAAAAAATCATTTACGGTGTGACCAGATCCTATTATTCCGGACTGGTGCGTCAGGGTGTGCGGGTTTATGAATATACCCCGGGCTTTTTGCATGCGAAGCAGATGCTGTGTGATGGGGATACGGCGACCGTCGGTACTATCAATATGGATTACCGGAGCCTTTATCATCATTTTGAAAACGGTGTGTGGATGCACGGCTGTGATGCCATCCGGGATATTGAGGCGGATTTTGATAAGCTGTTACAGGATAGTGAGGAAGTCACCGATAAATACCGGGATGGAAGGAAAAATATGGCAGTGAGAGGCTGGCAGTGTATCATGCGCCTGATCGCACCGTTGCTGTAACAGATATAATAACGGAAAGCTGGAGATTACGATGAAAATACTGGTCAGTGCCTGTCTGCTGGGCGAAAACTGTAAATATAACGGGAAAAATAATTACAGCGAGCGTGTGGCAAAATATCTGGAAGGGCATGAGGTGATCCCGGTATGTCCTGAGGTGCTGGGAGGACTTCCGACCCCGAGGGATCCGTCGGAGATCGTGAGCGGTGAGGTCATAAACTGTAAAGGCGTAAATGTGGACAGGCAGTTTCGGGAAGGCGCAGAGGAGGCTCTGCGGATCGCCAAAGAGAATGGCATCGATCTGGCAATCTTACAGTCACGAAGCCCCAGCTGCGGCGAAAAGCAGATTTATGATGGAAACTTTACCGGTAAACTCATCCCCGGACAGGGAGTATTTGCACAATTGCTGGAAAAGAACGGCTTCCGGGTGATGGACTGTGAGGAAATATAATGGCAAAAATATTATTGTTTGGCGTGAGTACACAAAAAGACCGGGCTGTGCGTGTGGCAGCGGAGAAAATAGGTGTGGATGTGACGGCGGTGAACCGCAGGGACTATGGACAGAAGATCGGAACACTGGCGGAAATCAGCGGTTTTCATAAGAATGGAAAAATATATAACGGTCCTGATTTTGCAATGGAAATGCTGGTGTTTTCCGGAATGGATTCGCAACAGGTGGATGCATTTCTGGCAGAATATAAGGCAACCGGCTTACCACCGGTTGCCCTGAAGGCGATTGTGACACCGTATAATGTCTCATGGACAGCGGATGCGTTGCTTCGCGAGCTGATGAAGGAACACATTCAGCTTGGAGGATAGGGAATAAAGAAAATTACAGCTTGTGATATTCCGGGCTGCGTTTTTCATAGATCGTGTAATATTTGAAACCACACAGCTGCAGGATCTCGGAGGCAAGATCCAGATAGGATCCCACATCCTGAGGTTTGTGAGCATCGGTTCCTACGGTGATGATCTCACCGCCCAGCTCATGATAGCGGCGCAGAACATCGGTACAGGGATGAGGCTGTCTGAGACCGTAGCGGAAGCTTCCGGTGTTCAGTTCCAGACCTTTTCCCTGCTGCACTAAAAGCTCCAGGATCGGATCAATGGCATCCTTATATTTGTCATAGGAATAGTTCTTGTCCTTGGTGGGAGCCACACGGACGATATAGTCCAGATGTCCCAATACATCATAATCGTCATGGCATTTCAGATTCTCCAGTGTCTCTGCAAAATAAGCCCGGATGGCTTCTTCCTCGGAGGAGAATTTCTCGAAATATTCCGGATAATAGGGATCCATTCCTTTGCAGAGATGAGTGGAGCCGATGACGAAATCAAAATCATAGGCGGAAATAAAATCTTCGTTGCGGTCGGTCAGATGAGGCTGCAATCCCAGCTCCACGCCGAAGAGGATCCGCATTTTCCCTTCATATTTCGCACGGCAGCGGAGCACGTCGTACAGATAGGAATCCGTATTCAGTAAAAAGATCGTTCCCGGTCCTTCCTCGGTGCGGGGATAATCAAAATCGTTATGCTCGGTAAAACACATGGTCTCCAGTCCCAGAGAGAGACCTTTATCGATCATCTCCGGCATGGGAGCCTGGGAATCTCCCGAAAAAGAAGAGTGAAGATGACAATCTGCTTTGATAGACATATTTTTCATCCTTTCTGGTTATCATAATACGAACCTATTATAGCAAAAATGAAGGGAAAAACCATAGCATTTCTAAACAAACTGTAAAATTTACCACAAAATCACAAATATTTTTCATTTACATCTTGAATTATAATCAGGAATTAGGTAAAATGTCTTTGCTGATAAAATTTTGACAATCTGTGAATAACGGAAAGCCAAAAGATATAAAATTAAAATTTTAGGAGGAAACTAAAATGGCAGTAAGAGTAGCAATTAATGGTTTTGGCCGTATTGGTCGTCTTGCATTCAGACAGATGTTCGATGCAGAAGGATATGAAGTAGTAGCAATCAACGATTTAACCAGCCCTAAGATGTTGGCACATCTGTTGAAGTATGATTCTTCTCAGGGTGTTTACAAGTATGCAAGCACCGTTGAGGCTGGCGAGGACAGCATCACCGTTAACGGCAAGACCATCACCATCTACAAAGAGGCTGACGCAAGCAAGCTTCCTTGGGGTGAATTAAAGGTTGATGTAGTTCTGGAGTGTACCGGATTCTACACCTCTAAGGAGAAGGCTTCCGCACATATCACTGCCGGTGCTCGTAAAGTTGTTATTTCTGCTCCCGCAGGTAACGACCTTCCTACCATCGTATACAATGTTAACCACAAGACCCTGAAGCCCGAAGATACCGTTATCTCCGCAGCTTCCTGCACCACCAACTGCTTAGCACCTATGGCTAAGGCTCTGAACGATTGCAGACCTATCATGAGCGGTATCATGACCACTGTTCACGCTTATACCGGTGACCAGATGATCCTTGACGGACCTCAGAGAAAGGGCGATCTGAGAAGAAGCCGTGCAGGCGCTTGCAACATCGTTCCCAACTCTACCGGTGCAGCTAAGGCAATCGGCCTGGTAATTCCCGAACTGAACGGCAAGCTGATCGGCTCCGCTCAGCGTGTTCCGACCCCTACCGGTTCTACCACCATTCTGGTAGCAGTAGTTAAGGGCGCTGTAACCAAGGAAGAGATCAACGCAGCAATGAAGGCTGCTTCTACCGAGTCCTTCGGTTACAACACCGATGAGATCGTATCTTCCGATATCGTAGGCAGCACCTACGGTTCCATCTTCGATGCAACTCAGACCATGGTTGCTCCTATGGAAGATGGCAATACTCAGGTACAGGTTGTATCCTGGTATGATAACGAGAACAGCTACACCTCTCAGATGGTTCGTACCATCAAGTACTTCAGCGAGTTAGCATAAGCCGACAGGCGTTAACGCGTAAAGACCTATCAGGGTCCGGTCTTACAAGGACCGGGCCCTTTTTAGATACTAAAATAATTGGAGGTTAATACCATGGGATTAAATAAGAAATCTGTAGATGACATTAACGCAAAGGGAAAGAGAGTCCTGGTAAGATGCGACTTTAACGTTCCCTTAAAGAACGGTGAAATCACTGACGATACCCGTATCGTTGCAGCTCTGCCTACCATCAAGAAGCTGATAGGCGATGGCGGCAAGGTAATTCTTTGCTCTCATCTGGGTAAGGTAAAGAATGGCCCCAACGAAGGCGAATCTCTGGCACCTGTTGCCAAGAGACTGTCCGAGAAGCTGGGCAAAGAGGTTACTTTCGTAGCTGACTACAATGTAACCGGCGAAGCAGCTACCAAGGCTGTTGAGAACATGAAGGAAGGCGACGTGGTTCTGCTTCAGAACACTCGTTTCCGCGGCGCAGAAGAGACCAAGAACGGTGAAGAGTTCAGCAAAGAACTGGCTGATCTGGCTGATCTGTATGTATGCGATGCTTTCGGTTCTTCCCACAGAGCACATGCTTCCGTAGCAGGCGTTACCAAGTTCATCACCGCTAAGGGTGGCGAGAACGTAGTAGGTTACCTGATGGAGAAGGAGATCAACTTCTTAGGTAAGGCTGTAGAAGATCCCGTAAGACCTTTCGTAGCTATTCTGGGCGGCGCTAAGGTTGCAGACAAGCTGAATGTTATCTCCAACCTGTTAGAGAAGTGCGATACCCTGATCATCGGTGGTGGTATGGCTTACACCTTCTTAAAGGCTCAGGGCTATGAGATCGGTAAGTCTCTGGTAGATGATACCAAGATCGACTACTGTAAGGAAATGATGGAAAAGGCTAAGAAGCTGGGCAAGAAGTTGTTACTTCCCGTTGACTCTGTAACCATCGCTGATTTCCCTAATCCGATCGATGCTCCTGTTGAGGTTCAGGTATATGATGTTACCAACATGCCCGCAGACAGAGAGGGATGCGATATCGGACCCAAGACCGCAGCTCTGTATGCTGAGGCTGTTAAGACTGCTAAGACCGTTGTATGGAACGGACCTATGGGCGTATTCGAGAATCCTACCCTGGCAGCAGGTACCATCGCTGTAGCAAAGGCTCTGGCTGAGACTGATGCAACTACCATTATCGGTGGTGGTGATTCCGCAGCAGCTGTTAACCAGCTTGGTTTCGCTGACAAGATGAGCCACATTTCTACCGGTGGCGGTGCTTCCCTGGAGTTTCTGGAAGGCAAAGAGCTTCCCGGCGTGGCAGCAGCAGACGACAAATAAATAGAAATAATAAAGCTTTCCCACGGAATGTATTCGAACCTGCCTGCAGGCACAGATGCATCCTGTGGGAAACACAATATAAGAAAAGAAGAGGTGTATGATTATGGCAAGAAAGAAGATCATTGCCGGCAACTGGAAGATGAATATGACTCCCAGCCAGGCAGTAGAGCTGATCAATACATTAAAGCCCCTCGTAGCAAATGATGAAGTAGACGTCCTTCTGTGCGTTCCCGCAATCGACATCATTCCCGCTATGGAGGCAGCAAAGGGTTCCAATATCATGATTGGTGCGGAGAATATGTATTTCGAGGAGAAGGGTGCTTTCACCGGCGAGATTTCTCCCGCAATGCTGGATGATGCAGGCGTGAAGTATGTGATCATCGGACACTCCGAGAGAAGAGAGTACTTTGCAGAGACCGACGAGACCGTGAATAAGAAGGTTCTCAAGGCTTTCGAGCATGGCATTACTCCCATCATCTGCTGTGGTGAGACTCTGACGCAGAGAGAGCAGGGTGTTACCATCGACTTCATCCGTCAGCAGATCAAGATCGCATTCCTGAACGTAACTGCTGCACAGGCAGCAACTGCTGTCATCGCATACGAGCCTATCTGGGCTATCGGTACTGGCAAGGTAGCTACTACCGAGCAGGCACAGGAAGTATGTAAGGCAATCCGTGAGTGCATCGCTGAGATCTATGATGATGCAACCGCAGCAGCTATCCGTATCCAGTACGGCGGATCCGTATCTGCTTCCAGCGCTCCCGAGCTGTTTGCACAGGCAGACATCGACGGTGGTCTGGTAGGCGGCGCTTCCCTGAAGGCTGACTTCGGACAGATTGTTTGCTACAATAAATAACAGATTCTTTCAAAAGAGTCACAGGACCCGTGATGGTGGATTCCATTACGGGTCTTTTATTATACCGCAACCTGCCGCGGCGCCGAGATGGCGGGTATCGGAGATATCACCGGTACACTGGAATCCGGCAAATGCGCGGATATGATCGTGGTGGAGAAGAATCCGTTAGAAGATCTACGGGTGCTTCGAAATGTGGATATGGTCATCGTACAGGGAAAAGTGATCCGTGCTCCCAAGGTGAAGAAAAAGCAGATCGTAGAGACGGAACTGGACAAATTTCTGAATTAGAATGGAACGGCAATGTCTGTTTCCGTAGAATAGAATTGTATTCTGATGCGTGAATATTGTATAATAAAAACTATGCAGGACAGGAAACCTCCACTGCATAGTTTTTATTGTTGACAGATTATGGGAAATTATAGGAAAAAGAAAATGACATTTGAAAAATTAGAAAAAAACCTCATGGATGTGGTTCTGGAGGAACAGGCAAAATTAGGCTTCCGCAGAGAGAAGATCCGCCTGTATTATCCGTTATCTACACTGAATCACTTGCTGGGTACACAGGATACGGCGGAACAGATGGAAGTTACACTGGCAGGACAGCCGGAGAGCATGACAATAAAGCTTGGAAAACTGGCTGTGAGCCGTAAGGGAGACCGTTTCTGCCTCTGTATTCCGGAGGAAGGCAGTGCTTATGTCCATGAGCATTTTGCAGAGAAGGGATTTATCTATGAACTGATCTGCCTGATCGGGCAGCATGACTGTAAGATGGAGGATATCCGACAGTTATTTTTGCGGTACAGTGAGAATATTTATGTGGAAGAGATGCGGGGCGAGGACTTTGATGTCATGATCCGTTTCCCGGAGGAAATGGGAGATCCCTACTGTTATTGTTTTCGGGATGAAGGGTGCCATGTGATCTATCACCGATTCCTGCCGGAGGATTACGCAGACCTGATGAAAGCATGAGACAATCATGGTAAACGAACGATAAGAAAATATTATGTGTATTTTACGATATGGAAATACGATGGAATCTATGGTAAGATAAAAAAGGTTCTACGAAGAAAAATGTCGTAAAAGGCAGAAGGCGAGGGGTAAAATGATCTTTAGATGTAAAAACTGCGGCGGTAATGTAGTTTACAGCCCGGAGAGAAAGAAGATGTTCTGTCCTTTCTGTGAGAGTGAGGACAGCGAAGAACGCGAGGACGGCGTGATCGAGACAAGCGGTGAGGAAAACGGCACTGCGGAAGGAACGGTCCAGGCAGCGGGAGCCGGACAGCCGGTCAGCAGAATGGCAGCAGCCGAGGGTGCTGCGCAGAAAAAGGTGACAAAGGTATGTCCCAACTGTGGTGGCGAGATTCCCATGACGGTAAACACCTCCGCTACACAGTGTCCTTATTGCGACAATTATGTGATCGTGGATGATCAGATTTCCGGGGCCTACACACCGCATATGCTGATTCCCTTCCGTATGGGCAAGGAAGTCTGCAAGAAGCTGATCCGTGATAAATTTGAGAAATGTATTTTTGCACCGACGGATTTTCTGTCGGAAGTAAGAATGAACGGTATTTACGGTGATTATGTACCGTTCTGGTTCTACGATTACAATACCAACTGCACGTTCCACGGTGAAGGTACCAAGGTGCGCAGCTGGACGACCGGCAATACACAGTATACCGAGACCTCATATTATGATATTGTCCGTGATATGGACATTGATTTTGTGAAGATTCCTGTGGATGCTTCCGTGGGAATGCCGGATGATGTCATGGATCTGATGGAGCCCTTTGATTACAAGGAACTGCAGGAGTTTAAGCCAGAATATCTGTCTGGATTTCATAGTGAACGCTACAATATGACTTCCGATCTGGTGGAGAGCCGTGCCAAAGCCAAGATGCAGGAGGATGCACAGAAGATGCTGCATGACAGCTATTCTGGATATTCCAGTGTCCGCAAAATGGGAGAAAACATCAACGTGACGGACAGTTCTGTAAGTTATGGTCTCCTGCCAGTATGGAAGTATGACTATAGCTACAAAGGCAAAGAATATCCTTTCTATGTAAACGGACAGACCGGTAAACTGGTAGGTACTGCACCGATTTCCAAAGCAAAGGTGTGGGCTTATGCGGGAACACTTGGTGTGACACTGGCGGCAATTCTATGCATGGTGAATGCAATCGCCAGTCTGGTGTAGAAATTATGAGGGAAGGATAACGGGACAATGGAAAAAGATATTAAGAGAGAGGCACTGAGACGGTACCTCAAATATTTTAAGGTATGGTTCATTATTGCCGGCATATTGGCGGTGATCACCATAGGAGTGGCAGTCGTTCATCTGCTTACACCGAAGACTGTCCGGGGCAACAGCCAGGATCCCACAGAGCGTGTGTTTGACTATGCGGATATGCTGACAGACGAAGAGGAGCAGAGCCTGCGGGAATATATAGCAGAGTGTGAGGAAAAGATCCAGGCGGACATCGTGATCGTAACGATCTCCGAATCCGTAGAGTATGATTTGCAAAATCCGGATCTTGCGGAGGCATTTCATGCGAAGGAAGTCGGCAGTACCGACTGGAGTACAGCCATGAGAGATCTGGCGGATAACTTCTATGATTACAACAATTTTGGTTATGACAAGGTACACGGCAACGGAGTTCTGCTGCTGGACAATGCCTATGAAGGACAAAAGGGAAGCTGGCTGTCTACCTGTGGAAATGTCTATGATTATTTCGGTGATTATGAGATCGACCAGGCGCTGTATGCAGTGGATGACTATATAGACGAAAGTCCCTACAAAGCGTATAAGAATTGTATCAGTTATGTGACCCGGACCATGGAGGAGAGCCAGGAAAGCATGCCTATGACATTTACTCCCTGGATCCTGACAGGTCTTGTCGTTGCACTGATCTATGCCGCAGTGAACCTGCATCAGAGAAAAGCAAAGGATACTACTACGGTCAATCAGTATCTTGATGGCAAAAAGCCCAAGATCAACAATACCAGAGACCAGTATCTGCGTAAGAACGTGGTGACCCGCAGGATCGAGACCAGCAGTAGCAGTAGCGGACACAGCAGCGGACACAGCGGCGGTCACGGAGGAAGTCATAGGAGCAGCAACGGTGTCAGCCATGGCGGCGGTGGCCATAGAAGATAAAATAACAAGTTCCATTCCTGGAACAAGAGATCCGGCGTATCGGGTGCAGACAGACACTCATACGCCGGTTTTTCGTTTTACGGAGGAAGGAGCGACGGCGGGAAACAGTAGTGGAAAATTTTTCCATGGGTTGACAGGAAGCCTGCAGACAGGTATAATCAGACTTGTGATGTAACAATTCTGTAATATATTTGTAAAAGGATTTTAAAGAAGAATTTATGATAAAACATACAAGAGAAAAACAAGTAAAGATCGTAGCCACCGGCCTGGCATTGTGTATGCTGGCGGCACCGCTTTCCGCTTCCGCTGCAGAAAGCAGTGTCCTCATGGCATCCGGCGGTGTGGCTTCTGTCCTGGAGACGGAGCGTACACTGGAGGAATACATCCAGATCGCACAGGATGCTCAGGGAGCTTCCTGGGGCTATACCAATATCGGTGTGGCCAATGTGGAATCCGGTAATCTGAATGTGAGAGCGGTATCTTCCACAGACGGTAAGCTGGTAGGTAAGCTTCCCAAGGATGCGGCCTGTGAAGTGGTCGAGACCGTAGATGACTGGGCACATATCAAGTCCGGTGAAGTGGAAGGTTATGTCAGCAAGGAATTCCTGCTGACTGGACCGGAAGCCAGAATCCGAGCCATGGAACTGGTTCATACGGTAGCCATTGCCAATACCGATGGCCTGAATGTACGTCAGGAGCCCAATACCACCAGTGAGATCGTGACTCAGGTGGGACAGGGAGAAGAGATGGAGTATGTGGAGACCGGTTCCGACGGCTGGGTGAAGATTTCTATTGATGGCGAAGATGCTTATGTATCCCAAGATTATGTCACAGTGGAAGAAAAGCTGGATACCGCCATCACCATGACAGAGCTTCTCTACGGACAGGGGGTATCCGATGTCCGCGTAGATCTGGTAGAATATGCAAAACAGTTCATAGGTAACCCTTATGTCTGGGGAGGCACCAGCCTTACCAAGGGTGCGGACTGCTCCGGTTTCGTTCTCAGCGTATTCAAGAAATACGGCATTACCCTGAGCCATTCCTCCAGAGCACAGGCCAATGAGGGCACCAAGATCAGTGCATCCGAGCTAAAGCCCGGTGATCTGGTATTCTATGGTAACGGCAAGGGTAATATTAATCACGTAGCTATTTATATCGGTGGAGGACAGGTAATTCACGCCAGCAGCCCGAAGACCGGTATCAAGATCAGCAGCTATAAGTATCGTACACCTGTGAAATGTGTCCGTGTCATTCACGACTGATAAAAAGCATTGCTTTCGCAAAAGGGCGGGGCAATGCTTTTTTGTGTACAAATCGAGTAGGAGACAGCCTGCTTGATTATTCGAAGATATGCGCAGGATCTTTCTTTTACAATTGCGTTTCCCAGGGAAGTATGATACTATTTTTGTATACATCAGCGGTCCCTGACAGGAAAAAAGGGGGCTTCGTACAGAGACGAAAATGGGTGAGGAATATGCGGAAAGTAGCTTTGATCACCGATGGCTGGAGAAGGTTGTTTACCTATGCCTGGCCGGCAGGTATTTTGCAGAGAATCAAAGAGAGGGACGAAGAAGTAAATTTATATATTTTTAACAGTACTGGCAACTGGAGCAGAGATGCTGGGTACAACAGGGCAGAATATAATATTTTTAACCTTCCGGATCTGTCAGAGTTCGACGGCATTATTCTGGAATTGAACAATATCAGCTCTCCGGCAGTGCTGGCGGAAGTGATCCACAAGGCGAAGCAGTCGCACCTTCCGGTAGTCTCTATTGCCAACGAGCTGGAAGATTTTTATTATGTGGGTATTGACAATTATTCTGCCATGAAGCAGGTGATCGCACATATGCATGAGGTGCATAACTGCAAAAAATTCTGGCTGCTGGTGGGGGCTGACAGCAATTATGAGAGCAGCTGCCGACTGCAGGGAATGCTTGACTATGCCAAAGAACACAAGATCAAAATAGATAAGAATGACATCTGGTACGGCTCTTTTGACTACAAGAGCGGATTGGAAGGCTACAGGCATCTGTGGGATACTCACAAAGAGCTGCCGGATGCTATTATCTGTATCAATGATAATGTGGCTGTAGCGGTATGCGAAGCGGCGGCCCAGATGGGATTTACGGCACCGAAGGACTTCCGTATCACAGGCTTTGACAACTTCGACAAGGCCGGATTTTACACGCCGAGTATTACCACTGTGGGACATATCAGAGAGGAAGCTGCATACAAGGGAATGGATATTCTCCTGAAAATCTGGGCGGGAGAAAGTGTCCCCCGGTACAATTTCACCAATACTGAGATGCTGTGGCAGGAGAGCTGTGGCTGCGGCAAAGGAAGCAGCAGGGATGCCAGAGCCCATCTGAAGGATCAGATCATGTACAGCGTGGAAAGTGAGGAATTCGACGAGGAAGTCCTGTCCATGGAGGCAGAGATGATGCAGTGCAATACCGTAGAGGAAATGATGTACTGCATTCCCCAGTGCATTCCGTCCCTGAAATGCGATGCCATGTATCTGGTGCTGGACGATCACCTCAATGCCTATAAAAAAGAAACGGAGAAGAGTATTCATCTGGATGCCACCCCTTCGGACGAGGGATTTTCCTTTCATGGTTATCCGAGACAGATGCAGATGACCTTTGCCTACGAGAGGGACCAGAGACTGGATCTGGACAGACAGGAAGTGGATGGCATCTTCCCGACCTTCGATTATCCGAAGCCGGGACAGGACTTTTTGTTCCTGCCGTTACATTTCGGAGAGCGTACCGTTGGCTATGTAGCTATCCGTAATGCGGTATACCTGATGGAGAAACAGTACCTGTTCCAGATCATGAACGCACTGACCCGCTCCATGGAGAACCTTCACAAAAAAGAAATGTTGGCCTATATGAACCGCAAGCTGTCTTCCCTGTATATTATGGATACGCTGACAGGTATGTATAACCGTATGGGCTACCAACAGCTGGGAGAGGAGTCCTTCCGTATTTCCGGTCTGAACAAACGCAAACTTCTGATCTTGTTCGTGGATCTGGATCGTCTGAAATACATCAATGACACCTTCGGACACGAGTATGGGGATATGGCCATCTGCGCTGCAGCCAGAGCATTGATGCAGTGTAGCAGCCGGGACGCTGTGCCGGCCAGAACCGGCGGTGATGAATTCGTCCTGATCCAGAGTTACCAGTCCGATGAGATTTCCAGAGAACTGGTGCTGCGCATCCGCAGAACACTGGAGGCGGAGGGAAAAGCCCAGAAGCTTCCGTTCCCGTTGTCCATGAGTATCGGAACTGTCGTGACGGATCCGGAATCCGCACTGTCTTTTGCAGATTATGTAAAAATTGCAGACAGCCGGATGTACGAGGAAAAGGTACAGAAGCGGGCCGCAAGAAAATAGAAAAATATATTTACAACCGATAGAAACTATGATATATTGAAACAGTATGATTAGCCGATGCCCAGATTACGGACACTCCGACCTTAGTCTTGGTATCTGGCGTTTAAAAAACAGGAGGAAAAAGAAATGATTTCTAAGGAAAAGAAAACAGCCATCATGAACGAGTATGCAAGAACCCCCGGTGACACCGGTTCACCTGAGGTACAGGTAGCGGTCCTGACTGCAAGAATTCAGGAGCTTACCGAGCATCTGAAGGAGAACCCCAAGGATCATCATTCTCGTCGTGGTATGCTGAAGATGGTAGGTCAGAGACGTGGTCTTCTGGAGTACCTGAAGAAGAAGGATATTGAGAGATATCGTGCATTAATCGAGAAGCTTGGCTTAAGAAAATAATGCTGACTGGTGAGCGGGGTCTGCCGATTACATCGGCGCTCCGCTTCTCTTGTTTCTCATTACATGCATATGCACGGTGAAAATCTAATTCACCGCGCCTGAAAAGGTAACACACGGGATGGAAGTGAGCCCCGAGACCGCTGAAAAGATTATGTTGCGGATCATGGGAGCAACATGGAATTTTCAGTAGTTTCGGTAATCCTCCAGCCCGTAGAATAATAATTCATATCGTAGCGTGGCACCAAAGATAACAGTCACAGTACGATGGATAGGAGGAATTTATGTATCAAAGTTACAAGATGGATCTTGCAGGCAGACCTCTGGTGGTTGATATCAACCGTGTAGGTAAGCAGGCAAACGGATGTGCATTCATGCACTATGGTGATACCACTGTTCTCTGTACCGCAACCGCTTCCGAGAAGCCCAGAGACGGTATCGATTTCTTCCCTCTGAGTGTAGAGTATGAAGAGAAGATGTACGCTGTGGGTAAGATCCCCGGCGGTTTCAACAAGAGAGAAGGCAAGGCAAGTGAGAATGCTATTCTGACCAGCCGTGTCATCGACAGACCCATGCGTCCCCTGTTCCCCAAGGATTACCGTAATGATGTAACCCTGAACAACATGGTAATGAGCGTGGATCCCGAGTGTCGTCCGGAGTTGGTGGCTATGATCGGTGCAGCTATCGCTACCTGCATTTCCGATATTCCTTTCGATGGCCCCTGCGCTATGACCCAGGTAGGCATGATCGATGGCGAGTTCATCATCAATCCCAGCCAGGAGCAGTGGAAGAAAGGTGATCTGAACCTGACCGTTGCTTCCACCAGAGAAAAGGTGATCATGATCGAGGCAGGAGCGAACGAGATTCCTGAAGCAACCATGATCGAAGCAATTTATAAGGCTCACGAAGTGAACCAGACCATCATTGCTTTCATCGACAAGATTGTAGCAGAAGTAGGCAAGAAGAAGCACGAGTACACCAGCTGTGCAGTGCCCGCTGAAATGTTCGAGGAGATGAAGAAGATCGTATCTCCCGCTGAGATGGAAGAAGCTGTATTCACCGATGATAAGCAGACCCGTGAGGAGAATATCCGTGTGATCACCGACAAGCTGACCGAGGCTTTCGCTGAGAACGAAGAGTGGCTGGCTATCTTAGGTGAGGCAGTATACCAGTATGAGAAGAAGACCGTTCGTAAGATGATCCTGAAAGATCACAAGCGGCCCGATGGACGTGCAATCACACAGATCCGTCCTCTGGCAGCAGAAGTAGACATCATCCCCCGTGTACATGGTTCCGCTATGTTCACCCGTGGACAGACCCAGATCTGTAACGTATGTACTCTGGCGCCTCTGTCCGAGCAGCAGAAGATCGATGGCCTGGATGAGAACGAAGTAAGCAAGAGATATATGCATCACTATAACTTCCCTTCCTATTCCGTAGGTGAGACCAAGCCTTCCCGCGGACCCGGAAGACGTGAGATCGGTCACGGCGCTCTGGCTGAGAGAGCCCTGATCCCCGTACTGCCCAGTGAGGACGAGTTCCCTTATGCAATTCGTACCGTATCTGAGACTTTTGAATCCAACGGATCTACCTCCATGGCATCCACCTGTGCTTCCTGCATGTCCCTGATGGCAGCAGGCGTACCCATCAAGAAGATGGTAGCAGGTATTTCCTGTGGTCTGGTAACCGGCGAGACCGATGACGATTTCGTTCTGCTGACCGATATCCAGGGACTGGAAGACTTCTTCGGAGATATGGACTTTAAGGTAACCGGTACTACCGAAGGTATTACCGCGATCCAGATGGATATTAAGATCCACGGTCTGACCAGACCTATCGTAGAAGGCGCTATTGCAAGATGCCGTGATGCAAGACTGTTCATCATGGATACCTGCATGAAGCCCGCTATCTCTGCTCCCAGAACAGAGGTTGGCAAGTACGCTCCCAAGATCATCTCCATTCAGATCGATCCCGACAGAATCGGTGATGTAGTAGGACAGCGTGGTAAGACCATCAATGAGATCATTGCCCGTACCGGTGTGAAGATCGATATCACCGATGATGGTAAGGTATCTATCTGCGGTACTGACAAGGAAATGATGGATAAGGCTCTGGAGATGGTGAAGATCATCACCACCGATTTCGAAGAGGGCCAGATCTTCAAGGGTAAGGTAGTCAGCATCAAGGAGTTCGGTGCATTCATCGAGTTCGCACCCGGCAAGGAAGGCATGGTACACATCTCCAAGATCGCCAAGGAGAGAATCAACCGTGTAGAAGATGTTCTGACTCTGGGCGATGTAGTGACTGTAGTATGCCTGGGTAAGGATAAGATGGGCAGAATCAGCTTCTCCATGAAGGATGTAGCACAGCAGTAAGCTGTAAGAACGCAAGGCATAAGAATATAAGATATAAAATAAGAAAGGATCGCTGCATAGTGTACTGTGCAGAGGTCCTTTTTTGTGTATACGATGAGCCAGGTACAGATTTGTGCTTGCACAAGAATCGGTATTTGGCAAATGTACATCATCGAGCTTTTAAGCGAGATGGTGTATAAAGTATATGAAACGGGCGGAAGACAGTCAGCCGGATCTGCCTGGAATGAGACAGCAAGAAGTGACATTTGAAAAAGGGCACAAAAAAAGCACCTACATGACGGTATAGGCGCTTTTGTATGTCTTAAATTCTGTACCAGTGCAAGAAAAATTAAGCCATTCCGTTGACAGCTTTGCTCAGACGGGAAACCTTTCTTGCAGCGTTGTTCTTGTGGTAAACGCCCTTAGAAGTAGCCATCTCGATGGTCTTGGTAGCAGCGGTTAATTCAGCCTTAGCTGCTTCCTTGTCACCGGTCTCGATTGCAGCGTATACCTTCTTGATAGCGGTCTTAACGCCGGATCTGATAGCTTTGTTTCTGTCAGCTCTTGTGCGGGATACTAAAATTCTCTTTTTTGCAGATTTAATGTTAGCCAAGTCGTACACCTCCATAATGTATACAATAAAATTATAATTTACAAGAAATGTTTCACTTTAGCCAGACACGGAAGACTAACGTAAACATACTATTGTAGTTTAGACAATCTGGGAGCTTTTGTCAATACATATTTTGCGGATTTTTGTAAAAAATGTATTGATAAGAAAGGCAGACAGAGGGTGAAAAAATGGAAACTTTTCAGATCAGAACAGACCTGGCTCTGGAGGCAAGAGAAAGTGTCAATGAAGAGGAAAGCAAACTGCGGGGTGTGTCGGTGGACGAGCACTATGAGGAAGAGACGGATATCCGCATTACCAAGGTGACCATCGATACGAAAAATGCGGAAAAAACACTGGGAAAGCCCATGGGTGTCTATGTGACCATGGAGGCACCGGCCATGGTGGAACCGGATGACGATTACCACAGGGAGATCTCGGAGGCGTTAGCGGAGGAACTTTTGAAAATGATGCCCGGGGAAGCGGAGGAATTGTCGGTATTGATCGTGGGGCTGGGGAACCGGGAAGTGACGGCAGACGCTCTGGGACCGCAGGTGGTGGACAATCTGCTGATCACCAGACACGTGGTCAGAGCCTACGGCAAAGCAGCCTACAACTGTACCCGTATGAATCTGGTCAGCAGTATTGAGCCGGGGGTAATGGCGAAGACCGGTATGGAGACGGCAGAAATCATAAGCGGTGTGGTGAAGGAGACGCAGCCGGATGTGCTGATCGCGGTGGATGCGCTGGCGGCCCGCAGCACCAGAAGATTGAACCGTACGATCCAGATCACCAATACCGGCATTCAGCCCGGCTCCGGCGTGGGCAATCACCGCAATGCCCTGACCGAAGAGACCCTGGGCGTACCGGTAATTGCCATCGGGATCCCCACGGTGGTGGATGCCGCCACGATTGTGGGAGATGCACTGGAGAAGCTGATGAGCGGGGAAAAGGAGTTCGATGCGGTCAAATATATGGGACAGCACCGCATGGCTTTTGCAGAACTGAACAATATGTATATGACCGGAAAGGATATCGATTCTGTGATCAAACGGGTCAGCTACACGGTCTCCGAGGGAATCAATATTGCCATGGAAAAAAACTGGGCGTAACTGCATATATATAGGGTAACAGTTCATGAGTTGAGCACCGGATTACGAGCAAAGGTAGTCACAAAGTGACGTAAGAGCAGGTCAAGGCGACTTTGCGACTGACGCGGGCTGAACTGTCGTAACAAAAAAAGTGCGGAAGGAGAGCGCGGACCGTGAAGAATCCGAAAAATACTGTCTGGCGGATCGCACTGTTTTTGCTGACAGTTGTCTGTGGGCTTTTGATGGCGGATCGGGGAGAAAATGAGTTTCCGGTATTTGCCTGTTCCGAAGCTTTGTCAGGAGAAAGCGGCAGTACCGGATTACTGCTGCAGCAGAATATGTGGGAAGTAGTACCGCTGTTAGGCTATGGTATTGTGGAGCAGCAGGGGACACAGAATCCGGAGGAGGATGAGACTACCTGCCGGACCCTGACCACCGAAGATCTGATCAGCGAAGAACTTCTCCTTCCGCAGCCGGAGGAAACGCAGCAGACGGCCCTTATCCCGGAGAGTGTGGAGACAACAGCCGGGACTGCATTGAGCAATTTTCGTCCGGCGGTACAACAGGTGCAGATTGACCGCACACAGCTTGCGGATTATGAGACACTGGTACGGAATTTTTATGCCATAGATGCCAATACCATGGCAGGCAGCGATCAGTTATCCGTGGAAAAACTGCTGGGAATGGATATGACGTTGCCACAGGAAGGTGACGGACCACAGATCCTGATCTATCACACCCATTCCCAGGAGGCTTTTGCGGATTCGGTTCCTGGAGATGTGAACACCGGTATCGTGGGAGTGGGAGAGTGTCTGACCAAGATCCTGACAGAACAATATGGTTACCGGGTGCTGCACAATACCGGTCAATATGATGTGGAGACCAGAGACAATGCGTATTCCCGGGCACTTCCGGCAGTGGAACAGATCCTTGCGGAGAATCCCTCTATCCAGGTGATCATCGATCTGCACCGGGATGAGGTGGCGGAAGAGACAAAGCTGGTGACGGATATTCAAGGGAGACCCACGGCAAGATTTATGTTCTTTAACGGTCTGAGCAGGACCCGCAAGACAGGAGATATTGACTACCTGGCCAACGAGAACCAGGAGGCCAATCTGGCGTTTTCTTTTCAGATGCAGTTGAAGGCGGCGGAGTATTACCCGGGACTGACCCGCAGGATCTATCTGAAGGGCTACCGCTACAATATGCATCTGCGTCCCCGGACACTTCTGGTGGAACTGGGAGCCCAGAACAATACTGTGGAGGAGGCCATAAATGCCTGTGATCCTCTGGCACATATTCTGGATATGGTGCTTAAGGGAGAGTAGCGGTACATAAAAGCAGGATAAGACAACGAATCGAAGTAAAATCATAGACAAGAATGCGGAATTTATGCTACAATCGTTAGATGCAAGAATATGTCAGGAAAGGACAGTAGTATGGCAGCAATAGATCAGAGCAAAATCCGCAATTTTTGTATTGTGGCACACATAGATCACGGCAAATCCACCCTGGCGGACCGTATCATTGAGAAGACCGGTCTGCTCACCAGCAGAGAGATGCAGGCACAGGTCCTGGACAATATGGATCTGGAGAGAGAGCGTGGCATTACCATCAAGGCACAGGCCGTGCGTACCGTATATAAAGCACAGGACGGAGAGGAATACATTTTCAACCTCATCGATACTCCGGGCCATGTGGATTTCAATTATGAGGTCAGCCGTTCCCTGGCGGCCTGCGACGGCGCCATTCTGGTGGTGGATGCGGCACAGGGCATTGAGGCACAGACACTGGCCAATGTCTATCTGGCACTGGATCATGATCTGGATGTTTTCCCGGTCATCAACAAGATCGATCTGCCCAGCGCAGATCCCCAGAGAGTCATTGAAGAGATCGAGGACGTCATCGGTATCGAGGCACAGGATGCTCCGCTGATCTCTGCGAAAAACGGCATCGGTATTGAGGAAGTCTTAGAGCAGATCGTGAAAAAGATCCCATCCCCCAAGGGGAATCCGGACAACCCTTTACAGGCACTGATCTTTGACTCTGTATATGATTCCTATAAGGGTGTTATCATTTTCTGCCGTGTCATGGAAGGCACAGTGAAAAAGGGTACCATGATCCGCATGATGGCTACCGGAGCGAAGGAAGAGGTCGTGGAGGTCGGTTATTTCGGAGCGGGACAGTTTATCCCCTGTGACGAGCTTTCTGCCGGAATGGTAGGCTACATCACGGCTTCCATCAAGAATGTAAAAGATACAGCAGTGGGTGATACCGTAACGGACGACAACAATCCCTGCGCAGAACCTCTGCCCGGTTATAAAAAGGTACAGTCCATGGTATATTGTGGATTATATCCCGCAGACGGTTCCAAGTACCCGGATCTGAGAGATGCGCTGGAGAAGTTACAGTTGAACGATGCGTCCCTGTTCTATGAACCGGAGACTTCTGTGGCACTGGGATTTGGCTTCCGGTGCGGATTTCTGGGACTGCTGCATCTGGAGATCATTCAGGAACGACTGGAGAGAGAGTACAATCTGGATCTGGTGACTACCGCCCCCGGCGTTGTCTATAAGGTGCATAAGACCAATGGGGAAGTAATTGAGTTGACCAATCCTTCCAATCTGCCGGATCCCTCCGAGATCGAATATATGGAAGAACCGGTGGTAAATGCAGAGATCATGGTGACTTCCGAATTTATCGGTTCCATCATGGAACTGTGTCAGGAGCGCCGCGGCAAATACCTCGGCATGGAATACATCGAGGGCACCAGAGCGTTGTTGAAATACGAACTGCCCCTGAACGAGATCATTTATGATTTCTTTGATGCTTTAAAATCCCGTTCCCGTGGTTATGCATCTTTTGATTACGATCTGAAGGGTTACGAGAGATCGAATCTGGTGAAGCTGGACATTCTGATCAACCGCGAGGAAGTGGATGCCCTGTCCTTCATCGTCTGTGCAGATTCCGCTTACGAGAGAGGACGTAGGATGTGTGAAAAGCTGAAGGACGAGATTCCCAGACACCTCTTCGAGATTCCTATCCAGGCAGCCATCGGCGGCAAGGTCATTGCCAGAGAAACGGTAAAGGCCATGCGTAAGGATGTGCTGGCGAAATGTTACGGCGGTGATATTACCCGTAAGAAGAAGCTGTTGGAGAAGCAGAAAGAGGGTAAAAAGCGTATGCGTCAGTTCGGCAATGTAGAGATCCCGCAGAAGGCATTTATGAGTGTTCTGAAGCTGGATGATAAAAACTGATGAAGTAATTGAAGGAGCAATATGAATAAAAAGGAACTGGAATTATACATTCATATTCCCTTTTGCGTAAGAAAGTGCAGCTATTGTGATTTCCTGTCTGCCCCTGCCACGGAGCAGACAAGGGAAGCCTATATGGCTGCACTTTTTGCAGAGATCGGGGGAAGAGCAAAAGATTACAGTGACCGTACCGTGACCAGTATATTTATCGGAGGAGGTACGCCGTCGTTGTTGTCCGGGGAACAGATCGGGCAGTTGATGGACCGTATCAGAGAGCAGTTCGCAATGGCACAGGACGCGGAGATCACCATGGAGGTGAATCCGGGGACGGCCAGCGCAGAGAAACTTCGGAATTTTTACACGGCAGGAATCAACCGTCTCAGTATCGGTATGCAGTCTGCCCAGGCAGAAGAACTGAAAAATCTGGGCAGGATCCATGATTTTGAAGGTTTCTGCCAGGTGTACCGGGAGGCTGTGGAGGCAGGATTTACGAATATCAATGTGGATATCATGAGCGGACTGCCGGGACAGACGCTTGCAAGCTATCGGGACACGCTGGAAAAGGTGCTGCACTTAGAACCCATGCCGCAGCATATCTCTGCCTACAGCCTGATCGTGGAGGAGGGAACCCCTTTTGCGGCCATGGCAGAGAGGGGAGAATTGCCCTTGCCGGAGGAAGAGACGGAGCGTGCCATGTATGAGGAGACCATAGAGGTGCTGGCAAAGTATGGGTTCCATCGGTATGAGATTTCCAACTATGCCAGGGATGGTTATGAATGCAGACATAATGTGGGCTATTGGATCCGCAGGGATTACCTGGGATTCGGTATCGGTGCGGCATCCCTTATCGATAATGTGCGGTTTCAGAACGAAAAGAGTCTGGGAGCTTATCTGGCACATCCGCTGGAAAGCAGGGAAGAGGAGCAGACACTGACGGTACAGGACCGGATGGAGGAGACCATGTTTCTGGGACTGCGGCTGACAAGAGGAGTATCCTGTGTGGATTTTGCAGAACAATACGGCAGGACTGTGGAGGAAGTCTACGGAGAAGTGATCGCCCGGAATGTGGCGGATGGTCTTTTGACCGTTACGGAGAGGAAAGAGAACCAGAAAAAAGACCGGTTCCTGGCACTGACAAAGAGAGGGCTGGATCTGAGCAATTACGTGATGGCGCAGTTTTTATTCTGAGGAACGTGGGAGACTGACAGGCACTTGTGGACAGAAAATCACATAAACTATCATAAGCAACTGTCCACGGAGGGATTTTTTGAAGACCTTTCAGCAGCCATTAACCGCAGGAGAAGAAGCGTATTATATCCGCTTGCTCAGGGAAGGTACCGTGGAAGAATCCAGACAGGCCAGGGAGATCCTGGTGGAGAGGAATCTGCGCCTGGTGGCACACATTGCCAAAAAATACCAGAATGTTGAGGAGGACATGGAGGACCTGATCTCTATCGGATGTATCGGACTGATCAAAGCAGTGAATTCTTTTGACTCAGGAAAAGGAAGACTGGCTACCTATGCCTGCAGATGCATTGATAACGAACTTCTGATGATGTTGCGCAGCCGCAAAAAACTTTCCAGGGAAGTCTCCCTGTATGAACCTATCGGACAGGATAAGGAAGGAAATGCCATCCATCTGTTGGACGTGATCGAAGAGAAGCAGAAGGACGTGGTGGAGGATCTGGAGCTTGACAGAAATATCAGGCGCCTGTTCCTGGCTCTGGACCACTGTCTTACGGAGCGGGAGTATCGGATTGTGGTGATGCGCTATGGGATCCTGGGCTGTAAAGAACACACACAGCAGGAGGTGGGAGATGTTCTCGGAATTTCCAGAAGCTATGTCTCACGCATGGAAAAAAGAGCATTGCATAAGCTGGCGGAGGCTCTGCGTGAGGACTAAACATCACCTTGTCAATTAAGGAACACTGTGATATATTTATTTCTATAAGTGACTAAAGATAAGGGGGGGACAGGGATGCATTTTGTAAGAACGGAAGACTTGAAGACGGGAATGCGTCTGGCAAGACCTGTTTATAATAAGAAGAGTATTCTTTTGTTTGACAGAAATTCCCTTTTGTCATTACAGGCAATAGAAAGTATTCGTAATTTCGGATTGATCGGTGTCTATGTACTGGAACCGGCAGAACCGCTTCCACCCCTGACTCAGGAGGACCTGGAGTTCGAACGGTTTCAGATTCAGGCGGTCAGTGCCATCGAAGAGGAACAGGATCGTATCCTGAAGACCAGAAAGCAGAACCGTACCCAGTCCATCGCAGATATGGTCATCCGCAATTACGGACACTTGGATGAGAAAATCAATTTCTACCAGAATCTGAGAAGCCGGGAGGATTATTTCTCCAGACATTCCCTGAACGTGGCAATACTCTGTGCCATGGTTACCCATGTGATGAATATCAGACGGGAAGAGCAGTATCATACCGTATGTGCTGCCATCCTTCACGATATGGGAAAAGTGAAAAAACATGATGCCGTGTATTACGGGGCACCTTATACCAGAGAGGATATGCTGCGGAACTGCGAGACGCAGGAAGAGGCCTACGGTATCATCGAGGAGGCTTTTGCCACCGACGGATCCGGCATCCGCAGGATCTGCCAACAGGCAGTCAGAAAACAGCTGGACCTGTTCCCGGAAGACGGAGAGAAGAGCAGGTATAAAATGCTGGCCGGAGCCAATGTATTGCTGGTGGCGAACCGTTATGATGAGATCACGGCCATGACATTACAGGGAACGGCACAGTCTGAGGTGAAGGCTCTTCAGGAACTTCTGGAGCACCCGGAGGTATATGATCCGGAGACGGTACGGGCATTGATCCGTTCCATCAATATTCTTCCGCCCGGTGCCAGCGTGGAACTCAGTACGGGAGAGAAAGCACTGGTATTGAATGAAAATGAAGAAAGTGTACTGCGGCCGACAGTGGTAAGCTTCCGGGATAACAGTATTCTGGATCTGTCCCTTCCCGGGAATGAGGACATCCAGATCGTGGATGTCATGAAGACCATGGACAACCGGTACATATTCAATAAATAGTGAGGAGCAATTATGCCAACAATCGAAGAAATACTCAGAGCCGCCAAGGAAGCGGGAGCAAGTGATGTACATCTGACGGTAGGTATCCCACCCAAAATGCGTGTAAACGGCAATCTGATCACCATGGATTATCCCAGGATGCTTCCGGCAGACACGCTGGAAGTACTAGTCAATATCATGACGGAAGTGCAGAGAGAACGTTTTGAGGAACGGGGAGAATACGATATGTCTTTCTCTATTCCCAACTGCGGACGTTACCGTGTCAATGCCTACAAGCAGAGAGGTTCCGTGGCTCTGGCGTTCCGACTGGTAGGAACCGTGGTGCCTTCTCCGGAAGAGCTGGGTGTACCGGAATCCGTGGTGGAACTATATCAGCGCAAACGTGGTCTGGTACTGGTCACCGGACCTACCGGAAGCGGTAAATCCACGACGCTTGCCGCCATCATCGACAAGATCAACAACAACAGAGATGCCCATGTCATCACTCTGGAGGACCCTATCGAGTATCTGCATCAGCATAAGATGTCCATGGTCAACCAGCGTGAGATCGGCATAGATTCCAATAATTATGCCAATGCTTTAAGAGCGGCACTCCGTGAAGATCCCGATGTCATTCTGGTAGGAGAGATGCGTGACTTCGAGACCATCAGTGTAGCTATTACGGCAGCGGAGACCGGACATCTGGTATTGTCCACCCTGCATACGATCGGTGCAGCCAGCACCGTAGACCGTGTGATCGATGTCTTCCCACCACATCAGCAGCAACAGATCCGTGTCCAGCTGTCCAACACACTGGAAGCAGTCATATCCCAGCAGCTGATCCCGACAGCGGACGGCAAGCACCGTGTGGCAGCTTTTGAGGTCATGCATGCCAATCATGCGGTCCGCAACCTGATCCGTGAGGGCAAATCCCACCAGCTGGCCAGCGTCATGCAGACCAACCGGAAACTGGGTATGATCACCATGGATGAGGCTATTGTTCAGTTGTATTTTGAAGGCAAGATCGACAGGGAACATGCGATCCAGTTCGCTCAGGATCCCGACAGCATGGAAAATAAAATTTAAAGGAATGATCCGGAACCGGCTATATAGGAGCAGACCAGACGACGCAGCGGAAAGCGTACGGTTTTGTGAATCTGTAGTGAGGTTCCGGAGGATTTTTCACCAAAAGACATTTTCATTTAAAATTTCTGATATTAATTCTAAGAAGATTCCGGTAGTTTCACTGCCCTTTTGCGGGCTCTTATGATTACCCATTGTATGAATTGTTTTGTTAAGTCTGATTATTTTTGTCAGATTCATTCGTTTTATCTGTTTCTGTTTTGTTTCACTGTTATTTCCATAATAAATAAAACATTTTAAAGGAGGTATTTTATGTTTACTACAGTTTGTTCGGCTGCAGTCTATGGTCTGCAGGCATATCTGGTCCGCGTGGAAGTGGATCTGGCAGGGGGACTACCATCGTTTCAGCTGGTGGGGTCGCTGGGGAGTGAGGTGAAGGAATCTCGGGAGAGGGTGAGTGTGGCCATGAAAAATTCCGGTTTCCAGATCCCACCGGCACATATCACAGTAAATCTGGCTCCGGCAGGTCGACGTAAAGATGGTACCGCCTTTGATCTGCCTATAGCTGTGGGACTTTTGCGGGATATGGAACTGGTACCGGAGGAAGCGCTGCAGGATACATTGTTTTTGGGAGAACTGGGCCTGAATGGGGAGATCAAGAAGGTGAAGGGTGTACTTCCCATTGTTCAGGAGGCGGCAAAAAGCGGTATCCGAAGGGTGGTGGTGCCCGGAGAAAATGCCATGGAGGCTGCGGTGATACCGGGGATCACGGTCTGGGGTGTGAACTGTCTGAACGATCTGCTGGCGGCACTGAACCATCCGGAGCTGGAAACTGAAAAAGTGTATCAGCCGAGGATCCGGGCGGAGGACTTGCTAAGGGAAGGAACCGGACAGGATACGGGAGATTTCCGGGAAGTGGCGGGACAGGAGAATGCTAAACGGGGTGCCGAGATCGCTGCGGCGGGATTCCACAATCTGTTGATGATAGGGCCGCCCGGGGTGGGAAAATCCATGGTCGCCGGGCGAATCCCCGGAATCCTGCCGCCTCTGACACTGAAAGAAAGTCTGGAGGTGACAGGAATCTTCAGTGTGGCGGGACTTCTGCCGCCGGGACAGGCACTGATCACAAGGAGGCCTTTTTATGCACCACACCATACTGTGACACAGGCAGCACTGATCGGCGGGGGAAGCGGCATCCCAAGACCTGGTATGGTATCGCTGGCCCATCGGGGTGTACTGTTTCTGGACGAGCTTCCGGAATTCCGGAAAAACGTGCTGGATGGCATGCGACAGCCTATGGAGGAGCGTAAAGTGCAGATCGCCAGAAGTGCCGGGATGGTCACTTATCCGTCGGACTTTATTCTGGTGGCGGCTATGAATCCCTGTCCCTGCGGGTATTATCCGGACCGGAATAAATGCCGCTGTACCCAGCCCCAGATCGAGAAATATCTGGGAAAGATATCGGGACCGATTTTAGACCGGATTGATCTGTGTGTGGAACTGCATCCCGTGGATATTCTGCATCTGCAGAAAACGAAAACGGAAAAAAGCAGTGAAGATATGAAGCGGCAGATCCGGCATGCAAGAGAACGGCAGGCGGAGCGTTTTGCAGGAACGGATTGCCGTTTCAATGGGGACATCCGGTCTGCACAGGTGGAAGAATATTGCCCGTTGGGAGAGGAGGGGCAGAAAGTCATGGAACAGCTGTATCGTACGCTGCAGCTCAGTGCCAGAGTTTATCACCGGATTCTCAAAACTGCCCGAACCATAGCTGATTTGGAGGACCGGGAAGAGATCACGGGGGAACATTTGCTGGAGGCGGCGTGTTATCGACCTTCGGAGACGTATTGGAATTAATTGTGTGCCGGAACCGGGTACATTAAGTGTCCGGCAAGAAAAAGGGGCCGGTACGAAAATAACGGAAAACGTGCGGGCTGTGTGAAAACAGGGAAAGGGACAGGTATGTTTATGGCGGAGGAAGAGAGAAAATATGCATATTTTTTGTGCAGCACCTATACAATCGGGGGCGTGCGGGCAGAACGGCTGCTTGCACGCTTCGGGTCACCCCGGGCGGTATATGAGGCGGAGACAGAGGAATGGAGGGAGTGCGTGGGCAATTCTGCGGCGGAAGCCTTGGAACGGCAGAAGAAAAGCGGAGAGTGGGAACGGGAATATGGACAGCTTTCGGAACAACAGATCCACTTTCTTTTGCGGGAGGAGAAAGGATTTCCCGGGAAACTGGCAGAAATTCCGGATTCGCCTTACGGCATTTTTTACCGGGGAAAACTGCCGGATGAGAACGAACCGGCGGTGGCGGTCATCGGTGCCAGAGAGTGTTCGGAATACGGCAGATATGTGGCCGAGGAACTGGGACAGTATCTGGGAAGAGCGGGAATACAGGTCATCAGCGGAATGGCCCGGGGGATTGATGGGATCAGCCAGCAGGCAGCGTTATCTGCGGGAGGAACTTCCTATGGTGTGCTAGGATGCGGAGTGGATATCTGTTATCCCGCACAGAATCGAAGATTGTATGAAGAACTGTTGGAAAAAGGGGGATTGCTCTCCACCTATACGCCGGGAACAAAGCCGCTGCCCCAGTATTTTCCACCAAGAAACCGTATTGTCAGCGGACTGTCGGATGCTCTGATCGTCATTGAGGCCAGACAGAAGAGCGGGACGTTGATCACAGTGGATATGGCACTGGAACAGGGCAGGGACGTCTATGTGGTGCCGGGCAGGCTTACGGACAGGCTCAGTGACGGCTGCAATCATCTGCTGACGCAGGGAGCGGGAGTGTTTTTATCTCCGGAGAGTTTTGCAGAGGATTTTTTGCGGAGCTGGGAGGAAAAACAGGGACTTTCCGCAGATGGCTCCGGAGGAAAGAACAGGCGGAAAAATAATAGGGAAACCGGCAGAAATACGGCAAAAGTAAAATTGCCCAAAGAATCCCTGCAAAAGATCTTGGAATGTCTGGAACCTGTGCCAAAGACATCGGAGACGCTGTTGCAGGAACTTTGGGAGAAGGGAGAATATACGGACATTTCCGCACTGAACCGGGCGCTGATGGAACTGGAACTTCTGGGATATGCCAGACAGAACAGTCCGGGACATTTCAGCACTTCTGCGAATTGACAAGGCTTTCTGAAAAGGGGTATAGTAATAGACATATGAGAATGACGAGAAAGGTCAGGTGCCCTTATGAACGATAAAGATACTTACAGAATGCATACCAAAGTAATACAGATCGGAGACCGGAAGATCGGCGGCGGCAATCCTATCGCCATCCAGTCCATGACCAATACGAAGACCGAGGATGTGAAGGCAACCGTAGAGCAGATCCTGCGTCTGGAGAGGGCAGGCTGTGAGATCATCCGCTGCACAGTACCGACGCTGGAGGCGGCAGCAGCTATCCGGGAGATCAAGAAGCAGATCCACATTCCTTTAGTAGCGGATATCCATTTTGACTACCGTATGGCACTGGCAGCCATTGAGAACGGTGCCGACAAGATCCGCATCAATCCTGGGAATATCGGAAATCCGGAGCGGGTAAAGGCTGTGGTAGATGCAGCAAAAGAGAGGAATATCCCGATCCGTGTGGGAGTGAACAGCGGTTCCCTAGAGAAGCCGCTGGTGGAAAAATACGGTGGAGTGACTGCGGAAGGTATTGTGGAGAGCGCACTGGACAAGGTACACATGATCGAAGATCTGGGATATGACAATCTGGTCATCAGTATCAAATCTTCGGATGTGCTGATGTGCGTGAAAGCCCATGAACTGCTGGCAGGCCGTACGGTGTACCCTCTGCATGTGGGCATTACCGAATCCGGTACTGTGAACAGCGGTAATATCAAGTCAGCCATCGGTCTGTCCCTGATCTTAAGCCAGGGCATCGGTGACACCATCCGGGTATCCCTGACAGGAGATCCCGTAGAGGAGATCAAATCCGCAAAGCTGATCCTGCGTACATTAGGATTGCGCAAGGGCGGCATTGAGGTCGTATCCTGTCCCACCTGTGGAAGAACCCAGATCAATCTGATCGATCTGGCCACTAAAGTGGAGAAAATGGTAGAGGATTACCCGCTGGATATCAAAGTGGCTGTCATGGGCTGCGTGGTAAACGGCCCCGGAGAAGCAAAAGAAGCGGATCTGGGAGTTGCGGGCGGTATCGGAGAAGGTCTGCTGATCAAGCATGGCGAGATCGTAAAAAAGCTTCCGGAGGATCAGCTGCTCCCCGCCTTGAAAGAGGAATTGGATCATTGGAGTTAAAATAAATGAGTAAACCGTTTTTTGAAGTGTTTCCTTCGTTACAGTTGAATACGGACATTCGTGACCTGATGGGGCAGACAGAAGTGGAGAGAGTCTCGGCGACAAAACGCAGAGACTTTCTTCGGGTGTACTTAAAAAGTACCCGCCTGATCCAGAAAGCGGACATCTGGACCACGGAACAGGAGATCAAGAAGCAGCTGTTCCCTCAGGCCAACCTGACAGTGAAAATATACGAAAAGTTCGAATTGTCTTCCCAGTACAATCCGGAAAAGCTGATGGATATTTATAAGGAAAGTATTCTGGAGGAATTCCGGGAGTACAGCCATATCCAGTATAATGCCCTGAAGACGGCGAAAATCGAGTATCCTTCGGAAAATGAAATGCTTTTAACGCTGGAAGATACGGTATTAAATCACAGTATGGAAGGGGAGATCCTGCAGATTCTGGAGAAGATCCTGGTGGAACGTTGTGGATTCTCCGTGAAGATCCATACGGCTTATGTGGAAAAAGAGACCGGGCGTTTCCAGGAGGAAGAGGAAGCAAAGATCCGTCTGAAGGTGGATGCCATTTACAGTCGTACGAAAGGCAGAAGAGAAGAAGGAGAGCAGACTGCATCGGCGGAAGGAAGCGGGCAAAGTACAGCACAGGATCCGGAAACCGGCAAGGCTGCAGAGACCGCACAAAAGCCGAAGACCGAGAATGCCGGTGGCGTGACCAAGAGCTTTCAGGGTGGCAGCCGCGGTGAATTCAAGCGTGGAGAATTCAAAAAGGGCGAGTTTCGTAAGGGTGGTAACTTTGAAAAAGGTGCGTTGAAGAGATCAGACAATCCGGATGTCATCTACGGGCGTGATTTCGAAGAAGAGGCCATGAAGATTGAGGAACTCATCGGAGAGATGGGTGAGGTGGTCATCCGCGGTAAGGTACTGTCCGTGGATACCCGTGACATCAAGAACGAGAAGACGATTATTATTTTCAATATCTCTGATTTTACTGATACCATGACCATCAAGATGTTCGTGCGTACCGAGCAGGTGAAGGAAGTGACCGGGGACATCAAGCCGGGAGCTTTCTTAAAGGTCAAGGGAATCTGTATGATGGATAAGTTCGATCACGAGCTGGCCATCGGTTCCATTGCGGGAATCAAGAAGATCCCTGATTTTACCAATACGAGAATGGATACCTCCGCCAGAAAGCGTGTGGAGCTGCACTGTCATACAAAGATGAGTGATATGGACGGTGTCTCCGAGGCCAAGGACATTGTAAAGCGCGCCTACAAATGGGGACATCGGGCCATTGCCATCACGGATCACGGCGTGGTACAGAGTTTTACCGATGCAAACCATGTCTGGGATGACCTGTGGAAAGCGGAAAAAGGCAAGCGGAAAGAAGCCGGAGACGAGAATCCGGACAAGCAGGATTTCTTCAAGATCATTTACGGTGTGGAAGCCTATCTGGTGGATGATCTGAAAGAGATAGTGACGAATGATAAGGGACAGAGTCTGCATGAGGATTATGTGGTATTCGATATCGAGACCACGGGATTTTCCCCGGTCAACAACCGCATTATCGAGATCGGTGCGGTAAAGGTATCCGGTGGAGAGATCGTGGATCGTTTTTCCACCTTTGTCAACCCGGATGTGCCGATTCCCTTCGAAATCGAGAAGCTGACCAGTATCCGGGATGAGGATGTCATGGATTCCCCTCAGATCGACGTGATCCTGCCGCAGTTTCTGCAGTTCTGTGAAGGCTGTATCATGGTGGCTCACAATGCCAGTTTTGATATGAGTTTCATTATGGAGAATTGCAGAAGACTGGGCTATCCGCAGGAGTTTACCTATGTGGATACCGTGGGCATTTCCAGAGTACTTTTGAAGAACCAGTCGAAGCATACGCTGGATGCGGTGGCCAAGACCCTGGGGATTTCCCTGGAGAATCATCACAGAGCCGTGGATGATGCGGAGTGCACGGCCCATATTTTCGTGAAATTTATTAAAATGCTGGAAGAGCAGGATATTCATAATCTGACGGAAGTCAATGCACTGGGAGCTTCCAGTGTGGATGCCGTGAAGAAGATGCCCTCTTACCATGCCATTATTCTGGCGAAAAATGATCTGGGGCGTATCAACCTGTATCGTCTGGTGTCCCAGTCGCATCTGACCTATTTTAACAAACATCCCCGGATTCCCAAGAGTCTGGTGATGAAGTACAGAGAAGGACTGATACTGGGAAGTGCCTGCGAGGCGGGAGAACTGTACCGGGCACTGTTGGACGGACAGTCGGATGCCCAGATTGCCAGACTGGTGAAATTCTATGACTATCTGGAGATCCAGCCCTGTGGCAACAACAAATTCATGATCGCTTCGGAACGTGTGAGGAATGTAAATTCCATTGAGGATATTCAGAATATCAACCGGAAGATCGTGTCCCTGGGAGAACAGTTCCACAAGCCGGTAGTGGCTACCTGTGATGTGCATTTCCTGGATCCAGAGGATGAGGTCTACCGCCGTATCATCATGGCGGGACGAGGATTCGATGATGCGGATGATCAGGCACCATTGTATTTACATACCACGGAAGAGATGCTGGAAGAATTCTCTTATCTGGGAAGTGATAAGGCGGAAGAAATCGTTATTACCAATACCAATATGATTGCAGACATGATCGAGACTATTGCACCGGTGCGCCCGGACAAATGTCCTCCGGTCATTCCCGACAGTGATAAGACACTGACGGAGATCTGTTATAACAGAGCCCATGAAATTTACGGACCAGATCTGCCTCAGATCGTAGAGGCAAGACTGGAGAAGGAATTGAACTCCATTATCAAGAACGGATTTGCCGTAATGTACATCATTGCGCAGAAGCTGGTATGGAAGTCGGTGGAGGATGGATACCTGGTAGGCTCCCGTGGATCCGTAGGAAGCTCCTTTGTGGCGACCATGGCGGGAATCACGGAGGTCAACCCCTTAAGCCCTCATTATTATTGCAGTAAGTGTCATTATGTGGATTTTGACAGTGATGAAGTCAAGGCCTATGCCGGTAAGGCGGGAATCGATATGCCGGACAAGGTATGTCCGGTGTGCGGAGAAAAGCTTCACAAGGACGGATTTGATATTCCTTTCGAGACGTTCCTGGGATTCAAGGGAGACAAGGAGCCGGATATCGACCTGAATTTCTCCGGTGAGTACCAGTCCAAGGCGCATAAATATACCGAGGTTATCTTCGGCGCGGGACAGACCTTCCGTGCCGGAACCATTGCAACCCTGGCGGATAAGACGGCCTTCGGTTACGTGAAGAATTATTTTGAAGAACGTGGCATTCACAAGCGGACCAGTGAGATTGACCGTATTGCTTCCGGATGTACCGGAGTACGACGCAGTACCGGTCAGCATCCCGGCGGAATCGTCGTACTGCCGTTAGGACAGGATATCAACTCCTTCACCCCGGTGCAGCATCCCGCAAATGATATGACTACGGATACCATAACCACACACTTTGATTATCATTCCATCGACCACAACCTGTTGAAACTGGATATTCTGGGACACGATGATCCTACCATGATCCGTATGCTTCAGGACCTGACAGGGAGAGATCCTCTGACGATTCCCTTAGACGGACAGGATGTCATGAGTCTGTTCCAGAATACGGATGCGCTGGGCATTACTCCGGAGCAGATCGGCGGAACAAAGCTGGGGGCATTGGGTATCCCGGAGTTTGGTACCGATTTCGCCATGCAGATGGTTATCGATGCCAAGCCCAAGGCATTTTCCGATCTGGTGCGTATTTCCGGCCTGTCCCACGGTACCAACGTATGGCTGGGAAATGCACAGGATCTGATCATGAGCGGCGTGGCAACGATTTCCACCGCCATCTGTACCCGTGACGATATCATGCTGTATCTGATCCAGATGGGTGTGGAATCGGAGAAGTCCTTCAAGATCATGGAGGCCGTGCGTAAAGGCATGGTGGCGAAGGGCAGATGCGCCATGTGGGAAGAGTGGAAAGAAGACATGCTGGCCCACAATGTACCCCAGTGGTATATTGAATCCTGTCAGAAGATCGAGTACATGTTCCCGAAGGCCCATGCGGCGGCATACGTTATGATGGCATGGCGTATTGCATATTGTAAGATCCATTATCCGTTAGCCTATTACGGAGCGTTTTTCAGTATTCGTGCCAAGGCATTTTCTTATGAAATTATGTGTCAGGGACAGAAGCATTTAGAGAGCGTTATGGTGGATTACAAAAAGCGACAGGATACGCTTTCCAATAAGGAGAAGGATGCCATGGGTGATATGCGTATCGTGCAGGAAATGTATGCACGAGGCTTTGAATTCGAGCCAATTGATATCTTTAGAGCCCAGTCCAGATCCTTCCAGATCGTGGATGGCAAATTAATGCCTTCCTTAAACAGTATCGACGGACTGGGAGAGAAGGCGGCGGATGCCATCGTGGAAGCGGCAAAAGACGGCCCCTTCCTGTCTAAAGATGATTTCCGCCAGAGAACCAAAGTCTCCAAGACCATCATCGACCTGATGGATTCCCTGGGATTATTGGGAGACCTCCCGGAGTCCAATCAGATCAGTATATTTGACCTGGTGTAACAGCTCAGCCATGGGACAGCCGAAACGGGGGCGTGGGTGCTTGCACACAAAGCACCGTTTTGGCTAGCCCATGAGCGGAGCGCCCAATCCATGAAGCAAAAGATGAGCCGCGCAAGCGGCGTCGACTGCGCAGCAGCCGCTTTTGCGAATGGCCGTGGGCCGAGCTGTAGTCCGGCCAGCCGCTTTTATGAATTGGCCGTGGGCTGAGCTGTAGTCCGGCCAGCCGCTTTTGCGAATGGCCGTGGGCTGAGCTGGTCTAAAAATTTTTAAAAAAAGTGCTTGCATTTTTTCGACAACTCGATTATACTATGCAAGTACTGTTTTTGTGGCTGATTGGTCAAGCGGTTAAGACGTCGCCCTCTCACGGCGAAAACAGGGGTTCGATTCCCCTATCAGCTGCTCTTTGAAAATTGTAGAAATTTTTCAAAAAATACTTGCAATTTTCAAAAGAATGTATTATACTGAACAAGGTTCGTAAGTAACCTATGGCTGATTGGTCAAGCGGTTAAGACGTCGCCCTCTCACGGCGAAAACAGGGGTTCGATTCCCCTATCAGCTGCTTATTCTTTAATAGAATAGCCCAACCCTGAAAAGTGTCGGAAAGCATAGAAAATTGCTTTTTGGCTCTTTTTTTATACTGTCTGGAGCTGGGCAAATGAAAAATCTTCTTGCCATTCCCATTTTTTTGTTGTATAGTGGTTCACGATTACTCAAAGCAGGGGAAAATACGGCAAAGAGGCGGGAACCGGATGCCGTAGGTCCGTAGACAGACGGATAGATGGGAGTGCATATGGCAAAATATTTAGTAATTGTAGAGTCACCGGCCAAGGTGAAGACAATCAAAAAGTTTTTGGGAGCAAATTATGAAGTTATGGCCAGCCAGGGGCATGTGAGGGACCTGCCCAAGAGTCAGCTGGGGTTTGATCCGGAACATGATTATGAACCGAAATATATTACCATCCGCGGAAAGGGAGACCTTCTTGCTTCTTTGCGCAAAGAAGTAAAAAAGGCAGATAAGATTTATCTCGCAACCGACCCGGACCGTGAAGGAGAAGCTATTTCCTGGCATCTGTATTATGCCTTGAAACTGGAAAGCAAAAAAGTATATCGTATTACCTTCAATGAGATCACCAAGAATGCGGTAAAGGAATCTCTGAAAAACGCCAGAGAGATCGATATGAATCTGGTGGATGCCCAGCAGGCAAGACGTATGCTGGACCGTATGGTGGGCTATCGGATCTCCCCACTTCTGTGGGCAAAGATCAAGAGAGGCTTAAGTGCCGGCCGTGTACAGTCTGTGGCACTCCGTATCATCTGTGACAGAGAGGACGAGATCAACGCATTTATTCCGGAAGAGTATTGGTCTCTGGATGTGAATCTGAAAGTAAAAGGCGAGAAGAAGCCTATTTGTGCAAAATATTACGGTACCACCGAAAAAAAACAGGGAATTACCAGCAAGGAACAGGCAGACAGCATTATGGATTCCCTGAATGGCGCAAAATTCGAAGTAAAAGAAGTGCGTCACGGCGAACGTGTGAAAAAAGCGCCGCTTCCCTTTACGACTTCCACATTGCAGCAGGAAGCCAGCAAGGTATTAAATTTCTCTACCCAGAAGACTATGCGTCTGGCACAGCAGTTATATGAAGGTGTGGATATCAAGGGAGAGGGCACTGTTGGTCTGATCACCTACCTGCGTACCGATTCTACCCGTGTATCCGAAGAGGCGGAGACACAGGCAGCGGAATTTATTGATGTTCATTACGGTGAAAAATACAAGACCGCTGCAGCAACGGAGAAGAAGAACAGCCAGAAGATTCAGGATGCCCACGAAGCTATCCGTCCCACGGATCTGAACCGGATGCCTATTGCTATCAAGGAGCAGCTTCCCAGAGATCTGTTCCGTCTGTATCAGCTGATTTGGAAACGATTTGTGGCAAGCCGCATGAGTGCTGCACAGTATGATACCACTTCTGTGAAGATTCAGGCAAAGGACCAGATTTTTGCTCTGGCAGCTTCCAGAATGCGTTTCGATGGATTCATGAGTGTCTACACCCAGGAAGATGATAAGGAAGAAGAAAATGTGCTCGGCGGTAATCTGGACGAGAACAGCGTGCTGGAATTCCAGAGCTTTGATCCGAAACAGCATTTTACCCAGCCCCCTGCACATTACACCGAAGCCAGTCTGGTGCGTGCCATGGAAGAACTGGGCATCGGACGTCCCAGTACCTATGCGCCTACCATTACCACCATCCTTGCCAGGAGATATATTGCCAAGGAGAACCGCAATCTCTACGTTACGGAACTGGGGGAAGTGGTCAACAATATGATGAAGGAAGCATTCCCCTCCATCGTGGATGTGAATTTCACGGCCAACATGGAAGCTCTGCTGGATGGTGTGGAAGAAGGCACGGTAAAATGGAAGACCATCGTGTCCAATTTCTATCCTGATCTGGATGAAGCAGTAAAAAAAGCGGAGAAGGACCTGGCAGAGGTGACCATTGCGGACGAGGAATCCGATGAGGTCTGTGAACTGTGCGGCAGACGAATGGTGATCAAATACGGACCCCACGGCAGATTCCTGGCATGTCCTGGATTCCCGGAATGCCGTAATACCAAGCCTTATTTTGAAAAGATCGGTGTAGCCTGCCCCAAGTGTGGCAAGGATATTGTCATGAAAAAGACCAAAAAAGGCAGAAAATATTATGGCTGTATCGATAATCCGGAGTGTGATTTCATGGTATGGCAGAAGCCTTCGGGAGAGAAGTGTCCCCGCTGTGGCAAGCTGCTGCTGGAAAAAGGCAACAAACTGGTCTGCATGGACGAACAGTGCGGCTATGTGAAAAATAAACCGACGGAAGAGAAGTAGTTTTATATACTGTCAGAATTTTCTCATAAATTAACGCTATTTTCATTGTAATCTGAAATTACATGTGCTACAATGTGCATAACATCTGGTAGTTTCTTAGTATGTGTAGACGGAGGGAAATAGATGAGTAGCGTACAACTGTTGGACAAAACACGTAAAATCGGGAAATTATTACACAACAATAACTCCAGCAAAGTGGTATTCAGCGACATCTGTAAGGTGATGCGGGAAATTCTGAATTCCAATGTACTGGTGATCAGCCGGAAAGGAAAGGTCCTCGGCGTAGGAAAATCCGACGGAATTGAGCCGATCACAGAACTGCTGGATGACAATATCGGTGGATTTATTGATCCGATGTTAAACGAGAGACTGCTGGGCGTATTATCCACGAAAGAGAACGTCAACCTGGAGACTCTTGGCTTTGAAAATACCGATACGAGAAAATTTCAGGCGATCATCACTCCGATCGAGATTGCCGGAGAGCGTTTGGGAACCCTCTTCATTTACAAATGCAATGAACAGTATGATATTGATGATATTATCCTTTGCGAATATGGTACCACAGTGGTGGGACTGGAAATGTTGCGGGCTGTGAATGAAGAGAGTGCGGAGGAGAGCCGTAAGGTGGCTGTCGTAAAATCTGCAGTCAGCACTCTTTCTTTCTCAGAGATGGAAGCCATCACCCATATTTTCGACGAACTGAACGGCATGGAGGGAATCCTGGTGGCCAGCAAGATCGCCGACAGAGTCGGTATCACCAGATCTGTGATCGTCAATGCCCTGCGGAAGTTCGAAAGTGCCGGTGTGATTGAATCCCGTTCCTCCGGTATGAAAGGAACCTATATTAAAGTTTTGAATGATGCCGTATTCGATGAGATCGAGGAACTGAAGCGTCAGAACGGCAGAAATTAAATGAAAAATGTAAGAATTTGCAAGAATAAGAAAAATTTAGGAAGAAGAGACTATTGCGAAAAATAGTCTCTTTTCTTTATATTTATTCTGAGTGAGTTTATTTTACTATTGTGTTTTTGTCGAAATACTTTATAATAAAATAAAATGGGTATATGGTAGAAAGTGGTTTTTGGGCGCTATTGTCAGAAGACCGCGGAATGTGAGGTAATATGATACAGACAAACGCATTTGATTATATCAATGTTCTGGACCGGGCAGCGGACGCAGCCTGGCAGCGGAACGAAGCCATTTCCAATAATATCGCCAATGTGGATACTCCGGGCTACAAGAGACAGGATGTGGCCTTCGAATCGGTACTGCAGCAGGCTCTTGGCAACAACAGATATGAGTCCATGGATGATAAGGTGGCCAATGTGAATCTGAGCAGACTGCGGGGCAGGGCTTATGTTGACTATGCCAATTATTCCTATCGCCTGGATGGCAATAATGTGGATATTGAAAATGAAAATGTAATGCTGGCGGAGAACCAGCTGAAATATCAGGGACTGATCAGCAGTATCAATCAGGAATTTACCAATCTAAAGACAGTGATGAAATGAGGAGTTAGTGTATGAGTATGTTTTCAGCATTTGATGTTACGGCATCGGGACTTACCGCCCAGAGACTGCGTATGGACGTGATCTCCGAAAACGTTGCCAATGCCAATACTACAAGAACCGAGGATGGCACCCCCTATCGCCGTAAGATCGTTACCTTTCAGCAGAAGGGGCAGCAGCAGACTTTCAGTCAGGTGCTGCACAACGTGAGCAGCAGCTATACCGGCAGCGGCGTGAAGGTAAGCCAGATCTTTGAAGATACTACTACGGAGATGAATATGGTATACGATCCTTCCCATCCCGATGCGGATGAGAACGGCTATGTGACATATCCGAATGTAAATATTGTTCAGGAAATGACGGATCTGATCGATGCCAGCAGATCCTATGAAGCCAATTCCACGGCATTTGGCGCCAGCAAGTCCATGGCATTAAAAGGACTGGAGATCGGTCAGTAAGCTGACGGGTCTTTATTACCGGGCTCCGGATAGCGGCGCCGGAATATATGTGAGGAAGGACATGGTTTATTAAAATGGATATTTCAGCAATTACAGCTTTGAACAGTGTAAACGGTACTGCCACAGTATCTCCCACTTCTCTGACCGGAATGCTGGCGGAGAAGGAGAAAAAGGCAGAAGGCACTATGTTCGAAACTTTTCTGAATACAGCAATCGACAATGTGAAGATCACCAACAGTTATCTCTCGGATGCCGAGAATGAGAAGATACGATTTGCATTGGGTGAGACCGACAACACCCACGACCTTACTATTGCTATGGATAAGGCTTCGACTGCATTGCAGTATACCGTAGCCATCCGCGATAAGGTGATGGAAGCATACAAGGAACTGATGCAGATCCAGATCTAAAGAAGTATTTTTATTCTTGACGTAAGAGGAGAGAGCTGCAATGGCAGACAAATTAAAAGAAATACCTGCAAAAATACTGGAATGGTGGAACAAATTCACCACCAGGCAGAAGAGCATCATCGTTGGAGCGGCGGCGGTTGTGATATTTGCATTTGCAATCATCATGTACGTTATGAGTAAGCCCCAGTATGTACGGCTGATCACCTGTGAGACAACATCACAGGCTTCGGAGATCATAGATACTCTGGACAGTGCGGGAATTGCACATAAAGAATCCAATGACGGACTGAAGATCGATGTAGAGAGCAGCCAACAGAGTGCGGCAAACTTGGCACTGGGTTCCGCAGGATATGTACCGGATGCGTTAGATTTGAATGATTATCTGGGCGGTAGTATGTCTACGACCGCCACTGACAAAGAGAGACTTTACAATTCCTATCTGGAAAAATACATAACACAGACGATAGAAGCACAGAGCGCAGTAAAATCCGCCAAGGTACATCTGAGTTTCCCGAAAGATAACGGAACTCTGGCAGCACAGAAGGAAGAGGCGTCTGCCTTCATCCAACTGGAACTGGACGGCACCTTTACCTCCGCCAATGCTGCGGCACTGGCAAAATGTGTGGCTACCTGGCTGCGCAACGATACTACGGCGAATATCACTATTATGGATACAGATTCCAACCTGCTGTTTGCAGGTGGAGATGATTATTCTACCGCAGGAATCGCTAATTCTATGCAGGAGCTGCAGAATCAGGCGGAATCCATGATCGCCAATCAGGTCAAGAAGGTACTGCTGGGAACAAAACAGTATAATGATGCGGCCGTTACCAGCCACCTGAGCATGGATTTCTCTGATTATAAGGAGACCGTAAAAGAGTATTATGCAAACTCCGGCAGAGATGAAGGTATGCTTTCCCATGAGGAGACTTATGAGAGCGAGAATACCAATGACGGCGGCGGTGTACCGGGGACAACTTCCAACGGGGAGAGCGGAAATACTACCTATGTATCTCCGGACAGCAGCAACAGTTCTTCCTCTACTTCCGAAACCAGCCGGGATTATCTGCCGAATGAGTCTATTAAGGATACTGTGACACCGGCAGGAGGAATCAACTACACTAATTCCTCCATATCTATTGCAGCAATTACTTATAAAGAAATTCATTATGAGGATGTAAAACGACAGGGGCTTCTGGATGGCACTACCTGGGATGAATACAAATCCCAGAACAGCGCAGATACCAAGATGACAGTTGATCAGGATATGTACAGCCTGGTAGCCAATGCCACCGGTATCAATGAGAGTAATATTACGATTATTGCTTACGAAAGTCCTATTTTTTACGATAAGGAAAGCAGCCCGGTTACGGCACAGAATGTGTTGAGCGTGCTTATGCTGCTGTTGATCCTGGGACTGTTGGCATTTGTGATATTGCACAGCATGCGTACCAGACAGGCGGTACAGCAGGAGGAAGAGGTATCTGTGGAGAATATGCTGCAGTCTACCCCTGAAGCAGAGCTGGAAGATATTGATGTGGAATCTAAGTCTGAGACACGTAAGATGATTGAAAAATTCGTAGATGAGAATCCGGAATCCGCAGCGGCATTGTTGCGTAACTGGCTGAACGAGGACTGGAACTAAGAAACGGAGTAACTATGGCAAGGACAAAAGCAGAAGGTGGAATATCGGGACTGCAGAAAGCTGCAATCCTCCTGATCTCTCTGGGACCGGAGAGATCCGCCGGAATTTTTAAACACTTAAAAGAAGAAGAAATCGAAGAACTGACCCTGGAAATCGCCAATACCAGAAGTGTGACTCCTCAGGTCAAAGAAGAAGTGATCAACGAATTTTACGAAGTGTGTCTGGCACAGCAGTATATTGCCGAGGGTGGTATCAACTACGCAAAGGAACTGCTGGAAAAGGCACTGGGTTCCGACAAGGCTATGGATGTCATCGGCAAGCTGACTGCATCTTTACAGGTAAAGCCCTTCGAGTTTGTGCGTAAGACGGATGCCAGCCAGCTGATCAACTTCATTCAGGACGAGCATCCGCAGACCATTGCTCTGATTCTGTCTTATCTGTCACCCAGCCAGGCGGCGTTGATCATTTCCGCATTGCCACCCGACAGCCAGGCAGAGGTAGCCAGACGTATTGCAGTCATGGATCGTACCAGTCCGGATGTCATCAAGGAAGTGGAAAAAGTACTGGAGTCCAAGCTGGCAAGTCTGGTGAATCAGGACTACACCATTATCGGTGGTGTGGATGCAGTGGTGGATATCCTGAATACTGTAGACCGTGGTACCGAGAAACATATCATGGAGACTCTGGAGATCGAAGAGCCCGAACTGGCAGACGAGATCCGAAAAAAGATGTTCGTTTTCGAGGACATATTGCTCCTGGACGACAAGGCAATTCAGCGTGTGCTGCGTGACGTGGACAACAACGATCTGGCAGTGGCACTGAAGGGTGCCAACGAGCAGGTACAGAATGCTATCTTCAACAACCTGTCCAAACGTCTGGTTGTTATGATCAAGGAAGATATGGAATTCATGGGTCCTGTTCGTATGAAGGATGTAGAAGAAGCACAGCAGAAGATCGTCAATATTATCCGTAAGCTGGAGGATTCCGGAGAGATCATCATTTCCAGAGGTGGAGGTGACGAGATCGTTGTCTAGTAATCTTTTAAAACGGGGATTTACACAGCTTGTGGAAGAAGATGCCCGGGTGATCAATACCAACGATCTGGTAGCGAAAAGGATCCGGGAACTGGCTGCCAAAATGCAGCAGGACGAAGGAACCGGATTTATCTCCGGACTGGCGGCAGATAAAGTAGAGGCACTGGTGACGGACACCGGGGATGGCGAAGAAAATCCGCAGACTTCCGGCAATGTGATCAAGGCCGGAGAAGACCTGCAGAAATTAAAAGAGGAAGCCGAAGCAGAGGCTCAGAAGATCATAGAGGATGCCAAAGCAAAGGCTGAGAGCATTCTGGCGGATGCCAGAGCACAGGCAGAAGCACAGAAAGCAGACGCACTGGAGCAGGCCAGAAGGCAGGGACAGCAGGAAGCGAAAGCGGAGGCTGAACGCGCAGAGGCCCAGAGAGCAGCGGAATATCAGAAAAAAGCTGCCGGACTGGATGCGGAATATCAGAAGAGAATGGATGAACTGGAGCCCCAGTTCGTAGATACCATTACGGGTATTTACGAGCATATTTTTGATGTGGATCTGCATTCTTACAGAGAAGTGCTCTGCTATCTGATTTCTGCTACCATGAGAAAAACAGAGGACAACCGGAGCTTTCTCGTACATGTTTCCAAAGAAGATTATCCCTATGTCAGCATGCAGAAAAAGCAGATCATGGCAGGGGCAACTGCACCGAACAGTACGGTGGAGATCGTTGAGGACATGACCCTGGGCAAAGGTGAGTGCATGATCGAGACCGAAAGCGGCATTTTTGATTGTGGACTGGGGACTCAACTGTCGGAACTGCGTCAGAAACTAAAATTATTATCCTACGAAGGCTGATAAATGGTCATTAAGAACATTGATTTTGAAAAATATAATAAAATGGCAGAAAAGAGTTTTTACCGTAAGCTGGGGAAAGTGGTCAATGTGGTAGGTCTGACCATAGAGTCCGCCGGACCGGATTCCAAACTGGGGGATCTGTGCCGGATCCTTCCGGATGCGGAAGGGGCAAGGCCCATCATGGCAGAAGTGGTAGGCTTCCGTGACAAGAAGACACTGCTTATGCCCTATGATTCCGTAGATGGTATCGGATTGGGATGTGTGGTGGAAAATACCGGAGATCCCCTGAAGGTCACGGTAAACGACAAACTGCTGGGCAAGACGGTGAACGGACTGGGCGTGCCTATTGACGGCGAAATGATCAATGGAGCCGCCTATCCGGTAGAGGCAGCACCTCCCGATCCTATGTCCAGAACTATTATCGATCAGGTACTGCCGTTGGGAGTCAAGGCGGTAGACGGCATGATCACGGTAGGAAAAGGTCAGAGAATTGGTATCTTTGCCGGCTCTGGTGTGGGCAAATCCACCCTGATGGGTATGTTCGCCCGCAATACCAAAGCGGATATCAATGTCATAGCACTGATCGGCGAGCGAGGCAGAGAGGTACGGGAATTTATTGAGAGAGATCTGGGTGAAGAAGGTATGCGCAGATCTGTTGTGGTTGTGGCAACCTCCGACCGGCCGGCTCTGGAGCGTAACAAGGCGGCCAAGACAGCTACCGCTATCGCGGAATATTTCAGAGATCAGGGCAAGGATGTCCTGCTGATGATGGACTCCCTGACCCGTTTTTCCATGGCCCAGCGGGAGATTGGACTGGCCAGCGGAGAACCGCCGGTGACCAGAGGATATCCTCCCAGTGTGTACTCGGAGATGCCGAAGCTGTTAGAGAGAGCCGGAAGAGCCGCAGTAGGCTCTATTACCGGATTGTATACAGTTCTGGTAGACGGCGATGATTTTAACGAGCCCATTACAGATACCGCCCGAAGCATTCTGGACGGTCATATTATGTTGGACAGAAAGCTGGGACATAAGAACCATTACCCGGCTATCGATATTTTGCAGAGCATTTCCCGATGCATGAGCCAGATCGCCACCAGGGAACACAAACAGGCAGCCAACAAGCTGAAAAATGTACTGGCAACCTATAATGAGGCGGAGGATCTGATCAATATCGGTGCATACAAAAAGGGCAGCAACCCGAATATTGATTATGCAATCTCCAGAATCGATGCTGTGAACGGCTTCCTATGCCAGGGTACGGATGAAAAATTTACCTTTGAAGAGACCGTACAGATGCTGGAAGAGCTGTTCGCAGATCAGGGGTGAGATAAATGGCGAGATTCAGATATTCTCTGCAAAACATCCTGAATATCAAAGAAAAAATGGAAACACAGGCGAAACAGGAATTCGGAACGGCGCAGGCGGCTCTGAATGTGGAAACAGAACATCTGGAGCGCTTGAAAGAACGCAGAAGAGAGTATGAAGAGCAATCTGCGGGGCTGTTAAAAGGAAAGCTGGATCTGCGGGCCATTGAAGAGAACAAGGAAGCACTTTTGAAAATGGACAGCATTGTGGCAACGCAGGCAATCCGGGTGGAAAAAGCAAAGGAAAATGTGGAAGCTGCCAGAGAACGGATGGCAGAGGCCATGAAGGAAAGAAAGATGCATGAGACACTGCGGGAGAAGGCATTTGAGGCTTTTCTGCAGGAAGAAAACCATGCGGAAAGTAAAGCAATTGATGAACTGACCAGTTACACCTACGGACAGAAGAACCGCTAGAACGGGGATGCGGGGCGAAAAGCCGGCAGGTGATGGAAAGGCATGAGGTTTAGTATGGCAAGAGAAAAAACTCCGGAAGAAAACGCAGCGGATAACGAGAGAAAACAGCTGGTGGAAGAGAAAAAAAATTTAAAGAAAGAACAGCAGGCCCAGCGAAAAGAAGCAAAGCGCCGGGCAAGGGAAATTGCCAAACAGGAAGATGAACTGGAGGACGGGAATGAGGGGAACAGCCTTTTGACCTTCGGGGCCACGATCCTGATCGTGGCATTGTGGCTTGCTGTGATCTGTGTAATCATCAAGCTGGATATCGGCGGCTTTGGAAGCTCGGTAGTAACACCGATCTTAAAGGATGTTCCGGTACTTAACCGGATTCTTCCCGGCAACTCTGTGACTGAGACAACGAATTCCGGTGCTTACGGCGGCTATACCAGCTTACAGGATGCGGTGGATCAGATCAAGAGTCTGGAACTACAGCTGGAGCAGATACAGAATGCATCTTCCGCCAAGGACGAAGAACTGGATCAGCTGAAAGCCGAAGTTCTCAGGCTGAAGGAATTCGAAAATCAGCAGGTGGAATTCCAACGGATTCAGAAGGAATTCTATGACGAGGTCGTTTATTCCGATAAGGGACCCGGAGCGGAAGAATATAAGAAATATTATGAGTCCATGGATCCGGCCACTGCGGAATATATTTACAAACAGGTAGTGACTCAGCTGCAGGAGAGTCAGGAAGTGCAGGATTATGCGGCCGCTTATTCAGCCATGAAGCCGAAGCAGGCAGCGGCAATTTTTGAACAGATGACGAACAATCTGGATCTGGCAGCCAGAATTCTGAAGGTCATGAGTGCGGATGACAGAGGTGCCATCCTGGGAGCTATGAATTCAGAAGTAGCGGCAAAGATTACTAAAATTATGGATCCGGAATCTTAAGAAAAAGCAGAAAAGATCCGATACATGATTTGTAGTATAATTACAGGTCATAGACCGTCATAAGGTGGTAAAAGGGGCCTGGGAAAGGAGGAGTTATGGCAGGAACGACAATTAAAGGTGTCGGTAACAGCGGCAATGTGCAGATACCGGATATGGTCACAGCAGCGAAGCAGAATGCGGGAACCAGCTTCCAGGCGGTATGGAATAAGACCCAGAGCAATGCCCAGACAACTAATGCAGCCGACGGGGACCGCACCCAGGCGGGACGGAACGATGTCAGACGTGGTGAATCTTTGAGAGCCGGCGGCAGACAACGCGACAATGTAGCGGATGTCTCTGATGGAAACAAGACGATGGAAGATGACAGCCTGGATGCAAAGGATCTGGAGAAAGTTCAGGAAGTTGTGGGAACGGTGGTACAGAACCTGATCCAACAGATCACGGATACATTTTCCGTCAGTGAAGAAGAACTGCAGGCCACCATGGAAGATCTGGGAATGACAGAAGTGGATCTGACAGATCCCGGGAAACTGAATGAATTGCTGATGGCAGTCAGCGGAGCACAGGATTCGTTCGCATTACTGACGGATGAGAATCTGTACAATGATGTAAAAGGAATTATGGATCTGCAGAAGGAACTGACAGGGCAGGCGCAGGAAGAGTTACAGCTATCTCCTGAAAAATGGCAGGAAGCGGTAACACAGATCACACAGGAAACTGTGGCGGAACCGGTGATCACCGTGGAAACAGATAAAACAGAGAATGTGGCCGTTACTACGGAAGAATCTACTGTGGATACCACAGAAGCAACCGTGACACAGGTACCTGACAGCGGGGAAAAAGTTCCCGTACAGAACGCACAGGAGAACAAGACCGAAGATTCCGGCAGCAGACAGGAACACAACGACGGTGGACAGCATGGCAATCTGTTATTACAGAATCTGAAGGAAGACAATTTCCTGGCACAGTTACAGCAGACGGCACAGACAGAAGAAGCAAGAACCGCAGATACGCAGGACATTATGCGTCAGATCATGGATTATATGAAAGTATCCGTCAAGGCGGACAGCTCTGAACTGGAAATGCAGCTTCATCCCCAGAGCCTGGGAACTCTGCATATACAGATGGCATCCAGAAACGGTGTGGTTACGGCCAATTTCATTGCACAGAATGAAACAGTCAAGGCAGCACTGGAAAGTCAGATGGTACAGCTGAAGGAAAACTTTGCAGAGCAGGGTGTCAAGGTAGAAGCTATTGAAGTTACCGTTCAGACCCACCAGTTCGAACAGAATCTGGAGCAGGGAAGAGGCAATAACAGTAATACGGCAAATGAAACGGGTGCAGGTAGAAAGCGTACCCGCAGGATCAATCTGAACGCAGCATTTGCAGAAGAAGAGCCTCAGACCGAAGAAGACCGGATCGCAGCAGATATGATGTCGGCGAACGGCAATACGGTGGATTTTACCGCATAATAAATAACGAAAGGAGAAAAAGGAAATGGCATTGGTTGCACCCGTGGAAAACGGTAAGATCGTAGAGACCGCATCCCAGACTTCCGTGAGTAAAGCTGCAAAGTCCAGCAGCGGAATGGACAAGGAAGCATTTTTACAGCTTCTGGTAGCACAGATGAAATATCAGGATCCTCTGGAGCCTACGTCCAATACGGAATACATAGCACAGTATGCACAGTTCTCACAGGTAGAGCAGATGCAGAATATGTCCAACAGTATGGATCTGCAGAGAGCAAGTTCTCTGGTAGGCAAGGAGGTCTATATCAAGACCACCACATCCTCCGGCGATACCAAACTGGTGCAGGGAAAAGTGGATTATGTGTCCTACGAGAACAACAAAGCTTACCTTTATATCAACGAAAAGAAGTACTCCATTGATGATCTGGATTCCGTAGTGGATACGGATTATCTGAATGCGTACAACAAGGCTTACAACTTTACCGTAAAGCTGAACAAGCTTCCTAATGTAAACGGCATTGATTCCAGTGATGGCAAGACCATTGATGATCTGGAGAAGGAATACAACGATATGACTGATTACGAGAAATCCTTCCTGGCAAAAGATACCGTGAACAGCTTGAATAAGTACATTGAACGTCTCAAGGAGATCCGCAAAGCTGCCGAAGAAGCAGAAGAAAAGAAGGATACCGAGAGCAAGGATGAGTCAGAAGAAACTGACAGCACAGAGAGCGTATAATGCAGTAAGCAGCTGACGCAGAGGGGCAGATGGATATGGATATTCAGAACAACAGTTTTCTGTCCATTGACCAGTTGGCAAATCAGTACTTAAACAGCAGCCGCAAGACCGTAAAAGCAGCACAGGAAAATCTGGTATCTTTCCAGGAGATCCTACAGAACAAAAGCCAGGAACAGAATGTTTCCGGAACGCAGGATCTGAAATTCTCCAAGCATGCCGCCGTACGGCTGGAAAACAGAGGCATTGAGCTGACAGACGCACAGCTGGAACGCTTGAATGACGGAGCAAGAAAAGCGGGACAGAAGGGAATCAGGGATTCTCTGGTGATCGTGGATGACTTGGCCTTTATTGTGAATGTACCCAATAAGACCGTGGTGACTGCCATGAACAGCAGAGAAACCGAAGAAAACGTATTTACAAATATTAACGGAGCCGTTATTATGTAGACCGGACCAGGGATGGAGGTCATGCTCCCTTGAATGACAGAGAGGGAGCACGGTTCCAATACAGGAGGAACAAAGCACTATGATGAGATCATTGTATTCTGGCGTAGCAGGACTTAAGACACACCAGACCAGAATGGACGTAATCGGTAATAATATTGCCAACGTCAACACAACAGCTTACAAATCCAGTTCCATGACTTTCAGTGAACTGATGAGCCAGACCACACAGAAGGCCAGTGGTGCCAACGCTACCACTGGTGTCGGCGGTACCAATGCCAAGCAGATCGGTCTGGGCGTTAAGGCAGGAGCTATCAATACTGCCATTACCACGCAGGGTTCCGCGCAGTCTACTGGCAACCCCTTTGATATCATGATCACCGGAGACAACTTCTTCGTAGTCAGCAACGGCTCCGAGAATTTCTTCACCAGAGACGGCTCTTTCTATGTAGATGGTGCCGGCAACCTGGCAATGACCAGCACCGGTTACAACGTCATGGGATGGGGCGTGGATGAGACCACAGGTAACATTAAGCAGGATACCGTAACCGCACTGCGTATTATGAGTGCTGCGAATATGACATATCCTCCTGAGGCTACCACACAGGCAAATATTTCCGGTATTCTGGATGAGAACGATAAGGATGTGACCAGTGCCAACGGTAAGACCGTAAACCTGAACTTCTTCGATGCGAGAGGTTACAGTTATACTGCAAAATTTACCTTTAAACAGTCTGGCGAACCGAACACCAATGTTTATAGTATGGAACTGACGAAACTGCTGGATTCCACCGGAGCAGAGATCGATATTTCCGCACTGGATTTCGGAAACCGTACCCAGCAGAAGATGGAGACTAAGGTGACATTGAATACCGATGCCTACAAGTGGGATCGAACGATGCTGAAAACAAAGGATGGAACCAAAGATATAGCTGACCTGACGAAAATTTTTAATGCTGATGGAAGCCTGATTGATACTTCAAACAATGCTACAGCAGCAAAGGAACAGCAGGAGGCTTTGGATGCCATTGCAGCAGCTTATGGATATGAGGGATCTACCAATGAATTTTTGAATTTGTATATTACCAGCCCTACAGACACAACGCAACAGCTTACCATGCAGCAGCTGCTTGGCAATATGAGATCTGGTACCGGAGATCGGCTGCTTCCGGCAGACGGCAGTGCTATTACCATGGAAGGTCGTTATTTTGAAGGAACTACTGTGGTATTCAATAAAGACACCGCTAAACTGGAAAGTGTCGGCGGTTCTACTACAAACTTGGGCATTAATGCAGCATTTTCACAGTTAGGTGGCAACTTCTCCGATATTACCATCGACCTGTCCGAATGCACCAACTACGATAACAAGGGTACTTCCACCATCGGTGCCACCAGTGGTGACCTGGATGGTCTGGTGGGAACCGGACGTCGTCTGGGAGATATGATCGGTGTATCCATCCAGAAGGATGGTATGATTTACGCAAGCTATGACAACGGTATGAACAAACTGTTAGGCCAGATTGCTACCGCAGCATTTGCCAATGCCTCCGGTCTGGAGAAAGAGGGAGACAACCTTTACTCTGCAACCCTGAACTCCGGTGAGTTCGATGGTATCGGCGTAGACATCACCGCAGGCGGTGGATACATGTCCACCGGTCAGCTGGAGATGAGTAATGTAGACCTGTCTTCCGAGTTTACTGAGATGATCACCACTCAGAGAGGTTTCCAGGCCAACAGCCGTATCATTACCGTATCCGATACTTTGTTGGAAGAACTGACCAATCTGAAGCGTTAATATGTAACTATTCAGAGCCATGCAAATGCAAAAAAGGAAGCCTCGCAGAGGCGATTTTGCAAATGGGGTTCTGAATAGTTGTAAAAATAAAATGACTACATAAAGGGATAGGAAAAAACCTGTCCCTTTTGTATATATAAAAGATCAAGGGAAAAAAGTACTATAAGAAAAAATGAGAAAAATGCACAAAACGGATAAAGTGTAGAAAATGTTCGGATAACAGGGAAGGAGAAGACAGCGTGATAGAAGTTACGAAGATTAATGGGGTCAGGGTATTGGTGAATCCAGACCTGATTGAACTGGTGGAAGAGACCCCGGATACGGTGTTGACACTTACCACCGGAAAAAAAATAATTGTAAAAGAAAGTAGACAAGAAATAAAAAATCTTGTAATATTATACAGAAAGGATATTTTTGCAAGATAAAAAAGCAGAATGTCAGGTGATTTAAGTGGATATAGCATCTTTAGCTGGTATTTTATTGGCATTATTCATGTTGGTATTCGGTATCATAAGCTCCGCGGGCGTCGGAGGATTCAGAGAATATCTGGATCCGGCGTCTGCAATTATTACATTCGGTGGAGCTTTCTCCTGTACCCTCATGTCCATGAGCTTACAGAATTACATAGCGGGTCTGAAGTCCTTTACTCTGATCTTCAAGGCACCGGCACTGAATACTTCCGAGATGATCGGCAAGATCATAGAGCTTTCCAATGTGGCACGTAAGGAAGGTCTGCTGTCTCTGGAAGAAGCAGCAACGGATCTGGAGGAACCTTTCCTGAAAAAGGGAATTCTTCTGATCGTCGATGGTACCGATCCCGAACTGGTACGTGCCATCATGGAGACAGAACTGGTAAGTGTAGAGGGAAGACATAAAGAGACGATCGGTTTCTGGGATACACTGGCGGCCATGGGCCCTGCCTGGGGTATGATCGGTACCCTGATCGGTCTGGTAGATATGTTGTATCACATGGACGATCCGTCCACACTGGGACCTGCAATGGCAGTGGCGTTGATTACTACATTGTACGGATCCTTGCTGGCAAACTGGATCTGTACGCCTGTTTCCAATAAATTAAAAGCAGATAATGCTGTGGAAATGCAGCAGAAGGAAGTTATGATCGAGGGGCTTTTATCCATACAGGCTGGTGAAAATCCCCGTGTCATCGAAGAAAAACTGAAGTCATTCCTTCCTCCGAAGGACAGAACAAGTGCAGATGGTGAAGAGGAAGCAGGGGGTGAAGCATAATGGCAAAACGTAAGCCAGAAGATCCACCTGCTGGATCCCCGGCATGGATGACCACATTCAGTGACCTGATGAACTTGCTGCTGTGCTTCTTTGTTATGTTGTTTTCCATGTCTTCGATAGATGCAACCAAGTACAGCGAAATGGCAGCAGCTATGTCGAACAGCACTTTTAGCATTTTCAATGCCGGATCCACGGCAATCGGTGAGGGTATCCTGATCAGCAACGGCGTCAGCCAGTTGAATGATCTGGATGAGTATATCAGTAATGCCGGAAGAAACGCAGACAGTGAGACGGATTCTGATAATTATGAGAAATATGACAGCGCAGAAGCTTTGGAAGAGGCACTGAATGAGAAAAATCTGGAGAGCAACGAAGAACTGGCTGAAACAGTACAGGAAGCTCTGGTGGAGGACAGCCTTGCAGATCAGGTCAGTGTGTCATTTACGGCACAATATGTGCAGTTATCTATGAAGGGAGCGCTGTTGTTTGATTCCGGAAGTGACAGCCTGAAGGATCAGGCTAAGGCAGTTCTGGACAAGGTGGGAGTGATCCTGGAACGTTACGGAAGTAATTCCACCATAGAAATCGAAGGACATACAGATAATGTCCCTATTCACAGTGCGAGGTTTGCCGATAATGAAGAATTGAGCAGCGCCAGAGCACTTTCCGTGTTCTATTATCTGACAGAGACTACCTCTCTGGATCCATCTGATCTGAGACACGCAGGGATGGGTGACCGTGTACCGGTAGCTGATAACTCCACAGAAGAGGGGCGCAGCAAGAACCGGCGTGTAGAGATCAGAATCTATAATCCATCCACAACATATTAGTGTGGAGAGGGAAAGGAAGCATAAGACCAATGAAGAAAAATCTGATGACAGTATTGATTCTGGCACTGCTGGTGGTGAACATTGTGTTGACCAGCGTCATGCTTGTGAGCATTGTGGGTACGAATAAGAAGACCGCACAACTGGTAGACAATATTACCACTGCCATGAATCTGGAACTTACCGTTCCGGGGGATGAAGAAACAACGAATGTTGCCCTTACCGATACAGAGGTATATAATATTGCAGACTCCATGACAATTCCTCTGAAGAGCGAAGCAGGAGCAAAACAGGATTACATCATGTTTGATGTATCTTTGTCTATCAACAAGAAGCATAAGGATTATAAGACCTATGGCAGCAGTGACACGCTGGCAAGCTATGAGAACCTGATCAAGGATGCTATCACGGCTACCGTTTCCGCACATACAGAGGATGAGTGCAGAGAGGATATGGAAGGCTTAAAAGAGGAGATTCTGAAGTCTGTTCAGGATCTATTCCAATCCGACTTCATCTACAAGGTCGCAATCAGCGGAGTGAAATTCGGCTGATGAAGCGGGAAAATAAGATGACAGGAGGTGAGGGCCTGTGAGTGATATACTTTCACAAAGTGAAATTGATAATCTTCTGAAACAGTTGTCTGAGGGAGACCTGGATGTAGACCAGATCCAGGGGGAGGACGAGAAGCAGGTCAAAAACTATGACTTCAGCCGCCCTACCAAATTCTCCAAAGAACATTTACGAACCTTGGAGATCATATTCGAGCATTACAGCCGACTGATCTCTACGAACCTTCCGGTATATCTGCGCAAGAACGTGCAGGTATCGGTAGCAAGTTCGGAAACGGTTACGTTCAGTGAGTTCTCCAACGCACTTTCGAATCCGTCGGTGCTTGGAATTGTTAATTTTGCACCACTCAACGGCAATATTATTATAGAGATTGCAACTAATCTATGTTATGCCATGCTGGATCGTATGCTGGGAGGCAGCGGCCAGCCATTGGAAAAGAGCAGAGATTTTTCCGATATAGAGCTGACAATCTTACAGAAGCTTTTGGTCATGTTTACGCAGCTGATGCGTGAACCCTGGAAAAACGTTGTTGAGATCTCACCGGTGTTAAGCCGGCTGGAAACGAATCCCCAGTTCGCACAGGTAATTGCTCCCAGCGATATGATCGCTATTGTTACCCTGAATATGAAAATCGGGGATGTCGAAGGAATGGTAAATATCTGTCTTCCTTTCTTTACACTGGAAGATGTGATGGATAAACTGAACACCAAATACTGGTTCTCCACAATGCAGGAGAATCACGATGAACACTACGAGGAGTACATTGAGTCCATGATCCGGAGAGTAGATATTCCGATCAAGGCAGTGCTGGGAAGGAGCACCATTGCGGTGAATGATTTCCTGAATCTGCAGGTGGGCGACTGTATCCGGCTGGATTCCAGAGTCGATACCGACATGAATGTGTATGTGGGCAATATTAAAAAGTTCACGGCACTGCCCGGTACGGATAGAGATTCGTATGCTGTTCAGATCACATCGGTGATCAGAGAGGAGGAGTAACGATGGATGGGATGTTATCTCAGGATGAGATAAATGCCCTGCTGCAAGGTATGGATCTGTCGGATACCGCGGATGGCGGTGATGCGGCAGCAGATCCGGCACCGGAGAACAGTACGGCTGAAAATTATAATAATGAGAATGAAGCTGCGGAGAACGCAGCACCGGTTGTCAGTGACGGAGAGGAACTGACGGATGTAGAGAAGGATGCGATTGGCGAGGTGGCCAATATCAGTATGGGATCCTCTGCCACAACCCTATATTCACTGGTAAACCGCAAAGTAAATATTACAACTCCTGTGGTTACGCTGGCTACATGGAAAAACCTGCTGGACGCCTATGAAAAGCCCTGTGTATTTATTCAGATCAAATATACCCAGGGACTGGACGGTACCAATATTCTGGTATTAAAAGAACATGATGTAAAAGTTATCACTGACCTGATGATGGGCGGTGATGGTACGAATACAGATGGAGAGCTGGGAGAACTGCATCTGAGTGCAATTTCCGAGGCGATGAACCAGATGATGGGCTCCGCAGCGACTTCCCTTTCCACACTGTTGCAGACGGTAATTGATATCAGCCCGCCTGAGTCTTCTCTTTTTGATCTGACAGAGGTAAAGGATGGCAAGGAAATATCTCCGTTTTTAGGAGGAACCTTTGTAAAAATCGCATTCCGTATGCAGATCGATGATCTGGTAGACAGTTCTATCATGCAGTTGTATCCCATCGATTTTGCCCGTAAGCTGGTAGAGACCTTTATCAATACCCAGATGGGAAGCCTGGGAGAAAGCAACGATCAGGCAGCAACTCAGCCGGAAAGCATACCTGCTCCCGCAGCAGCTCCGCAGAACAATGCAGGACAGATGAATGCCGGCGCAAACAATATGACTCAGATGAATATGCAGCAACCGGATCCCATGGCTATGAATCATATGAATGGCATGAATCAGATGGGCAACATGGGAATGCCACAGATGAACGGCATGAACCAGACGGGTGGCATGGGTATGAATCAGATGCCTGGCATGGACATGAATAGCATGAACCAGATGGGGATGAATGGTATGCCTCAGATGGGAATGCAGCAGATGGGGAACATGGGAATGCAACAGATGAATGGCATGGGCATGATGAACCAGATGGGCAATATGGGAATGCCGCAGCAGAATGTCAATGTGCAGCCTGCACAGTTCCAGAGCTTCTCAAATGACAGCATGGGACTTTCCGGACAGGAAAATATTGGTCTGATCAAAGATGTCCCTTTGGAAGTTACCGTAGAGCTTGGCAGAACGACGAAATCCATTTCCGAGATTCTGGAGTTCTCACCGGGTACGATCATTGAACTGGATCGTATTGCAGGAGAACCGATCGATGTTCTGGTAAACGGAAAATTTGTAGCCAAGGGTGAAGTTGTTGTAATTGAAGAAAGCTTTGGCGTCCGTATTACGGAAATTATTAAATAAAACAGAGAATAGACCAAACAAATGGAGGAAAATTAAATGGCAAAGAATATTTTGATCTGCGATGATGCAGCGTTCATGAGAATGATGATTAAGGACATTCTGACCAAGAACGGTTACAATGTTGCAGGAGAAGCAGAGAACGGAATGAAGGCAGTGGAGAAGTTCAAGGAAGTGAATCCCGATCTGGTTCTGATGGACATCACCATGCCTGAGATGGACGGCATCCAGGCACTGAAGGAGATCAAGAAGTTAGACGGTGGTGCTAAGGTTATCATGTGTTCTGCAATGGGCCAGCAGGCAATGGTTATCGAGTCTATCCAGGCCGGTGCCAAAGATTTCATTGTAAAACCTTTTCAGGCAGAACGTGTTATTGAAGCTGTGAAAAAGGTAGTGGGTTAATGATCATACTTACCGGAAAAGCAGACAGTTATGCCCAGTTCATTACAGTATTGTTCATCTTTGTGGCAGTACTGGCGGTAACCGCATTGGTAACGAAATGGATCGCAGGATACCAGAAACAACAGGGAGCGGCAGGCAATATTGAAGTGAGAGAGACCGTTCGGATCGCAAATAACAAATACATTCAGCTGGTCCGGATCGGTGAGTCTTATTTTGCCATTGCGGTCTGCAAGGATACCGTAACGGCCCTGGGACAGATTCCTGCAGAACAACTGAAAGGTAAGACTACATTGGAAAGTACTTCCGGGTTCCGGGAATTATTGGAACGTGCGGCGAAGAAAGAGAATGAAGAGAAAGATCATTGATGCAAGTATAAAATTAAAGACGATTATCTATATGGTATGCCTGCTGGTCACGGTAGGCATATTGTGTATTTGTACGCCGGTAAAGGTGCAGGCATCGGAGCGTCATCTGACGGGAGATACGGAAGTTTCCACGGTGATCAATCCGGCGGGAACAGCCACGACCCCGGAAGAGGTAGGACAGCTGAATACGGCGAATACTGTCAGCATTACCTACAATAACGGTAACGGACAGATCAACGGTGCGCTTCGGATTCTGATCACTCTGACGCTGATCGCACTGGCACCGACCATTATTATCATGATGACCTCTTTTACGAGGATCATCATCGTGCTGCATTTTACCAGGTCTGCACTGAATACCCAGACGGCACCGCCGAACCAGATCCTGATCGGACTGGCACTGATCCTGACATTTTTCATTATGGAGCCTACGATCACGAGGATCAATGAGGAAGCAATCCAGCCTTTTGAGGAGGGCACGATCGATCAGGATGAGGCTCTGGAAAAAGGCATGGCACCCTTACGGGAATTTATGTATCCACAGACTCAGGTGAAGGATGTGGAACTGTTCATGGATATCGCAGGACAGGAGTGGGACGGAACCCTGGAGGATATTCCGAATTCCGTGTTGGTTCCCAGCTTTATGATCAGTGAACTGCGAATGGCGTTCTGGATCGGTTTTATGATCTATATACCGTTTATTGTGATCGATATGGTAGTGGCATCCACCTTAATGAGTATGGGTATGATGATGCTGCCGCCGACGACGATCTCCATGCCTTTCAAGATCCTGCTGTTTGTACTGGCAGACGGCTGGGCACTGATCATAGGGCAGTTGGTACAGACATTTTATTAGATTCGTAAGATGAGGTTTTGCTATGACGATAGATGCAGTATCGGAAATGACGAATAATGCGTTATATGTGATCATCAAGGTATCCCTGCCGGTGTTGCTGGTATCCCTGGTTGTTGGTCTGGTCATCAGTATTTTCCAGACGGTGACTTCCATTCAGGAGCAGACACTGACCTTTGTACCGAAGATCGTTGCCATCTTTTTGTGTCTGGTGGTTATCGGTCACTGGATGATGAACACGATGGTGGAGTACACGGTGCAATTGTGGTCAAGTTTCAGCCAGTATGTACATAGGTGACGGGAAGAAATATGGTAGATCTTTCTTTTTCAATATATGATCTTGAATATTTTCTGCTGATATTCGTAAGAGTATCCTGCTTTGTATATATAGCGCCTTATTTCGGGATGAATGACACCCCGGCCAGAATCCGGATCGGCATCAGCTTTTTTACGGCGTGGCTGCTTTATGAGACGCTGACACCGGCGGATGCGGTAGTTGTTGACACTGTGATGGAATATGCGGTGATCGTCATGAAAGAGGCAATTGCCGGGCTGCTGATCGGTTTCGGGGCCAATATCTGTATGGCAGTCGTGAATTTTGCCGGTTCCATTGCTGACATGGAGACAGGCCTGTCCATGGCTACGTTACTGGATCCGGCTACGAAAGAGACCACCAGCATTACCGGTGTCTTGTATCAGTATTCTTTTATGCTGATGCTGATCGCTTCCGGAATGTACAGGTATCTTTTCGGAGCACTGGCAGACAGCTTTACACTGATCCCGGTGAACGGGGTGGTGTTTCACGCGGACAGTCTGTTACAATCCATGACAGAATTTATGAGTGATTATATCCTGATCGGCTTTCGTATTGTATTGCCGATTTTTTGTGTGATATTGCTTCTGAATGCAATCCTGGGAGTGCTGGCCAAGGTGTCTCCCCAGCTGAATATGTTTGCAGTAGGTATTCAGCTGAAGGTTCTGGCGGGACTGACGGCAATGTTCCTTACCACCGGGATGCTTCCGGGGGCTGCCGACTTTGTCTATCAGGAAATGAAAAAGATGGTAGTATCTTTTATCGGAGGTATGATGTGATCCTGGAATATGATCTGCAATTCTTCGCTGCAGAAGGGATGGGCGGAGAGAAGACAGAGCCTGCTACCGAGAAAAAGCTGTCTGATGCCAGAAAAGAAGGTCAGGTTGCCAAAAGCCGTGAAATTGCCAACGGGCTGGGTCTGCTGACGGTATTTCTGGTATTGAAAATATGGGTAGGACACATGGGGTATCAGTTTATAAATGTGTTCAGCGTCATTTACGAGAGAATTCCCGAGGTGGTGACTTTCTGGCATGGAAATATGCCACAGCAGGACACCGCAATCGCATTCCGGCAGATGCTTTTACAGGCCATCATCATTATGGCACCGCTCCTTTTGCTGGGATTAGTGGTGGCATTTTTGAGCGATGTGGTGCAGGTGGGCTGGAAGCCTACGGGAAAACCGCTACAGCCCAAGTTCAGTAAATTGAACCCGCTTTCGGGCTTCAAAAGAATTTTTTCTGCCAATGCGCTGGTGGAACTGATCAAGTCCATTCTGAAGATTGGATTGATCACTTACATATGTTATAATTATCTGAAAGATAAATGGCCTCTGCTGTTTTCCCTGTATGATATGGATCTGATGCAGGCTATTGCATTGATCGGCGGAACGGTGACAGATCTGGGAATCCGGGTGTCTCTGGTCTATATGATCATTTCGGCTGCGGATTTTATCTACCAGAAGTACAAATTCAGCAAAGACATGCGAATGACCAAGCAGGAGATCAAGGAAGAGTACAAGCAGCAGGAAGGTGATCCGCAGATCAAGGGGCGTATCCGTCAGAAGATGCAGGAAGCTTCCAGACGGAGAATGATGCAGAATCTGCCCCAGGCGGACGTGGTCATCACGAACCCCACCCATTATGCGGTGGCAATCAAATACGATCCGGAGGTGGCGGATGCCCCTATTGTGATCGCAAAAGGTGAGGATTATCTGGCAGCGAAGATCAAGGAGATCGCCAGAGAGCATCAGATAGAAATCGTAGAAAACAAACCACTTGCCAGAATGCTATATGCAAATGTGGATGTGGGACAGGCGGTGCCACCGGAATTGTACCAGGCGGTAGCAGAAGTCCTGGCGTTTGTATATCATCTGCAAGGGAAAGTATAGAAGTATAGAGAAGAAATAGAAACATTAGCAAAAAGATGAAAATACACAAAAAGAGAAAGGAGGTCAGGCACAGATGAAAATGAAAAAAGCGGATGTGGCGGTAGCAATTTATATCATGGCTGCCATTATCATGTTTATTGTGCCGATTCCCTCCTGGCTGCTGGATATTCTGTTAGCAATTAATATTTCCGTGGCGCTGACAATCCTGTTCGCCACGATGTTCAGTAAGGAAGTTCTGGATATGTCCTTCTTCCCTACGATGCTGCTGTTTACCACGATCTTCCGTATTGCGCTGAATACCTCATCCACCCGTCTGATCCTAAGAGACGGCAATGCAGGTAATGTCGTAGAAACTTTCGGTGAGTTCGTAGGTGGCGGTGATCTGGTCATCGGTGTCATTATCTTCATCATTCTGATCCTGATCCAGTTTATGGTCATCAACAAAGGTTCAGAGCGTGTATCTGAAGTAACAGCGAGATTTACCCTGGATGCAATGCCCGGTAAGCAGATGGCTATTGATGCGGATCTGAACACCGGAGCCATTACAGATGCGGAAGCAAAGAAGAGAAGAGAGAAAATCCAGGAAGAGGCAAGCTTTTTCGGTTCCATGGATGGTGCCGTAAAATATGTAAAAGGAGATGCGGTTGCGGGTCTTCTGATCACCACCATCAATATTGTGGGTGGTATCATCATGGGAATGACGAGACAAGGCATGGATATTACCAGCGCTCTGAATAAATACGCTATCCTGACTATCGGTGACGGTCTGGTAAGCCAGATCCCCTCCCTGTTGATCTCACTGTCCACCGGTATTCTGGTGACCAAGGGAAGCAAGGATGCTGACTTCGGTACGACACTGGTAAGCCAGTTGTTCGGTGTACCCAAGGGTCTGTACCTGGTGGGAGCCATGCTGGCAATCCTGGGATTCGTGACAGAATTGAACACGATCCTGTTCGTGGGATTGGGACTGGTGTTTATCATCGTGGCAAGAAATATCGAGGGCACGATCGAGACAGCACAGATCGAACAGGAGGTAGACAGTGAGGAAGCTGCGGCGGAGGAGATCCGGCAGCCGGAAAATGTCAACAGTCTGTTGCAGGTGGATCCCATCGAGCTGGAATTCGGTTACGGTATTATTCCTCTGGCGGATGTGAACCAGGGCGGTGACCTGTTGGATCGCGTGGTTATGATCCGAAGACAGATTGCGCTGGAACTTGGTACGGTGGTGCCTATTATCCGTTTGCGTGATAATATTCAGCTGAATCCGAATCAGTATATCATCAAGATCAAAGGTATTCAGGTCAGTGAGGGAGAAATCCTGTTTGACCATTATATGGCAATGAATCCCGGTTATGTGGAAGAGGAGATTACGGGTATCCCCACGTTCGAGCCTTCCTTCCATCTGCCGGCTATCTGGATCACGGAAGGTCAGAGAGAGCGGGCGGAGAGCCTGGGCTACACGGTAGTAGATCCCCCTTCCATCATCGCTACGCATCTGACGGAGATCATCCGCCAGCACATTGCGGAGCTGCTGACCAGACAGGATGTACAGAACCTTATCAACAATGTAAAAGAGAACAATCCTTCTCTGGTGGACGAGCTGGTACCAAAGTTGTTGGGACTGGGCGAGATCCAGAAAGTATTGCAGAATCTGTTGCGGGAGGGAATCTCCATCCGGGATCTGCTGACGATTCTGGAGACTCTGGCGGATTATGCACCGACGACAAGGGATACCGATATCCTGACGGAGTATGTGAGACAGAGCTTAAAGAGAGCAATCTCCACCAAGTATTTCCCTTCCCACGAGACTACCAGTGTGCTGACGCTGGATCCAAAGATCGAGCAGGAAGTCATGGGAAGCGTAAAACAGACAGAGACAGGAGCTTTCCTGAATCTGGATCCCGCCAGAAGCAAAGCAATTCTCAATGCGGTGGGAGAAGAGATCAAAAAGCTGGAAAACATGGGAAAGACCCCCATTATCATGACATCACCGATCGTAAGAATGTATTTCAAGCGGCTGACCGAAGATTATTATCCGGATCTGGTCGTAGTGTCTTACAACGAAGTAGAATCGAATGTGGAATTGCAGTCTGTGGGTATGGTCACAGCTTAAGATATTAAGCGCATTGAACCGACACAGGAACGAGGAACAGTATGATAATTAAGAAATTTACCGGGAAAACAGAAGCAGAGGCAACAGAGGCTGCGAAAAAAGAATTGGGAAACGGACTGGTGATCATGAATGTCCGTGAAGTGAAAAAGAAAGGGCTGTTCTCTTTTCTGTCACCGAAGCAGATCGAGGTGACCGCTGCGCTGGAGGATGAGTCCCCCCAGAGATCTGTGGTAAACAGTCTGAATCGTACGGAAGCTTCCGGGGCAGGTGTAGGTACGGCGAAGACTGTATCGATGAAAAACAGCACGGAAAATATAGAAAAAAAGCTGGATAGTCTGCAGACGCTTTTGGAAAGTCAGTTAAACAGCAGACCGGTAGATGCAAATACGGAGAAGGCAGCGGAAGCACAGAAAGAAGCTTTGGACAGTGAAGCGGAAGCAGCAGTGGAAAAGCAGGAAGAAAAAGAGGACGAGCAGAATCCGGAGCAGGATAAGTTCATCCGTCTGCTGTATAACAAAATGCTGGATAATGAGATGGATGAAAAATATGTCAACAGTATTCTGGAGGATGCTTCCAAGACAAAGAAAGCGGATCTTCCCTTTGATTATCTACTGGCGAATATTTATCAGAAGATGGTGTTGAAATTCGGAAAATCCGAAGGAATCACTCCGGCGGAGGACGGACCGAGAATCGTATGGTTCATCGGACCTACCGGTGTGGGTAAGACGACTACCATCGCCAAACTGGCAGGAAAATATTGTGTGGAAGACAAGAAAAAGGTGGCTCTCCTTACGGCAGATACCTATCGTATTGCGGCAGCGGAGCAGTTGCGGACCTATGCCAATATTCTGGAGACACCTTTCCGCGTGATCTATACACCGGAGGAGTTGCAGACCGCCATTGATGATTACTGGGACTGTGATTATATTTTTATCGATACAGCGGGGAGATCGCACCAGAATGCGGAACAGTTGGAGAAAATGAAGGAAATGGTGGGTGGACTGAAGAGACCGGAGGACTATCAGGTATTTCTGGTATTAAGTGCTACCACAAAATACAGGGATCTCCAGAAGATCGCAGACTGTTACGGAAAGATCGCAAAGTTTGAGTTGATTTTTACAAAGTTGGATGAAACAGAAGCAGTGGGGAATCTGCTGAACATAAAGCTTTATACGGATGCACCGATCGCATATGTGACCTGTGGTCAAAACGTTCCGGATGACATGGAAATGTTCAATCCTCAGAAGACGGTGAAACAGATCCTCGGAGGTAAGGAATAGAGAGGAAGGAAGAAAGCTTTAACAGAAAGGCGCGTGAAAATGGATCAGGCGGAACAGCTAAGGATCATTAAAGCAAATAACCAAATACGACCTACTGCAAGAGTCATTACCGTTACTTCCGGCAAGGGTGGCGTGGGAAAATCCAATATGTCCATCAATCTGGCAATTCAATTCCGCAAAATGGGCAAACGGGTGATCATTCTGGATGCGGATTTCGGGCTGGCGAACATCGAGATCATGTTCGGAGCAATACCGAAGCACAACCTGTGTGATCTGGTTTACGAGGGCAAGAGCATCAGTGATATCATTACCTGGGGCCCTATGGAAGTGGGATTTATTTCTGGTGGTTCGGGAATTGCCGGGATGTCCAATCTGGGAAAAGATGCCCTGACCTGTATCATACAGAATCTGGCGGAGCTGGATGCCCTGACGGATATCATTATCGTGGATACCGGAGCGGGAATCTCTGACAGTGTGTTGGAATTTCTGGTGGCCAGCGGGGAAGTGCTGCTGGTGACCACACCGGAGCCTACTTCCATCACGGATTCCTATTCTCTGCTGAAGGCACTGTACAGACATCCGAGATTCCAGGAGGATTTCACGAAGGTGATGATGGTGGCCAACCGGGTAAGTAATATCAAGGAAGGCCAGGTACTGTTCGACAAGCTGAATGCAGTCGTGACCAGATACCTGAAAATTCCCATGACTTATATGGGATGTGTACCTCAGGATCCTCAGGTCATGCAGGCGGTGATGCAGCAGGTACCCGTATCCATACAGAATCCGGGAGCAAAGGCAAGCCAGGCTTATCAGAGGATCGCAGAGAGAATGTGCGAAAAAGAAGACGATACAGCGCAGGAGCAGCAGCCCAGGCGCGGAATGGCAGCATTTTTTTCTCACATTATAGGTACGAGAAATGGAGCTACAAAACAGTCCAGATAAGAGAGGTATGAACTTATGTTATCCAGATTTGTGGAAGAAGGATCGAAAATAGAGCTCCGCGCATTGCAGCGGGGGTTGGAGGAAAAGGGAGCAGAAAGCACGGCAAAGGTGTACCAGAGCCGGGTGCTGCAGATTCTGTCGGAGGATACTCTGGAGATCTCCATGCCCATGGAGCAGACCAGACTGATACTTTTGCCGGTGGACTCGGAATACGACATGATCTTTTTCGAGGAGAACAGCCTCTACCAGTGCTTTGCAAGGATCATAGACCGGTACAAAAGCAACAACGTATATGTGCTGGTCATGGAACTGACCAGCAATCTGCGGAAATATCAGAGAAGAGAATATTATCGTTTTAGCTGCGCGCTGGATATGTGTGCCAGAAATCTGGAGGAAGAAGAGATCCAGGCACTGGAGAAAAATTCTCCTTATGAACTGCAGCCGGGACTTCCTTTGAAACACAGCGTGATCGTGGACATCAGCGGCGGAGGACTGCGATTTGTGTCTACCCAGCGATATGAACCCGGCAGTCTGATCCTGTGCAGTTATCATCTGGTGAAAGACGGAGAACAGAAAAAGTACGAGGTGGTAGGCAAAGTACTGGCGGTAAGAGAACTGGAGAAACGCAAGGGGACGTTCGAACACCGGGTACAGTACTATAACCTGGACGTAAATACAAGAGAAGAAATCATCCGCTTTATTTTTGAAGAAGAGCGTAAGAGTCGTAAAAAGGAGAGATTGGACTAATGCCAAAAAAAATACTGGTTGTTGATGACTCTGCACTCATGAGAAGAGTGCTGTGTGATATAATAGATACTGACATAAGGTTCCAGGTGGCTGACCGGGCAAAAGACGGATTGGAAGCATTCGATCTGTTGAGCCGAAACAGTTACGACGCAGTTGTCCTGGATGTGAATATGCCGCGTATGAACGGCCTGCAGCTTTTACAGGAGCTGCGTAAATACAAGATTCCCGCCCGTGTGATGATGGCCAGCACCGATACGAAGGAAGGCGCCAGAACCACTCTGGATGCTCTGGAACTGGGAGCGTTGGATTTTGTACATAAGCCGGACAGCGCAGTAGACTGTCGTGGTGAGAATTTCCGCAGAGAATTCCTGCGGACACTGAATGTGGTAGCGAACAGCAAACTGCCGGTATTTGCCGAGGAAGCGAAGCTTACCGAGGAAAAAGGCACGGTAAAAGAGATGATGAAGATCATCAATCATCATCCGGTCAGCGTGTCGGGTAGCAAGGTCGTAGCCATTGCCAGTTCCACAGGAGGCCCGAAATCTCTCCAGTCGGTGATTCCCTTATTGCCGGCGAATCTGGATGCACCGGTGCTGGTAGTACAGCATATGCCTGTGGGATTCACAGCATCCCTTGCAGAACGGCTGGATAATTTGAGCCAGCTTCATGTAAAGGAAGCAGCAGAGGGAGAAGAACTGAAAAAGGGATGGGTCTACATCGCCATGGGCGGCAAACACCTTAATGTTGTCACATCCCCGGCTGGACGCCATACGCTGCATCTGTCGGAGGAACCTTACAGGGAAGGTGTCAGACCCTGTGCCAATTATATGTATGAGTCCCTGCAGACCAGCCGCTTTGATTCGGTAGTCTGCGCCGTTATGACGGGAATGGGAGCGGACGGAACGGAAGGAATCGGGAAACTGAAAGCTTCCAAAAAGTCCTATGTGATTGCACAGGATCAGGATACCAGCGTAGTATTTGGAATGCCTAAGAGTATCATCGCAGCCGGGCTGGCAGATCAGGTAGTACCGTTAGATCAGATCGCCCAGGAGATCATACTGCATGTAGGAGTAGTAAAGTAGCAAGCAATATATGCCGTTTCCGGCAATACCGTGACCGGCAGAATGGAGGAAGAGATGGACGTAAGCCAATATCTTGAAATTTTTCTGGATGAAACAAATGAACATCTGCAGAACTTGAACACACAGATTCTGGAACTGGAGTCAGATCCTGAAAACATGGACAATATCAATGAGATATTCCGTGCCGCGCATTCCCTGAAAGGAATGGCAGGAACCATGGGCTACAAGCGTATGCAGAACCTGACCCATGACATGGAGAATGTGTTCTCGGAAGTACGTAACGGCAATATTAAAGTAAAACCGGAAATGATCGATGTATTGTTCCAGTGTCTGGATGCTCTGGAAGAGTACAAGAACAATATTCAGGAGACCTCTGATGAGGGAACCAACGACAATGAGAATCTGATCAAGGCCCTGAATGATATTTTAAACGATGGCAAGACGGAGGAGGCTCCCGCTGCCAAGGAAGAGGCTCCCACTGCCACAGCACCTGCAGCTGAATCCGGCGCAGACGGTGGTGAAAAATGGAATGACATTGCTTTTGATGACAGCCAGATCCGTGTGATCAAAGAGGCTATGAAGCAGGGTAAAAATGTATACGGCATCAATGTAGTGGTACAGGAAAGCTGTATCCTGAAGGCCGCAAGAGCATTCCTGGTATTCAAGGCAGTGGAGGAAAAAGGTGAGATCATCGTATCCATGCCCAGCGCACAGGATGTAGAGGATGAGAAGTTCGACAAGGACTTCACACTGATCGTTCTGTCTGATTACTCTCTGGATGATATTATCAAGTCCGCAGAGAGCGTATCTGAGATCGCACAGGTAACCGGTGCGGTACTGGAACTGGAGAAGACCAAGAATTACCATGCGGAAGAGGAAGCAATCGAACCCGCAGAAGAGAAGAAGGAAGCAGTGGCAGAGGTCAAGGCTGCAGAACAGCCCAAGAAGGAAGAAAAGAAGCCTGTAGCCGCAGCCAAGGCACCGGAAAAGAAACCCGCCAATAAGCCGGTCGTCAACCGTACCGTGCGTGTAGATATTGAAAAACTGGATTCCCTGATGAATCTGGTAAGTGAGCTGATCATTGCCAAGAACTCTCTGGTAGCTGCGTCCAGCAATGACCAGGGCAATAATTCCGCATTCAATGAGCAGATCGAGTATCTGGAAAACGTAACCACGAACCTTCATGAATCTGTAATGAAGGTACGAATGGTACCTATTGAGAGCGTTGTTGTGAAGTTCCCCAGAATGATCCGTGATCTGTCCAAGAAGCTGGACAAGAAGATGGAATTGTATATGAGTGGTGAAGAGACCGAACTGGATCGTACCGTAGTAGACGAGATCGGAGATCCTCTGATGCATCTGCTTCGTAATTCCGCAGACCATGGTCTGGAATCCGCAGAGGTACGTGCACAGCGTGGCAAGCCGGAACAGGGATCTATCTTCCTGGATGCTTATCAGGATGGTAATAACGTAGTCATCGAAGTAAGGGATGATGGTAACGGTATTGATGTAGAAGCTGTTAAGAATAAAGCAATCGAACGTAATCTGGTAACCACGGAGCAGGCTGCTAATATGTCTGAGAAGGATATTATCAACCTGCTGTTCCAGCCTGGATTCTCTACTTCTGAGAAGGTGACCGACGTTTCCGGCAGAGGTGTAGGTCTGGATGTTGTTAAGTCCAAGATCGAATCCTTAAGCGGTGAAGTGGAAGTGAAATCCAAGTGGGGAGAGGGAAGTACCTGGACCATTCGACTGCCTCTGACCCTTGCAATTATCCAGGCACTGATGGTAGTCGTAGGAGGAGAAAAATATGCGATCTCTCTGGGATCCATCCAGACGATCGAAGATATCTCTCCCAACGATATCAAACTGGTAGAGAACAAAGAAGTGATCAACTTGAGAGGAACCGTGATTCCTCTGATCCGTCTGACTGAGGTACTGGATGTAGAGAGTACCAGATCCCCTGAGGACAACCTGATCGTTGTCATTGTCAAGAAGGGCGATAAGATGGCAGGTCTGGTTATCGACGAACTGATCGGACAGCAGGAGATCGTTATAAAGTCTCTTGGCAAATACATCAAGCAGTGCAAATTCATCAGTGGTGCAACGATCCTTGGTGACGGCGAAGTAGCACTGATCCTGGATGCCAACGCATTACTGTAAGGAGGGAGATGACAGTTATGGAAGAACTTAGCATGAAAGAAACTTTAAAGGCCGGAGACGAGCGTAAAGTTGAGGAGGATTTTTTCCAGTATATTGTGATCCGCCTCGGAGATGAGCAGTACGGTATCGATATCCGATACATTGACAATATTGTAAGAATGCAGCATATCACCAGAGTGCCCAAGGTACCCGCATATTTAAAAGGTGTCATCAATCTGCGTGGTGAGGTTCTGCCGGTCATGAGTCTTCGCGTGAAGATGGGACTGGAGGCAGACGAACTGACCCGTGCTACCAGAATCATCATTCTGAAGCAGGAACAGCAGGGCAGTGTAGGAATCATTGTGGATGAAGTAAGAGAAGTAGTGACTCTGGGAAGCAGTGAGATTGAGAAATTATCACAGAATACCGCTGAGAGCAAAAAGAGCTTTATTACAGGTGTAGGCAAACACAATGGGGAACTGATCTCTCTGTTGGATCTGAATTCCATCACATTGGAGGAAAATGCATAAAGGAGACTGATCCATGGGAGATCTGAGTTTAGAGAAAGTTTCGGAAACATATCTGGACGTTTTAAAAGAAATTGGCAACATTGGAGCGGGCAACGCTATGACAGCACTCTCCCAGATGCTGAACTGTAAGGTAGATATGAAGGTACCGCAGGTAAAGCTTTTGGATTTCAACGAAGTAGGAGCATTGATGGGAGGAGAAGAGCAGGTAATGGTCGGTGTCTTCCTGGGAGTGGAAGGAGATATCACCGGCAGCATGATGTTTCTGGTAGAACAGGGCAGCGCCAAGCATCTTCTCCATAAGATCATGGGAGACATGGTACAGCAGGAAGGGTTCTCCGAGATCGAATTTTCTGCCATGCAGGAGATCGGCAACATTATTACGGGAGCTTACCTGAATTCCCTGTCCATGATGACGAATCTGACCATTATTCCTACCCCACCGTCTCTGACACTGGATATGGCAGGAGCTATTCTCAGTGTTCCAGCCATTGAATTCGGAACATTGGGAGACAAGATTCTGCTGATACAATCTCAGTTTTATGACGAAGTTGAGATCGACGGATATTTTATTCTGGTTCCCGATATTGAATCCTACCCGAAGATTCTGACATCTTTGGGAATACCTATAGCATAGATTCAGAAGCGCAGAAGAAGGGGAGCAGAATGAGCGAGATTATTAAAGTAGGGATGGCGGACCTGAAGACCTGTGTAAGCCCAGATGGAGTGACAACTCTGGGACTGGGCTCCTGCGTGGGAATCGCAATCCGCGACCCGGTGACAAAAATAGGCGGTCTGGCACATATTATGCTGCCGGACAGCACTACGATCCGTAACAGCAGTCAGAACATTGCAAAATTTGCAGATACCGGAATCGATGAACTGGTACGACAGATGGAGAAGCTGGGAGCCAAAAAAGCGAGAATGGTTGCCAAGATTGCTGGCGGAGCTACTATGTTCACGTTTCAGGGGAAAAACGACATGATGCAGGTGGGGGACCGTAACGTGGAGGCTGTGAAGAAGAAACTGAAAGAGATCAGTATTCCTATTTTGGCACAGGATACAGGTAAGAATTACGGAAGAACCGTAACTTTTTATCCGGAGACCGGAGAGTTCCATATTCGTGCGGTAGGAAAGAGTGAGTCCATCATTTAAGGATGGATGACCGGATGGGTAAATTATGAACAGAAAGAATATGCCATTGCTTTTGATGCTGATCGCAGGTGCGTGTACCTGGATCGTAACGCTGGTGAGAAGTTATTCGTTACTGGCAAGTCTTGTGGCACTTTTTACTGTTATGCTGCTGTTTTATTGTCTGGGAAGTGTGATCCGGCTGTTGCTGGACCGGTTCGACAGACAGAATGAAGAGAAGGCAAAACAGGAGCAGGAAGAAAAAGAGAAGGCTTTACAAGAGGAAGAAGCTGCTGGGTCACAGGAGGACACAGCGCAGAAGGGTGTAAGCGATTCGAATGGATGAAGCCGGTAAGAAAAGGTTATTAGAAGAATATGCTGCTAATAAACGACCTGAGACCAGAGAACAGTTGATACTGGAGTATGCTCCGCTAGTCAAGGCAGTAGCGGGACGGCTGAGTATGTATCTGGGCTATAATGTGGATTACGAAGACCTGGTCAGTTACGGGATTTTTGGACTGATTGATGCCATTGACAAGTTCGACTGCCTCAAAGAGGTAAAGTTCGAGACTTATGCCAGTCTGAGGATCCGGGGAGCCATTCTGGACCAGATCCGTAAAATGGACTGGATTCCCCGAACGATAAGACAACGGCAGAAGAAGATCGACGCGGTCATCAAGGAAGTGGAACAGACCACGGGACGCAGTGCAACGGATGAAGACATTGCAGCGGGACTGGGAATTTCTTCAGAGGAATATCTGGACTGGCAGTCCCAGATGAAGATCACCGGCCTGATATCCCTGAACGAGTATATGGATCAGGGAAGTGATGTCTCACAGGATTATAGCAGACATATGACAGCACGTTTTGATGGTCCGGAAGAAAGTGTGGAAAAAGAAGAACTGACCAAGGTTCTGGGAGAAGCACTGGAACTTCTGACGGAAAAGGAAAAGAAAGTAGTTACGCTATATTATTATGAGGATCTGACATTGAAGGAAATCAGTAACATTCTGGAGGTGTCGGAGTCCAGGGTATCCCAGCTACATACCCGTGCTTTACAGAAAATGAAGACAAAAATGGGAGACTACATGGGACTTTTGTAGAACCTCGTTGACCCGTAATGGAATGCGGGATGGGAAGGCAGAGGAAAAGGCGTATGCAGAATGGCTATTTTCAAGTGGTGAGAACACCGGGAGGTTATGGATTACAGATCTTCCAACCCAAGGATGGAGGAGAGGACGTAAGACTGCAGGAGGTAATGGATTATCTGGACAGACAATCCATACCTTATGATCCCATGTCCATTAAAAAGGCGATACTCGCAGAAGAAGACGCGGTCTGCTTTCTGGAACGAAAGGATTGTCCGGAAATCGAGGAGAGCTGTCAGATCACAGTCAGTCAGGATAATATGCAGGCAGTCATACGCTTCTATCCGGCGTCCCAGACCGGAAAACGTGCGACGATGGACAGTGTGATCAAGGATCTGAGATATCACAGCATCGTCTATGGCATCCAGATGAGTGTTCTGCAGGATCATTTTATGTCTGACGGAATTTATTGCACCGATCTGGTAGTGGCCCGGGGAAAAGAACCCGGACATGGCACAGACGCCTATATCAAATATTATTTTAATACGGATGTTCACGCACAGCCGACACTGAAAGATGACGGGACGGTGGATTATTTCCATCTGAACATGATCAATCCCTGTAAGAAGGGTCAGCTGCTGGCAGAGGTCATTCCGGAGGACGAGGGAGAGTACGGAACTACCGTACAGGGTGCCAAGATCCGGCCCAGACAGGTGAAAAAAGCCCATCTGGAGTTCGGTCATAATATAGAGATTTCCGAAGACCGGAGAAGACTCACTTCCCTGGTAGACGGACATGTTTCCCTGGTAGAGGGAAAGGTGTTTGTATCGGATGTTTACGAAGTGGAAAACGTGGATTTATCTACCGGAAATATTGATTTTGAGGGAAGCGTACAGGTAAATGGCAATGTTTCCTCCAATTTCGTCATCCGGGCAGGCGGCAATGTGATCATAAGCGGTGTCGTGGAAGGTGCCTACATTGAGGCTGGGGGCAATATCATCATTGCCCGCGGAATGAATGGTATGGCAAAGGGTACGCTGAAAGCTGGGGGCAATATTGTGGCAAAATTCCTGGAGAATGCTACAGCCAGTGCCGGAGGCTATGTCAGCACGGAGTCGATCCTGCACAGCAATGTGATAGCGGCAACAGAGATCCAGGTAACCGGCAAGCGAGGATTTATCACCGGCGGTCATGTACGTGCCGGACAGAAGATAGAGGTTAAGACGCTGGGGGCAATGCTGGGAGCGCCGACGGTAGTGGAAGTTGGTGTGGATCCGGAGAAAAAGGCAGAATATATGAAGATGCAGAAGGAAGTCTCCGAGATTGTGAAGAATATCCGCAGTCTGCAGCCGATTCTTGCAAATTTTGCAGAAAAAAAGAGTAAGGGAGTCCGTTTTACACCGGATCAGATCAACTATCTCAGAAACACTGCAGCTTCCATGGAGACACTCAATAAGAGTCTGGAGGAAAAGAACCGGCGTATGCAGGAACTGCAGCTGGAGTTCAATCCGCAGGAGCGGGCCATGGTGCAGGTACGGGGAGAAGTGTACCCGGGTACTACGATCATCATCGGAGATTCTTCCATGCAGGTGAAGAGTACCTATCATTATTGCCGGTTCGAGCGCATTGACGGAGATGTGAAGTCCACACCACTGTAACCGGCAGCAGATTGTTGCAGGAACAGAAAATGGCAGAAAAGAGGAATGTCTTATGTCGTTTGGATCTTTGGAGGTTGCGTCGATCCCGCGAACGCAGGATTACACGACGATGAAGCAGAATGAAGACAATAAGGGTGCATTTCAACAGATGACGCTGGGAGAGCATGCACAGAAACAGAGTGAACAGCGGACCAGAGAAGTGCACAGCAGTGATAATGCAGACTGGTATACGGGGCAGTATGATGCCAAGGAAAAAGGAAAGAATGAGTATGCCGGTAACGGTGGTAAACACCGGAAAAAAGAAAATTCCGAAAAAGATGGTGTGGTGGTGACGAAACAGCATCAGGGATTTGACATTAAGATCTGAGAATACAAAGGAAAAGCAGTATGGGTATATTAGAAGTGGTTCTGCTGATCGCAGGAATCGTAATATTTATAGGAAGTTTTTTATTGCCTTCCGGAAAAGAAAGCGGAATCAATAAAGAAGCAGCAAAAGAAGAGATCAAAGGTCTTATGGAAGAAGAAATGCAGACAGTTCGCAGTCAGATGCAGGATAAAATGGACGAGACCTCGGAAGATGCGCTGGAGAAGGCGGAACGTTCCCTGGAACGTCTGACCAATGAAAAGATCATGGCAGTGAGTGAATATTCCGATACGGTATTGCAGGAGATTCACAAGAACCATGAGGAAGCCATGTTTTTATACGATATGCTGAACAATAAGCATGCCAATATCAAAGATACCGTATCCAAAATGGATAAGGCAGTGAAGGCGGCAGAAGACAAGGCTAAGGTCAAAGCGGAAGAGAACGTGAAGACACAGAAGGAGAATGTGACGGAAGAACAGCTGATAGAAGTACAGGAACCGGCAGAGACGATAGAGCCGTCCGGCTCCCCGGAGATCGGATTCATGGGGGAGACTGCAGAAGAAGGTCAGAACAATAACGAGAAGATTCTGGAAATGCACAGACAGGGCAAATCCACAGTGGCGATTGCCAAGGAACTGGGGCTGGGTGTCGGTGAAGTAAAGCTTGTGATCGACCTGTATAAGGCCTGACAGTAATCGTGTGAATTAAGGACGGAGATATCGATGAAATTAAAATATTATCTGCGAGGTCTCGGAATCGGTATGATCGTGACGGCATTGATCCTGGGAATCAGTTTTTCCAACCGGCAGGATCAGACATCCCAGATCATGACGGATGACCAGATCAGAGAGCGTGCGGCAGAACTTGGAATGGTGGACAGCAGTGAATTGACGCTGGCGGCACTGCAAAACAGTGCAAAACAGCCGACGGAAGGCACACCGGAGGAAACCACACAGACACAGGAACAGAACAATATAGAAGCGGAACCGGAGACCACGGTTCCCGCAAAGACACAGGCTACGGCGGAACCGGAGACAACTCAGGAACCGGAAGCTACAGCAGAGCCAGAGCCTGAGAAGACGGCGGAACCTGAAAAGACGGCGGCACCGGAGACAACCGCAGAGCAGGAAGTAACCGAAGCACCACAGCGGACACAGACCGCCAGCATAACAATCCAGAGAGGCGATGATTCCGGCAGTGCCAGCAGACGGCTCTATGAGGCCGGACTGGTGGAGAATGCAAAGGCATTTGACAATTATTTATGCAACAACGGCTACAGCCGCAGTATCAATCCCGGCACATATGAGATCGCTCCCGGGACTTCCGAAGAGGAAATTGCTAAAATAATCACAGGAAAACATTAAAAACCCCTTGTCATAGGGGTTTTCCTATGTTATAATCGCACTGTTGTGACAAAAAACACGCCTTTCGATTTGACGATGGTGCTCCTGCCAAAATGCAGAGGTCTTCGCCAGAGCTAACCGGGTTCTTAACGCGTCCCGGCAGAAAAGAAATGCGGAAGATTTTAACCAAATGGAGGTAAAGACATGAGCGTTATTTCTATGAAGCAGTTACTTGAAGCAGGTGTTCATTTTGGACATCAGACCAGAAGATGGAACCCTAAGATGGCTCCTTACATCTTCACCGAGAGAAACGGTATCCACATCATCGACCTGCAGAAGTCCGTTGTAAAGGTTGACGAGGCTTACAAGGCAGTATCCGAGATCGCCGCACAGGGTGGCACTATTCTGTTCGTTGGTACCAAGAAGCAGGCACAGGACGCTGTAAAGGTTGAGGCTGAGCGTTGTGGTATGTACTATGTAAACGAGAGATGGTTGGGTGGTATGCTGACCAACTTCAGAACCATCCAGTCCCGTATCGCAAGACTGCATGCAATCGAGACCATGTCTCAGGACGGTACTTTCGATGTACTGCCTAAGAAGGAAGTTATTCAGTTAAAGAAAGAATGGGAGAAGCTGGAGAAGAACCTGGGCGGTATCAAGAACATGACCAGAGTTCCCGACGCTATCTTCGTTGTAGATCCCAAGAAGGAGAGAATCTGCGTACAGGAAGCTCATGCACTGGGCATCACTCTGATTGGTATCGGTGATACCAACTGTGATCCTGAAGAGCTGGATTACATCATCCCCGGTAATGATGACGCTATCAGAGCCGTTAAGCTGATCGTTTCCAAGATGGCTGATGCTGTGATCGAAGCAAAGCAGGGCGAAGCTGTATACAGTGACGCTGACGTTGCTACCGAGGCTGAGGATATCGAAGAGGTTGCAGCTGACGCTGAATAATCCGATTCCATAAGAAAAGCATAGGAACCCAGATTGCGATGCCTGTCATTACGGTCTGGGTTCTTGAGGATAATATATTAATTAAGAAGAGAGGATAAAAAAATGGCAATTACCGCATCTATGGTAAAAGAGCTCCGTGAAATGACCGGCGCTGGTATGATGGATTGTAAGAAGGCTCTGAACGAGACCAATGGAGATATGGACGCAGCTGTTGAGTTCCTGAGAAAGAACGGACAGGCTAAGGCTGAGAAGAAAGCAAGCCGTATCGCAGCAGAAGGTGTTGCTCGTGCAGCTATCTCCGCAGACGGCAAGACCGCTTGCGTAATCGAAGTAAACTCCGAGACCGACTTCGTTGCAAAGAACGAGACCTTTACTTCTTTCGTAGAGGCTGTTAATGCAGCAGCACTTGCTTCCGATTTACAGGGTGGCAAGGATGGCGAAGATATCGAAGCACTGTTAGCAGTTCCTTTCGAAGGCGCAACCGTTAAGGATGCTCTGGTAGAGAAGACTGCTACCATCGGTGAGAAGCTGTCCATTCGCCGTTTCGAGAAGGTAGCCGGAGATGTAGCAGTATCCTACATCCATGGTGGCGGACGTATCGGTGTTATCGTTGCAGCTAACGGCGCATCTGATGACGCAGCAAGAGAAGCACTGACCAACATCGCTATGCAGGTAGCAGCTATGAATCCTACCTACATCAGCAGAAATGATATTTCCGCAGAAGAGCTGGCTAAGTTACAGGAGATCACTGTTGACGCAGCTCTGAACGATCCTGCATCCCTGCCTAAGCCCATTCTGAACAAGCTGATCGACAAGGCTATGAACAGTTCTGCATGGAGCGATGAGGACAAGGCTATCTACGAAGAGAAGAAGAGCAACATGAACTACCTGTTCAACTTTCTGTCCAAAGAAGCTGCAGCTGCTCTGGCTGAGCTGGCTATGGCTGACAAGGAAGCTATCGTATCTGACAAGATCTTCAAGGGTCTGGCAGACGGTCGTGTATCCAAGCAGCTGAAGGAGATCTGCCTGTTAGATCAGACCTACGTTAAGGCTGAGGATGGCAAGCAGACCGTAGCTAAGTATCTGGAGAGCGTTAACAAGGCTCTGACCATCGCTAAGGTTGTTCGTTTCGAAGTTGGCGAAGGCATGGAAAAGAAGAACGAAGACTTCGCAGCAGAAGTTGCCGCTCAGATGAAAGGTTGATTATAGGATGATACGGTAGAAAAAGGCATACGCGAGTATGCCTTTTTGTTTGATGAATGGAAAGTTACGCGAGCAATGAGCCGCGCATAGGCATAGTGAAGACAGCGATG
>OGOG01000046.1_pt1 | contig 116023 bp, 91 predicted proteins | sample 1552581 | NCBI WGS metagenome assembly OGOG01 (sample SAMEA2580152, study PRJEB22360) | human gut metagenome | biome: human gut; feature: human-associated habitat; material: faeces | place: Denmark | collected 2008/2010 | reverse complement strand
TGCACGAATTGAGTGAGAAAATAGGACTGCATACGCCATTAACAACCTATGTAGCAAGACATATTATTTCTTCTTACTCATTGAAAACAAAGAATTTACAAAGATTTTCAGCTTAACAGGTAACGATTTAGGAACAACTATTCTTTCTGAATACAAGTCATTATCTATCAGTCAATTGTGATAGTCTATTTTGAAGATAGGTAATGGATTTGTAACGTGCTAACTTCTGTATTCTTCATCGCTTTGAAGTGGTGATAATTAGCTATGACAAAAATAGCAAAAGTTTATCTTTCATCCAAACTTTTGAGGACTTTATTGATTGGCTTCAACTCTTTTTCTTATATAATTTGTCTGTTTCCTGTATGAAAAGCCAAAAAGAACCAACAAACATACTAATAGAATAACATCCTGATACTGAACTAAGAAAATAATTTTATATGATAAGGTTTTGTAAAGTAAAGCAATTAGTGAAAGTGTAAATACACTAATATATGAACGAAAAATATTATTCTCCATACTTAATGTTGCTATCTTACTATCTTTCTTTTCTGCTATTACAAAGCTTTTATAAGGTGCGAATGTTATAAAATGGATTTTTTTGCAAATCCATTCTATAACCAAAGAGCTAAAACGATTATTTACCATTCCGATAAAATAGAAAACAATACCCGTAAGATACCAATTATCAAAAGATATTATATCATATCCACTATGCTTTAATATGAGACATAGGACTGTACCGGGAAGTATATTAGTAAGAAAATTATATTGAGAAAGTTTATCTACTAAAAGTTTTAGAGCTTCCATTAGCATATAATTTTGTGATTTGATGACGCTTTATCTGCCCATATTGTATAACCAGTACTTTCTGAAGCAATATATATGTTACCGTTACTTCTTGTTGTTAGCACTTTCCCTGAATATATGTGTTTATCGTTTAATGATTTGTACCGACATCCATTAGAGTGCGACGAATATTGAGTTGAAACATCCGTTCCGTCTTTATTTGCTTCTGTATCTTTACTATGGATTACGACATCAACATTGCCAATGGCGTCAAATAATGCAGTTGGGAAACCTGATTTATGGCCATGATGGGGTGCGACTAAAACATTAACACCGTTATTTTTTATTTCGGAAATAAAATCTTTCTCATGCTCAATCAAATAATCCCAACCAGCTTTTTCCAAATCGCCACAGAATAGAATACCCAACCCACCTTCTTTAAGATAGCGTAATATACTCGAATTATTACGCTCTTTATTTTTCAAGTTTATATTAGATTGGCATACTTGAACTGGTATTTTAGTGGTAATATTAGCATTGAAGCCCCAGTTAATATATTCTGGATTATTTCCTCTGTAAGGCTTATCCAATTCTCTAACATAATCGCTATTAACTGTATTTCCATCAGAAAAACTTTCATACTCATTCTTATATAGTAAATAAGGTGTCAGCTCGTTTTTTATACGAATAGCATTTCGTACATGGTCATCGTCGGGATGCGTTATGTGTAATAATGCAATAGGATACGATTTCATTTGTTGTGTAACATAATCCCTTGCACCTAACCATTCCTTATAGCTTTTAAAAGTTTCTACTGGGTTTATTTTATCTGCATGACATCCACAGTCAATCATCATTGTATATCCACTTGACGCTGTAACAATGGCACACGCAGCATTACCCACATCACAAATTATAATTTTCATTGCATCTACTATTTAAGCCCAATTATATGAAATGCTATTACAACATCTATGCCTATTCCTATTTTATTATGAAACGGAAATGCAATTATGACAAAATGACAGATGACGTTATACGATATGTCTATTAAAACTAATCTTTTTATTGATTGAATGTTCCTCCCGACACATCGAAGAACCTTTCAAAAAAGGCTTTTAGCTTGGCAATGACGCTTTTCTTCTTCTTTCCCCTGTCATTCTCCTTATTCTTTGAAAACAACGGGATTGGCGGCAGGATTCGGGTAATGGCCGTACCTGTTTCCTCTATTTCGCCGTTCTTGAACGATTGCGAAACAAATTCGTAAGTTTCTTTCGGTTTCAGGTTTTCTTCGCTGATTATTTTGTCCAATTGTTCCTTCTCCTGCTGTTTGACGAATTTGTGCCAATCGTCGTTCACGTCCTTTTCGGGCGTAAGCTGGTCTATGAAGTCCTCTATCAGGTCTTTCTTATTGCGTAGGTCGGGGCTTGAATTGATGGCTTTCTGGATAGACAACCTTATTTCCTTGTCTTTTGTGTGGTCGCTGTGCATTTGTGCTATCAGGTAGAGGATATAATCAATGTTTATCTCCACCTGTTTGATAAGCTCCATTTCGAACACAATGTCATCGTTCACGTTCACAATATCGCCTTCTTTCTGTTTGCGATACTTGTCATAAAGGTCGATGTAAAGGCTGTGGTAGTCCTGCACGTCACGCGGCGAAAGTATTTCCATGCCTGCGAATTGGTCAAAGGTTGTAAGCAGGTTGGTGGCTTTGAGGATAGAGCCATACAGACGGATGAACTTCTTTTCCGCGTCTTCGCCGATGATGCGCTGGCCGATGGGATAATCTTCCAACAGTTTTTCCACCAAGTCCTTATAACCCGGATTCTCCTTGCCCTTGTCGTCTTTGTAGCCGTAGTAATACTCATCAAATGTTTTCAGCAGCACAATGCCTCCGGCTTCTTTATCACCGAAAAGGGCGATGCTTTCGTTGGTGGCTTGCTCCAGATTGCGGAAACAAACGATGTTGCCGAATGTCTTAATGGAGTTTAGTATGCGGTTGGTGCGCGAATAGGCTTGCAGCAGCCCGTGCATTCGCAGGTTCTTGTCCACCCAAAGGGTATTCAGGGTGGTAGCGTCGAATCCTGTCAAAAACATGTTTACCACAATAAGCAAGTCTATCTCGCGGTTCTTCATCCGCAAGGATACATCTTTGTAATAGTTCTGGAAGCGGTCGGCACTCGTGTCATAGTTGGTCTTGAACATGGTATTGTAGTCCTCAATGGCAGATTCGAGAAAGTCGCGCGAACTTTTGTCCAATCCATCGGTATTCTCCGAATTTTCATCGTCAGGCAAGCCTGTACCGTCATCAGTTTCATTGGCTCCATAGCTGAAGATGATTGCCACGCGCAGTTGCTTGTCAGGCGGGAGTTGTAGCATCTGCCGCTTGAACTCCAAGTAATAAAGTTTGGCTGTGTCAATAGAGGATACGGCAAAGATGGAGTTGAAGCCTGTCATCCGTGTTTTCTGTTTATTCTCTTCTGCTGACTCACGATTCTTTGCCGTGGCCATTTCTGTGATGTTCACCAACTTGTTGAACGTGAACGAACGGGCGTTTCGCTTGGTCTTCTGCTCGAAGTGTTCCAATATGTAGCCCACGATGCGGCTGATGCGTTCAGGGGAAGCCAACGCACGCTCTCGGTCGATATTGCGCACCTGCTCATCCTTGATGTCCTCCTGTTCGCGCATGGTGCTGACATAATCCACCCGGAACGGCAATACATTACCGTCGGCAATGGCATCCACGATGGTGTAGGTATGTAGCTGCTTGCCAAAAGCCTGTTCGGTGGTCTTGAGGTCGAACTTGCCACCAGTGCTTGCGTTCACGGGAAATATCGGCGTACCCGTAAAACCGAACAAGTGATAACGCTTGAATTTCTTTACAATGGCTGTGTGCATATCTCCGAACTGGCTTCGGTGGCACTCGTCGAAGATAAACACAATATGCTGGCCATAGACTTCGTGCGTACGGTTCTTGCCGATGAATACCGAGAGTTTCTGTATGGTAGTGATGATGATGCGTGCCTGCGGGTCTTCCAGTTGGCGTTTCAACACGGCGGTGCTGGTATTGCTGTTGGCCGCCCCTTTCTCGAAGCGGTCGTATTCCTTCATGGTCTGGTAGTCCAAGTCCTTGCGGTCCACCACGAACAACACTTTGTCGATATTCTCCATGCGGCTTGCCAGCCGTGCTGTCTTGAATGAGGTAAGCGTCTTTCCGCTACCTGTGGTATGCCACACGTATCCGCCACCCTCGATGGTGCCGTACTTCTTGTAGTTGGTCGAGATGCGGATTTGTTGCAGGATGCTTTCCGTGGCGGCTATCTGGTAAGGACGCATCACGAGCAATAGCTTTTCCGATGTCAGTACGCAGTATTTTGTCAGGATGTTGAGCAGGGTGTGCTTGGCAAAGAACGTGGCGGTGAAGTCCACCAAGTCGATAATGACCTGGTTGTCCCTCGATGCCCAGAAGCTTGTAAACTCGAAGCTGTTGCTGGTCTGTTGTTTACCTTGCTTGTGGCTTCGTTTGCTTGCATCGGCTATGTGCGCGGCACGGGTGGTGTTGCTGTAATACTTCGTCTGCGTGCCGTTGCTGATGACAAACAGTTGCACATACTCAAACAGTCCGCTGCCCGCCCAAAAGCTCTCGCGGTTGTAGCGGCTGATTTGATTGAACGCCTCCTTGATGTCCACGCCCCGGCGTTTCAATTCCACGTGTACGAGGGGCAAACCGTTTACCAGGATGGTCACGTCGTAGCGGTTTTCCCTCACGCCGCCTTCGGGCGTGTATTGGTTGATTACTTGCAACGAGTTGTTATGAATGTTGTCCTTGTCTATCAGGTAAATGTTCTTCACCGTGCCGTCGTCGCGCGTCAACAGTTGGATATAGTCCTCTTGTATGATAGCGGTCTTTTCCACGATGCCGTAGTTGCGGTTGGCTATCTTGTCGGCAAAGAACGACTGCCATTCCGTATCGGTAAACTTATAGTCGTTCAGGCGTTCAAGCTGGCGGCGCAGGTTGTCAATAAGTTCCTTTTCCGTCTTGATAGGCAGATATTCGTAACCCTGTTTTTCAAGCTGGGCGATGAAGTCGTGCTCCATCTCCGCCTCGCTTTGGTATTGCGTGGATTTGCGGTAAATCGGTTCAAAGTCTGAAACTACTGTGCTTTGCGGATTCTCCGCCACCATTTTATATTGCTCTGACATAAGTATTTATTGCTTTGGTTTTAGTCTATCGATTACAGCTACTGCTGGTGACTGTTTACCTCCTAATTTAAAACTTTTAGCTTCTGTTGTGTTATGCTTTTTCCCCTCTGTATAAAACTTGTGCAGTTTATGCAAATCGAGTTTTTCCACTTTCAATATATCTTCTCGTTTCCTTCTATCTATTCTCAAAAAGTGCAATTTATCATCTTTAATCTTGATTAATTGGTACCTTTTCCCCTCTCTACTGGGTATTTCTTCGCCACAAAGTTTAGAAACTTGTTCTTTAAAATCTTCAAACATATCAGTTTAATTTGAACGGTTAAACGTAAGCAATTTATTTCTGTAATACTCGTATTGTTCCTGCATAGCGGCTATTTCTGCCGGAAGTCCTTGGGATAAATCATTGACCAATGTCTCAAATTTGTTGAGAATAGATACAATGCGTTGTTGCTCTGATAAAGAAGGAATAGGAACAAGTATTTTCTCAACTTGGTTGCTCATCAGTTTAGGATTCCCCATGCCGGAATAAACATATTCTTTGGCTTTTAACGAAAGCCAATAATACAAGAAATCCATTGTTACTAAATCCGACTTCATACTGATTATTCCACAAACATTGGTAATACTAAATTTTCCTTTCCTCTTAAATATAGTCCCTGCATAAGCCCCGTCCGTAGTCCATGTTAAATAAGTACCATCGAAATCATACGTGCTAATACGTCCTAATTCACCATTATTTATGGTTTGAGAAGAGTAAACAGGGTAAATCCCTTGATTATCTCGCAGGTACTCTTTTGAATAGACTTTTCCTCGTTGTAAATTACATATCTCACTCATTCTCATCCAAGTTACGCTTCCTGCATCAAACGTCAACAATTTATTCCTGTAATACTCATATTGTTCTTGCCGCGCTTGCAGCTCCGCTTGCAGCGAAGCTGTAAGCTCTGTGAAGTGGTCGAGAATACGGACTATCTCCTCTTGGATGGGGAGAGGGGGAACGGGGATTTCAAATTTTTCGATGATAGAACGTGAAATACGAGGTACACTGGCTTTTCTAACTTTTTGGATAAAATAATCTTGATTGCTTAGTAACTCATGATAGATATAACGTTGCTCTAACTTCTGACTCTTAAAATAGAAGCAGTCGTCAGCAGCCCAGAAAGGACTTTTACAAAAGCCAATTTTTCCTGCTGCGCCTGCTGCAATTATAAAAGTTGTATTGGCTTCACAGTTAAAATAATCGTAATTGCCTAATGGAATTAAACTATTTTGATATACAGGGTACTTACTTTCTTGTGTAAGCTGACTACGTACAACCCTAATACCTCTGTTTATTGCACAGACTTCTCCTAACTTCTTATACTCCACCCCCTCCGGGCAAAGCTCCTGCAACATCCTTTCTATCCTATTCATGCCACATCCTCCCCTTCCAAATCCGCAATAATTTTATCTATCTCTGCCCGCAACTCATTCTCGTGCGCCACAATACGGCGGATGCGTTCGTTCAGTTCCTTGATGTCCGTCTGTGGGCGAGTGTCCTCTGCCTCCACATAGCTGCTGACGGAAAGGTTATAATCATTCTCAGCAATGGCGGCATTGTCTATAAGTGCCGAGAAGTGGGGCACAATCTGATGGTTGGTGTACTCGTCAACGATGTGGGCAATGTTGTCGGGCGATAGCTTGTTTTTGTTGCCTTCGTGCACAAACTCTGCTGAAGCGTCGATGAACAGCGTCTTGTTCTCGCGCTTGTTCTTCCGCAATACGATGATGCAAGTGGCGATAGACACACCGAAGAACAGGTTTTGCGGCAACTGGATAACCGTGTCCACATAGTTGTTGTCCACAAGGTATTTGCGGATTTTCTGTTCCGCCCCTCCACGGTAAAGTACACCGGGAAACTCGACTATTGCCGCCGTGCCGTCGGTGGACAGCCACGAAAGCATGTGCATGGTGAAAGCAAGGTCGGACTTTGTTTTCGGTGCCAGCACCCCGGCAGGGGCAAAGCGTGGGTCGTTAATCAGCGTAGGGTTGGCATCTCCTTCCCACTTTGTGCTGTAAGGCGGATTGCTGACGATGGCATCGAATGGCTCGTCGTCCCAATGGCAGGGTGCGGTCAATGTGTCGCCGCAATGGATGTCGAACTTGTTGTAGTTGATGTCGTGCAGGAACATGTTGATGCGGCAAAGGTTGTAGGTGGTGATGTTGATTTCCTGCCCGAAGAAGCCCACCCGTATGTTCTCCTTGCCCAGCAACTTGGCAAACTGCAACAACAGGGAACCCGAACCGCAGGCCGGGTCGTACACCTTGCGTACCTCGGTCTTGCCTACGGTAACGATGCGCGCCAAGAGGTTGCTGACCTCTTGCGGCGTGAAGAACTCGCCGCCCGATTTCCCGGCATTGCTGGCATACATGGTCATCAGGAACTCGTAAGCGTCGCCGAACACGTCTATCTGGTGGTCGGCATAGTCTGCCTTCAGGTCAAGGCTGCCTATCTTGTCCAGAATCTTGCAAAGCGTTTCGTTGCGTTTCACCACCGTTGCGCCCAGCTTGTTGCTGTTCACGTCGATGTCGTCAAACAACCCTTTCAGATCGTCCTCGCTCTCCGTGCCTTTGGCAGACGATTCGATGTTGGTGAACACCTGTTGCAGCGTTTCGTTCAGGTTGGCATCGTTCTTTGCATTCTTCCTTACGTTGCAGAACAATTCAGAGGGCAGGATGAAAAAGCCTTTTTCTATCACCAACTGTTCCCTGGCACTTTCCGCTTCTTCGTCAGGAAAGTCGGCATAGTCAAAATCATCGTACCCGGCGGCACGCTGCAAGTGGTTGATATAATTGGTGATGTTTTCCGAAATGAAGCGGTAGAACAACATGCCAAGCACATATTGTTTGAAGTCCCATCCGTCCACGCTGTTGCGTAAGTCTTCCGCCACAGCCCATATTGTCTTGTGCAGCTCCTGCCGTTGTTGATTGCTTGTTGCCATTGCCTTTCAGTTTTATAATTCAAAAAAATCTCCTAACGAACAGGACTTCAGAAGAATGCCTCTCTTCGTAAGAGATAATAGTTGCTTTGCAAAGGTACGCATAATATCGAAATTAAACGAATTTATGCAATATAAGTCCTCTGTTGGAAAGGGATTTTTGGTGTTTTTGTTTAGCATATAGCAGGTAAACTTCACTGTATAACAGTTTCTTAGCCCATACTATTATCTCTTACGAAAAGATTTGCGCTTTTGCAAAACAGACCTTGTGGCATCCGGCACACTATAAAGATTTAAGGATAAGGCTGTTTGCCTTGTCAATTACGCTCGTGTCAAGAGAGGCTAAGTAAATGCGCGTGGTTTCCTCCGAATCGTGCCCCATGCCTTCGCTGATGACTGAAAGCGGTATGTTTTTGCTCTTGGCAATGCTTGCCCAACCGTGGCGGGCACAGTACATGGTCAATGGAATCGGCAAGTCCACCAAACGGGCAACCTTTTTCAAAGCTGTATTTACACGAAAAATGGCATTACGGTATTGCTTCCGTTCATCAGTCAACGGATTGGTGATTATCGGCAACAGATATTGCGTGGCGGAACGGCTCTTATATTTGGTCACGATTTCTTCCATACACTCCTCCCACTTGATGGTCAGTTGTTGTCCGGTCTTTCTCCTGCGGTATGTCAGGATGCCGTTCTTCAAGTCCGACTTTTTCAAATAAGCCATGTCAATAAATGACATTCCACGGGTGTAAAACGAAAAGAGGAACATATCCCTCGCATAGTCCAGATGCGGTTTCAATGTCAGGTCAAGTTCCTTGATGCGCTTGATAGTCTTCAATGGCACGGCACGCTTCACGGTCTTGTCTATACCTGTGTAAACGTGCTTGAAAGGATGCCTCTGTTCCGTCAGTCCCTTTTCGACGGCACGGTTATAGACGGCACGGAGTATGCGCATATAGAACGAGGTTGTATTGGGACAGTTGCCGTTGACTTTCAGCCATGCCTCATACAGCGTCATCGTGTCGCCGTCTATTTCGCACAATAGAATGTCCTGACCGTCACGGAACTTCATGATGCTGGCAAGCGTGGCAGCGTATGTTTCCGATGTGCGGATTCTGTTCAGCCGCTTTAACTGGTAGATGACGCTTTGCATGAAAGGGAACAGGGATTGTCCCTCCACTTGCCTGTTGAATTTCAAGAGGATGTCGTCCACCGTGTAACTTTTGTTCCCTTTTTCAAACAATGCGATGATTGCCGTCAGACGTTTTACATCCCATTCTATCTGGCTTGTGACCGATTGCAGGTAGTTCTTACGCTCATTGCTTGTCAGAATAGGAACGGCAACTGCCGATGCTTTGCCGTTCCATTCTCTTTCGAATATTCGGCAATCCGTCTTGATTTGGCGGACCGCGCGGTTGTGTATCACCTGATAGTAGATGGTGCCTTCCTTGCCGTTTACGGAGGAAGGACGGAATTTCACTTTTACCGATGCCATTCACCTTACTTTTTGTTGCTGTTTACATACTTAAATTTCAATCTCTCCTGCATCAGACTGTCGGACAAGGTCTTTAACCCTTTGTCGTAGCCGTCAGCTTCCTGCCGTATCCATTCGATGGCCTCCTCGTTGCGGTGGATGTCGAACACGTCATTCAGCCAAAGGATATTCTTTGCGTTGCATCCTCCCCATGAGCGGATGACACGGAACTTCAATGCATCATCCGCATACTGACGCTTGGATTTCCATAACTCGATGTTGCCCCAGACAGAAAGGCTACACACGATACCTATACCAACCAAAAGAGAAAACACCTTGTTTGACTTGATGTCAAAGATGTGGCGGTGGATATGCTCCTGAGGCTCATTCTCCCGTTCTTCCGAACTTCGAGTAAGCGATTCTTTCAAGTTCCGCAGCAGATGCAAAATTTGGTTCGATGCGTAAACTTCAGCTTCGGCAAACTTGGTCAGCATGGCTTTGGTCTGTTCCTGATGCTCCTTGGCTGAATTTTCAAAAAACTCCTTTATGGGTTCCAAGTTTACCGTCGGTGATTGTCCGCTTGATGGGTTGTCCGCTGCTTTTGGAGTGTTCCCCAACTTTCCGTTAATGCCCTTGAGATTGTTCTTGATGTCCTCAAAGAGCGCATATACTTCGTTATTATCCATGTTTAGAATCTTATTTTACGTTGTTTCTTTTTCTTGCTTCTGCGTTTTAACTGTTCCTCGAAGCGGTTTTCTTCCGTTTGGTTGTCAGTGGCATTTGGCATAAACAGACCAATAGAACCGCTGTACAAATCGTCACTGCCCCTTGATTCCGATTGAAATGCTGGCAATACCCTATGATGTAAAGGCGGTTGCATATCCATTCGCTCGGTACGCCTATTCCGTTCCAATACATCATCTATCTTGGAATAACTGAACCGCCTGTCAATCTTGGAACCACTGAACGAGTAGCCGTTCTTGGAGAATATTACACCCTGCACCTCGTCCGACTTCCCCTTGTATTTGAACCGCATTTCCACGCCTTGTTTTTTCAGATTAGCAATGAGCATGTTCCAGTTCCCGCACTTTGCAACCTCCGATTTAAGGATGGAGTAAAGCTCGTACTTGGTCTTGTCCGGCTCTTTCAACCTGTGCCGTTTCACTTGTTCCTTGCCGCTGGCGAAATAAAGGTTGTACTTCTTCGTCAGCTCCTTGCAGATGCGTGTGCTGCGTATCCGCTCGTTGCGGTCGCTGATTGTCCTGCCGTCATTGGCAATTCGGTTGAATGCTATATGCACATGCGGATGTTCCTTGTCGAAGTGGCGCACGATGAGAACTTGTGTATCGGTTATCCCCATTTGTTCCAAGTATTCCAACGCTATCCCTGCCATTGCGCGGTCAGTCAGACGATGCTCATCCTCCTTATGGAAAGCCAACGAGATGTGTCCGACAGGTTTCGTTACCTTCGGATTCATCTTCGATTGGGCCTCGAAGCTCATGGCTATCGTGTCCTTGTTCTCAGCGAACAAGCCGTCACAGACAAGGATTTTAGCGTCCTTTTCCTTGTCAAGGATGTAGTTTACCACACCCTTAAAACTGCTTCCTTGGGTAATTTTAGCTATCATAGGAGGATAAGGTTAAGGAGTTCCTCAATCCGTGCCACGAGTATGCGGCACTCTATCCTCACCGTAACGAAGCCTGCGGCGTTCGCCTTGTGTGCAAGCTGGTTCAGGTTGTTCGCCATGCCGCAAAGTTGGCGGACGTAACCAGTGTGTTCCGGCGTGAGTCGCTCCTTCACCCGCCCGTCCCTCATGCAACGGCGCAGGAACTCCCCGGCAGATATGCCTGCGCTCCGTGCCTTGCCTTTCAGCGTGTAGTAGTCCGATGTCGCCATCTTCACCGTTAGGCGGTATTTCAGCTTGTCTGCCGCTCCTTTCTTGGGGCGACCTCCCTTGTTTTTTCTGTCAAAATTCCGTTTCTGTTCCATTGATTTTTAATTGATTTCTACTGATTAGAATGTGATTACTGGTTAGACCAACGGGATGTGGCTCTCCACGGAGTCTATGAGTGGGAGTAGGCGGTTTCGGTATGCCCGAAACACAAACTTGCTCCCCTCAAAACTCCGTTGGACAAGTTCAGGGTAACTCTGAATTGCACCCCGTCAATCCACTTCTTAACTCTCAGAGTTTACGCCATGCTTCGATGTCCTCCCCGTAGGCGGCAAGGTGCTGCCGGGCGATGTTCTCCACCAGTCCCGACACGCTCATCCGTCGCTCGCCGAACATGCGGACGATGCGGTCGAGGGCATCGCGCGTGCGGCGGCTGAGGAATACGGGCTTGCGGTCTTCAATGGACGGAACAGGGAGGAAGGCTTCCTTGTACTCCTCCAACGATGCCCGTCGCTGCTTGCCGCTGATGCGGCGTACCACCTGCGGAGTTCCGTCCGCCTGTTCCGATACGACTTCATCTGTTTTTTCCTGCACAGCCCCACTTGCCTGTTCCTGCGTGTCGGCAGGCTGGGGTTCAGTCTTCGGAATTTCCAAACTCGGCTTGTTGCCTAAAAAATCCTGCAATGCTGCATCCATACTTTGGCTGCTTAAATTTTTCTTCATACTTGTTTGAATTAAATGTTTAACAATGTTGGTCGTTGTGCGCACAGTTGACCGATTATCGGTTGCAAAGGAAATGTCTGTATTGCAGGCTGTCAAACAAATGGATTGTCTGTGGCAACAATGTATGTTTTTGCACTTTACACATTTCCAGAACGGTTCGCACTGCGCCGTTTTGCCATAGTGCAAGAAATGGCATTAGGATTTTTAAGGGCTTAATTGGAATGGTTGGAACAGATTTAAGGACATGGCTTGACGTGAAACAGATGAAGCTCCTTTCAAGAAGTATAGGAATCCGAAGAACGCCACAGGCTACCACACCGACGCCAAATGCTGCCACGCAGATGTGAAGTGGTCGGATTATGCCGGACTTCGCTTTTCTTTGCATCACGGACGCTTGGAACAGACCTCACGGGTTCGACGGATAACGCCACTCCCGACCATTTGCTGCCACAAGCTGCCACCTCATTGCAAATCCATTGTTCCATGCAGACAACGGATTTACTTTGCAGACAAAAAGAAGAACAAACAGTAAAGATAATGAGTATGGAAATTGTAATCATTTCAAAAAGCAAGTATGAAGAAATAGTCGGCAAGCTCAACCGCCTGTCCGACCGGGTGAATGAAATCCTCCGCAAGAGGGAGGGGAAACGTCTCAGCCGTTGGATGGACAACCAAGAGGTCTGCCAACAGTTGCGCATCAGTCCACGTACCTTGCAGACGCTCCGCGATAACGGCACGCTGGCTTACTCACAGATAGGGCACAAGATTTTCTACAAGCCGGAGGACGTACAGCGCATCGTCCGACTCGTGGAGGACAGACGCAAGGATGCAGCCTGTCGTGGCTGTAGCATCTAATCAGACAACACAATGTACAACCACTAAATCCATTGTAAATACTGTAAATTATGAACGACTTGATTCTTGCCGACCGTGAACTGGAGGTCGGCTTCATCGGACAACTGGATGCCCTGCTTGAAGGCATCGAAAGAATGGATGCGGGGTATAAGGCTTCGCCAAGTAACGAACAGTTCCTAACGGACAAGGAAGTATCGGCATGGCTCAAGGTGAGCCGACGCACCTTGCAGGATTACCGCAACAACGGGATGGTGTCCTACTACCAATTGGGCGGAAAAATTCTGTACAAGGAGTCCGACATCGAAAATCTGTTGATGAGCGGCTACAGGAACGCTTACCGCATGGAAACGTAAATCCGAATGTGCAAAAACAAAGAAAGCCGATAGGCGGACAATTTACTTGTCGCCATCGGCTTTCTTTGTGTAATGTTATATCCTTTACAGCTAACACGTACACCGTGGGCTGGCTACGGACAGCGAGAAGAACAAATTTACAGGCTTTTCACGGCTTGCTGTGTACAGCCTTTCCACGATGAACTTTCGGAAAGCCATTGCCTCGCGGCTTCGCAACCTGAACGCCACGGCAATCACCATTTCAAGACTGTACACGTCATAGCAAATCCTGCCGTCCTGCCTGACGTGCCGCACCGTTTCCTCTTCCGACAATTCATTGTTTTTGTAAATGGCAGCAATAGCCTTACGAATATAGCAGCCGAACACGTTGAACGTATCGCACATTTCTTGCTGCGTCATCCAAACGGGAGCGGTCGGCATCGTGACCGCCCCGTTTTCAGTAATTGTGATTATTCCCCTGTCCATAATGTATGTTTTTGATGTTTTCTTTATCCTTGTTCCATTCCGGCATACGGAACTTGTTGCCTATGCGCTGTGTCAGTTTCTTCATGTCCTCGTCCACTTTCTGATGGGTCAGTCGGGCGTAGATTTGTGTGGTGTTCATGCTCTTGTGTCCCATCATTTGGCATACGGTTTCCAGCGGAACTCCCTGGGAAAGAGTGATTAGGGTTCCGAAATTATGCCTTGCCTGATGGTAGGTAAGCCGATGTTCTATACCGCATACTTTGGCAAGTTTAGGCATGTTGTTGGTCAGGGCTGAACGGCAGGGCATATTGAAAAGTCTGTCACTTTTCCGTTCACACTCGTATTTCTCCATAATTTTACGTGGAACATCAAGGAGAAGTATGCTGCACTCGCTTTTTGTCTTTTGACGTTTGAATTTTATCCAAAGATTTCCTTGGTCATCCCTACTTAGGTTGGAAACATCCAGATTGCACATATCCGCATATGCGATGCCAGTGAACGTGCTAAAGACAAACAGGTCGCGGACAAAACACAAGAACTTTTCCCGAATAGGCGTATTCATCAGCCTCTGCAACTCGTCTGTTGTCAGATGGCGGTGCTTCCTCAACGCCTTTTCAGGCGAGAACGAAGCGAACGGATTGTATTGGATTGTGCCTTGTGCCATTGCCGTCCTTGTCATTGTTTTCAGCATGATGATGTGGTTTTCTATGGTCATGCCTGAAAATCCTTTTTCCACACGCAAGTAATTGTCATACTTTTCTATGAACGCATAATCCAATTGTTTGAGAGGGATGTCCTCAATGCCATAATGTTCACGGATAAAATTCTGAAGATTGCAATAAGATGTCTTATGGCTTCTTAGAGTGCTTGGCGCACGGTTGATACCCACACGTTTGGCAAAGTCTTCCATATACTCACGATACAGCTCCAACAACTTCCGCTTGTGTTGCCCGATGCCGTTCACGGCGTTCTTGACAAGTTCTGCTGTGATATACCCCTGTTCGTCAAGAATTTCTTTGTAATAACGGCGTATGTCCTCTTCAATCTTGTCTATCTTGGCATTGGTTTCTTTGGCGGTGCGGCTTTTGCCTGTCAGACGGTATGCCTTGGCATCCCACAAATCAGGTCGTACATCCATTTTCGTTGAAAACTGTGCGACCTCGGTGTTGATGGAAATCCTGCCCATGAGCGGACACAAGCCGTTTTTCTTCACCTTTTGTCGGTTGATATAAAACAATACGGCGAAAGTATTGTAAGTGGTCTTTCTCTCCTGTCTCATGGTTTCATCCTTTTGGTACGTTTGATTTTGGGTGTTGAAATAACAACTTCCGCCCTTTTATTGTCTGTCAACTCGAACTTGTTACCGATACGTTCTTGCAACCTGCCCATATCCTCGCTTACCTTGTCATTGGTAAGATGCGCATAAATTTGTGTAGCCCTCCAGTCGCGATGCCCCATCAATTCGCGTACCGTATCAAGCGGAACTCCCTGAGAAAGAGTGATTACCGAGGCATAGGTATGTCTTGCCTGATGAAAGGTCACCCGGCGTTCGATTCCGCATATTGACGCTATCTTTTTCAAATTGATGTTCGTCTTGCTGCAACTGAGCATCGGGAAAAGTCTGCCATTAGGAGCTATGCCACGGTACTTGTCAATAAGTTCCAATGGCAAATCCAACAATGGGATATGGAAAGGCGTTCCTGTCTTTCTACGCGCACTATGAATCCACCAAACACCGTCCTCCGCTTTCAAAAGGTTCTTTCGGGTCAGATTACGTATGTCGCTGAAGGCGATTCCGGTGAATGCGGAAAAGAGAAATACATCACGCACAAGATTGAGGTTAGGTTTAGGCAATGGAGTGTTCATCATCTGTTCCAGTTCCTTTTCAGAAAGGAACTTTGGAACAATCTTCGGATAATCAAACGTATAACCGTTAAAAGGGTATTTACGCAAAAGTCCGTCATTGAGTGCCGACTTGATGACGCTACGCAAGCGTCCGATAATGTTGTTCACTGTCCCCAGTGCCATTTTTAGGTCTGCACGGAGATATAGGTCAAAAGAGGAAATGAAGGACGGAGTAAGAGCTTGGAACGGAATATCCTTTATATGATATTTCTGCCTGAGAAAATCTTTCAAGTGATTCAATGCCACACCATACCGTTTATAAGTTTCCATTTTTCGGTTTGTGCCGACTTTCTCGTAAAACCGTTCATTACATTTGTCATAAAACGATACAAGGGTTTCCTGCTCGGATGAGATGCCCTGAAAGGCATTTTTCACTTCCAACGCTGATACGGTTTCCTTTTTCGCCAACAAATCCTTGTAAGCGGAATGGATGTCCAGTGAAATCCTGTCAAGCTCCTTATTGGTGGCTGCGGCTGGCTTGCTTTTGCCTACAGCCCTTCCTGACTTGATATTCCACAGAGCGGAAATGACATATACTTTAGTGCTGAACTGCACCATTGACTTGCCGATACGGATTCGTCCCAAGATAGGCACCGTCCCATCGGCTCTTTCCTCGTTCTTTTTGAGGTAAAACGTTACTTTTAATTCTTCCATAAACAGCTCTATTTTTTGTTCGCAAAATTACAGCCAATAGAGCTAATCATCCGTTTGCAGAATGGTGCGGACGAGTGCAAGAAAATCCATTGAGAAACTATTTTAACCCATTATGGAAAAGAAAGCCTCACAAGAAGGTTAAACCGTTGTCTTACAGCTCTGCTGAAAGGATTTTGGAGAGGTTTCTTTCGCCATAAACAGGTAATGCATTCGTAACGGAAAGCTTGCATATATCCGCTGCATCTTGCTTTTTTGCCATTTGGCAGCGATAAGAAGAAAATGGAAGTTTACACGTGTGATTCAGAGAGTTACGTTATTTGTCGCAATCTTGCTTTTTTGATGCTCGATTTGGAAACCAGCGAGCTTCTCCATTCTGCAATGTTCTGCACTAATCAAAAGAACGCTTTTCTCATTCGCAAAAGTAATGTTTTTCTTTTTTGCTACCAAAACAATTTCATTGAAAAACGGAGAAAATCAGACTTTTAAAAATAATTGCAAATATAATTTCTTATTCTTTCTCTTGAAGCAGTATTGAATTTAGGCTTCCAGTATCCACATATTTGCCAATAGCACCTCATCAAAACACAAATAATTTGTTAAGTCATGTAATATAGCCTAAAGTAAATGATGTATTTTCTAAATGGAATCTTTCGCCATTGCGAATGAATAATAACATTTAGAATTATGATTTACGGATACATTAGAGTTAGTAGCGATAAACAGACGGTAGAAAATCAGAGATTTGAAATCAACAACTTCTGTGAGAGAGAAAACATCAAAATTGATGGTTGGATAGAAGAAACTATCAGTGGTACAAAAGCTTATAACAAAAGACAGCTCGGAACACTATTAAGACGAGTACAAAAAGATGATTTAATAATATGTGCAGAATTATCTCGTCTTGGGCGTAATTTGTTTATGATAATGGAAATACTAAATATCTGCATGACAAAGGAATGTCGGATGTGGACTATTAAAGATAATTACAAGCTCGGCGAAGATATACAAAGTAAAGTATTGGCTTTTGCATTCGGATTGTCTGCAGAGATAGAACGTAACCTTATCTCTCAGCGAACAAAGGAAGCTTTAGCACGAAAAAAAGCGGAAGGTGTTATACTTGGACGTCCGAAAGGAAAGAAAAACGCTCCTGACAAGTACAAACTATCGGGTAAGGAAAACCTTATTCGTGAATTATTACAAGTGGGTGTATCTAAACGCAAAATAGCTAAAATATGTAAAGTTGATAGAAATACATTATCTCGTTTCATCAATGATAGGATTGAAGCATAAAATTGAGCGTTTAATGAAGAAGAAACCATAGCATGGATACAAAAGCAACTCCAACGATATAAGGATTATGGATTCGGATTGTGGAGCGTATTACTTAAAGATACCGACGAAATGATAGGACAATGCGGTATTACTATGCAGGAATACAAGACGGCGCAAGTTCCCGAAATCGGCTACTTGTTGGCTCATAAATATTGGCATAAAGGTTATGCAGTTGAAGCCGCAACAGCTTGTCGGGAGTATGGGTTTAATACGCTGAAATTTGATGAATTATATTCAATTATCAGAGATACTAACATTGCATCGCAAAAAGTGGCACTTCGTAATGGTATGAATCCGATTGATTCTATTGTTAAACACTATCGTGGAGTTGATATGCCCCATTTGGTATATTGTGTAAGAAAAGGTTAAATTCAAATTGACATTGACTGCATATTGTTTTTTGATTGGAATATTGTAGTTTTGAATATTTGTTCTAACTTTGCATTTAGAAGAGTTATTTGCAGCATAGCACCGCAAAATACTGAAATTCGCACAGTTGCCAAATTGTTACTTCTATTTCTCAAATAATTCGCTAAAAGTTTATTCCCAATCGATTAAGTCAAACTGATAAAAAATCTTAAACAATTTGCAGTTTAAAATACTGTTCGTAAATTTGCGAACATAAAAATAGGAAGACTATGGAATCCAAGAAATATACATTGGAACAAGAGCAGATAGCCCGTTTTGCAAAAGCAATGGGACATCCGGCAAGAATGGCTATTCTTGAATTTTTAGCCAAGCAGGATTGCTGTTTTTTCGGAGATATTCACGAAGAACTCCCCATTGCGAAAGCGACGGTTTCACAACATCTGAAAGAACTAAAAGAGTCGGGGTTGATACAAGGGGAAATAGAAACGCCGAAAGTAAAATATTGTATCAATCGAGAGAATTGGAAAATAGCTTCTATGCTTTTTTCTAAATTCTTCGGGCAATGTATATGCAAAAAGGAAAGTTGTTGCGAATAGCGACAATTTTTTTAGAATCAATATTCGTAGTTTTGCGAATAACAAACATAAATAACAACCAATAAAAACAAATGTGTATGAACAGATTGATTTTAGCCTTGATTATCTGCTGCGGATTGACTGCTTGCGATAACAATGGGACAAAGAAGAGTGCTTCTACCGATGTAGAGCAAGCACAACAATTGGAGCAGAAAGACCATGTGGAGGTGTTGTATTTTCATGGTAAACAGCGGTGCGCCACCTGTATGGCAATAGAAAAGAACGCCAAAGAAGTGGTAGAGGTACAATTTGCCAACGAATTGAAAAACGGAACTCTCGTTTTTAGAACTATTGACATTTCCGATCCGAAGAACGAAACCATCGCCGAAAAATACGAGGTTACATGGTCTTCACTTTTCGTTAGCAAATGGAAAGATGGTAAAGAAACGTATGAGAATCTAACCGAATATGCCTTTGCCAATGCCCGTACCGCTCCCGACACGTTCAAGAACGGAATAACTGAAAAAGTCCGTACCTTATTGAAATAAAGTCCTATGGAATGGTTACAGACATTATTAGACAACAGCACAACTCCTGCACTTACGGCTTTGCTTTTGGGATTGCTTACGGCAGTTTCTCCTTGTCCGTTGGCTACGAATATCGCAGCTATCGGATTTATAGGTAAAGACATTGAAAATCGCCGTCGGATTTTCCTCAATGGCTTACTATACACGCTTGGTCGTGTAATTGCTTATACATTATTGGGGATCGTATTGATACTGATACTTAAAGAGGGTTCAAGCCTTTTCGGTATTCAGAAGTTCATCGGCAAATACGGAGAACTCGTACTCGGCCCTGCCTTGCTTTTGATAGGTTTGTTCATATTGTTCGGAGGTAAACTGAAATTACCCTCTTTCGGTTTCAAGGGAAATGGAGAAGGTTTGGCCCGTAAAGGTGGATGTGGAGCATTTCTGCTCGGCATGTTGTTCGCTATGGCATTTTGTCCCACCAGCGGAGTTTTCTACTTCGGCATGCTGATTCCCATGTCGGCAACAACTGCCGCAGGTTATCTGCTGCCCGTCCTTTTTGCCGTAGCTACCGCATTGCCCGTTTTGACAGTAGCTTGGATATTGGCGTTCAGTGTACAGCATATCGGCAGTTTTTATGGCAAAATGCAGAATGTACAGAAATGGCTGAATAGAATTGTCGGAGGCGTATTCACAATTATCGGCATATATTATTGTGTAATGATGTATTTATAAAAAGATAGAAATATGGAAATCAAAGTTTTGGGAACGGGTTGCGCCAAATGCAAGACAACCTATCAGACAATCGAGAAAGTAATTAGCGAGAACAATCTCGACGTGACACTCACGAAAGTAGAGGATATTGTGGAAATACTCAATTCCGGCATTATGGCTACTCCTGCAGTTGCGGTGAATGGAGTGGTTAAAATCAAAGGACACGTTCCATCCGAAAAAGAGGTAAAACAATTACTCGGTATTTAAGATGTAGTTATGGATACTAAAAAAGAGTTGAAAATCCTCTTTTGGATGATTGTAGTTTTTGTAGCCGTATTTTTCATGCCACTCGGCAGCGAGCGATTCATGACGGCTGTCGATGCAACCTTTGACCTTGCCAAATGGTATGCGCAGGAACACGTCGTGTTATGCCTGCTTCCCGCCTTTTTCATTGCAGGCGTAATCGCCGTGTTCGTCAGTCAAGGTTCGGTTCTTAAATATTTCGGAGCAAATGCCAAGAAGTGGTTATCATATACGGTAGCTGCTGTTTCGGGCGGCATATTGGCAGTCTGCTCCTGCACGATTCTGCCGTTGTTTACGAGTATTTACAAACGGGGCGCAGGATTAGGCCCAGCCATAGCCTTTCTCTATTCCGGCCCGGCTATCAGTATTTTATCCATCATCTTGACAGCCCGTATTTTAGGTATAGAGATGGGTATTGCACGAACGGTTGGAGCTATCGGATTCTCCGTAGTGATAGGTCTTGCTATGGCATTTATTTTCCGAAAGGAAGAGAAAGCCAAACAAGAGGAGCAGATGAATATCGTTCCGCCACCGGAAAAACGCCCGATGTGGCAGACGTCGTTTCACTTTTTTACGTTGGTGCTGATTCTCGTCTTTGCAAATTGGGGTGCGCCCTCTGCCTCTGACAAAGATTTGTGGACTTTAATCTTCTCTTATAAATGGTATATTACGGGAATCTTTGCTCTAATGCTCTGTTGGTCGCTTATCCGAATATTGAATTTACGTCCGTTATGGGTAGGTGTCGGAACCGTGGCAACGATTGTGTCTGTTTTCCTTGCAGATGCCCTTATTGTTAATGCTAAATTAGTACCGCTCGTTCCGATGGTTGTGGGTATAGCTTCGCTTTCCATCATCCTGCTGTTTGATAAACGAAACGAGGAAAATAGAGAATGGGCATTGTCATCATGGGGATTTGCCAAGCAGATATTACCCTTGCTGGCCGTCGGCGTAGTGACAGCCGGATTTCTTTTGGGTTCGACACATGACGATACGTCTATTGCCGGAGTCATCCCTAACGAGTGGATTGAGTGGGCTGTCGGTGGAAATTCGCTGCTATCCAACTTCTTCGCAAGTTTCACGGGAGCATTCATGTATTTTGCCACCCTGACCGAAGTGCCGATAATTCAAGAGTTGTTGGCTTCGGGCATGGGCAAAGGCCCTGCACTTGCATTGTTGCTGGCCGGCCCGTCGTTGTCGTTACCTAATATGTTGGTAATTCAAGGTGTTATGGGGACGAAGAAAACCGTTGTTTATGTAGCTTTGGTTATCATTATGGCAACAATATCGGGTTTTATATTTGGAAATTTCTTTTAAATTTCCAAATATATCGTTAAACAGACACGAGCGATGATATTTTGTTCGTGTCTGTTTTGCGTATTCAAATAATTGATTTATATTTGTATTCAGAAAGAGTTATTTGACAGCATCGTAACGCAAAACGCTGAAATTCGCACGGTTTCTAAATCGTTACCTCTATTTCTCAAATACTCCGCTAAAAGTTTATTCTTCAATCGGTTAAGTCAAACCGATAAAAATCTAAAATAAATATTTCATAAAAAAGGCAATACAAAATCACTATTTATATATAATGTACTTCTTCACCTGCGGCCAACCCCGAAGAAAAACAGACAGACATGTTACCGGAGAGAAAGAGAAAAGCGGCAAAAAAGAGAGGGTACGACGTAAGAACAGATTCCCGCCTCCGCCATAACAATTCGACGCGGAGTATCCCCGCGCATATCCGGAGCTACGACAACAACGGCCGGAGCGGGGCTGTAACACCCTCGAACACGGAGCCGTAACAAAAGACCCGATTACAGGCTATACATTACATCGGGACCAGAAACGGTCATAGCAAAGAATCCGACCAATATGATCGGACTCCAATATTTTTCGCAAAGACAATAGAGATGAATTACATATCCATCCCGAACCCTACACTTGCGGCAGAACAGTCGAAGCGGTGGTAAATATATCGACCGAAGTTCCCGCATCTTATCCGCAGCACTTCACCCGTCTGTTCAAGAAAATCACAGGCCTTACCCCCAACGAATACCGGTCGGCGGAACATCCGGCGTCGTAACCGCCTGCATTCAATCGAAAAATAGCGCTGCAACCCGACTTTGCAGCGCTATTTTTATCCGTAATCCCGAAATTTCAAAAACAGGCTTTGCATCCGATATCCGTACATCATCGTACAAAACCTCGAAAAGTGACCAAGCTGCATAGCTGCAGCTTCAGGAAACCGCTTTTCCGAATATCACCCGTTTTCGACCATTCACCGTAACGCGTTACAGGAACGGGAAATTCGTCAATTCGAGATCAAAATTATCCAATCCAAGACTTTTCCGCCGGACAAAAGAGAACATCTAACAGGAAAAAGGTTATCTTTGTGGCCGGAAAAAAGAATCGGAATGGCCGGAAAAATAGGATACTTTTTATTCGCCTTGCTGGTACTGACGACAGGAACGCTCTGCCGCCAGCAACTTCCGGTGCAATACGCCTCCGGCGGCGATTCCGTCGGCAGCCTGACGCAGCACGTTCCGCCTCAGGAAAAGAGCGGCCTGCACTATTTCCACCATTCGTTCATCGCGTCCGAAACCGTAAGCGAGGTCATCGCACCGATGCTGCATATAAACTGCAGACAACTCGCATCAGCGACTCCTTCTCTCCGGCCTTCGGAAAAAAGTCCGCTCCCTTGCAGCAATCGTCCGGCGAATCCCCATCCCGACGCGGTGGATTACTACGTCTTTTCGCTGGGCAAAATCCGGATTTGACCGCTTCGATTGCTCCCATGCGCATCTTCCGACCGAAGAGGCGCACCACTCTTGTTTAACCGAATTTGCCCGAAAAAACAACTCTTTACAGTATATGTATTTCGTACTACTAATGGTCGTAATCCTGACCGCCATCGGACTGGTGGCGATCGCTCTGGGAGTGGCCCGCGCGATCTCGCCCCGTTCGTACAACCCGCAGAAAGGCGAGGCGTACGAGTGCGGCATTCCCACGCGCGGCAAGTCGTGGATGCAGTTCAAAGTAGGGTACTACCTCTTTGCGATCCTGTTCCTGATGTTCGACGTCGAAACGGTATTCCTCTTCGCGTGGGCCGTCGTGGTGCAGGAGATCGGCGTCTTCGGCCTTGTCAGCGCCCTGTTCTTCCTGTTGATACTTACGTTTGGCCTGGCCTACGCCTGGCGGAAAGGAGCCTTGGAATGGAAGTAAGAAAACCGAAAATCAAGTCGATGAAATACGAAGATTTCACCGACAACGAATACCTCGAAAAGATGATCGAGGAGTTGCGTGCCAACGGCACGAACGTCGTCATGGGCTGCCTGGACGAAGTTATCAACTGGGGCCGCAGCAACAGCCTCTGGCCGCTTACGTTCGCCACGAGCTGCTGCGGTATCGAATTTATGGCGGTCGGTGCCGCACGCTACGATTTTGCCCGCTTCGGGTTTGAAGTAGCCCGCGCCAGCCCGCGCCAGGCCGATTTCATCATGGTCGCCGGCACGATCACGCACAAGATGGCGCCGGTGCTGCGCCGTCTGTACGACCAGATGGCCGACCCCAAGTATGTGATCGCTACGGGAAGCTGCGCCGTAAGCGGCGGCCCGTTCAAGAAATCCTATCACGTAGTGAACGGCGTGGACAAGATCCTGCCCGTCGATGTCTATATCCCCGGCTGTCCGCCCCGTCCCGAAGCGATGCTTTACGGTATGATGCAGCTGCAGCGTAAAGTCAAGCTACAAAAATTCTTCGGCGACGTCAATCGGCAGATCGACAAGAAAGAGTACGAAAAACGACTCCGCGAGGACCTCACAGCGGAGCGTCCCGAACTGAATGTGGAACCCGAAGAGAAGAAAAACGTATGAACCTGCAAGAGATAATTACGGCAAAAGTACCCGGAGCCGTCTATACGGAGGCCGGCGACGGGATGTTCACCATCCCGGTCGAACAGTTCCACGATCTGGCCCGGTATCTGCACGACGATCCGGCGCTGCGCTTCGATTTTCTGCGCAGCCTGACGGGTATGGACTGGGGCGAAGAGGGGCTGGGTGCCGTCTATCACCTCGAATCAACCGCGACGGGAGAAAACGTCGTACTGAAAGTCCTCACCCCGAGCCGCGAGCAATGCGGTCTGCCGACGGTCAGCGACATCTGGAAGGGGGCCGAGTTGAACGAGCGCGAAGTGTTCGACTTCTTCGGTATCGGCTTCATCAACCATCCCGACATGCGGCGCCTCTACCTGCGCGACGACTGGGTGGGGTATCCGCTCCGCAAGGACTACGACCAGAGCGGGGAAACCAATCCGCTCCGTATGACCAACGAAGTGGCGCACGACAGTTCGCCGAGCTACGAGCTCCAGCCCGACGGCAGCATCATCCGCCGCCGCAACGTGCTCTTCGAGGAGGACGAGTACGTCATCAACATCGGTCCTCAGCACCCGGCCACGCACGGCGTGCTCCGCTTCCGCGTATCGCTCGAAGGCGAAATCATCAAAAAGCTCGACGTACACTGCGGCTACATCCACCGGGGCATCGAAAAGCTGTGCGAAAGCCTGACCTATCCCCAAACGCTCGCTCTTACCGACCGTCTGGATTACCTCGGCGCTTCGCAGAACCGCCATGCGCTCTGCATGTGCATCGAGAAGGGACTCGGCGTGGAGGTGTCGGAACGCGTACAGTACATCCGCACCATCATGGACGAATTGCAGCGTATCGATTCGCACCTGCTCTTCTTCTCCTGTCTCTGTATGGATATGGGTGCGCTGACGGCCTTCTTCTACGGTTTCCGCGACCGCGAGAAGGTGCTCGACATCCTCGAACAAACCACTGGCGGACGCCTGATCCAGGCCTACAACACCATCGGCGGCGTACAGGCGGACATCCATCCGGAGTTCGTAAAAAAGGTCAAAGAACTGATCAAATACCTGCGTCCCGTCCTGAAGGAGTATCACGAAATCTTCACCGGCAACGTCATCGCCCAGCAACGACTCAAAGGCACGGGCGTGCTGACGCGCGAAGACGCCGTTTCGTTCGGTGCTACGGGCGGCACGGGCCGTGCATCGGGCTGGGCCTGCGACGTGCGCAAGCGGCATCCCTATGCCATGTACGGCAAAGTGGATTTCCGTGAGGTACTCTTCACCGAGGGCGACTGCTTCGCCCGCTATATGGTCCGCATGGAGGAGATCCTGGAAAGCCTGCGCATCATCGAGCAGCTTATCGACAATATCCCCGAGGGTGAATATCAACTTAAGATGAAACCCGTAATACGTGTTCCCGAAGGAAGTTACTATGCAGCCGTAGAAGGCAGCCGCGGAGAATTCGGCGTCTATCTCGAAAGCCGGGGCGACAAATCGCCGTACCGCCTGAAATTCCGTTCGACGGGCCTGCCGCTCGTTTCGTGTATGGACACCATTACGCGGGGTGCGAAGATCGCCGACCTGATTGCCATCGGAGGTACGCTCGACTACGTGGTTCCGGATATAGACCGTTAAATTAACAGATCAGATAAAACAGATCAATATGTTTGATTTCAGCATAGTAACAAGTTGGGTACATGAACTGCTCACTTCTTTCATGCCGCTCGGACTGGCGATTTTCATCGAATGCGTGATCGTCGGGCTCTGCATCCTGTTGATGTACGTAGTGGTGGCGATCCTGATGATCTTCATGGAACGCAAGGTCTGCGCTGCGTTCCAATGCCGTCTGGGTCCCATGCGCGTCGGGCCCTGGGGTACTCTCCAGGTCTTCGCCGACGTATTCAAAATGCTCACCAAGGAGATCATCACGATCCGGCGCTCGGACAAGTTCCTCTACAACCTCGCACCGTACATCGTCATCCTCGCCTCGGTACTGGCGTTCTCCTGCCTGCCTTTCAATAAGGGTATGGAGATTTTGGACTTCAACGTGGGCGTCTTCTTCATGATGGCCGCCTCGTCGATCGGTATCGTGGGCATCCTGCTGGCAGGGTGGAGCAGCAACAACAAGTACTCGCTCATCGGCGCCATGCGAAGCGGTGCGCAGATGATTTCATATGAGCTTTCGATCGGACTCTCGATCCTCACGATCATCGTACTGACCGATACGATGCAGTTCTCCGAGATCGTCGCCCGACAGGCCGACGGCTGGTTCATCTTCAAGGGGCACATCCCGGCCATGATCGCTTTCGTGATTTATCTGATCGCCGGCAACGCCGAGGTGAACCGGGGGCCGTTCGACCTTCCCGAAGCCGAATCGGAGCTGACGGCCGGTTACCACACCGAGTATTCGGGTATGCATTTCGGTCTGTTCTACGTGGCCGAATTCGTCAATCTGTTCATCATCGCGGGTGTAGCCTCCACGATCTTCCTCGGCGGCTGGATGCCGCTGCACATCTCCGGCTGGGAGGGTTTCAATACCGTCATGGACTACATTCCGGGCTTCGTCTGGTTCTTCGGCAAGACGCTCTTCGTCATCTGGCTGCTGATGTGGATCAAATGGACCTTCCCGCGCCTGCGCGTGGACCAGATTCTGACGCTGGAGTGGAAATACCTGGTACCGATCGGGCTGGTCAATCTGCTGCTGATGGTCGTCATCGTCGTATTCAAACTGCATTTTTAAGTATGGCAAATTATATCCAAGGACTCTTTCACGGCATCCGCACCCTGCTCACGGGCCTCAAGGTAACGGGCAAAGAGTTCGTCACCCCGAAAATCACGGAGCAGTATCCCGAAAACCGGGCGACGCTCAAAATGAACGAACGCTTCTGCGGAACGCTCACGATGCCCCACGACGCCGAGGGCAAAAACAAGTGCGTCGCCTGCGGACTCTGCCAGGCAGCCTGTCCGAACGGTACGATAAAGATCACCACCGAAACCGTCACGGACGAAGAGACGGGCAAGCCCCGGCGTCGTCTGGTCAAATACGAATACGACCTGGGAGCCTGTATGTTCTGCCACCTGTGCGTGAACGCCTGTCCGCACGACGCGATCCGTTTCGACACGGCTTTCGAACACGCGGTCTATACCCGCGATAAATTAGTAAAAACCCTGAACAAATAATGTCATGGAGATAACACTCGACCTGATCGTCTTTACCGTGCTGGCCGTCTTCACGCTGGCGAGCGCCGTACTGGCCGTAACCACCAAACGCATCCTGCGTGCGGCGACGTTCCTGCTGTTCGTCCTCTTCGGCACGGCAGGCATCTATTTCCAGCTCAACTATTCGTTCCTGGGTGCCGTCCAGCTGCTTATCTATGCGGGCGGTATCACGGTTCTATACGTCTTTTCGATCCTGCTGACCTCTTCCGAGGGCGACAAGGCCGAAAAACTGCGCGGCTACAAATTCGTCGTAGGCATCCTGGCGACCCTCGCAGGACTGGCGATCTGCCTGTTCGTCACCCTGCGCCACCAGTTCCTGCCGGAACACTTCGAGCACGGTGAACTGGCCGTCCGGGAGATCGGATTCGCGTTGATGAGTCCCGAAAAACAGGGCTACCTGCTGCCGTTCGAAGTCATCAGTTTATTGCTGCTGGCCTGCATCGTCGGCGGTATCCTGATCGCCCGCAAACGATAATAAAAAGGTACCAGAAAGAGTAAAAAGAGAGACCGGCCGCATTCGTCCATTTTACCGTATAACGGCTCCTCCGGCGGAGGAGCCGGGCAGGGGGGGGGCGAGGAAACAACGAAACGTCGTGCATGAAGGCAGCGGCAAAGCGATGCGGTCGATGGAAAGTGTACAAAACAAATTACTGCTATGATACACATGGAGTATTACCTGATCGTTTCGACGATCATGATGTTCGTGGGAATCTACGGGTTCGTCACGCGCCGCAACCTGCTGGCGATGCTGATCTCGGTGGAACTGATCCTCAATTCGGTAGATATCAATTTCGTGGTATTCAACCGTTTTCTGTTTCCGGGTCAGTTGGAGGGCTTCTTCTTCGCCCTGTTCGCCATCGGCATCAGCGCTGCGGAAACGGCCGTGGCCATCGCCATCATCATCAACATCTACCGCAACCTGCGCCACATCCAGGTCAAAGATTTGAAGAAACTCAAATGGTAACGGATTAAAACGCATCGACTATGGATTTTACCATTCTAATTCTCGTATTGCCGCTGTTGAGTTTCCTGGTACTCGGACTGGCCGGCACCAAACTCAAACCGGGAGCGGCGGGCGCCATCGGTACGGTCGTGCTGGGTGCGGTCACCGTGTTGAGCTACCTCACGGCCATTCTCTATTTCGGCGCCGGGCGTAACGCGGAGGGCATTTTCCCGACGCTGATGCCCTACAACGCCGTTTGGCTCCCGATCAGCCAGACGCTGCATATCGATATGGGCATCCTGCTCGATCCGATCTCGGTGATGATGCTCGTCGTCATCTCGACCGTGTCGCTCATGGTCCATATCTATTCGTTCGGCTACATGAAAGGGGAGCGGGGCTTCCAGCGTTATTACGCCTTCCTGTCGCTCTTCACGATGAGTATGCTGGGACTGGTGGTCGCCACCAACATCTTCCAGATGTACCTGTTCTGGGAGCTGGTGGGCGTAAGCTCCTACCTGCTGATCGGCTTCTACTACACCAAGCCCGAAGCGATCGCGGCATCGAAGAAAGCCTTCATCGTCACCCGCTTCGCCGATCTGGGCTTCCTCATCGGCATCCTCTTCTACGGCTATTATGCCGGGACATTCTCTTTCACGCCCGACGCACAACTGCTGGCTGCCGCCGGGACGATAATCCCGCTGGCCCTCGGACTTATGTTCATCGGCGGAGCGGGCAAGAGCGCCATGTTCCCGCTCCATATCTGGCTGCCGGACGCCATGGAGGGTCCGACCCCCGTATCGGCCCTGATTCATGCGGCGACGATGGTCGTCGCGGGCGTCTATCTGGTCGCCCGCATGTTCCCGCTCTACATCGGCTATGCTCCGGACGTGCTTCACTGGGTCGCCTACATCGGCGCTTTCACCGCGCTCTATGCGGCGGTCGTAGCCTGCGTACAGAGCGACATCAAGCGCGTGCTCGCGTTCAGTACGATCTCGCAGATCGGTTTTATGCTCGTGGCGCTGGGCGTCTGCACCTCATCCGATCCCCACACGGGCGGACTGGGTTACATGGCTTCGATGTTCCACCTCTTCACCCACGCCATGTTCAAGGCGCTGCTGTTCCTCTGCGCCGGCTGCATCATCCACGCGGTACACTCCAACGAGATGTCGGCGATGGGCGGCATGCGCAAATACATGCCCGTCACGCACATCACCTTCCTCGTCGCCTGTCTGGCCATCGCCGGTATCTGGCCGTTGAGCGGTTTCTTCTCCAAGGACGAGATCCTGACCGCCTGCTTCGCATTCAGTCCTCTGATGGGCTGGGTGATGACGGGTATCGCAGGACTGACGGCCTTCTATATGTTCCGGCTCTACTACGGTATCTTCTGGGGCAAGGAGAACAAGGAACTGCATGCACATCACACGCCGCACGAAGCTCCGGCCACGATGACCGTTCCTCTCGTCGTCCTGGCCGTGATCACCTGCGTCGCGGGATTCATTCCCTTCGGCGATTTCATATCGAGCGACGGAGAAGCCTATACGATCCACCTCGACGGCGGGGTAGTGGCCATCAGCCTCACCGTCGCCATCGCTGCGATCGCCCTGGCGACCTGGATGTACCTGCGGGCCAAACAGCCCGTCGCCGACCGGCTCGCCACGACCTTCAGCGGCCTGCACAAGGCGGCCTACCACCGCTTCTACATCGACGAGGCGTATCAGTTCGTCACGCACCGGATCATCTTCGGCTGCATTTCGCGTCCGATCGCCTGGTTCGACCGTCACGTGGTGGACGGCTTCATGAACCTACTGGCCCGGACAACCCAGAGCGCCGCACTGGGGATCCGCTTCATGCAGAGCGGCAGCGTACAGCGCTACTGCATCTGGTTCTTTGCCGGGACGCTCGGCCTGACCCTTTTGTTACTCATCCTCCGATAATCCGAACGCTATGAATATACTTTCTCTGTTTCCGCTGATCCCCTTGGTGATGATGCTGGGGCTGTGGATTTCGAAAAATACGCGGCAGATCCATGCCGTCATGGTCGCCGGCTCCTCGGCACTACTCGCGCTGGCGATTTATCTTGTGTTCCATTACCTCGGCCTGCGGGAAGCAGGCGCTACGGACGCGATGCTCCTTACGGACAGCGTCGTCTGGTACGCTCCGCTCAACATCCATTACGCAGTGGGCGTGGACGGTATCTCGGTAGCCATGCTGCTACTGTCGGCCATCATCGTCTTCACGGGCACGTTCGCCTCGTGGCAGATGAAGAGCGACGTCAAAGCCTACTTCCTCTGGTTCTGCCTGCTCTCGGTCGGTGTCTTCGGATTCTTCATCACCGTCGATCTCTTCTCGATGTTCATGTTCTACGAAGTGGCGCTGATCCCGATGTACCTGCTCATCGGCGTCTGGGGCAGCGGCCGCAAGGAGTATTCGGCCATGAAGCTGACGCTGATGCTCATGGGCGGGTCGGCCCTGCTGCTCTGCGGCATCCTGGGCATCTACTTCGGTGCCGGGGCGCAGACGATGAACCTGCACGAGATCGCCGCGCTGCACAACATTCCCCTCTCGCAACAGTACATCTGGTTCCCGATGGTCTTCGTCGGCTTCGGCGTGCTGGGCGCCCTCTTCCCGTTCCACACCTGGAGCCCCGACGGTCACGCATCGGCACCGACCGCCGTGTCGATGCTCCACGCCGGCGTGCTGATGAAGCTGGGCGGCTACGGCTGCTTCCGCGTGGCGATGTACCTGATGCCCGAAGCGGCGCACGAATTGAGCTGGATTTTCATCATCCTCACGACGATTTCGGTCGTGTACGGCGCTTTCTCGGCCTGCGTGCAGACCGACCTCAAATATATCAACGCCTACTCCTCGGTATCGCACTGCGGACTGGTCCTGTTCGCTATCCTGATGATGAATACTACGGCCGGCACGGGCGCCATTCTGCAGATGTTGAGCCACGGCCTGATGACGGCCCTCTTCTTCGCCCTGATCGGTATGATCTACGGCCGCACGCACACGCGCGACATCCGCGAGTTGAGCGGCCTGATGAAGGTGATGCCCTTCCTGGCGGTAGGGTACGTAATCGCAGGTCTGGCGAACCTCGGACTGCCGGGTCTGAGCGGTTTCGTCGCCGAAATGACGATCTTCAACGGCGCTTTCATGAATAACGACACGTTCCACCGCGTCGTGACGATCATCGCCTGCACATCGATCGTGATTACGGCGGTCTATATCCTGCGCGTCATCGGCCGCATCCTCTACGGCACCTGCCGCAACGAGGCGCACCTGAAACTCACCGACGCCACGTGGGACGAACGACTCACGGTCATCTGCCTGATCGCCGCTATCGCCGGCATGGGTACGATGCCACTCTGGATCAGCGATATGGTAAGCGGCAGCGTTTCCACGATCATCTCACAGCTAATGAACTAATCCGACTATGAATTACAGCGAAATATTCCACTTCATGCGACCCGAATTGACGCTCATCGTCACGATCGCGCTGCTTTTCCTGTTCGACCTGTTCGCTCCGGAGCGGCTCCGCAGATATTTCCACCCTCTGGCCTGCGTCCTCCTGACGGTACAGATCCTCGTCAATATCGTTCCGACACCGGACTCGGGGCAGCTGTTCGGCGGTATGTACCAGTACGAACCGATGCAGAGCATCGTCAAAAGCATGCTGGCTATCGGCACGCTTATCGTCTTCCTGCAATCGAACGAATGGCTGCGGCGCGAGGACACCGCCCATAAACGGGGAGAATTCTATCTGCTGACCCTCTCCACGCTGCTGGGCATGTACTTCATGATCAGTGCGGGCAACTTCCTGATGTTCTTCCTCGGAATGGAGCTGGCATCGATCCCGATGGCCTGTCTGATCGCTTTCGACAAATACCGCCACAACTCGGCCGAAGCGGGCGCCAAATACATCCTCTGCGCCCTGTTTTCGAGCGGTCTGATGCTCTACGGCATCTCGTTCATCTACGGCACGGCCGGTACGCTCTATTTCGACGACATTCGTCTGGACGGCTCACCGCTTCAAATTATGGCGCTGGTGTTCTTCTTCTCCGGTTTAGGCTTCAAGCTCTCGCTCGTACCGTTCCACCTCTGGACGGCCGACGCTTACCAGGGAGCGCCCACGACCGTCACTTCCTATCTTTCGGTCATATCGAAAGGCTCGGCCGCTTTCGTGCTGATGACCATTCTAATCAAGGTTTTCGCACCGATGGTGCAGGAGTGGCGAACGATTTTGTTCGTAGTCATCATCCTGAGTATCACGGTGGCAAACCTCTTCGCCATCCGCCAGCAGAACCTCAAACGCTTCCTGGCCTTCTCATCCATCTCGCAGGCGGGCTACATCATGCTGGGCGTGATCGGCGGTTCGGCCCTGGGCATGACTTCGCTGGTTTACTACATCCTGGTCTATATGGCAGCCAACCTGTCGATTTTCGGCATCGTTTCGGCCGTCGAACAACATACGGACGGGAAAGTTTGCATCGAGGACTACAACGGTTTCTACCGCACCAACCCCAAGCTGGCCGTGCTGATGACCCTCTCGCTCTTCTCGCTGGCAGGCATTCCGCCCTTCGCAGGCTTTTTCTCGAAGTTCTTCATCTTCGCGGCCGCTTTCAAGGAGGGATTTCATCTGCTGGTTTTCATCGCCCTGCTCAACACGGTGATCTCGCTCTACTACTACCTGCTGGTAGTCAAAGCCATGTTCATCACCCCCGGCGAACACCCCGTCCCGACCTTCCGCAGCGACCGGGGCACCCGTTTGAGCCTGGCGCTCTGTACTGCCGGTGTACTGTTGTTGGGTATCGCCAGCGTAGTGTACGATTCGATCGGAGCGTTCGCCTTCGGCATGTAAGCGACGCATCCGCAGCATATTATCCGGCGGACGGCTCTTTCGGGCTGTCCGCCGTTTTTCAGAACGAAGCAATCGAATCTCCGTATCGGAAAACTTTCCATACCTGCCACCATAAAAAAATACACGTTGAAGACCAAGCGGAACCTCAATCCGAATATCAAAAAGCGCCCCGCATATACGGTCCGGACTATTCCGTATTCAGCACCTAATCATCCGGCCATAACTAAAAGGAGAAAATCCCCAAAATAGCCGATATCATCTTACCGATGCAAAAGGACATCCTCATAAGACACGCTCGTCAAGCGGACTATCCGACGATATACGAACTCATCGAAACAGCGTTCAAGACCGCCGAGCACCGTGACGGCACCGAACAGGACTTTGCCGTCGATCTTCGCGCAGGTACGAACTACATCCCCGAACTGGAACTGGTCGCGGAAATCGACAGTCAGCTCATCGGCCATATCATGCTCACCAAAACCTACGTGGTACTCCCCGACGGCGGTCGGTACGACACGCTGCTGCTCGCGCCGCTCTCCGTTCTACGGGAATACCGCAATGCAGGCGTCGGTTCGGCTCTGGTACGGGCAGAACTGCGCATCGCCCGGACAATGGGATACCGAACCGTATTTCTTGTCGGAGAGCCCGATTACTACCGACGGTTCGGCTTCGAACTTTCGCATTTGTACGGCATCAGCCATGAATTCCTACCTGCGGAATATGTCCAAACCGTCGAGCTGGTGCCCGGCGCTTTGGCAGGTATCACGGGCCGAATAAAAATGTAAGATTACAAAAACGGGGCACGTACGGATCCCGCCGCTATTTTCGCCGAACTTATAATGACGGCCCCGAAATCCGCATTACTTTCGAAGAAAACAAAATGCAGTCCAGCCAAATTCGAACAGGGACTTGCGCCTCCTTTCATTGCTTTTCTTTTCGATAACCAGAAATATTTTGAAACGGTCCGATAAATTTGGTCCCGTGCCCGGTTTACACTATCTTTACAAACGAATAGGCCCCATGCGGAGCGATTTTACGGGAGGCTCTGCCCAGCCTATCTTCGATCACCTTCAAAACGACGACTATGAACCGAATCAACACTCTCTTCGGAATCGAATACCCGATCGTTCAGGGCGGCATGGTGTGGTGCAGCGGCTGGCGGCTGGCCTCGGCCGTAAGCAACGCCGGCGGACTGGGCCTGCTGGGAGCAGGCTCCATGCATCCCGAAACACTGCGGGAACATATCCGCAAATGCCGGCAGGCGACCGACAAACCGTTCGGCATCAACGTACCGCTGATGTACCCCCAACTCGATGAAGTCATGCAACTGATAGTGGACGAAGGGGTCAAGATCGTCTTTACTTCGGCCGGAAATCCGAAGCTCTGGACAGGCTTTCTCAAATCGCACGGCATCACGGTCGTCCATGTGGTTTCCTCCTCGAAATTCGCCCGCAAATGCGAAGAGGCGGGAGTCGATGCCATCGTAGCCGAAGGTTTCGAAGCCGGCGGTCATAACGGACGCGAAGAGACCACCACCTTATGCCTGATTCCGGCCGTACGACGTGTCACCTCGCTGCCGCTGATCGCTGCGGGAGGCATCGCTACGGGCGCCGGGATGCTGGCAGCCATGACCCTCGGGGCCGAAGGCGCGCAGATCGGAACCCGCTTCGCATTCGCCGCAGAAAGCTCGGCACACGAAAACTTCAAAAACCGCTGCCTGAGTCTGGAAGAGGGCGATACGATGCTGATGCTCAAAAAAGTTTCTCCCACGCGCTTGGTCAAGGGCGGTTTCTTCCGCGAGGTCGAAGAGGCCGAGAACCGAGGAGCTACGGCCGAAGAGCTGAAAACGCTTCTCGGAAAAGGACGCGCCAAAAAAGGTATGTTCGAAGGCGACCTCGATAACGGAGAGCTTGAAATAGGGCAGGTGGCCTCGCTTTTCCGCGAGCAGCAAACTGCGGCAGAAATCGTGCACGACATCGTGACAGAATACCGCAACCTACTGAATGAAAGCAAAGAGAAACTGTCCATCTAAACCGACGCACAAAGAATGATCAACTACCTCCAAGTCGAAAATCTGACCAAGTCGTACGGCGATCTGGTGCTTTTCGACAATATCTCTTTCACGATCGGCGAGGGGCAGCGCATCGCTTTGATCGGGCGCAACGGTTCCGGTAAAACGACCCTGCTGAATATTCTCGCAGGCAAAGATACGGCCGACAGCGGAACGATCACGCCCCGCCGTGACCTGCGTATCGCTTATCTGGAACAAAACCCGGAATATGCTGCGGATCTAACCGTACTGGAAGCCTGTTTCCGTTCCGACAATCCGGCCTTGCGAGCCATCGCAGCCTACGAACAAGCCGTCGCCGATCCTGCGCAGGACGGGTTGCAGGAGGCCATGAGCCGTATGGACGCCCTCGCTGCCTGGGACTACGAACAGCGGGCCAAGGAGATTCTGTCCCGACTAAAGATCAACGATTTCGACAAAAAGATAGGCCAGCTTTCCGGCGGACAGCTCAAACGTGTGGCATTGGCAGCGGTGCTGATCAGCGAAGCCGACCTGCTGATCCTCGACGAGCCGACCAACCACCTGGATACCGACATGACCGAATGGCTCGAAGAGTACCTCACGCGAAACAAGGCAGCCTTGCTGATGGTCACCCACGACCGCTATTTCCTCGACCGGGTGTGCAGCGACATCCTGGAGGTGGACCAACGGTCGGTCTGCTTATACAAAGGAAATTACGCTTACTACGTCGAGAAGAAGCAGGAGCGGGCCGAGGCCGCCGAAGCCCGGCGCGAGAGCGACCTGAATCTCTACCGCCGCGAGCTGGAGTGGATGCGCCGCCAGCCCCAGGCGCGGGCGACCAAAGCCCGAGCCCGCATCGACTCCTTTCACGAACTGGACGCCAGGCTGAAAAGCACCCGCACGCAGGCGTCGCTGAAGCTCGACGTTCAGGCTACGCGCATCGGTACCAAGATATTCGAAGCCAAAGAGCTCTGCAAGCGTTTCGGGGATCTGGTGATCCTCGACCGTTTCAACTACAACTTCGCCCGGTATGACAAACTGGGTATCGTCGGGGACAACGGCTGCGGCAAATCGACCTTCCTGAAGCTGCTCACCGGCATCATACAGCCCGACAGCGGCACGATCGAAGTGGGCGAAAGCGTCCGCTTCGGCTATTACAGCCAACAAGGGCTGGACTTCGACGAGGGAAAGAGGGTGATCGACATCGTAACCGACATCGCCCACGAAATCCACCTGGGCGACGGACGCCGGATGAGCGCATCGCAATTCCTGCAATATTTCCTCTTCCCGCCCGAGGTGCAGTACAGTTATGTCGCAAGGCTCAGCGGCGGCGAGCGCAAGCGGTTATACCTCTGCACGATCCTGATACAGAGTCCCAATTTCCTGATCCTCGACGAGCCTACGAACGACCTGGACATCGTGACGCTCGGCGTACTGGAAGAGTACCTGCAAGCATTCAAGGGGTGCGTGATCGTGGTTTCGCACGACCGCTACTTCGTCGATAAGGTCGCCGACCATCTGCTCGTCTTCTGCGGAGGCGGGGAGATCCGCGAATTCGCCGGCACCTACTCCGACTACACCGCTTGGAAACGCGACTACGAAGCGGCGAAACAGGCTGCCGTCGCCCAGGAAAAAGCCAAGAGCACGGCATCCGGAAGCAGGGGCGGGGAGATCCGGAAGTCCGGGACGGCCCCGGCAAAAACAGGAGCGGCACGCAAGCTCACCTTCCAGGAAAAACGGGAGATGGAGCATCTCGAAGCCGAAATACCGGAATTAGAACAGGAGAAAGCCGCGATCGAAGAAAAACTCTCGTCCGGCGACCTGCCGTTCGAAGAGCTTACGGCGCTTTCGGAGCGGATCACGGCACTCATGGACCAGATCGACACCAAAAGCATGCGATGGCTGGAATTGAGCGAGATCGGAGGTTGATTCCTTCCTTGCATACACTCTGAAACACCAGAATACGTCCTAAAGCCGATACACTCCTCTTTTCGGGGAGTGTATCGATATTTTTTTCTCGCAACAATTTTATTTTTCGAAAAATTTTTCTTAATTTTATTTCCGGAAGTTTACGATAAACAACCAATTCCAACTAAATTAACTCTCCATTTTTCTCAAGCCGCCTTCCCGGGCGGCTTGGTTTTAACCTTTCCGCAAGCATCCTCCATCCCGCAAGAACCGATTTCTATATTGAGCTTAAAAATTATTCGACGAACACCTCCGATACATCGATGGCTGCAACCCGATTTCACGACCATTTGCAGCGATAAACCGTCGCCCCCTTGGATTCTTCGGAACGGGAAACAAAAATCCGTCTGAACCACACTGCGTAACAACTCGCAACCGCAATAGTAAACGATACACATTCCGCAACCGCTTTTCGAAAAGCGAAATACCCGACACTTTTCAGTAATCGGAAATAACATCCACAAAGCAAAACCAGCCTCCGATCCGGAAGCTGGTTTTTACCTCCAAATAATATAACTCCCCATTTCCGGGAAAGCGGAACAATATATCGATCAATCGTCGTACTCTTTCAACGCGAAACGCTTGTCATCGAAGGTCAATTCGATCGTATTGTTCAACTTCACTTCCCATTCCCGGCAAGTATGCTCGATTCCGACGAGGAAGGTTCCCGGAAAGTTCCGAGCGACGTAATCCGCAATCTGCGCCGGAACAACAGCCGACGGAACCGCCCGCGAACGGCTTTTAATTTCTCGCCACATTCCATTTCGGCGAAATTTCACTTGGGTACCGTCGGCGAAAACGACTTTATACGTAACTGCAAGTTCGTCGAGCGTCTTGATTACCAAAACGGGATTCTCTTCCGGATAATGCTGTGCGATAAAAGAGCGGGCCTCACCGGGCAGTTCCTGTGGCGCTACGGCTCTTTCACACTCTATATTCCATGCGATTGCAAAGAGTAGAGCGAATATAGCAACGACACCCGTGATCCATACCCACCTTTTTCCCGAGCCGGATTTCAAAACTTCGGGAATTTTAGTCATCATAGTCTATGACGTTGAAATTCAAATCGAATTCGACTTCCAATCCGTTCGACAGTTCGATTTCCCACGAATAGGCATCACGGTCGATCTTGCGGATAAACTGACCGGGGTAGTTCATCTTCGCTACGAAATCCGCGATCTGCTGGGGAACGATCGCCGCAGGAACGGCCGAATATTTACGATCGACCGCCGACCACTGACCGTCGGCACGGAATTCCACTTCCGTGCGGTCGGTATAAGTCACCTCATATTCCGAACCGAAGTATTTGCTCTCCTCAACCGCATAAGCTACGGTCAGATCCTTGAAATACGTAGCGAGAAACTCCTGCGCGGCTTTAGGAAGGTTGTCGATCGTAATCGGTTTCTCGCGTCCGTCGGCCTGGGCCGACACGATGCCTGTAAGCAACAATGCCACTGCTAAAATCATCTTTTTCATAATACATTGATTTTAATCAAGTGAATATTAGCCATACAAAAATTCAAAAGTTGTCTAGCCGATCCATCAATCTTCGTAGGCCTCGATATTTCCGTTCGTATCCACACGCAAATCATACTCTCGACGGTCTTTTCGTGCTTCGAACTCATACCACATCCCGCCGGAAGTTTCGATGCATTCAAATTCGTCGTCGTCGAGGGTATAGCCAGCCTGCTGCACCGCATCCAAAATATTTTGCGGCAACCGGTGGAGCTCCCACTCGGTGCGGAGCCAGTTGTTGCGACCGTCGAAAAGCACCTCTTTCCTGAGATTTTCGTGAAGAATCGTCAGTTCAAGACATCCGTCATCATAGTCGCGTTCCACGACCTTAGCTCCCGGATAACGATCGTTCAGGAAGCGCTCGATCTCATCCTCTACCGGCAGTCCATTACCTCCCGTGTTTCCCATATCTATTACAGGACGGGGAATGATCCGAACAGGGGAGTCGTTTACGTAAATATCGACCTCTTTATGCCGTGTCTCCACTTCGACACACCAGAAAACGCTGATTCCGTCTGCCGTAGCCTTATCGAGTGACCATTTTTCGATGTCGTCGATATCGTTGGGGCTCGACAGCTGCTGGTCGGCCGCTACCGCATTGTAAATCGCTTCCGGCACGGCCGAACCAATATCCCGACGTCCGTATTCGATCTTTGCATAGATGCGGTTCCCCTGCGCATCGAAATAGAGTTCATGCTTGTAACCGCCGCAAACAAGCTCGACTTCCGTACCTCCGTATTCCCGGTCCACGTCTATCACCGAGCCTCCGCCGTTATCATCGAGGTAACCTTGAATCTGCTGTTCGATACCCGCCGCAGGTTTCTCTGGAATATAGTCTTCATAACCATCATCCGCAGCATTGGTTACTTCGTTCACCAATACGCCTTCGGTCGAAAAATACAGGTCCATCCCGGTCGTTATGCCGTCTGCCGTGCGGGTGACGCCGATAACATAGACAACGGTCACACCCTCGCTGCCACCGGCCCCGACGACCTCCTTGCGTTCGAGCTTATCCACCTTACCAGTACGGGTCCATCCTTCGGCTTCGGTATATTTGCTGGCATCGAAACCTTCCCGGACAGCCTGCGGAAGTGCCGCGAAGTCGATATTCGTTTCGGTCATAGCCCATTGTCCGTTTGCATTTTCGAACCATGCCGCATTGTTGGCCCTGGATTCCGTCCGGGCAGCCTCGAAGAAAAAGTTCGCCACAGCATAGTCGCCTCGAAGGGACCATCGTACATCTTGGGCACCCGGATAACGAGCGTTAAAAGCCGCCAATACCTCCTGCGAAATATGTGAGTCGCCCGGTCCTCCGACTTCATCCTTGTCGCACGCAGCGAACAGGAGAGCCGTCGCAGCCATTGTTAAAACAGATAATGTTTTTTTCTTCGTATTCATTGTTTCGTTTACTTAAATGTTTATCAATAATTTGTACTGCGAAATCACAGCCTGAAAAATCTTTATCGGAAACGGACGGGGTATCAATCGTCGATACCTATCAAATTATGACTTCGATCAAAAGTCAGCTCCATTCCGTTATTCAACTTGACCTCGACCTCCTGCTTGTCGCGTTCGATTTTGATGACCGCAGCACCCGGATACAGCTCCTGTACTTTGGTTTCGATCGGCATCGAAACGATTCCTGCGGGTAACGACGAATAACGGCAATCCACCTCTTTCCACGCTCCGTTTCGACGGAACTCGACCTTGCTGCCGTTCGTAAACATCACTTCGTAAATGACTTCGAAAAAATCGCTTTCTTTTTTTGCGTAGGCGATTTTTTCACCGGGAAAATACCGGGCAATGAACTCTTGCGCCTGTCGCGGCATCTGTTCGGTTGTGACCGCACGGTCGTGATCGGCATAAGCCGGCGAGATTGTCAGCAGCGTGATGCCGATCAAAAACGCCATCATTTTTCTCGTGTTCTTCATTTTCTCAATATCTTTTATCGGGAGATCTCCCGATCGGTTTGTATGGTACAAAATTGAGAACCGATTTTGGAGCGAATTTGGAATTTCGATATTTTAACAAAATATTTTTTCCGAACCCGATTATATATTTCGATACCCCGATCCGAAACCGGCCGATATGCTTCGACTTTCCTCCGAGAAAGGGATTTCGGACAGAGTCAGAACCGGTAACAGAGGATTATCGCCGAAATCAGCAAAAAACAGTCGTCATATTCGAATACAGCTGATCGTCGTCCCAATTATCGCCAGCTTACGCCAAAATGGTGGCGGCCATTTTCGAAGTAATAAATTAGTCCGAGGCGATAATAATCCGTTATGGCTTTGACCAGTGCCAAACCGAGCCCTGTCGAGCCTTCTTTTTGCGACCCCTGATAAAAGCGTTCGAAAATATGTTTCTCATCAAGCGGCGATACTCCGTCGTTAATAACCGTCAATACATTTCCCTCGATACGAATATCTACGGCGGCTCCGTCGGCACTGTGAAGGTAGGCGTTCTTGATCAAGTTAGAAACCAATATCGAACAAAGCGATTCATCCATCCGGACCGAGAAGGTCCCGGGCAAATGCAGACGACAACGGATTTTGTGCTCTCCGTATATATCGTCATAAAGCGCCTTCCGCTCCTCGACCAGGGGAACGAGATCGATGTCGGTGCTCTCCGGAAACTGACCGTTATCTATCTTGGTAAGCAGCAACAGCGTTTTATTCAGCCGGACGATATGGTCGAGCGTACGCCGCATCTGAATGATTTCGCCCGTCGTTTCCTCGTCCAGGTCCGCACAATCGAGCAGATACTCCATACGTCCGCCAAGTACGGCCAACGGAGTTTGCAACTCGTGCGAGGCATTGCCTATAAACTGTTTTTGACGCTCGAACAACTCCTCAGAGCGATCCACGGCCTGCTGTGCCGCAACATTCAATCGACGGAATTCGGTAATAGAGGTATTGTTCGGCACAGGCGCGACTTCGCGCCCGGGAGCATAGCTATCCAACCAATGCAACAACTCATAAAGCGGAAGCATGCTTTTATGGAACACCCACAAGGTCGTTCCGGAAACTGTCACCAAAAGGAAAAGATAGAGCCACACGACCCACCACATGACTGTTTCCAGCAGATCGTCTTTTTCGAAAGTAGGCATAGCCACCTTCAGTTCGTAAAAATTACCGTCCTTATCCTGAAAAATAGTCGCCAACACCCGGGCCGGCTCGGTTTCATCCTTTTCCGGAATATACACCTCGGTATCGTAGTAGTCGATCGAAGGACGGGTGGCGACGTATCCGGATTCAACGGGAATGATCGTGTAACTGTTATTGGAACCTTCGTTCGAACGGGGCAAAGGCTCCCCGGCAAGCACCCTCATTACGATCAATTCCGAATAATCCTCGAGAGCATCGTCCGCTTCATCGTTTATCTCGTCCATCATGGTAAAATAAAACACGACCGCCCATAAAGCGATCAACGGGAACAAGACCAGCGACAAACGAAGCGATATGTTATAGATCAATTTCATAAATGCATTGCTTAATCAATCAGTTTGTAACCGAAACCGTACACAGCTTTGATTTCGATCGAGGCTCCGGCCTCTTCGAGTTTGCGGCGCAGATTTTTGACCTGCGAATAAACGAAATGGAAATTGTCGGATTGATCGACATGATCCCCCCATACGGCTTCGGCCAAAACTGCTTTATCGACCACATGACGCGGACGCTGCATGAAATACGAAAGAATATCGAACTCCTTTTTCAATAAAGCGACCTCCTTGCCGTCTATTTCCACTCGACAACTTTCCGGGTCGAGCGTTACATTACCCAGCGCAATGCCGCCTTTCCCGCCACCGCGACTACGGCGAATGACACTCTGGATACGCGCCGAGAGTTCCGCCAAATGGAACGGTTTAGGCAGGTAGTCGTCCGCACCTTCTTTCAGCCCGAGGACCTTGTCTTCCAAAGAATCCCGAGCCGAGATAATGATTACGTTTTCGCGTTTATCCGCTCTTCGAAGACGCTCGAGAAGTTGCAATCCGTTGCCGTCCGGCAACATAATGTCCAATAAGATACAATCATACGAATAGGCTGCCAATTTGTCCGAAGCCTCGGCGTATGTACTGGCCGTTTCCACGACATATTGCTCTTTGCGAAGTGCACGTGCCAGCAACTCACGCAATGAGGATTCGTCTTCCACGATCAATAATTTCATAACGACAAGTCATTTTAATACCACAAACAAAAATACCGATTTTGTAAAGAAATTGAAATGAACTCGAATTATAATCTATTCAATCTATAAAATCGCTAATAAAAAGCCTGTTAAAGTCGATTTTTCATAGTCGCAACGGCGGCACTAATACAGAAAAATACAAGTAGCGAGAAACAGGTCGTTCGTTCGACTCTATTTCTTCAAACAGAAACGGAAGGGTGCTGCAAAATCCTAAAACCAACAGCGGAATCCGTTCTTTCCTCCGAAATTCTGAACAAAAAACAACTGAATATCGCAGGAATCACCTCAATAGAATCAAACCAGGTCCGGTACGAATCCCAATCAAACTCCTATAAAAAAACCGGCTACCTTACAAAAAGGTACCGGTAATCGAGTACTCTACTATAAATCCCGTCGAATAAAGATTATCGCCTCAATAAACGAAATTAAAAATCATCTTCCCATATTTCATGCTCGATCTCCGCAGAGAGTTTTCCCAGAGAATCTATCGTAAGTAATACGGGGTAACCAATATCCGTATCCGGTTGGTAAATACCAAAAGACAACACGACCCGGCGGTCATCATAATCTCGAATATGGACATTATATAATTGATAACGATCAATTTCTGTCGCCGGAATAAGCGAATCGAAATCGTATTTATCGATTTCCAATCGAGAGACTAATTTTCCATTATTTCTCGAAACAGTTAAGACAGACGACCTATCTGCATACTTATAGTGCGTAGTAGATACGATATTCTGATTATCTTCAGTACGACAATATATATAAAAATCACCAGCAACGGTGTCGATTACATACTCCTGCTCATGAATTACGTTTGTATCGATCGCGGAACAGTAGTTCGAAAGAGGATCTTTACCCAATAGTTTACAACTATCCGATAACGACTGTATTTTATTGGTCGTATCATTCTGCCTATTATGTTTATTTGCACATCCGACGTATGAAAGTAAACACAGATTTAACAATATAAGATATTTCATAAAATCACAGTTTTACGATTTGTATTCTCTGTAATTCACATCAGTCATAAGATATTCTGCTTTCCTGACGGAATACCGACGGCGAAATACCCGTATGTTTCTTGAAATAACGCCCCAAATAAGATTGATCCGGGAAATGCATTTTATAAGCGATCTCCTGAATGGGCAGGGTAGTGTTCTGAAGCAATACTTTTATTTCCATTATTACGATCTTATCGATCAACTCCTTGGCCGATTGATGCGTCGTCCGGCGCACGATGGCGGAAAGATAACGGGTCGAGATACAGAGCTTGTCCGCATAGAAAGAAACCTCACGCTCTTCGATACAACAGTCATGAACTAGGGAAACAAAGCGATGAAACAGCTCCATCTGCCGGTTGGAAGTCGTGGGACACTGGCTGCTGACCTTACGCTGGATCTTATCGTAAAGCTCCAGCATAATATTCTGCAACCGATTTCTCACGATCGTCTTTCGGAACATATTACCCCGATCCTGATAGGTGTAATCCATTATTTCGAACCAGGTAGACAATCCGGCAGCCATTCTTTCGTTTACTTGAGAAATGGGATTTTCCTTCAAAAAGCTGAAAAACGAGGGCCCCAGCCGAAATCCGGCCTCCCCGAACAGGTCGGGAGAGAAGGCGCCGAACCTCACCGAGAAGTCGTCCGACGCATCGTCGAGCATCAATACGCTACCGGGCAGTAAGAGTACGATCGTATTGAGCTGCAAAGGTCCCCGGCGAAGATCGACGGTCACCTGGGCATGACCGCTCGTACAAAGCAGAACCAGTGCGCAGTCGCAACGGCAGGGATTATTGAAGAAATAAGCGAGATCGGATTTTCCGATAACAAAAGGTTCCTCTTCGGAAACAGTTATGGGGTTTACAGCAGTCATAATGATTTCTTCTTTTTTGAACAAACGGAAAGCCCCTGAGATTATTATCGTACAAATATATTATAAATGTACCGAAAAGTGACAAAATTGTTCGCAAGAAAAAGACCTGCACCCCGATTTTTACGGTACTTTTGCAGGACAAAAAGTTTTTTAACGGGAAAATATTTTTTTCAAAGTAATAATAATCAACCAAAAAACTATGAAGCAGAAGTTAATTCAGGCAGTCTTGTTCGGAAGCTGCATGGCTTTCGCCGTATCGTGCGGCCAGGCTCCGACGGCAAGAGGCGAGGCGGAATATTCCGTCATGACAATTTCGACATCGGACGTAACGATTCCGAGCACCCACTCGGCAACCATCCGTGGGCGCCAGGACATCGCCATTTACCCGCAGGTATCGGGTACCATTTCCAAAGTGTGCGTTAAAGAGGGTGAAGTAGTTCGCCAGGGACAGTTGTTGTTCATTATCGACCAGGTGCCCTACAAGGCAGCCCTGCAAACCGCAAAAGCCAACGTCGCAGCTGCCGAGGCCAGCGTAGCCACCGCTCAATTGACCTACGACAGCAAAAAAGAGCTGTTCGCCAAGAACGTCGTTTCGCAGTTCGACCTGCAAACTTCCCAGAACAACCTGCTGACGGCAAAATCCCAGTTGGCACAGGCCGAGGCACAGCTCGTCAATGCGGCCAACAACCTCTCCTATACCGAAGTGAAAAGTCCGTCCAACGGCGTAGTCGGTGTCCTGCCGTATCGTGTGGGTGCCCTGGTGAGCGCATCGATTCCCCAACCGCTGACCACCGTATCGGACAACTCCGATATGTACGTTTATTTCTCCCTGACGGAGAATCAACTGCTCGACCTGACCCGCGAATACGGCTCAATGGACAAAGCGCTGGCGGCGTTGCCGAACGTGCAGCTTGTGCTCAACGACGGATCGCTTTACTCCCAGGAGGGACGCATCGAATCGATCAGCGGCGTGATCGACACTTCGACGGGCAGCGTACAGCTTCGCGCCGTATTCCCCAATCCCGGACGCTTGCTTCACAGCGGTAGCTCGGGTAATGTCCTGTTGCCGCACATCTACAAAAACGTAGTCACCGTTCCGCAAGTCGCTACCTTCGAATTGCAGGACAAGAAATTCGTTTATAAGGTCGAGAACGGCGTAGCCACCTCGCAGAATATCACCGTATCGCCCCAGAGCGACGGCAAGAATTTCATCGTCACCGCCGGACTCACCCCGGGCGAAGTCATCGTGACCGAAGGCGTCGGTCTGATGCGCGAAGGAACCCCGATCAAACCCAAAGGAGCCGCAACGACCGCGACCGCTCCTGCAGAACAACCTACAAAAGAGCAGTAAAATATGACACTAAAACATTTCATAGACCGCCCGGTATTGGCGGCGGTCATTTCCATCGTAATCGTCCTGGGCGGTATTATCGGTGTTGCGACGCTCCCCGTCGAGCAGTACCCCGACATCGCGCCCCCGACGGTGATGGTGCGTGCCAGCTATCCGGGCGCCAGCGCCGAAACCATCCAGAAGAGCGTCATCATTCCGCTTGAGGAGGCTATCAACGGCGTGGAAAATATGATGTACATCAAATCCGAAGCATCGAATGCCGGTAGCGGATCGATCACGGTTTATTTCAAACAGGGCACCAACGCGGATATGGCGGCCGTCAACGTACAGAATAAAGTAGCGACGGCAACCGGATCGCTCCCTGCCGAAGTTACAAAAATCGGTGTTACGACCATGAAGCGTCAGTCTTCGATGCTGAAAGTTTTCACGCTAAGCAGTCCAGACGATTCATACGATGAAAATTTCTTGTCGAATTACCTCAATATCAACATCAAACCGCGCATCCAGCGTATCCAGGGCGTCGGAGAATTCTTTGCTCTCGGTGGCGATTATGCAATGCGTATCTGGATGAAGCCGGACGTCATGGCCCAGTACAAGTTGATTCCTTCGGACATTACAGGCGTTCTGGCGGAACAAAACATCGAATCGGCAGCCGGTATGTTCGGCGAGAACTCAGATAACACGTTCCAATATACCATGAAATACCGTGGCCGTAAAATGACACCTGAAGAGTTCGGGGAGATCGTAATCCGAGCTACTTCTGACGGTCAGGTACTGCGTCTGAAAGATGTGGCAGACATTGAATTGGGACAGGACTCCTATGCTTATCACGGTATGGTCAATGGTCATCCCGGCGTTTCGGCGCTCGTCTTCCAGACCGCAGGCACGAACGCCACACAAACCGTCGAGGAAATCGACGCGATGCTCGATGAAATTGCAACCGAACTCCCTAAAGGCGTAGAGATAACCCACTTGATGAGCGTGAATGACTACCTGTACGCCTCGATCCACGAAGTGATCAAAACCCTGATCGAGGCCATCATCCTCGTCATTTTAGTGGTTTACGTCTTCCTGCAGGATATACGCTCGACGCTGATCCCGACCATTTCGATCCTCGTGTCGCTGGTGGGTACGTTCGCTTTCCTTTCGTTCGCGGGCTTCTCGATCAACCTGCTGACCCTCTTCGCGCTGGTGCTCGCCATCGGTACGGTGGTGGACGACGCGATCATCGTCGTCGAAGCCGTCCAGGCACGCTTCGACAGCGGCTACAAGTCATCGTACCTGGCTACGGTCGATGCCATGGGCGGCATCACTTCGGCCATCATCACCTCGACGCTGGTCTTCATGGCCGTGTTTATCCCGGTGTCGATGATGGGCGGAACCTCAGGTACGTTCTATACGCAATTCGGTATCACGATGGCCGTCGCCGTCGGTATCTCCGCACTCAACGCACTGACTCTTTCCCCGGCGCTCTGCGCCCTGTTGCTCAAACCCTATGTAGATGAAGACGGCAATGTGAAGAACAACTTCGCGGCCCGGTTCCGCAAGGCTTATAATACGGCCTTCAGCGCCGTGCTCAAGAAATACCAGCGCGGTGTCATGGTATTCATCAAGCACAAATGGCTCACCTGGGCAACGCTGGGTCTGGCAATGATCGGGCTGGTGCTGCTGATGAACAACACCAAAACCGGTCTGGTACCCGACGAGGACCAGGGTACGATCATGATCAACGTAACGACGGCTCCGGGTAGCTCGCTCGCCGAAACCAACAAGATAATGGGCGAAGTAGGCGAGCGTCTGAAAAGCATTCCCCAGATCCGCGACTTCCAGCAGGTAGCCGGTTACGGTATGATCGCCGGACAGGGAAACTCGTACGGTATGTGCATCGTCAGACTGAAAGACTGGTCGGAGCGTCCCGACAAGGCCGACGCCGTGAATGCCGTAATCGGCCAAATCTATGCCCGGACCGCCGACATCAAGGACGCGCAGATCTTCGCCGTCGCTCCCCCGATGATCACCGGTTACGGTACTTCGACCGGTTTCGAAATGTATCTGCAAGACCAGACGGGCGGCGACATAACGGACTTCTACAACATCTATTTGCAATACATCTATGCGCTCAACCAACGGCCGGAAATCCAGATGGCCTATTCGACCTTCAACATCAACTTCCCGCAGTATATGGTGGACATCGATGCGGCGAAGGCCAAGCGCGCGGGTATCTCTCCGACAGAGATTCTTTCGACCCTTTCGGGCTACTACGGCGGACAGTACGTGTCGAACATCAACCGCTTCTCGAAAGTATATCGCGTGATGATCCAGGCCGATCCGAAATACCGACTCGATCCCGAATCGCTCAACAACGTGTACGTGCGGATGCAGAACGGCGAAATGGCACCGATCAGTCAGTTCGTCAAGCTCACCAAGGTATATGGATCGGAGGTATTGAGCCGCTTCAACATGTATAACAGTATCGCCATCAGCGGTACCGTCGCCGACGGATACTCGACCGGCGATGCGATCAAGGCCATCGAGGAGGTAGCGGAACAGGTGCTGCCCAAGGGTTATGGCTACGACTTCGGCGGACTTACGCGCGAGGAGAGTCAGACAGGTAGCAACACGGCGATCATCTTCGGTATTTGCATCATCCTGATCTACCTGATTCTGAGTGCTCTTTACGAGAGCTTCCTGATTCCTTTCGCCGTCATTCTGGCCGTACCGTGCGGTCTGCTGGGTTCGTTCATTCTGGTCAAGCTCATCGGACAGGAGAACAACATTTACCTCCAGACGGGTCTTATCATGATTATCGGTCTGTTGTCGAAAACCGCGATTCTGATTACGGAGTACGCGGCAGACCGCCGCAAGTCGGGCATGAGCCTCTCGCAGGCCGCCTTCTCGGCCGCCAAAGCCCGTCTGCGTCCTATCCTGATGACCGTGCTGACCTGCGTGTTCGGTATGATCCCGCTGGTAATCGCAACGGGTGTGGGCGCCAACGGTAACTCGACCCTCGGTTCGGGCGTCGTCGGCGGTATGATCGTCGGTACGTTGGCTCTGTTGTTCCTTGTGCCGTCCCTGTTCATCGTCTTCCAGCACCTGCAGGAGAAGGTCAAACCGATCCAATTCACGAACACTCCCGACTGGATGATCGAAGCCGAGATCGAAGACAGCAAAAAAGAAAACGAAGAGAAGAAGTAAACCATGAAAAAGCTAATCATCATACTTGCCGCAGCCGCCATGGCTGGCTGCGGCATTTACAAGCCCTACACGCGCCCGGAAGAGATCAAAACCGACGGGCTTTACGGCCAGGGAGTCGAAACGGTCGATACGATGACCCTGGGTAACATTTCCTGGCAGGAGATGTTCACCGATCCCTACCTGCAACAGCTCATTCAGCAGGGACTGGACAACAACACCGACCTCCAGTCGGCTTACTGGCGCGTAAAAGAGGCGGAAGCGACGCTGAAGTCGGCACGCCTGGCATACCTGCCCTCGTTCAACTTCGCTCCGAACGGAGGCGTGAGCAGCCTGACCAACCCTTGGAACGCCACGTGGACCTACACCGTTCCCGCAACGGCCAGCTGGGAGGTCGATATTTTCGGCAAACTCACCAACAGCAAGCGCCGGGCGAAAGCTCTTCTCGCACAAAGCCAGGAGTACCAACAGGCTGTCCGCACGCAGGTCATCGCCTCCGTCGCCAATCTCTACTACACGCTGCTGATGCTCGACGCTCAGTACGAGATATCTTCAGAAACCGCTGAAAAATGGCTCGAAACCGTCAATACGATGCGGGCCATGAAAGAGGCGGGTATGACCAACGAAGCGGCGGTTTCTCAAGCCGAAGCAAGCTACTATTCGATCGAATCCTCGCTGTTCGACCTGGAGTACCAGATCCGCGAAATGGAAAACAGCCTCTCGTCGTTGCTGGGGGAAGCTCCCCGCAGCTTCGAACGCGGCACGCTCGACGAGCAAATTCTTCCGGAGAATCTGGTGGTCGGCATTCCCGCGCAGATGCTCTCCAACCGTCCCGACGTGAAAAATGCCGAATACTCGCTGGCACAGGCCTTTTACAACACGGCCGGAGCCCGGTCGGCGTTCTATCCGGCCCTCAGTCTGAGCGGTACGCTGGGTTGGACCAACGATGGAGGTGTTACGACGCTCGATCCCGCCAAATGGATCTTCAACGCTGCGGCATCGCTCGTACAGCCCATCTTCAACGCGGGCAGAAACCAGGCACAGCTTCGAATCGCCAAAGCGCAACAGCAGGAGGCCCTACTGTCGTTCCAGCAGACCCTGCTCAACGCGGGAGCCGAAGTGAACAACGCCCTCGCCAAATGCCAGTCGGCACGCTCCAAAGTCGATCTGCGCCAGAAACAGGTCGCTTCGCTGGAAACTGCCGTCGAGAGCACCCAGCTTCTGATGCGCCACGGCAGCACGACGTACCTCGAAGTGCTGACCGCACAGCAAACCCTGCTGTCGGCACAACTGTCGCAAATCAACGACCGTTTCTCGGAGATTCAAGCTATCGTCGATCTCTACCATGCCCTGGGCGGCGGCCGTGAAATCGAATCCGAAACCGATAAATAACAATGAAACGCAGGGTAACACGCGAAGAAATCATCCGCACGACGCGGGACCTCATCATCCGGAACGGCATCCGTGCCGTCCGGGTGGATGAGATCGCACAAAAGCTGGAGATCTCCAAGCGGACACTCTACGAACTGTTCAGCGATAAGGACACCCTGGTCGAACAGTGCTGGGACAAAATCCGGGAAGAACAGGAGAAAAAGATCGCAGGCTACCTCTTTTATCAACCCGGTTCGGCCCTCGAACAGGCCCGGAATCTGATTCAAGAATACATTGCCGCTGTATGTATGATCAGTTGCATTTCGCTTCAGGAGTTGCAACAGAAGGTTTCCTATGCCGATTCCTACGAAAAAAACCGTCGTTTCTGGCTGGACTCGTTTACCGAAGTACTGGAACATTGCGTCGCCGACGGCAGCGTATTGCCCGATGTGGACTGCCAGCTGTTCGCCAAACGGTTGATGAACGTACTGCTCGGCCTCTACCTCGAAGGAGGAACCCGTCGGGAAATGGATGCTTTCGGGTGGGCTCTCCTGCGCGGAATCGCCACTCACCGGGGCATCGAATGGCTCGACGGAAAAAAGCCGAACTCCTGACATTTTCACGTCGAAGATCCGACAATCGGATTTACCGAAAACAAAAAGAAGAAAGGCAGCGTTTGAAACGCTGCCTTTCCCTTTTTACTTTTTATTAACGCTTGATCGAAAGCCCGGTTTAATAGGCTTTGTTCTGGGGATCGAACTCCGTCCAACCCGACATCCATCCGTCGTTCTCGTCGGCGAAGGCTCCGATATAGGTCACTTCATCGAAACCGTTGGCAACCAACGGATCGGTAAAAGAAGCGGCCCCGCGCAGCGGGCTATCGGAGAGCGGACCGTAGTTCGGATTGGCTTGCAGGCTGTTGGGCTGGGAGAGTTTCAGATCGGCGATCGCATCGAAATACTTGTTCGAAGCTATCGACTTGAAATAGGTCGAAGAGAAGGACTCCTTCGACTTGTCGATGCTGTTTTTGTCGCCGTTGTCGCAGAAACCATCCTCGAACGATTTGTTCACGTCGCTGCCCAGGACGGTCATACCGGCCATATAGACGTTCTGAATCTTCAACGTACCCTCGGACGCCGCAGTCTGCGTCTGCGAACCTTTGTCGTTCTCCACAATCAGACCGACGGGGAAACCCATCGCCACCGAATTGAAACAGTTCAGATGCGAATTGCGGCGCACTTGCATAGCAGACTGGAACTGGCCCAGCTTGGAACCGTTCTTGGGATTCATATCGCCTGCGGTGATATAGTCGGAAGTGTTGGAGAATGCTGCATCCTGACCGACCGGACCGACGAAGGTCACGTTCGAAAAGACGCAGGAGGTGAAAGGAGAAGTGGCAGAACCTTCGCCGTTGTTATCGCTCTCGAAACCGTTCGACGCCGAGGTGTCGGCAATGCGGGGATGGCGCACGCCCAGGCAGAACTGCACCTTGCCGCAGAATCCGTTGTCGGTATCGAAATCGTCGTCCCAGGTGTGGTAGGAAACCAGGTATTTGGCGTTCACCGCACCGCCGAACCACTCATAGGAGTCGTCGTTGGAATAGGACACCTGCACGTGGTCGATCTGCGTAGCCGATCCCACAGAACCGAACGTGATGGCATTGATCTCCTGGTCCTCCTTGAAGGGATAGCCGGCGAACTCGCAACGCACGTAACTCAAGGTACCCGAACAGTCGGCATTGTCGCTGCCTCCGTGCGTAGTGCGGGGACCGCCCTCGATCTGCATCGTCCCCTTGTTGTTCACACCGCGACCGCAGAGAATGATACCGCCCCAATCGCCCGGCCGACGGCTGCCGGCAGGCATCTCGGAGGTGAAGACGATCGGCTCGCTCTGCGTGCCTTTAGCCCACAACTGGCCGCCCGGCTCTACGATGAGCGCTGCCTTGGTCTCCTTGTCGCCCTTGATAATCGTACCCGGAGCCAGCGTCAGGCTCGCACCGTCGGCGATATAGCACCAGCCTTTCAACAGGTAGGTACCTTTGGGAAGCGTGTAGTCGCCCTTGATCTCGAACTCCTGACGTCCGTCGCCGATCTGGGTCCCGTCCTCGAAGAGTATCTCCGTCAGATCGCCACCGGACGGATTTCCGCCCTCGCCGCTACCGCCGTTGCCTCCATTGCCACCGTTACCGTTCTCGTCGTCGCTGCATCCTGCGAGACTCAACGCAGCCATCAAACATGCTGCCCATAAAATTTTCTTCATAATTTATTTGATTAAAAAAGGTTGATTTTACTTCGACTATTTTCTCACTCGGTAGAACCCGAACGAATTTCTGCGATTCACTTAAAATTTGGCCGTCACGCTCAGCGAGAACATCCGTCCCGCCGTGAACTGTTTGGTGATTTGCTTGCGGGACACCACATCGCCTCCGTTCTCGAATTTCGGGAATTGGGCGAACTGCACCTTCTCGTTGAGCAGGTCCTTGGCGTTGAACTTCAGCTCCCAATGCTTGCCGAAAGATTTGCTGACCACCACGTCGAGCGCGTTGCGCGGCATCTCGTACATATCCGGAATATCGTTGTCGATGCTGCCGCCCACGCTCATATCGCTGCGGCCAATGCCCACGATGCGCTTGCCGATGCGATTATACAGGACACCGACCGTAAGGCCCAGTTTGGGCGACTGGTAGAAGAGTCCGGCATTGACCAGATAGGGCGACTGGCCCTGCAACGGACGGTCGTGCTCGAGGCTCTCGTCGTCGAAATCCACACGGCTCTTCATGAGCGAACCGTTCAGAACCACCGAGAAATTGCGCATCCCCATAAAATCGAGGTTTTTCTTCACGTCCAGCTCCACACCGTACAGATTGGCCCGGTCGGCATTCTCGAACGTGTAAGTATAACTGCCGCTGCCCGCATCGAGAATAGCCGTTTCGATCGGATTGCGGAAATGCTTGTAGAACACGGCCACCGAGATACCTTCGCCCGCAGCCGGATACCACTCCCAGCGCAGATCGGCGTTCTGGATATAGGCCGCTTTCAAATCGGCATTACCCTTCACGTCGCTGAACAGGTCGAAATCGTAATAGACCGAAGGGGAAACTTCGCGGAATTCAGGACGGTTGGTGGACATACCGTAAGCGGCACGCAGCAGGTGCTTGTCGTTGATGCGGTATGTCACATTGACCGAAGGGAAGGGATCGGCATGGGTATAGTTTCGTGTTTCGCTGTCCCAGTCCTTGATCTTGGTGTACGAGGTGAGCGCCATACGGCTGTATTCGAACCGGACGCCGGCATAAACGTTCCAGCGGCCGAAGGGCAGGTCGATGCCGGCATAAGCCGCCGTCAGGATGTTGTCGCCCTTGTAGCTGTTGCGGTTGTCGCTGTCGTCGTAGATATAGAGCTTGTCGGCGCCATAATTACCGTCTTGCAAAATATCGTCGATCACATCGCCGTAAGCGAAGTCCGCAGGCAGGTTGTCCGTGTCGAAGCGATAGAAATAGGCCCGGGTGCGATAATCCCGCGTACGGTATTCGCCGTAGAGTCCGACCTTCAGTTCGGGGGCGAACGACGAACCTTCGCGCAAGGTGCAGGAGTAGTTGATGCCCGCCGAAGCGATGTGTTCGCGCAATTTCATGAAGTCGCGCCGGATCTCGTTCTGATCGATCTGCATTTGACCGTAGTGCGCATCGCCCACCATGTCGTTCTCCTGCCGGTTGACGATGCGGCGGTCGGGCTGGTTCTTGTCGGCGTAGGAATATCCGGCATCCCAGTCCAGAGTTCCCAGTTCGAGAGTATGTACACCCGCTATCTGCCCGCTGTACGTGCTGCGAGAGGTGTAGCAATACTCCGTTTTCTCCTGGATATAGAGCGACGACATATTCTGCCAGCCTTCGCGCAGCGTGAGCTTGTCCTGTCCGATCTGGTTGAAAATGTTACGGAAATAGTAGCGATTCTTTCCGTTCAGGTAAGCCAGATTCAGCAAGGCGCCCACTTTGACGTTGGTCTGGTACTGGTCGTCGGTATATTTGTAGTAGTATTCGGGTTTGTCCTCCACCTTGTTGTAAACCCCGTAACGGGAGTTTTCCATATTCGAGAAGGTCCGGGTGGCATAGCTGTAATTGAGCGCTCCGTTCAGCGCCAGATCGGCGCCGTTGCCCAGGCGGAAGCTGTGGCCGTAGGAGAATGAGAACCGCTGGTCGGGAATCGGCTTGCGGGTCTTGATCGACCAGTCGTTGTTGAAGCCGTGACGGGTCATGTCGGTAACGAAATCCGGATCGTCGTTATCAAAAGCACCCGTAATACCACCCCGCACGCCGCGCTTGCCGTTGTCGCAGCCGAACCAGTCGCTGCCGCTTCCCGGATTGTAGAGAAAGTCGTGGCCGAAGGTCGCCGTGTTGAACCCGATCGAGTAGGAGAGGGCGAAGGGTAGTTCACCCGGCGTATCTTTGGTGTTGATCTTGACGAACCCGCCCGTGAAATCCGCAGGGATTTCCGGAACGGGGGACTTCAGGATCATGATGTTCTCGATCTGCCCCGCAGGGATCAGATCGAAGGAGAAGGCCCGCGAATCGGCTTCCGAGCTCGGAATGGCCGCATCATTGACCCACACATTATTATAACGCTGCGAGAGACCTCTCGCCACGATGAATTTGTCGTCGATGATCGAGATACCGGGTATGCGTCGCACGACTTCACCCGCATCGCGGTCCTGCGTGCGGGCGATCATCTGCTTCGACACACCGCTCACGACCATCTTGGAGTTGCGGACGGCCTGCATCACGGCCGCCTCGCTCGAAAGCCGCCGCACGGTAGTCACGACCACCTCGTCGATCTCTTCGGCCGAGGGTTGCAGCGAAATCAGCGGCAGGGTATTCTCTCCCGGCTTGATCTGACACCCCTCGATCACTACGCGCTGGTAGGAGAGCATCTGCACTTCGATCGTATAAGTGCCCGGCTTTACATTATTAATAACGAAGCGGCCGTCGGCATCGGCGACGGCCCCATACGTCGTATTCTGCAAAATCACGGCGGCGCCGATGACCGCCTCGCCGGTCGATGCGTCCTGCACCGTACCGGTCACAACAGACAGAAGGGGCGCTGCAACCGTCGTGCAGATCCCCTTCAGCATCAATAACCCAATCAATAAAAATCTATTCATCCACTTATTATTTTACAGCGGCAAAAGTACCGGGCCGCTGTTTCACCCGGGCTACACCCTCGTTACAAAAGCGTCAAACAACCGTTTCAAATCCGTTACACGCCCGACGAAACAGTTGCACAGTCCATCGAAAAAGGCTACATTTGCAGCCGATTAACCCTATTTCCGATATGAGAAACCTCTCACGCCACGCGGGACCCAACCGCATGATGTTCCTACTCCTTATCCCCTGTCTTCTGTTGTCCGCACTTCGGGCAAAGGCGGAAGAAACCGCACTTCCCGAGGGAAAAAGACCGGGCGTAACGCTTCAGGTCGAAATGGATCTGGTCAGCAGTTATATCTGGCGCGGTGTTTACGAAGCGGGCCCCAGTCTGCAACCGGGACTGACGCTCGGCATAGGAAACTTTACGATAGCGGCCTGGGGATCGGTTGATTTCACGTCGAGTTCATACAAAGAGGCGGACCTGATGCTCAGCTACCGGCTCAAAAACATCACCTTCCACCTCAAAGACCTTTACGACGAAGGTTCGGCCTCGGACCGGAATCCGCAGATCAGCCGCAACTACTTCCATTTCGGCGCCGACTCCCCGCACCGCATCGAAGCCGGCATCGAATGGCAGGTATCGCGCAAAGTCCCCATCACGCTCTCCTGGTACACGATCCTTTTCGGAGCGCGGGATGTCGATACCCGGGGGCGGCGGTGCTACTCCTCATACGTCGAAGTAGCCTATCCCTTTACGGTCAAAACCATCGACCTGAAAACGGGCGTAGGAGCCGCGCCCTGGAAAACGGCAGGAGAGGGCGGAGCCAAAGGTTTTGCCGTGAAAAACGTCTTCATAAACGCCGGAAAACTGTGGGCGGTCAAAAGCATGGGTTCCTTCCGAATCGGACTCTTCACCCATCTCTCCTGGTGTCCGCTCAAAGAGGACGTGAACTGCGTAGGAGGCATTTCGCTGCGGATGTAACCGCAAAAAACAACAGAGAAGCCCTTCCGTCATCGACGGAAGGGCTTCTCTGTTTCGTACAATTACACCTCCGGACGTTCCCTTTGCGGACAAGGCCGGCAAAAGAACGAGCTTATTGCATCACAAGCACCCAATTCACCGCAAAAACAGACTTTATCGCTCCATAAATTGAACTAAATATATTATTTTTTATACTTTTGTATATACTTCTTACAAAAACGATTAACCCGAAAACGCTATGAAACAATTCTTCCTGATCCTATCCGGCCTCGCATTGCTGACAGGATGCAGCAGCAAGAACGACTCTGTCGAAGGCCCCGTACAATCCCGCATCCGAATCGCTCCGAGCATCTCCCGTGTTACAGGGCTCAATTTCGACACCGGGGACCGCATCGGACTCACGATCGTCAAATCCGGTGCCAACTACTGTGAAAATACGTCTCTGCGTTTCGACGGTACGGTCTTCGTTTCGGACGACCTGTTCTGGTACGACGATTCGAGTGAAAAATCGAATCTCACGGCTTACTATCCCTACCTGGCGGAAGGAGCTCCGGCGAGCTTCACCGTTCGTGCCGACCAGAAGCTCGCCGCCGATCACGAAGCCTCGGACCTGCTGGCAGCGACGGCGACGGACGTCGTACCGAGCCAAACGGCCGTGAATATGGTATTCACCCACCTGCTCACCAAAATCGTGATCGACATTACGAACAACTCCGCCAATACGATCCAGGAAGTCACCCTGAAGGGCAGCCGCTGCACGGCTACCGTCGATCTTTCGACAAAAAGCGTCCAGGTCGATGCTTCTTCGGCGGAAACGGATATCTATCCCTTTCCAACAGTGACCGCAGGACGGTATGAAGCCATTCTCGTACCGCAGCGGGCGGCACTCGAACTCGAAATCCAAACTTCCGACGGCAACCGGCACACCAAAACATTCCAGGCGACCGACCTGCAATCCGGTGCGGAATATGCGATCGAGGCGGTAATCAGCAACACGAATAAGATCCACGCCTCCATCAGCGGCGCCGTCAAAGGCTGGGAGGACGGAGGAGCGATCGCTCCGGTCGAAGACGACCTGCCGGAAGATTCCGACCTGCTGGAGTACGCAGGCGTCAAGTATCGCATCCGGCAACTCAGCAACGGTACGACCTGGATGGCGGAAAACCTGCGCTACATTCCCGAGGACAAGCGCGTTTCCTCGTCCCCGTCCGACGAAAACGGCATCTGGTACCCCTGTACGACCTCCTTTACCGCATCCAGCGACACGGAATACATCCAACGGCAGGGTTTGCTCTACGATCTGGCTACGGCCGTAGGGGAACCTGTTACTGCGGATAACTTCCGCAATATCGAGGGCGTGCAAGGCATTTGTCCGGAAGGATGGCACCTTCCGACCCGGGCGGATATGGAATCGCTTATCGCCGTGAACAGTGAACTCGGCAGCTCCTTCTTCACCTATGCAGGGACACGCGATCCGAGCGGGAAATACATCGGATCGTTGATGTCCGGGAATTTCTCCAAAGGTTACCTGCTCTGTACGAGCACCGAAAGTTCGGTCTATACTCCGGAGGACCTGAACTACCAATACCTGCTTTTCTCGAAAAGCAACCAGGTAAACATAATCGATATCGACTGTCGCTCGGGCATGCCGGTACGTTGCGTGAAGAATGCCACGTCCGGGGAATAAACGGCACAAAAAAGAATTGCGGACCGACCAGAGCATAAAACGACCGAACGTTCCGGCAAAGCGGCAACGCCCGGCAACATAGGGTCCCAGGAAAGACCACCGGCAACACGGAAGGAAGCCGCTTTTTTGAGCGGTTTCCTTCTGCTATTTATCGCTCTGGTAATAAGACCTATCCAACCCGAAGGCATAGCTATTTCTGTACCGCCAGGTGAGCAAGACCGCAACAAAGGCCAATACCGCATTCAAAATAAACGGGAATCGCTCGCCCTGCATATGCAGAATATTTCGCAACAGATCGATGATAAACGGACAGAGAACGATGGCCAGGTAATTCACCGACATCACGATCGAAAGAGCCAGCGTCGCCGATTGCGGTGGAGCAGCCACAGCCGCCTTGTCGTAAATAATCGGTTGAATAATGCCGTATCCGAGTCCCACGAGAGTACATCCCGCAATCAACCAGAAATGCGCCTTGAAGAGTCCGATAAAGAGCAATCCCGCACAGATCATAATCAACGAAACCAGATTGACACTGCCGCGCAGACGCCGGATGATCGGGGAAAGGAAAAAGCCGGGCAACATGATAGCCAGGAAAAACAAGGACACCAAAAGCCCCGAGAAGGAATTTTGGTTGCCGTGCGGATCCACCAGGAATGAAATGTAGAAGGTGATAGCCAATGCCAGGAAAGTCGCCAGAAAATAAAATCCCATGACCGCAGCCAGCTTCGGCCAGTCGATCTTCTTGTGCTTCAGCTCATCGCTCCCGACAGGTTCCGGGGCGGCGGGAGTTCGGCGGATGAAGATCGAAAGGATCAGCGGAATCGCCGGCAACGTATATACCAGGAAGGGCAGGTGCCAATCGACATTGGCCAGGTAGCTCGCCAACACAGTGGCCAGCACCAACGTAAGGTTATTGATCGACGAACTGTAGCCCAACTGCCGGACACGATAATCCCCCGTAAAATAGTCCACGATATATCCCGTCGATAAAGGAATGATAATACCGGCACCGATACCCGTAAGACAACTTACCAGAATCAGAAGCCACATTTGGTTAATGAAAAGACAGGCGAAGCCGCTCAGGAAAAAGACCGTAAGCCCGACCACAAGCAGCTTGAACTTATTCCCGGTTACAGACAAACGGCCTGCCAGCAGCATAAAAGGAATAATCAACACCGAAGGCAACGAAGTAAGCATCTGTATCTCCAGATCGGTCGCATGCGGAAAGACCTTGTTCAAGTCGCCGAGAATAGGGGAGATGGCAAGTCCGGGCAGCGAAACGACGGCCGATACCGACCAGACCGCCAACACGGTCATCCATGGAATGGTTCCTTTACCGGTTTGTACTCTCATGTTTGCAGATAAATAAAAATTCTTCCGAAAAGAGGAACAACTGTTATACCAAAAAATCGCCGGAGCGAAAACTCCGGCGAAAATAAGGTATATTGATTCGAAAAAAAGATATTATTCCCTTACGCAACGAACCTGCAAACCATTGGCTCGTTGATAGTTCCGTGCCGGAACAAATTCACTCGAAGCAGCATCGTCCGTATCGAGCGAAAAATAGAGGCCCGAAGCGCTCAATTCGTCGGTTCCCAAGCCGCTTGTCCAATAACAACCGATCCACGGTTGCGCGTCCGCATTGCTGTTTACATTCTGGATAAGCCCCGTCAGATAAGGGCGACGCCCGCCTCCGAGAAAAAATGAAGTCATCGTTCCGTCGGTCAGGTTCCAGCCGTAAGCCTCGCGCAACGCCTCCGTTTGCTCCTGGTCATGATCGTCGCCGATCATAAAATCGGCATAAACATCCTTGTCCGGAACCTTCCATCCCTTAGGACAGGGATCGTAAACGGTCTTGACCGCCCCCCACAACTCGTTGTCATGGTCGGAATAGAGCCAATCGTAACCGGACTCCTCGACTCCCAGAATAAAACTCATCGGATAGGCTATGGCATACTCCATCGTGCCCGTTTCGGGGGTGGATTCCACATAGTCAAGATAAGTAAGACGCCCGTTGATATTATACATCTTATGATCCTCCGCAAATGCACAGTTATAATACGCCGGCCCGATCATCGGAGTCGGACGTCCCCACTGGTAATAAAGTCCGTAGGAGAGATATATGTCGTCCACCGTGGCATTGCCGCCGGCTCCGGCTCCCAGATTACGGGTCATGAAAACATCTCCGGCAGCCGAAGTAACCGACTCCGCCGAAGGATCGTACTGCGTAACCCACACATGCCAACTCCAAACCACCTTATCCTGGGCATCGAAAGCTGCGATCAATGCGTTTCCTTCGATAAACTCACCTTTCTTATCCGCCGTGACGAAGAACGAAACCCGACCGTCATCGAGCGTCAGGTTCTCGATCATATGCGACGTGCTTCCCCACATAAGTTCTACCCGAGCCGTAGGAATCTTTTCGCCGTTTCCCTTTACGGTACCGTCGAAAGTATAGTAGGCATTGGCATAGTTGGCGATATAACAGTTAGCCGTCCGCCCCGTCAGATCGACGGTCCGCCCGATTCCGACCCTCAAATCGGCGGAAACGGTCTTTCCGTCGGTATCGTAACCGACCAACGTCAGGACTCCTCCCGTTTCGGCATCGGAGTCATCACTTGCGGGGGCCGTCACGGTCATCCGGCTCGTTTGCAAATCGGCGGTCACCGTCCAGCCTTCAGGCGTATCGGTAATGTTCAGCTTCACGATATTCACAGCCGTAAATTCTACCGAAGCCGTTCCCCCAGGCTTATCGACCATACAAACATCACGAGGGAAATAGAGGGTTCCCACCGGTCCGTCGTCGTCGCTGCAACCGACGAGATTCATCGAAACGGCCAGGACGATTCCCAGGCATAAAAAGCGGCACACAAGTTTTTTCATGTTCAAAATCCAATTTTGCTAAACGTTACAAAGATACGAATAAGCCGAGCGCAAAAGCAAATTTTATTCGCGTTTTGCCGAGGCGAAGTATCTAAGACGAAGTCAAAGATACGAATAAGCCTAATGCAAAAGCAATTTTATTTGCGTTTGACCGAAGCCAAAGCATCCAAAACGAAGCCAAAGACAGGGAAAGCCGAGAGAAAACGGGAACCTGTCCCGGTTTTCCGAAGCGCATCCTATCTAAAGACCATGATGTCAAAGATACGGAAAGGCGAGAGTAATCGTGCAGACTTGTACGCAAAAATCGCCGAACCGCACCCCATCTTCGGCAAAGATAGTACAAACCACATACAGAACAAACAGGTCCTGTCGGAACATGGCCTTATTTTCGCAAAATTAACCTCGACATTTTTACTAAAACAGCTAATTTCCGATTCTTCCGACAACAGAAATTCCGTTAGGAACAATTCTTGCAAAGGTAACGTAACAAATCGACTTAAAAATACGCATCCGATATGGCAAAAAAGACAGCATCGCCCCACGAATCATCTTCCGAAGGGAACCAAATAGCCATTACCGTCACCGAAAAGGGTCCGTACCTCGTCACCGGAAACCCGCCGCTGGCCATGCAATTCATCATGCCCGACTCCGAGGGCGAGAGTTGGTATTTTCAGGAAGGGCGGCATTTTTCGACAGAAAAAGAACCAACGGCATTGTGCCGTTGCGGTTTATCCCGCAGCAAACCCTATTGCGACGGCTCGCACCTCAAGGGGGAATGGGATTCGGCGATCACCTCCGGAGAAGACCGGATTACGGACGAAGTAGAGATCACCGAGGGACAGCGGGTGACATTGAACGACAACGAAAAATACTGTGTTTTCGCCCGTTTCTGCCATCCTTACGGGGGTGTCTGGGACCTGACGGCCGCATCCGGCGATTCGCAGTCCCGCAAGCTGGCCGTCCGCGAAGCTTCGATGTGTCCGAGCGCCCGCCTGACCGCCTGGGACAACCGCACGGGAAAACCCTACGAATTCATCTTCGAACCCAGCCTGGGATTGATCGAAGACCCGGCGATCGGCGCCAGCGGAGGACTCTGGGTACGCGGCGGGATCCGCATCCAACGCGAAGACGGCCGAACCTTCGAAGTTCGGAACAGGGTAGTGCTCTGCCGCTGCGGACACTCCCGCAACAAGCCCTATTGCGACGGTGCGCATGCCGCCGTCAAATGGAAAGACGGGCTGGAGGGAACCCCCGACGGAGAAACGCTTCCCCGAAGCGTTGCCAGTGCGAAAATCGAAACCCGTTGACCGACCTGCCGTTCCATTCGAATAAAACAGGGTCCATCGGCACGCTGTACTCTTCGGCCTGGACCGGCATCCTTCGGTCCCGTTTCGAAGCGCTCCATTTCAGAATACGCTCCGATCGATTCCCGGCCATATCGATAAAAGAAACCCCGTTGAGATTTCAACGGGGTTTTTCATCCGAACAACGATTCGTCGTCCTATTTCTTATCGGGTTTGGCGATCGTTTCACGCATCGTAGTATCCGCCATGATGTTCTTCATCTTATAGTAATCCATCACGCCCAGATTTCCGCTGCGGAACGCTTCGGCCATAGCCAGCGGCACTTCGGCTTCGGCCAGAATCACCTTGGCGCGGGCATCCTGCGCCTTGGCCTTGTTCTCCTGTTCGAGAGCTACAGCCATTGCACGACGCTCCTCGGCCTTGGCCTGGGCGATGTTCTTGTCCGCTTCGGCCTGGTCCATCTGCAACTGTGCACCGATGTTCTTACCTACGTCTATATCGGCGATGTCGATCGAAAGAATTTCGAACGCCGTCCCGGCATCCAATCCCTTCTCCAGCACCACGCGGGAGATCGAATCGGGATTCTCCAGCACGATCTTGTGCGACTGTGCCGAACCGATCGACGAAACGATACCTTCGCCGACACGTGCCAGAACCGTCTCCTCACCGGCGCCGCCGACCAACTGTTTGATATTGGCCCGTACCGTAACGCGTGCCTTGGCGATCAACTGAATACCGTCCTTGGCCACCGCAGCTACCGGCGGAGTATTGATGACTTTGGGATTAACCGACATCTGCACCGCTTCGAATACGTCGCGGCCCGCCAGATCGATCGCCGTAGCCATCTTGAAATCGAGCATAATATTGGCTTTCTGGGCCGACACCAGCGCATGCACCACATTGGTCACGTTACCTCCGGCCAGATAGTGAGCCTCGAGCTCGTTGGGATTGAGTTCCAGACCGGCCTTCGTACTCTCGATCATCGACGATACGATCGTCGAAGGCGGCACCTTGCGCCAGCGCATCAGGATCAACTGCAACAGGCTGATCCGCACGCCCGACACCAGCGCCGAAAACCACAGGCCCACAGGAATGAAGTAAAAAATAAGCCAAATCGCAAAGAGCGAAACGAAGACGATTAGTGCAATGATACCGATTTCCATCTTTTATTTATTTAATGTGTTTGCGTACGATTATATTGAAATTTTCAAATCCGACGACTTCGACCTCCCGGCGGGGATCTATATAACTGTCCATGGACTTGGCTTCGTAAATCTTACCGCCGATCTCCACCTTTCCCATCGGAGCCAGCCGCGAAACGGTCATTCCCGTATCTCCGACACGGACACTCTGCTGCACCGGTTCGGGCATCACAGAGGAATCGACTTTCTGTTTCAGGGAGAAACGGCGCCAGGTTTTGGACCGCAGCGAAACGACGGTCGCCGCGAACGAAAGGATCAGAACGACGGCGACGACGATTCCGCCCGCCAAAGGACCGTAATCCCGGAAGGCGATATAAATGGCGCCTCCATAGCTGACCAGCGCGAGAATCGCCCCGATCGATACGCCCGGCAGCAGGACAAGTTCCGCCACCAGAAACAGTAACCCGAAAAAGACCAACAGAATGATAAAAAACATATTCACCGTGTTAAAATCGCTGAAAAAGATCGGAATAACCGGCTCGCAGGTCGAATTTTCCCCGATTCACCGATATACGTCCGAATACGGACCTATTTCTTTCGGGTGAAGATACGCAAAAAATCCGATTATTTAGCAATTTCCGTCACTTTTACCGATAATTGAGGATCGGCGGCGCGAATCGCGGCAGCCGCCTGATCCGCGACAGCCTTGTTGTCGAACTGTCCGACGACGAAAAGATCCGCCCCCACGCGGGACAGGTCGCAGCCGGGAGCGGCCTGCGCAATCGCCTGCTTCACGGTATCCGACAGATTCTGCTCACTGGAGATTTCCACCCGGAAAGCGGCCATTTCCGCCTCGGGAGTCCGTGTCAGATTGGTATATTCCCCATCGTACCACACAACCAGTTCCGGACGGCGAAACCCTTTCGCCCGCAGCAACTCCTGTGCATCGACGGCTTCGGCCTTGGTCGCGAAACCTCCCGCGAAATAACAGTAGCGCCCCGCGTCGGTCTTCAATACATAGAGCGGAGAAGCGTTGCGGAAAATGGAGATATTCTGTTTGTACTTATACTCCCCGAGCAGGATTCGGTAGATCACTCCGTGCTCATAGACAGGACAGTCCGGAATCGGTTTCTTATACGTATAGCGCCCCGCAACAAATTGGACCGGTTCGTAATCGAGGAAATAGCGCTCCGTAATCTCCGGCTTCGGAAGACGAAAATCTATCGTCTGAAGCCGGACAGCCACCTGTTTCAAGGAATCGGATGCAAGTCCCAATCCCAGCATCCGGGCAATTTCCCGCTCGTAATCCGTCAAATAGCATTTCTGGATATAATAATCGGGAAGCGCATCGACAAGCCCTTCGGCCTGGGCCGCAGACATCTGCCGCCGCACATCGTCCAACGCCTTCTGCTGACGTGCCTGCTGGTCCCTGCAATTCAACTTATCCAGGATATAATCGTAAGCATAGCTCTTGTTATCATACACATATCCCCATACGGCCGTCAGCGAATCCCGCAAAACCCGGCCCAGGTTGGCTACCGTGCGGTAACGACCGAAAAGATCGACAGCCGCCTGCTCCGTACGAACGGTATCGTACTGCTGCTTCAAAAGAGTCTGCTGCCGGTAGTTCTCCAGCAGGCGCCCGGCACATCCGGCCACCTCCGCCTCCATGCGCTGCGCCCGGAGCAGAGCCTCGTAATCACGTGCCGGAAGATTCTCACGGAAATAACCGTTGAACACGAGATTCCGACTCTGCTGCGATTCGGGAGTCTGCGTGATAAGAGATTTTTCCGTTTCGGCCGCCGGAACATAATCGGGATGTTCGGTCAGCCAAGCCTGCTCGATGGCGTTGATCCGGGCCGCGACCTGCGTACGGAGTCCCTGGGCAGAGAGCATTTCGCTTTCGAGCGAGAGAATCTGAGCGCCGTAAGTCTCCTGTGCGGCCGGATTTTCCCGCAGCATCGCACGCAGTCCTGCAATCCGGGTCTGCATCTCGTCGATCCGGACCTGCAACCGACTGTCCTGATCCCGAAGCGCAACGTATTCCGAATTCGACTGCAGGGCAGGAATACCGGGCCCCGCCGGGTCGGAAGCTCCTCGCACGATAACGACCGAGAAGGTCAAAAATAAACCGATCAATAACTTATGCCACATCATTTCCACCATCTGATTAACAAGAATTGCAACAATCCGAATATCTCCAGACGTCCCAACAACATAAGCGCCGTGAAGATAAATTTCACGATCGCCGGCAAATCACCGTAGTTGGCCATCGAATTAACCCCTCCAAATCCCGGACCTACATTGCCGATAGAAGCCACGCACCCCGAAAAACTGGTCATCAGATCTACGCCGAAAAGCGTACAGAGAATCGTTCCGATGAGAATGAGAAGCAGGTAGGCCACGATGAAAAGCGACACCGTATGCAGCACGCCCGCTTCCTGAATCACACCGTCCATCTTGAGCCGGATGACGGCATTCGGATGCTGCTGCTGCTTCACCCGGATGTAAAGCATCTTCAGAGCCATCAATGCTCGATTGGCCTTCATACCACCCGAGGTGGAACCCGCACAAGCGCAGATCAACGAGCCCAGTATCAGCAAAATAATTGCGAACGGAGTCCACAGGCTGGAATCGGCCGTAGCGAAGCCGGAAGTCGATGTCACGGAAACAAACTGGAACGACGCGAAACGCAGCGATGACCTGAACGTAGGATAAATATCGGCGATATATAAACTCAGGGCGATCAGCAGGCTTCCCAGAATCAACATTCCGAGATAAAACAAAGTGACTTCGCTACGGAAAATATTGTTGCGCTTACCGGTAACGGTCGCATAGATCAAACCGAAATGGATGCCTGAAATACCCATCGCGAAGATGAGTACCATGTCGATCATCGCACTGTCGTAAAAGGCGACACTGGTATTTTTGGTTCCGAACCCGCTGGTCGCACAGGCCGACATCGAATGACATACGGCATCGAACCAGTTCATTCCGGCGAATTTCAGCATGAAAGTGAAAAATATCGTAAGTCCGACATAGACGAACAACAGGATCTGAACCACCATCTGGGCCCTGTAACGATAATTGTCCCGGGCCAGGGTGGACATCTCGACACTCGAAAGCATCATTTTGCTGGTACCCAGTGCAGGCAGGATCACCAGCGCGAACATCACCACGCCCATACCTCCGACCCAGGTCGAGGACATCCGCCAGAACTGCAATCCCCGGGGCAGCGCCTCGACATTTTGCAAAATCGAAGATCCTGTGGTCGTAAAGCCCGAAACAGTTTCGAACCAAGCATTTATCACGCTGAACTCACCGCCCCAGATCAGGTAGGGAAACATACCGACGACGCAGGCGAGCAACCATGAACCGACCACGATGCAAAACCCCTCCTTATTGGTGATCCGATCCTGCTTTTCCACGAAAATGAGCGGGAAGCCCCCCAACAGCGCCGTCAGCAGAGCCGAGAGCAGCAACGGGTAAAACGCGGAATCCATGTGGTTGACATAGGAGATCCCTGCCGAAACGAACATAAAGAACGCCAACAACAGCATAATCATTCCCACGTATCGCAATATCACATTGACCCGCATGACTCTCTACGCTTTATTTTGTTTCAGCATGGCGACGAGTGCCTCGATTTTTTCCTTGAGTTCCAGGATTTCGTCCTTACACTCGGCTTTCACGGCAAAGGGTATCCTGAAAGTCAAATACTGTCCGAGCCCCTTGTTCATCGCCACGATCGGATTGACACAGTAGAGCATCGTAAAGTAAAAGAGCATCAACACTGTAGCGATCATCACCACCAGCGATATCAGCACGGGAGTAACGGCCCGGTAAGCGTTTTTCTTGAGCTGCTCGGCCCGCGGAGCCAGCGAACTCTGCGTCGAAGTCATATAATCCCGAACCGCCGTGACGACCTTTTCGTACTGTTTTTCATAATATTCGTTGTACCACACCTCTCCCGACTCGTCCCCTGCCTTCGGGGATTCGGTCGCGAGAAACATCTTGGTCAGCACCAGCAACTCGGTAGTCGCACCCGTCAGGGAGTCGAGCGCCGAGCGGTCCAACGCTCCTTTCTGGGCCGTAGCCACCGCATGTTCCAACCGCTGCATTCCCGTGCGGCACAGGCTATCGTAACTCGCATCTTGCAGGATCGCCAGATGCACGATCGCCACGTTTTGATCATGCACGGCGCCGAGCATCTCCTTGGCGAGCTCCACATTCCGCTGGTTGGCTTTCAAAATCTCCTCGGTATCATAACTCAGATGACTCAGCTCGAAAAAAGAGATCATCCCCGAGGCGAACAACAACCCGACGATACTCAGGAAAGCAATGGACATTCTTCTTCGAATTCCCGTCATACGCATTTAACTGTTAAAATCGTCCCAAACCGCCCGTATCGGCAGGGCAGCCCCTCCACCCGAACATATCCGGAGCGATGCAACAAATATAATGCAAGGCAAGGGCAAAAGCAAACTTGTTTGAATCTTACCGAGCTACAAGCCGTATTCCGAAAAACAGTTCAAGGCGGAACCAATGCCGAATCCGGCAGCCTACACCGCAATTCGTTCTTACAAGAAGAACCGGACGGCAAACAAGCCCAGCTATTTTCACTCGCCCGAAATACAGGCCCTTTTCGCAAAATGCAATGCGGCCCGGAGGCAAGGCCGCATCCGGCCGGAATGCCGAAACGAAATTCACCCGAACCTTCGCCTGATACAAATATACGAAGAAATCGCTAATTATCCACGATTTCGCCTTCGAGATCGTTCGCATCGTCCATACGCCCCAGCCGTACCCGGCAAATCGTGTTGATCCGGCTCCGATCGTAGAGGACCTTGACCCGACGGTAGTTGCCCGTATAGCCGAACATCATCCCGCCCCGCATCGTGCTCTCGAACAACACCTCGTCCGTCGTACCTTCGGCCCGGGCGCAGAATTCGCCGTGCAGCCGGCGGCAGAGCTTTTCCAGCTCCTCCACACGCCGTGTAGCCACCGAAGGCTGTACCTTGTCCGGAAAATCGACGGCCGGCGTGCCGGAACGCTCCGAGAAGGGGAAAATATGCAGATAGGCCGGTGCGAGGCGCTCCAGGAACTCGTAGGTCGTACGGAAATCGGCCTCCGTCTCACCGGGAAAACCGACGATCACGTCGATCCCGATAAAGGCGTCCGGCATCAGGCGCCGCACAGCCTCGATCCGCTCGGCGAATTTTGCGGTCGTATAGCGACGTCGCATCCGTGCAAGCACACTGTCCGAGCCGCTCTGAAGCGGGATATGAAAATGATGCTGGAATTTAGGTGACGAAGCGCAAAACGCTATTATCTCATCCGTTAAAAGATTCGGCTCTATCGAAGATATACGGTAGCGTTCGATGCCTTCGACTTCGTTCAGGGCCCGCAGCAGATCGATGAACCGCTCACCCGTCGTGCGTCCGAAATCGCCCGTATTGATCCCCGTGATGACGATCTCCCGCTGTCCCGCAGCGGCGATTTGCTCGGCTTCCTTCACCAGATCGGCGATCGGCATATTGCGGCTGGCGCCCCGCGCATAGTGGATCGTACAGTAGGCGCACTTATAGTCGCAGCCGTCCTGCACTTTCAGGAACGCACGGGTACGGTCGCCGCTCGAAAAAGCGGCGAAGAAATTGGTCAGTTCCTCCACATCGCAACTGGTGAACTGTGCGGGTCCCTTGCCAGCAAGAGCCGCTACACGCCTGAAAAGTTCGCCCTTGTCGTTGTTGCTCAACACCAGATCGACCCCTTCGATCGAAGCGATCTCCTGCGGTTTGAGCTGGGCATAGCAACCGGTGACGACAATAATCGCCGCCGGGTTGCGCCGATGGATTTTACGGATCAGGTTACGGCATTTCTTGTCGGCATGTTCGGTCACCGAGCAACTGTTGATGACCGAAATATCCGCCGCTTCCGAAACCCCGACCCGGATGAAGCCGCCCGCTTCGAATTCACGGGCGAGGGTAGAGCTCTCCGAAAAGTTGAGCTTGCAGCCCAAGGTGTGAAAATTGACTCTGCGTCGCTGCATATTTCTGCTGTAAATTTGAGCGAAAGTACGAAAAACTATGCGAATCCGACCATTTTATCGGCAAAAATCACACACACGTCCGGATAAAAGAGCAGGGGCGCCCTGCAACGGGCACCCCTGCGACATACATCAAAACAGGGCGATCTACTCCTCTCTCACGGGTTGCATCACGGCTCCGCCCACAGGCTGTACGGGCCGGTTTTCCCACAGATCGCCGAAAGATCTCATCGACCGGCAACTGCCGCGCGTGTGCATGGCGGACGGCAACTGCGGTTTGTTATCGGTCTTGATCCACTGCAGGGCAAGGTATCCGAGCTGATCCATCATCGTACCGAATTCACCCGGATAAATCGCCGAATCATCGATTTGGACATCGGGTGTGAAGCCATCCGAGTAATCCCGGAAGCCCTTGGCATTTTCAATATAGAACGAAACGGGGAAAAGCAGGAAATCGTAATTGTGAAACGAGCGGACCACACCTTCCATACCTACGTTCTTACCGTTAGTGGGCATCCCGATAAGATTGACCTCAATATCAAGGCCGCGCAGACCGTTGATGACCATTTCGCTCGCCGAAGCAGTCGTTTCGCTCACAAGGACATAGATTTTCTTCAAGCCCAAAGCATGTTGCAAGGCTCTTTCGATCGGTTCGTACACGCTTTCGAACGTCTCCTTGACGCCGATCTTGTAGTCGCCACTCTCTCCGGCCTCCGTGCGGTCCTCGTTGAACGTCATATGAGCATAGAGCTGTCCCTTGTACGCCTCACCTGCGATAAGCGTACCGAGCACAGTACTCGAAAGCACATCGCCACCGTTGTTGTAACGCAGATCGAGGATCAGGTCGGTGACATTCTGTGCACGGAAACGGTCGAAAGCGGCTATCAACTCCTCATCGTAATCGACATCGAAGCCCATATAAAGCAGATAACCGGCCTTCTTGTCCGACTCTTCGATTTCGACCACTTTATCCATATAGATAGCCGGACTGGTGAAGGTCGCACTTCCGAGCTGCACATTCCCTTTCGGGGTAAGCACAGGAGTAGTCCCGTTGTCGGTCCACGTGACACTGTTCACCGTAACATCGACCGCACCGTCGTACACGGCCTGGCCCAAACTCTGATAGTTGCTTTCGGTCACCTCCTCGCCATTGACCGCCGTGATGAAGTCGCCGCGCACGAGACCGGCTTCCGCAGCCGGCGTTCCGGGGATGACGACCATGACCACAATTCCGATATAATCGTCCCCGAGTCGGGTCGCATCCAACAGATAGATACCCGAACCGACATACGCCTCGCCGGGAGTACGCGACAGAGGCGCATCGCTTTCCAAACGCGAATAGTAATACATACGTTTCTGCCCCTGCCAATGACCGTCTTCGCGGTTCACCTCGTCCTGAGCGGCTACACCGTCGAGAATCGAGAAGAAAAAGAAGTCATAACAAAGACTGTAATCGAGCGAAACATTCTCGATGGCACGATTCCAGAGATAACGGCTCTTCATGTACTCGGCAACCCATTCGTTCACGCTGCGGTATTTTCCGTCCCCCTGCTCAATTAATCCTTTGCCCTGCTTCACCACGAACGAAACCGGCGAAGCATATCCCCACACACTGACGGTAATCGTCGCGGAACGAGCTTCGGCCCGGGTATTTTTGGCAACTTTCAGACGCAGCAACGATTCGCCCGCCATACCCGAACCGGTTTGCACTTCGCACCAGTCAGCCGAACTCCGGGCAGTCCAATCGCCTGCGGCGGCAAACGTGTAATTAAGCACCCCGCCTTCGATCTCGACCTGGTTTTCGGCACTCCAGGCTGCATCGGCGATTCCATTGCCCGCAAGAAGCTCTTCATCGTCGCTGCACGACACGCCGGCCGTCAGCACCAGCAGTACGACCAGCATCCATCCGAATAAATTCTTCATAACACAAGTTTTTTAGGATTAACGCATCAATCGTTCAGCCACAGCTCGACGGTTGTCCACTGCAGGTGACGCTCCGAGGTTTACGGTCACGCGCTCGGGCATGGAGAGATGTCGCACGCTCTTCACGGCAGCAGGCTCGGGCCCCTGATCGGCATCGCGCTTCAGCACGATCTCTTCCGACGCTGCGAACACCATGTCGCCCCACCACTGACTCGTACCCGACAACACACCGGGATAGTAGGTAAAGGTACCGTAATCGGTTTCTTCGACCAACTTCTTGATCGTCACAGTCAGATCATCCGACACCTCGACAGGGAAGCTGCGTACCGCATCCGTATAGCGGTCGCTAGTCGGACGTTTGGCGAAAGCGTGGAAATAGTATTGCTTACCATCGAAATTCAACATCGTGTAATCCAGTTCGTCGTTCACAGGCAGACTCGTCGAAATCGTCTCGTCGCTGTTGAACTCGATGAACCACTTCGGCCCGTAATTCGCATTGGCCTCCTCTTCGGTCGCTGCCCAGCCGTTGGCGAGCAGCTCTTCGGGGCTGGCATAATCCACTCCGCACGGCGCGAAGCCCAGAACGACCAGACGGTTCAGATCGGAATAGGCTTTCTCGGTAGCTTCGTTCACACCCGTAGCGATGGTAACGGAGAAAGTGACCGGATCACCGTTGCTGTCTTTGGTCGTCGCAGTGTATTTGCCGGGCAGCTTCGCACGCAGCTCCCCGCCTTGCTGCGGCGGTAAAAGGGTGGTGAACTCCACTATTTCGGAAACGCCCACACCTTCTGCGTTGGCCGCATAAACGCCGAACTCGTACTCGGTATTGGGCAGCAGCTCTCCACTCTCGATGACAAGTCCCTCTTCGCTCATAGCCGCAGCCACCTCCTGTTCGGTAAGCTGCGTACCGTTGTTGTAAATGACATCGCCGGCCGTAAGATTCTCATTACCGGGGCGGCCGAGCACTTCGTCGATGGAGCCCTTCGGGAAAACACCGGCCGTCATCGCTACCGCATAAGTCGCATTGACCTTGAAAGCGGCCTTGTTCCACGGAGTTTCGACAGTCTGTGTTTCGACGGCCAAAGTCGGTTTGGGGCCTGTAGGCTCTCCCGTCGTGAAGTCGTAAAGCAGAACCTTTTCGCGCAACTCCTTGTCGAAGCCCACGATACCCACCTGATATTCGGTATTGGGTTTGAGTCCCGTCGCATTGACGGTGATAGCCTTCGTACTCTCGTTCGTAAGATCGTCCCAGTGGCCGATGATCATGCGACGCACGGAAGCCTCTCCCTCGAAAGCGGTATAATCGAAATCTGCCCGAGAAGCAACCAAATAGCGGAAACGCTCGATTCCCTCCTCCGGCTCGATGGCAATATCGGCCGTCATCGAACCGATGTTACCCACGGAAACCTCGAAGTCGTAAGGCGCGACACCGGCCTTCTTGGTTTTGAAGAGGAGCGACTTCACAGCCGACTCTGCGACCTGGCCATTCTCGTCCACTTCACCGGCAATGATGATAAACTCCATGTCGGAATAGATATCCTGACGAAAATCGACGATATCGAAGAAAGTGGTATCGAAATTATAGGTTTGATCCTCGGTCGCTTCCGCACCGAAAGCACTTACATACGAATGCAGGCTTCCTCCGATTAAACTTACGATGTAATCGTAGTCGGACTTCGAAAGACAAACGTGCTTGTACTTGGTCACCCCTTCGGGCTTCATGATATGGTAGGAGAAAGAGGTAAGTCCGACACTTTCGAGCGTAATCATCTCGGTATAGGGAACATGCGTGTCGATCACCTCGGAAGCGAGATCGCTGTAAACTAAAGGATTGATGTTGCGTACCGCAACATAAAGATTGTATTCCGTGTCGCCGACAAGATCGTTCAGATCGACCTTTACTGTTTTCTCCCCTTCGAAATAACGGACAGGTCCTCTTTCGAAGAGCGCCTCCGCATCGGCGATCGTTTCTGTGGCCGGCAATACGGCATAGACATAGTCGGAGGCATTGTTCGTATTGATTGTAAATGAAGCTGTTGTACGATTTACTTCATCTACGCTGACATCAACTGTGGGGGGGGGGAAGTTGTGGGTCTTTGTTTTCGACACCGTCATCACTGCACCCCGACAGTCCGCACGCTGCCAGCAATGCCAATCCGGTCAAACCGAGAAATAAAGATGTACGCATAAATGTAAAAATTTAAGAGATTAAAGATTGGTTTTGCGAATGCCGAAGAACCTATGAACAAGCATTCGTATTCAAATATACGAAAAAAAATGATATGACGCACCGAATATTCGATTTTTTAATGTCTTTCACCAAAAAGCATACGAATTCCGGTGTATGCACAGCCTGTCTTCCGACCGATACCGCTCTCTGCGGCAACAAAGCACGGGCCCCGCAAATCGGACGGAACAAAATACGGTTGCTGCGATATAAAACGGCTCCCGGTTCTATTTTTTTGTAAAAAATCCGTAAATTTGCAAACTAATGATTACCGCACCATGGAGTTTTTCAACGACCTTGTCCGATACGGCTACCTCAATCACGCTTTTTGGGCGTGCATCCTGTCGGGCATTACGTGCGGAATCATCGGCACTTACGTCGTCTGCCGGCGGCTGGTCTTCCTCAGCGGCGGCATCACGCACTCCTCGTTCGGCGGACTGGGCATCGCTTTCTACCTCGGAATCAATCCGATTCTGGGCGCGATGGTCTTCGCCGTCCTCTCGGCACTGGGGATCGAATGGGCCAACGACCGGGGCCGTATCCGGGAGGATTCGGCCATCGGCATCATCTGGTCGGTAGGTATGGCTATCGGCGTACTGTTCATGAGCCTGCGCCCGGGCTACACATCGGGCGACCTCTCGAATTTCCTGTTCGGCAGCATCGTAACGGTCACCCGCACCGATGTCCAGGCGCTCGCCGTTCTGACGCTCGTGGTAACTGTCGGCACGCTCCTCTGGCTGCGTCCGGTCATGTACGTCGCCTTCGACCGCGACTTCGCCCGCAGCCAGGGAATCCCGACCCGGCTGATCTCCTATACCATGTCGGCACTCATCGCCGTCACGATCGTACTCTCGATCCGCATCATGGGCATCGTGCTACTGATCTCGCTGCTGACTATTCCCGTAACGATCGTCAATACGTTCACCAAATCCTTCCGCACGCTCGCACCGGCCGCCGCAGCCGTCGCCGTCGCGGGGAACCTCGCGGGACTCGCCCTGAGCTACAATTTCGAAGTTTCGCCTGGTGCGGCCATAATATTTACCCTGACCGTTACGCTTATTTTAGTAAAACTGCTAACTTTGCTCGTCAAAAAACGCCGCCGCGCCGATGAAAACCATCTATAAACTCGTTCTCAAGTCCTATCTGGGACCCATGGTGCTGACGTTCTTCATCATTATGTTCGTGCTGATGATGAATGTACTGTGGCGCTACATCGACGAGCTGGTCGGCAAAGGACTCGATCCCGGTACGATCATCGAACTGCTCTGCTACGCCACGATCAACATGATCCCGATGGCTCTGCCGCTCGCCACGCTGCTGGCGGCCATTATGACCATGGGTAATCTGGGCGAAAACTACGAGCTGCTCGCTATGAAGTCGGCGGGGATGTCGCTGCCTAAGATCATGAGGCCGCTGCTCGTGGTCGTAAGTATATTGGCCGTCAGCAGCTTCTTCATCGCCAACAACTTAGTGCCATACGCCAACAAAAAATTTTTCCGTACGATATACGACATTCGCCAGATGAACCAGACCCTCGAGTTTCAGGACGGGCTCTTCTTCAACGGCATCGACGGCATGAGCATCCGCGTCGGACACCAGAATCAGGAAACAGGGCTGCTGACCGACGTACTGATTTACGACAACCGCAACGCATCGGGCAATATGACCACGACCGTCGCCGATTCGGGCTATATCCGGCTCTCGGACGACAAGCGCTTTCTGGAGATCACGCTCTTCAACGGCGAACGCTACGAACAGACCCGAAATTCGAGCCAGTGGTACAACAAAAGTTCCCTGCAACGCAATAAATTCGAGCTTCAGAAAGCCAATATTTCCATTTCGGGATTCGAAATGCAGCGCACGGATGCCGATCTGTTCAACAACGCCCAGACCAAAAACATCTCCGAGCTGCAATACGAAATCGACACGCTGACACAGCAGGTCAATTCGGCGACGACACGATCCTACGACCCCCTCCTCAAAGAGCGCATTTTCGTGCGGGATACGACCGTCATAACCGACCGAAACGATTCGGTGGTCGTAGAAAAACGGGATTTCAGGCCGATGGATGCCCTCGACTCCCTGGCGACTCTCGACCTGCGCTCCAAGGACCGAATCTGGAGCCAGGCCGTTTCAGCCGCACGCAACTCCCGGTCTATGTTCTCGTTCGACGAATCGCAGGCCAAAAATGCGCTCAACCAGCTCTACCGCAGCAAGGTCGAATGGCACAAGAAATTGGCGCTTCCGGTGACGATCATCATCTTCTTCCTGATCGGAGCACCGCTGGGCGCTATCGTCCGCAGAGGCGGTCTGGGTATGCCGATCGTAATCTCGGTCATCTTCTTCGTCATCTACTACATTATCAGCAGTTCGGGCGAAAAGATGGCCAAAGAGGGTACGTGGGAGGCATTCTACGGCACGTGGCTCTCGGCCTTCGTACTGGCGCCCGTCGCCATCTACCTCACATACAAGGCCACGAACGACTCGGGGCTGCTCGACGTGGATTGGTACGTCGTAAAATTCAAGAAAATCAAGGAGAAGATCTCCGGGATATTCGCACGTTTCGCACATAAAAACAAAAAATAAAACAGACCATGAAAAACGAAAAAGTACTGAATACAATAGAAGAAGCCATCGAGGATTTCCGTCAGGGAAAAATCGTCATCGTCGTCGATGACGAAGACCGGGAAAACGAAGGCGACTTCATCATAGCAGCCGAGAAGGTGACGCCCGAAATCGTCAATTTCATGCTCAAGAACGGTCGCGGTGTGTTGTGTGCCCCGCTTTCCGAAGAGCGCTGCGCACAGCTCGAACTCAACATGATGGAGCCGAACAACACCTCGCTGCTCGGCACGCCGTTCACCGTGACGGTCGATCTGCTGGGCGAAGGCTGCACTACGGGCGTTTCGATCCACGACCGCGCGGCGACCCTGCGGGCACTGGCCGACCCGAAGACCAAACCCTCCGACCTGGGGCGTCCGGGGCACATCAACCCGCTCCGAGCCCGTCAGAAAGGCGTTCTGCGCCGTCCGGGACATACCGAAGCCGCCGTGGACCTGGCTCGACTGGCCGGACTGCAACCCGCCGGAGCACTGATCGAGATCATGAACGAAGACGGTTCGATGGCCCGCCTGCCGCAACTGCTCGAAGTGGCGGAGAAATACGGGCTGAAGATCATTTCGATCGCCGACCTGATCGCCTACCGCCTGCGCAACGAATCGATCGTAGAACGCGGTGAAACGGCCGAGATGCCGACCGAATACGGCATGTTCAAAATCACCGTGTTCCGTCAGAAGAGCAACGGGCTGGAACACATGGTGCTGACCAAGGGCGAATGGACCGAAGACGAGCCGGTACTGCTCCGCGTGCACTCCTCGTGCGCCACGGGCGACATTTTGGGATCGTGCCGCTGCGACTGCGGCGCACAGCTCCACGAAGCGATGCGCATGATCGAAAAAGAGGGCAAGGGCGCCGTCGTTTATCTCAGCCAGGAAGGACGAGGCATCGGACTCTTCAACAAGATCGCAGCCTACAAACTCCAGGACGAAGGACTGGACACGGTGGATGCCAACGTGCGCCTGGGCTTCGGCGTCGATGAGCGCGACTACGGCGTGGGCGCCAGCATCATCCGCGAAATGGGGATCAAACACATGCGTCTGATGACCAACAATCCGCTCAAAAGAGTAGGGTTGGAGGGTTACGGCCTGAAGATCGACGAGATCGTACCGATCGTCATCGCCCCCAACAAGTACAACGAACGCTACCTCGAAACCAAACAGGAGCGCATGCACCACAAACTGAACCTCTGCAAGCATTAAAATACACAGACATTACCGGGGAATCGTCCGAAGGGATTTTCTCGGTTTTGCCGCGCCCGAAATTCTTGTCCGCAAGGCATGAACGGAACGGATGGCAGAATCGCGAATGGAACCGCCGGACAGCCGGAAGCGAATTTCCGGACAGCAATATTTCAACGAAAATGAACGCCAAGGATTTGCGAATCGTCTTCATGGGTACGCCCGAATTCGCCGTGCCGTCGCTGCGTGCACTGGTGCGCAGCGGCTACAACGTCGTCGGGGTCGTCACAACCCCCGACAAACCGGCGGGACGCGGACAGAAGCTGCACGAAAGCGACGTGAAAATCGCGGCCCGGGAACTCGAACTTCCGATCCTGCAACCCGAAAAACTGCGCGATCCGGCCTTCGTCAGTGCGATGGAAGAGTTGCGGCCTGACCTGGGAATCGTGATTGCCTTCCGGATGCTGCCGGAGGTCGTCTGGGCGATGCCCCGACTCGGCACCTTCAACCTGCATGCGTCGCTGCTGCCGCAATACAGGGGGGCGGCACCGATCAACTGGGCGATCATCAACGGAGAATCCAAAACGGGCGTCACCACTTTCCTATTGAACCACGAAATCGACAAGGGGGCTATTTTAGGCCAAGTGGAAATGCCGATTCAGCCGGAAGATAACGTAGGAACTCTTTATGATAGGCTAATGACCGTCGGAGCCGATCTGGTCGTGCAGACCGTTGAACGGATCGCTGCCGGAGAGATCACCCCCGTCGTACAGTCCGACGAGGACACATCGCTGCGGCCGGCACCCAAAATCTTCAAAAACGACTGTCTGATCGACTGGACTCAATCCGGAAAACGCATCATCGACTTCATTCGCGGGCTGTCGCCCTATCCGGCAGCCTGGACCCGGCTGCTGCGAGAGGAACAGGAGGCGAATTCGGCCAAGATTTTCGAAGCGCACTTCGAAACCGGTGGTCCGGAAGCTCCATGCGGCACGATCGATACCGACAACCGCAAATACCTGCGGATCCGATGTGCGGACGGTTGGATCGACGTCCTCTCGCTGCAATTATCCGGCAAGAAACGCATGGCAGCGCAAGAGCTGCTGCTCGGATTCCGCGATGCAAACTCCTACGTCTGTCGATAAAACGCCATCTGCAATCGGAATAACGAGGAAATCCGAAGAGGATTTTTTAGACAGGAAGCATCGAAGCCCGGTCGAACGCCCGGCAACAAAGCAATGAATAAACCGAAACGATAAATAAAAATAAGCCGTAAAAATCGCATAATGCTCAATCGGTTTACTATATTTGTAATCGGAACATAAAACCATTTTGCCTATGAGAAAATAACAGCACTTCTATTCTTCAGTACAATACGTCATGCCGTCCGATAGAATACAGGTATGACGATACATATAAAAAGCGTTAGCTTTATTTCTTGCTTTCTGAAACTTCGCAACTTTCAAAAAGTCTGACAAGAGTAAAGTGTAAACGCTCACGTCCAACGTGGGCTTTACTCTTATTTGTCAGACAAGGTATTGCGAAGACCTCAGAAAGCAAATAAAAAGTTTAGCCTGCGTTTTTTATATACCTGTCAAACAACACCATTCATTATTCAACTCAAAAGAAAATTTCCTATGAAACGCCTGATTTTCATAATTGCTTCAATACTCCTCGGACAAACTGTCTGCGCACAAGACATCATCCAGAAAAAAGATGCGACGGAGATCCAAGCTAAAGTGCTGAAAATAACCGACACGGAAATCGAATACCAAAGATGGGACAATCCGGACGGCCCGATCTATACGATTCCCGCAGAGGATGTCTTCACCATCACCTATCAAAACGGCTCGAAAGAGGTCATCTCGCATTTCGATTCCTCCCGGCGATCGGCTGCCGACAAACAACAATTCGGCAAATTACCTCGTTACCAGGGAGAAGTTGCCTTCGCATACGGTTCGGCCGTAAGCGAAGGAATGCAAGATCTATTTCCCCGCATCGTATTCGAAACGGTACACGGCGTGCGGATAAATCCGTATCTATTCGCCGGTGTCGGCTTGGGAATCAATTATTTCTACAAAGACATCTATTTCTCCAACGGTTGGAACATATACGAATTGGGCAATAGCGGAACCGTCCTCCCCGTATTTGCGAATGTGAAAGGTTATCTGCCCGTTTCACGTAAAGCGGCCCTCAATCTGTCGTGGGACCTCGGAGCTGCAATAGGTATAGGCGGTTACTTCAACGAGGGCACCGAATTTTACACATCCATCGGCCCCGGCGTCACGTTCGGCCGTCAGAGCGGCGGGGTGCGAGGCGATTTCAGCATCCGCTTCCAGCACATGGGAGAAGGATTGAATGCCATCCTATTCCGCATCGGAATCGGATTCTAAAATACGTCCGGCAAATTTTCAAACACGGCACAAGCCGCCTGTTCGAAATTATCGGCGAATCCAAACCGAAGAGGCTGTCTGCAACTGGCAGACAGCCTCTTCACATCATCCCCGACATTCCATCGACCTTGGAGCAACAGGATCTCCAAGTATTCGATCTCTTTTTCCGGTCATTCGCGGGCGAATCCTTTCGGGCCGGATTTCGAGCGATACAAAACACTCCAAAAACACCGGCTCGATCGGGAAGCGGATTATGCCTCTTTTCCCTCTTCCGCCGCGACCGATTGCGCCAGCTCCGAAAGAATACGGACATGCACCCGCTCGTCGGAAACAATCTTATTGAGAAGCTGGATAGCTACTGCGGCCGACTGTGTCAGCTTTTCGGGATTGTTTTTTCGGATACGCTCGATCAACTGCTGATAGGCGGCAATCGTATCTTTTTCGGCCTGGATATTGACCCGAACAGCCTCGGCAGCCGATTCATATTCGACCGTAACCGCCGAACTCGAATACTTCGGAGTATTCACGCGCCCGCCCAGTTGTCCGATAAAATCGCCCAAACGGTCGAAATGCTTCATTTCGACGAAAGCGATCCCCAGGAATGTTTCGCCAATGTTTTCGAAGAGCATCCGCTGTTGGGTGTATTGAATGATAGCCGTCAGTTCCGAGGTAGGAATAGCGCCGTAGTAGGCGTCATAGAACCACTCGGGTTCCACGCCGTCGTTCGGCCGAGCCTTCTCCGCTTCGGGATAATCCAACGTATTATCGACGAAACGCATCGATTCGATCATCGCATTGGCCATCGTTTCTACATTATCGAGCGTAGCCGGATTGTGTTTTATGAACTCTTTCATCGCTTGTTTAATTTATGGCAATCATATCTCTCGAAGTTTCTCTTCGGATTTTCGAATCCGACGGTCGTACCGTTAGCGGCCTATGATTACACGGGGCACGTCCGCATAGGAAATCAAGCCGTACATCGGTCGTCGAACCCGAAAAATCCGGATGTCGAAACCCCGAAGATGCGATCACCCGATTTATCACTACTTACCCATCAGAACCTCGTCGATAATTCGCTTCAGGTCGCTCTTCGGGCGACCGCCGGTCATCATCTGCGGCATCCCGCTCAGCGGGATGAACAGCAGGGTAGGCACCGACCGTACGCCGAACACCGCAGCGAGTTCCTGTTCCTGATCGATATCGACCTTATAAAAATCGATCCGGTCCTTATACTGGTAATCGGCCGCCAGCTCGTTGAGCACAGGGGCCAATGCCTTGCAGGGACCGCACCAGGTCGCGAAAAAATCGATCACGGCGGGACGCTCGCCCAGGAATTTCCATTCGCCCTTCGATTTTTCGATATCGGCGACCTTGGTCGTGAACTCCTGCTTATTCAGTTGTTTTACAGTTTCCATAGTATTGCTTGTTTAATGTTTTATAACCCAGCGCAAACATAGTGCCGCAAGCGATAAAAAAAGAGCGTCCGGCTTATGGCCGGACGCTCCGATAGAATATCTCGAACGACTAACGCACCTTACGGATGATTTCCGCACCGTGATTGATAGCCTTCTCGTTTTCAGGCAGCATCTTCCAAGCACGCTCCGGCAGGGATTTTTTCAGTCCCACCATTACGTTCTCCATCTTAACGACGGGGCATACTTTCAGATAACCGCCCAGGATCATCGTATTGAACAACTTGGACTGTCCCAAACGAGCCGACTCGGCCGTAGCGTCGATCGTATAGATGCTGATATCCGTACGGCTCGGGTGACGCGTGATACCATTGGTGTCATAGATCAGCGTACCGCCCGGACGAACCATCGATTCGAACTTGTCCATCGACTGCTGGTTCAGGATAATAGCCGTATCGAACTCATGAGCGATCGGCGACGAAATGGGTTTGTCCGAAAGGATAACCGTCACGTTGGCCGTACCGCCACGCATTTCAGGACCGTAAGAGGGCATCCAGGTAACTTCGAAATCCTGCATTACGCCCGAGTAAGCCAAAATCTTACCCATCGAGAGGACACCCTGTCCACCGAAGCCTGCAATAATTAAAGTCTCTTTCATATTCTTTGTCCTCTTACTTCTTGGTTAAGTCCTTGATATCGCCCAGTTGATAGAAGGGCAGCATGTTCTCTTCGAGCCACTTGTTCGAAGCCACCGGAGAGAGTTTCCAACCGCTGTTGCAGGTCGAAACGACCTCTACGAGCGAGAAACCGTTGCCGGCCATCGCATTCTCGAACGCCTTGCGGATCGCCTTCTTGCACTTGCGGACATTCGCCGGATTGTGCACGCTCTGGCGCGTCAGGTAAGTCACACCGTCCAGATGAGCCAGCATCTCGGAGATCTTGTAAGGATAACCGTTCAGACGGGGATCGCGGCCGTAAGGGGTCGTCGCAGTCTTCATACCCAGCAGGGTAGTCGGAGCCATCTGACCGCCGGTCATACCGTAGATCGCATTGTTGATATAGATAGCAACGATGCTCTCGCCACGCGCAGCAGCGTGAATCGTTTCGCCCGTACCGATTGCGGACAAGTCGCCGTCGCCCTGATACGTGAACACCATGCTCTCGGGACGAACGCGCTTCACGGCCGTAGCCACGGCGCAAGCACGGCCGTGTGCAGCCTGAATCCAGTCCACGTCAATATATTTATAGGCAAATACCGAACAGCCCACCGGCGAAACGGCGATCGTGTTACCCTCGAGCCCCATCTCTTCAATAACCTCGGCAACCAGCTTGTGAACCGTACCGTGGCTGCAACCCGGGCAGTAGTGCATCACGTTGTCCGTGATGAGTTTCGGCTTGCCGAATACCAGGTTTTCCTGTTTGATTTCTACTACTTCTGCCATAGTCTTACTTTTTATTAATCAGTTTCTCTTTGAGTGCAACCAACACCTCGTCCGGAGCGAACAACATACCGCCCTGGCGGCCATAGTGCTCGACGGGAGCTGCACCGTTTACGGCGAGTCTAACATCCTCGACCATCTGGCCGGCATTGAGCTCGGCACTCAGGAAGCCTTTCACACCGCGTTTTGCCAAGTCGGCAATTACCTTGCTCGGGAAAGGATAAAGCGTGATCGGACGGAGCAGACCGACCTTCAGGCCTTCGGCACGAGCCAACTCGACGGTAGCCGAGCAGATACGGGCCGACGAACCGAACGCTACGATCACGTAATCCGCATCGTCGCAGTTGATAGCCTCGTAACGAACCTCGTTTTCCTCCAAAGCCTTGTATTTCGCCTGCAAACGCTGGTTGATCTTCTCCATCACCTCCGACTGAAGCTCGAGCGAAGTGATGATATTGCGCTCCTTGCGGTTGCCTTTGCCGCAAGCCGCCCACTCTTTGCACTCCTCGGCGATCTCCTCGTTGGTCTTACGGGGACGCTGCGGAGCCAGAACGACTTTCTCCATCATCTGACCGATCGCACCGTCGGCGAGGATCAGCGCAGGATTGCGATATTTGAATGCCAGGTCGAAACCGAGAGCCACGTGGTCGTGCATCTCCTGCACCGAGTTAGGAGCCAGGACAATCAGGTGGAAGTCACCGTGGGCACCGCCCTTGCAAGCCTGGAAATAGTCGCCCTGCGAAGGCTGGATCGTACCCAGACCCGGGCCGCCGCGCTGACAGTTCACGATAAGACAAGGCAGTTCCGCACCTGCCATATAGCTGAGCGTTTCGCTCATCAGACTGATACCGGGGCTCGAAGACGAAGTCATCACACGTTTACCGGTCGAAGCAGCACCATAAACCATATTGGCGGATGCAACCTCCGACTCTGCCTGCAGCACGACCATACCGGTCGTTTCCCAGGGTTTCTCCTCCATAAGCGTCTCCATAACCTCCGACTGCGGAGTGATAGGGTAGCCGAAGTAGCCGTCGCAACCGTAGCGAATCGCAGCATGAGCGATCACTTCGTTGCCTTTCATCAATTTTACTTCTTTCTCTGCCATAGTTTATTCAAATTTTTGACGATAAACCGTGATGCAACTGTCCGGACAGATAATCGCGCAGGACGCACATCCTGTGCAGGCATCCGGATTAGCCATCTGAGCCACGGGGTAACCTTTGCTGTTTACCTCGGCCGATAAATGCAGCACATCGCAGGGACACGAAGCCACGCAGACTCCGCAACCCTTGCAGCGCTCCTTATCGACGAGGATTGTTCCTTTAATTTTTGCCATAAGACATCCATTTATTATAAGTTGCTTACAAATGTACGCATTTTTTACGGTTTGAGATAACATTTCGTAATAAAATTTCACCTAACGCTTAAAATATATTCAAAAACATTCTGTTTCGGACAGATAACACACCGCCACGCAGCAAACAAACCGGGCGGAAAATTTCTTTTTCAAGGAATTTATACCTAAATTTATTGTGAAGTATTAACCTTAAAATCCTCAATGCGTATGAAAGACAACAAATTTTTCTCGTTTTTCGAACCGGTACTCAAGTATATCGACACCGGTAAGTTTTTCCGCGAACCCTTCCGCTGGCTGTATGCGATCCTGGCGATCCTCAACCTGCTGACACCCATCGTACTGCTGGTAATGGCCATTAACAACTACCTGTTTCGGTACGGCGGAGGCCGGATGATCGCCGCGTTTATTCTGGTCTGGCTCGTGATCGCCTTCGTTTCCTGGCTCGGTTTTCAAATCTGGTGGAACCGCCGCGAAAAAGTATATGCGGCAGCGACAGCGCATGACGATTTCGTCGCCATTCCCGTATTCTCGCACTTCATCCAGACTTTCGGGGAATGGGCAGGTATGTTCGTCGGTATCGGCGGAGCACTGCTCACCCTGATCGCCGCAATATTCCTGAATGGCGACGCCTCCATGCTTCGCATGATGGGTACGGGAGCATTCTTCGGCAGCGGTTCGCTCATTTACATCGTCCTCAATCCGATCTACGGCTTCATAATCGTCGTGGTGACTCGCGCAGCAGCCGAAACGTTCCGTGCATTGGCAGCTATCGCCAACAACACAAAAAAAAGCTGATCACGCTCTGCTGCGAGGGCGGTACTTTCCACCGCCCGCACCATTTTCGACGGTCGCATATTCGTAGCTCGCAGTTGCATCTGCAATTCCGAACTGCCCCTAAAGAACCAGGGACGCGACCGCTCCCGGTGAAATACAGGAAAGCATATAATTACAAAAGAGAAAGGAGAATCTGTTCAAGATTCTCCTTTCTCTTTTGAATCCCTTACGGGACACTATTTCTCCTCGAAAGTATGGATCACCACACCCGAACGGAGTTTCGGCTCGAACCAGGTGGTCTTCGGAGGCATGATGTTGCCCGTATCGGCAATGTCGATGAGCTGCTGCATGGAAACAGGGTAGAGTGCGAAAGCCGCCTTCATCTCGCCGCTATCGACACGCTTCTTCAACTCTTCCAGGCCGCGAATACCGCCGACGAAATCGATCCGTTTCGACGTCCGCAGATCCTTGATGTCGAGCAACTGGTCGAGTACCAGGTTCGACAGCACGGTTACGTCCAGCACTCCGATCGGATCGTTGTCATCGTACGTACCCGGCTTCGCCGTGAGGCTATACCACTGACCGTCGAGGTAGAGCGAAAAGTTGTGCAACTTCGAAGGGTGGTAGATCTCCTTGCCCTTGGGTTCCACGGTGAAATTCTTCTCCAGCGCCTTGAGGAACTGCTCGGTAGTCATCCCGTTCAGGTCTTTCACCACGCGGTTGTAGTCGATGATGCGAAGCTGGCTCGCAGGGAACGTAACGGCCAGGAAATAGCAGTATTCCTCGTTGCCGGTATGGTTGGGGTTGCTCTCCTGACGCTTCTTGCCCACACGGGCAGCGGCAGCGGTACGATGGTGTCCGTCAGCCACGTACAGAGCGGGAATACCTGCGAAAATCTCGGTGATACGGTCGTTGATCTTCTTGTCGCGGATCACCCAGAAATGGTGGCCGAAGCCTTCGGGAGCGGCCGTGAAATCGTAATCGGCCTTGTTGTTCTTCACGTAGTCGGCAACGATCTTGTTGATCTCGTCGTTGTCGGGATACGCGAAGAATACCGGCTCGAGGTTGGCCTGCTGAAGCTCGACGTGCTTCATGCGGTCCTCCTCTTTCTCGATGCGGGTCAGCTCGTGTTTCTTGATCTTGCCCGACCAGTAGTCCTCATAGTAGCAGCACATGGCCAGACCGTACTGGGTACGGCCATTCATCGTCTGGGCATAAATATAATAGTGCTCTTCGCCATCCTGCACCAGCCACTTGTTGTCGCGCCACTTCTTGAAGTTCTCGACCGCTTTCTTATACACCTTTTCGTCATGCTCGTCGGCAATCGGATCGAAGTCGATTTCCGGCTTGATGATGTGGAGCAGCGAGCGCTCGGTAGCCTCAGCCTTGGCCTCCTGCGAGTTCAGCACGTCGTAAGGACGCGACGAAACCTCGGCAGCCAGCTCCTTCGGAGGACGGATACCTGCGAACGGTTTGATTTTTACCATAATATTCTCTCTTTATCGTTTGAAAATAAGGGGATATTTTTATTATTTGTTCACCTGGAAGCGGGTATTGCCGGTCTTGAAGAAATCGACGATCTGGTTTGCAGCGGCCAAACCTGCGTTGATGTTCGCCTCCGCAGTTTCAGCACCCATCTTCTTGGGAGTAGCGAAGAAGCGCTTACCGAATTTCTCACTCATCTCGGCGGCAGCCTCGGGAGCGATGTCGGTGATATATTTCAGATCTTCGCGCTCGGTCATCGCCTGGATCACCCCTGCCTCGTCGATCACCTCCTTGCGGGCGGTATTCACCAAGGTAGCGCCTTTGGGCATCGAAGTCATCAGCTTGTGGCCGATTGATTTCTTGGTTTGCTCGGTAGCGGGAATATGCAGCGACAGGTAGTCGGCCTGTGCATAAAGCTCCTCGATGCTGTCCACCTTCTTCACGCCGTCAGCCTCGAATACCTTTGCATCGGTGATGAAAGGATCGAAAGCGATCACATTCATACCCAGCGCCTTGCCCTTACGACCGACGAGCTTGCCGACGTTGCCGTAAGCATGGATCGCCAGCGTCTTGCCTTTCAGCTCGCTGCCGGTACCCGGTGTGAACTGGTTGCGGGCCATGAAGACCATCATACCGAGCGCCAGTTCAGCCACGGCGTTCGAATTCTGACCCGGAGTATTCATCACCACGATACCTTTAGCCGTTGCGGCAGCCAAGTCCACATTGTCGTAACCGGCACCCGCACGAACGACGATCTTGAGATTCTTGGCAGCTTCGATCACCTCGGCAGTCACTTTATCGCTGCGGATAATCAGGGCGTTGGCATCGGCAACGGCTGCGAGCAGCTGGGCCTTGTCCGTATATTTCTCCAGAAGGGCTACTTCGTAACCGGCATCCGTAATGATCTTCTTAATTCCATCAACAGCCTTCTTTGCGAAAGGCTTCTCGGTTGCAATTAAAACTTTCATATCGTTGAATTTTATTTTTCGCTCCCCATGCCCGGCAGGGGAGGTAGTCCCATCCTCTTTCCGTTCATCGAAAACGTCCATTAATGTATAAAAATCTATGGCGCCGTCCTCCTTACGTTTCGGCGTAAAAGTAAAGAACTGCGCCATAGATCAAATCCGGTTAATTATTTCTTGTGGTTCTTCTCGAACTCCTGCATGCAGGCAACCAGCGCATCCACGCTCTCCTGCGGACATGCGTTGTAGATCGAAGCGCGGAAACCGCCCACCGAACGGTGACCCTTGATGCCGACCATGCCCTTCTCCTTGGCGAAAGCCATGAATTCAGCCTCCAGATCCTCGTGGCCCGGAGCCATCACGAAGCAGACGTTCATCATGGAACGGTCTTCCTTCACGGCCGTACCGACGAACATCGAGTTGCGGTCGATCTCGTTGTACAGCGTCTCGGCCTTCTTCTTGTTGATCTTATACATGGCCTCGACACCGCCCTGTGCCTTCACCCACTTCAGGGTTTCGTGCATTACGAAAATCGGGAGTACGGGAGGCGTGTTGAACATCGAGTGGTTGCGAGCCTCTTCGGGATAGTGCGTAGCGTAATTGACCATCGTCTGCAACGGACGCTCCGAGCTGCCGATCAGATCCTTGCGGATGATGACGAACGTCACGCCGGCAGGACCTACGTTCTTCTGCGCACCGCCGTAGATCATACCGTACTTCTTCACATCGACCGGACGGCTCATGATATCCGACGACATATCGGCAACGAGCGTGATAGGAGAATCGATATCCTCGTGGATCTCCGTACCGTAGATGGTGTTGTTGGTCGTAATGTGGAAATAATCCGCATCGGTCGGGATTTTGTAACCTTTCGGAATATAGGTATAGTTCTTATCCTCGGAAGAAGCGACGATCTCCACTTCGCCGTAGAACTTAGCCTCCTTAGCAGCCTTCTTCGCCCAAACACCGGTCTGGAGGTAGGCAGCTTTCTTTTTCAGCAGGTTCGCCGGAACCTCGAAGAACTGAGTCGAAGCACCGCCGCCCAGGAACATTACGGCATAGTCGTCGGGAATGTTCAGCAGGTCGCGCCACAACTGCTCGGTTTCGGCCATGATACGCTCCCAACCCGGAGTACGGTGAGAAATCTCCAGCAGGCCGATGCCTGTGTTGTCGAAATCACGGATAGCCTCAATGGCAGATTCTACCGCCTCTCTGGGCAATACGCAGGGTCCTGCGTTGAAATTGTGCTTTTTCATAAAACTTTAACAGTGATTAAATTATAGCTATTATTTCAGGTATTCTTCAAAATTGCACACAAATATAGGAATTATTTCACCAATCCGCCAAGGAAACCCGATAAATTTTCCCTGCACCGGAAAAGGGAGCGCAACAAGGCCGGAATTAAATTGTTTTTACTAAATTTGCACGAATTTAACCTTCGACGAAACCGACATGATAAAATCCATGACGGGCTTCGGCAAAGCCGAAGTCGCAATCCCCGATAAAAAAATAACGGTCGAGATACGCACGCTGAACTCCAAGCAGTTGGACCTCGCCGTCAAACTGCCTTCGGCCTACCGGCCCCTGGAATACGAAATCCGGGCTCTGGCGGCGAAAGCTCTCCAGCGCGGTAAAGCCGATCTTTACATATCCGTAGAATCGACCGCCCGGCAGACGCGTGCCTGCATCGACGAAGAGCTGTTCCACTTATATTATAACCAACTGCTGAAAATCTGCCGGGAACAACCGGAAATCGGCACTCCGGGCAGCGCGGAGAACAATGCTCTCATCCAGTCGATCCTGCGCCTGCCGGACGTGGTATGCTCGCAGGAAGAAACTGTCGGCGACCGGGAACATGAAGCCGTAATGGAAGCCGTAGGGCAGGCGCTCGCCCATCTGGACGAGTTCCGCACGCAGGAGGGAGCAATTCTGATCGCCGATCTTTTGAAGCGCATCGACCGGATCGAAGCGTACAAACAGGAGGTCATTCCTTTCGAAAAAGCCCGCACGGAAGCCATCCGCGCCCGCATCCGGGAGAGTTTGGCGCAGTTGCAGACCGAAGTAGATAACAACCGCCTGGAGCAGGAGATGATCTTCTACATCGAGAAACTCGACATCACCGAAGAGAAGGTCCGGCTCACCAATCACTGCAACTATTTCCGGGAGGTCGCAGCCTCCGAGGAGTGCGCGGGCCGCAAGCTGGGCTTCATCGCTCAGGAGATGGGCCGCGAGATCAACACGATGGGTTCCAAAGCCAACAACTCCGAGATACAGATCCTCGTGGTCAAGATGAAGGACGAACTGGAGAAGATCAAGGAGCAGGTTCTCAACATCCTATAACCGACGGCAGACGATGGGCAAGTTAGTGATATTCTCCGCTCCGAGCGGTTCGGGCAAGACCACGATCGTACGGGAGCTGCTCCAGCGATTCCCCCGGTTGGAATTTTCCGTTTCAGCCACCAGCCGGGCACCGCGCGGAAAGGAACGGAACGGCGTGGACTATTTCTTCCTCTCCCCCGAGGAGTTCCGCCAGGCCGTGCAGGAAGATAAATTCGTCGAATGGGAGGAAGTTTACAGCGGGACCTGCTACGGGACCCTGCGCAGCGAGATGGAGCGGATCTGGCAAAAAGGCAACGTAATCGTTTTCGACGTGGACGTGATCGGAGGGCTCAACCTCAAACGTATCTTCGGCGATCGGGCCTGCGCGATCTTCATCATGCCTCCCTCCATCGAAACTCTGCGCGAGCGGCTCGTCAAGCGGGGCACCGATTCTCCCGAAACCATCGAATGCAGAGTAGCCAAGGCGGAGTTCGAACTCACCAAAGCTCCCAAATTCGACCATGTGGTCATCAACGACGACCTTGCCCAGGCCATCGAGGAGGCGACCCGCATCCTCTCGGATTTTCTCGCCCGATAGGATACCTGCAGGTAAAACGCGCTCAAAATCCGACGGATATGACTCCGAACCTGTTCCGGTGCTCTTCGCGGATCATTCCCGGCCCGGCCGGAACCGAACGAAAAAAATAAACGACAAAACAAACAATACCGTGAAACACGTAATGCTCTACTTCGGGTCCTTCAATCCGATCCACAAGGGCCACATCGCGCTGGCCGAATATGCGATCGAAAAAGGACTCTGCGACGAAGTCGTACTGGTGGTTTCTCCGCAAAACCCGCTCAAGCCCGCCGGACAGCAGGCTCCGGAGCTGGATCGCTTCTCGATGGCGGAAACCGCATGCGCCGCATCGAAATATCCCGACAAGATCAAACCGTCGGTCATCGAATTCATGCTCGACAAACCGTCGTACACGATCCACACCCTGCGTCACCTGACGGAGAACTACGGTACGCAGATGCGATTCTCGATCCTGATGGGCGACGACCTTGTGCCGCAACTGCCCGAATGGAAACAGTACCGCGAAATCATCGACAACTATCCGATCTTCGTCTATCCCCGTACCGGACAGCCGCTGCCCGACCTCGGAGGACGAATCACCCTCCTCAAAGGCGCACCGCTGTATCCGTACTCGTCGAGCGAGATCCGCGAGCGGCTCGGTCGCGGCGAAGATGTCGGCAACATGCTCCCCGAAGGGGTGATGCAATACATCCGGGAAAAAGACCTGTGGAGTCCGGCCAGCTACATCGCATCGCTGACCGCACGCCTCGAAGCGACTCCCGACGACGCCTCCCTCTACGTCGAACGCGGCCAGTGGCACTACCGCCGCAACGAATGGGGAGAAGCCCTCAACGACTTCAACCGGGCACTGCAAATCGATCCCGACCACCGGGAGGCCCGGCAATTCGTGGAAATGACCTATGAAATTCTTTCGTTCCGGCATACGGACATCTACAACCCCTGATATGAAACGACTCAACATTGCCCTGATGGCGGGCGGCGACTCCTCGGAACGGGAGATCGCGCTCCAGAGCGCCGCACAGATCGCATCGGCGCTCGATCCTGCGAAATACGACATAACCCTCATCGACCTGCACGGCCGCGACTGGCACTACACGTCGCCCGACGGACGGCAATGGCAGGTCGATAAAAACGACTTCTCGATCACCATCGACGGCGACCGCAAAACTTTCGACTACTCCCTGATTCTGATTCACGGCACACCGGGCGAGAACGGCCGTCTGCAAGGTTACCTCGACATGATGGGGATTCCGTACTCCTCCTGTTCGATGACCTCGTCGGTGGTCACCTTCGACAAAATTACGACCAAACGCACCGTAGCCGAATTCGGGATTCCGCTGGCCCGGGGCTTTTTCTTCGGCCGCGACAGTCGGATCGATCCGAAGGAGATCGTCCGCACGCTCGGCCTTCCCGTATTCGTAAAACCCAATGCCAGCGGCAGTTCGTTCGGCGTAACTAAAGTAAAGAGCGAGGCGGATATCTTGCCCGCCGTCGCCGAAGCTTTCACCGAGAGCGACGAAATCCTGATCGAGGAGTGCATCCGGGGTCGGGAGATGGGATGCGGCATGCTGATCGCCAAAGGCAGGGAGTACATCTTCCCGATCACGGAGATCGTTTCCAAGAAAGAGTTCTTCGATTACGAAGCCAAATACACCGCCGGCTGCTCGGACGAGATCACCCCGGCGGACATCGCGCCCGAAATCAAGGCCGAACTCAACCGCCTGACGGCGCTGGCCTACAAAGCCTGCCGCTGCCGGGGCGTGGTGCGCGTGGATTTCATCGTCACGCCCGAGGGCAAGCCTTACCTGATCGAAATCAATTCGATTCCCGGCATGAGCGGCGGCAGCATCGTCCCCAAACAGGTACGCGAAGCCGGCATGACGCTCGGGGAACTGTACGACCTGATTATCGAAGACACTTATGATCGAGATAGACGATAAGATCGTCAGCGCCGACCTGCTGCGCGAATATTTCGCCTGCGACCTGGCGGCCTGCAAGGGTATCTGCTGCGTGGAAGGCAACGCGGGCGCACCGCTCGAAATGGACGAAGTCGATACGCTCGAAGAGGAATATCCCAACTATAAGCCCTACATGACGCCCGAAGGCATCCGGGCCGTCGAAGCGCAGGGATTTATGGTCGTGGACGAAGACGGGGACTACACCACGCCGCTGGTGGACGACGCCGAATGCGCCTATGCCTATACGGAAGAGGGGATCACCTTCTGCGCCATAGAAAAGGCGTTCCGGGAGGGAAAAACGACTTTTCGCAAACCCATCTCCTGCCATCTCTATCCGATCCGCCTGATGAACTTCTCGAACGGCACGGTCGGACTCAACTACCACCGCTGGTCGATCTGCGAACCGGCACGCCAATGCGGAAAACGGCTCGGGATCCCGGTGTACAAGGCGCTTCGGGAGCCGATCATCCGTCGCTTCGGCGAAGAGTTCTACAAAGCGCTCGAAACTGCGGAACAACTGCTCAAGAATCAATAGAGAAACAACGACACGAAATGAAAAACCGACATATCATCGCTGCCGCCTTGCTGCTGCTCACCACGACGACAGCGGCACAGGACCGCCATACGGAGACGACCCCAGACACCGGTGAAAACCTGCAAACGACACCGAATGCCGAACAGCTCCGCCAACAGATCGAAACGCTGCAACGGCAGCTCGACCTGCTCGAAAAGGGGCGGGACACCCTGGCCGTAAAGAAACCCGCACTGCTTTCCGATCCCGTGGAACCCATCGCCAACATGAACGGAATCATCCCCCTGGACACGCTGCAAACGATCAACGAAGCGGTGAAAATCGTCATTTACAACGACAATTCGTGGAAATACGTCCGCGACAGAGAGTTTGTCAAGGACAGTTCGATCTACACCAAATACTGGGACACGGGCACGCTGTTCCCGTACAAGGAATATCCGCTGTCGGAGATGCCTGCATCGCTTGCGATCGATCTGGTGGATTCGCTCAAGTGCTATCATTATCCCCACAAGGGCAGCATCCGCTCCAAATACGGCATCCGCCATCGCCGGCGACATCAGGGAGTCGATATTCCGATTAAAACGGGCGATCCCGTTTATGCGACTTTCGACGGCCGGGTCCGCATCTCGGAGTACAACCGGGGCGGCTACGGCAACCTGATCATCGTGCGTCACGACAATGGTCTGGAAACCTACTACGGACACCTCTCCGAACGGCTCGTGCAGAGCGGCGAATGGGTCGAGGCAGGACAGATCATCGGCCTGGGCGGTTCGACGGGCCGCAGCACCGGCCCGCACCTGCATTTCGAAACCCGTTATTACGGACAGGCTTTCGACCCGGAGCGGCTGATCGACTTCGAATCGGGCATTCTACGACGTCAGACATTCCTGCTCAAGAAATCGTTCTTCGACATCCGGTCCAACGCCGGACAGGATTTCGACGACGAAGCGGAAGTGGAAAAGGCCGACAAAAAGGAGGCTGCGGAAAGAGCCGCCGTAACTTACCACACGATCAAGTCGGGCGATACGCTCGGCGCCCTCGCACGACGATACGGCACGACGGTATCGAAGCTCTGTTCGCTCAACGGTATCAAATCGACCACGATCCTGCGGCTCGGACGCAAGCTCCGGGTCCGCTAAACAAGCGGACGAGCCGGAACAGGGCGGGGTATGAAGCGGGGAAGCCCCGTACATCCCGCAGGACAGACTGCCGGCCGGATTTCTATGGCCCGCCTCCAAATTTCGGCAGAGTTTATACGTTCAAGTACCGCGACCGTTTTCCAGCCTATTTCAACAGCAGATTACGATCCCACGCCGACCCCGTTAATTCGTACGCCCCGAAGCACCCTCGAAAGAAATTTCGCGGAAAGGTCGAACCCATCGGACGGTAGCGGGGCTGTGGCAGGACATCGAAAGACACGTGTGCAGGGATTTTCCGCAAACGAACCTTTCCGTTTGCAGAATCTATCTATTATACTTAATTTAGAGCACAGAAACATCGCGGGAGAAGCGTAGCCCGCAATGTCGAACGCCTGTTTCAGCCCGTGAAAGGGGAAGTTTGCGGCACAATGGCCGCAAGCATTCCGGAAGAGGCGCGTGGAAAAGGATCGAAGGCATACCGTTGCAGGCGACGATCGTTCAACCTAAAACCTACCTAATTATGAAAGCACGTGTCTATTTATCGTTAGGAGCCTTGCTCCTGTTCTTGGCTCCGTTGAGTTGTTCCGACAAAGCGGAAAGTCCGGCACCGGAAACTCCGCCGGAAGAGCAACCCACGCCGGAGCCGGAGCCCGAAAAACCGGAGTTCGTGGATAAGGGATACACGATGGAAGAGAATATTGACGAAGAAGATCCAGACTGTTATTACACTTATTTCCGAATGCAGAATGCCAGTCAGGAGAATGTAATTTTCTTCATTTCAACAAAAATGAGTGCGAGCGGTGATCAGATCGTAATCGCCCCGGGAGAACAAGGGACTTGGTGGCAGACGATGGAGAAAATGCCGTGGATCGACGACAACGATGTGTTGGCGAAAAATCTGGATGCGTTGGGATTCGTTGAATTGTATTTCAATCCTGACTTGGAAGGAAGATTAAGCGGAATCTGTTGGCTGGAATTAGATACGTGCGCTCAATACTCTTTCTTCGAGCCAATGACCGAATCGCAACGCGGCACACCGCGCGATCAGTCGGCATGGGTGCTCGAAGAGTTCCCCGACCGCCCGAACGCCGTCCGTTGGACCTACCGGATTACCGACAAGGACTATAAGGAAGCCGTGCGTCAGACGCTCGAACGATGGGCAGACCGGGACGAGGAAAAACAATAGGGCAAAAGCATTTGCGAAACAAGGCTTTTCCCGACTTATTTCCACACAAGCGGGCCGCAGTATCGCTACTGCGGCCCGCTTTTTACTGCCGATTCTTCCCGGCGGCACGGCCGTTTCGATATGGCTCTCGGATCATTTGGAATAATCGCGGGCGCCGAAAATCAGCGAACCGATACGCACCAGCGTCGCTCCGTATTCGAGAGCGATCCGGTAGTCGTGGGACATTCCGATCGAAAGGGTATCGAACTCCGGCCCGAAATAGGGCGACAACTCGCTCTTATACCGTTGCAAAGCGGCGAAATCCCGCCGGATGACCTGCTCGTCGCCGGTGTTGGTCGCCACGCCCATGACACCCCGCACCCGCAGGTTGGGCAGCCGTGCAAAGGCGCCGCTGCGAACGTATTCCTGCAATTCCGCCCACTCCCAGCCCGATTTGGACTCCTCGTCAGCCACGTGGATCTCCAGCAGTACGTCGATCGTACGGCCCGCAGCGGCAGCGGCTTTCTGGATCGCCTCGGCCAGCCGAACGCTGTCGAGCGAATGGATCATCGCCACGAAAGGCACGACCATCTTCACTTTATTGGTCTGCAAATGGCCGATCAGGTGCCATTCGATGTCCTTGGGAAGCTCCTCGTACTTCTGAGCCATCTCCTGAGGCCGGTTCTCTCCGAAAATCCGCTGGCCGGCTTCGTAAGCCTCCATGATCCGCTGGGCAGGGTAGGTTTTTGAAACGGCCACCAGCTCCACCTGCCCGGGCAAGGAGCTTTTGACCCGCAATATCCGATCTGCTATCGACATCCTACAATCTCTCCAATTTTACAGTGAAGTGACGCATCAATTCCGTCTCCCAGACGATTTTAACGCCTCGTTTTATTTCGTCACGACGATCGTAAACATTTTTTAGAGCCGCTGCGATTACATCCATATGATTGTTGGTATAAACACGCCGAGCGATACACAAGCGGAGCAGATCAAGGCCTCCAAAGCGATTTTCACGAGTTACAGGGTCACGGTCTGCGAGGATATAACCGATTTCACAACCACGGATACCGGCCTCCAAATACAACTCGATAGCGAGAGTTTGCGCAGGGAACTCTTCTTTCGGAACACTCGAGAGCACCTTGTCGGCATCGACAAACAGCGCATGACCTCCGACAGGTCTTTGATAGGGAATACCGTATTCATCCAAACGCGCCGCAAGATATTGAACCTGTTTGATACGTGTTTCGATATTATCAAACTCGGTATTTTCCTCAAGACCAACGGCCAAAGCCGCCATATCCCGGCCGTTCATACCTCCGTAGGTAAGATAACCTTCAAAAGGAATACAGAATTTTTTTGCACCTTCATACCAGTCTTCATGCCTGGTAGCAATAAAACCGCCCATATTTACGAGGCCGTCTTTCTTGGAGGACATAGTCATGCCATCAGCCAAAGAAAACATCTCCTTTACGATCTCCTTGATGGTCTTGTCCGCATACCCGTCCTCCCGGGTCTTGATGAAATAGGCATTCTCCACGAAGCGTGCCGAATCGAAAATAACACGTTTGCCGTATTTGTCCGCAAGGGCGCGCACCTCCCGCAGGTTTTGCATGGAAACAGGCTGGCCACCGGCGGTATTATTGGTGACTGTCACGATGATGAAAGGAATTTTGTCCTTATATTGCTTCAGGGCTGTTTCCAGTTTTGCAGGATCGACATTGCCTTTGAACGGCACTTCCAATTGGGTGTCTTTCGCCTCATCTACAGTACAATCGAGCGCTACGGCTTTACGGCTCTCTATATGCCCCTTTGTCGTATCAAAATGCGAGTTGCCCGGGACAATATCTCCGTTATGCACCAGATGACTGAAAAGAACATTCTCTGCGGCTCGTCCCTGATGGGTCGGAATTACATATTCAAATCCGGTCAGCCGGGTAATGGTATCTTTCAACAGAAAGAAAGATGAAGAGCCGGCATAACTCTCATCTCCCATCATCATCGCCGCCCATTGGCGGTCGCTCATCGCACCCGTACCCGAATCGGTAAGGCAATCGATATAAACTTGATCCGCTTTTAATTGAAATAAATTGTAGTGAGCTTCTTTGATCCATTTTTCACGTTCTTGTCGCGTACTTTTACGGATAGGTTCAACCATTTTAATTTTCCATGATTCAGCAAAAGGCAGTTCCATAATATAATTTTTTACTAATTAATAGAATTAAAAAAAGATTTTTATTAGTACATACGATAACAAAGATAGTGAAATTTGCGATATTAAAAAAGAAAGAAGAAGTAAAAATTTGTTTTGATTCTTCTTTCTTTTACAGGCAGACCTACAGCACGGAGCGGGACAACCGCTCTTCCGGCCGGTAAGCCGGCGACGGCTACCAGCCGCCGCCCAGCGCCTTGAACAGATTCACATAATTGATATACTGTTGAGCTACGAGGTTCACATATTCCATCTGCGACTGGTACATGTTTCTTTCGGCGTCGATCACGTCCAGATAGGCCGACATACCGTTGCGGTAGAGCGAATTGGTCATCGTGGCGATCTCGATATTGGCCCGGAGCAACCGGGCGTAATTCTCGGCCTGGCTGCGGTAGGTAGCGATGTCGAGCAGGCTCTTTTCCACATCGCCCAACGCTTCGAGCACGGTCTCCTCATAGGCGAACACGCTCTGATAATATCGCTCCCTGGCAACCTGCTCCTGCCGCTTGAGCTTGCCGAAATTAAAGATCGGCTGCACGAGCGACCCGACGGCCGACCACGCCCACGAATGACCGTCGGAAATACCTTCGATCGAACTGGAAACGATACCCCCGGCTCCGGTCAGCGTAATCGACGGAAAACGCTTGCTACGGGCAAGCCCCACGTTCGCGGCCGCCTCATCCATGTTGAACGAAGCCTCCATGATGTCGGGACGCCGCTCGAGCAATTCCGAAGGAAGTCCGACGGGAATATCCATTACCTGATAATTGTCCAGCAAGGCATCGTCGAAAGTTTCGTCCCCGAAATAGGAGGGATTCTCGCCGAGCAGGACACAAAGGGCCAGACGCGACTGCTCGACGGCACGCTGATACTGCGGAATATCGGCCTCGGCCTGATAGACGAGGCTCATGGCTTGCTGAAGGGCCACGCCGTTGGACATGCCGTAACGGGCGAGCGAATCCACGAGCGCCGCCGACTCCCGGCGCAGCACATAGCTCTGCCGGGCGATCCGCAGGTCGCGGGTGTATTGAAGCACGGTAAAATAGGAGGTGGCGACTTCCGCCGTCAGCGACAGCATCACGCCCCGATAGCCCCACTCCGAAGAGTAGAGAGCTGCCTTAGCCGCCCGGTTAGCGCTGCGGAGTGTTCCGAAAAGGGGTACTTCCCAGGAAATCGACGGTTCGATCGTATATTGTTGGGTCGTACCGGTCGGCTCGGTATAGTTTCCCTGTGCCGAAAGATTCAATCCGACCGACGGCAGGAAAGGCGCACGGGCCACGGCGATATTGGCGCGAGCTTCGAAGATGCGCGAAGCCGCCTGCGCCAGATTGCGGTTGTTCTCGAGCGCGTGCTCCACCAGGCGATTGAGCGTCGAATCCCCGAAAATCTCCCACCAGGCGAAAGGCAGCGACACCGAATCCTGCGGGAAATCGCCCGCGAAGCGATAATTCTCAGGCACTTCGACCTGCGCGTCGTAGAGTTTCGGAGTGCACGATGCCAGTGCGGCAGCGAACAGAATGATTGCAAAGTATCGTTTCATGACTCTTTTTGTTTTAACTCCCGCTTGCGTTCGAACTTGCCGACACGGGCAACCAGATAATACAGAGCAGGGTAAATGAAAATGCCCAGCATCGTGGCGAGCAACATACCGCCCACCAGAGCCATACCCATAATATTGCGGGCCGTAGCATAGACTCCGCTGGCGAAGATCAGCGGCATGACGCCCAGGATGAACGAGAAGGCGGTCATCATGATCGGCCGCATACGCAGCCTCGCCGCCTCGATCGTCGCGGCCTTCAGGTCCATGTTCTTCTCGAAGAAGAGCTGATCGGCATATTCCACGACCAAAATGGCATTCTTGGCCGAAAGACCGATCAGCATGACCAACGAGATCTGCATGTAGATATTATTGATAAACTCAGGGCTGACCAGGTACGCCGCACCGACAAATAACAGTGCGCCGAGCACCGCGAGCGGGACACTCAACAGGATCGCCAGCGGCAGCCCCCAGCTGTTGTAGAGGGCCGAAAGAGTCAGGAACACGAAGACAATAGCCAGCAGGTAAACGGCGCCGCTGCTACCCGAAGCCGTCTTTTCCTGATAGGATAAGCCGCTCCAGGTGGTTCCGACCGCCTCGGGCAGCACGTCGGCGGCCACCGCTTCGATGGCGTCCATCGCCTGACCGGTCGAAACTTTCGCGGCGGGATTGACCGTCAGCTCGATCGACCGGTAGAGGTTGAACTGCGAGACGAATTCGACACCCGTAGTATCCCGTACGGTCGTGAACGACGAAACGGGAATCGAGTTGCCCTGACCGTCGTCCACGAAATAGCTTTCGAGCGAATACTTGTCACGACGGTACTCGGGCGCAGCCTGGATATAAGTCTGGTAAAGTTTTCCGAACCGGTTGAAATTGTTGATATAGGAACCGCCGAGCAGAGTGCTCATCGTCTTGTAGAAACTCCGGAGCGGCACGCCCTGTGCCAGCGCTTTCTCCTTATCGACTTCGATTCGCCGCTGGGGGATGCCGGCGTTGAACTGGGTGGTCACGGAGCCGATCTGCGGCTGCTTGCGCAGCGAATCCATGAAGCGCATGGTTTCGTCCGCCAGGAACTCCGTACCCCGGCCTTCAAGATCCTGTACCTGCAACGTAATGCCGGACGTTACGCCCAAACCGGGGATCGATGGCGAGATAAAGGCGTAGCTGACGGCCTCGGGAACTGCCACGTACAACTCCTCCGTCAAGGCGGAAGCGATCTGAGAAGAGGTCTTGCTGCGCTGGCTGTAATCGACCAGCTTCACGAAGATAATACCGCTGTTGCTCGAAGCGATACCCGCCAGCATATTGAAACCGGCGGCAAAGGAGGTCGCCTCGACATCCGGACGCTGCCGGACGAGTTCATCGACCCGCTGCATCGCCTTGACGGTGGTTTGCAGGGATGAAGCCTCGGGCGTCTGCACGAAGACCATGACATACCCCTGATCCTCGTCGGGCAGGAAGCCCGAAGGCAGGAAGTGCCAGATCACGGCGATAGCGGCAAGGGTTACGGCGACGATTCCTCCGGTACGCTTCAGGTGACCGATAAAACGGGTGGTAGCCGATGTGTATTCTTCGGTACGTTTGCCGAACCAGCGGTTGAAAGCGGCGAAGAATCCCTTCTGCACCTTCGGGCGCGGCTTGAGCAGCAACGCGCACAGCGCAGGCGAAAGGGTGAGGGCATTGAACGAAGAGATGCAGACCGATACGGCGATCGAGATCGAGAACTGCTGGAACAGCAGACCCGTGATACTCCCCATGAACGATACGGGAATAAACACGGCCAGCAGTACGACGGTCGTAGCGACGATCGGCGACGAGACGCTGTGCATCGCTTCGACGGTCGCCTGCTTCGCACTCAGCCCCTTCTCGATATTGACCTGCACGGCCTCGACCACCACGATCGCATCGTCGACCACCAGGCCGATGGCCAGCACCATGCCCAACAGCGAGATGATATTGATCGAGAAGCCGAGCAGCGGGAAGAGCGCGAAAGCGCCGATGATCGACACCGGAATCGCCAGCAACGGGATGAGCGTCGCACGCCAGTCCTGCAGGAAGAGGAAGATGATGGCGATCACCAGAATCAGAGCGATAATGAGCGTAACGAAAATATCCTTCACGCCGGCTTCGATACTGGTCGTGGCATCGACCATCGAAGTATAGGTAATGCCATCGGGGAAGCGCTTGGAAAGGCGCTCCATTTCGGCCTTGACCGAATTGCCCACATCGACGGCATTGCTGCCCGGTTGCTGATAAATGACAAGCAGGGCGGTCGGGTCGCTATTGAAGAGCGATTCGACACCGTACTGGCGGCTGCCGAGAGCCACGTCAGCAATATCGCTCAACCGAACCTGCTCGCCTTCGGGAGTGGTGGAGATAATGATGTCGCCGAACTGCTCCGCATCGTAGATCTGGGGCGGCATGGTCACCGTATAGGTATAAGTCACGTCGCCCGCAGCGGGTTCCCCGCCGAACTTGCCCGCCGGAAAGATGCCGCCCTGCGCTTCGACAGCCGCAAAAACCTCGTCGAGCGAGATCTTGTAGTAATCCAACAGGTCGGGCTTCAGCCAGATACGCATGGCGTATTCACCGGCGCCCATAATGTCCACCTTACCTACGCCGTCGATCTTCAACAGTTCGTTCTGGATGTTGATATAGGCGTAGTTGGAGAGAAAATCGCCGGTGTAGCGTCCGTCGCTGGTGAGCGAATAGACGATCAGAAAGCCGGTCATGGTCTTGCGCGTGGTGACGCCCTGCTGGGTCACCGACGCGGGAAGTTGCGAAAGGGCCGTCGAAACATTGTTCTGCGTAAAAATAGCGTCCATGTTCGGATCGGATCCGATATCGAAGGTCACCTGCAGATTCATCGACCCGTCGTTGGCGCTCGTAGCCTGCATATAGAGCATATCGCTGACACCCATGATGCTCTGCGAAACGGGCGTGGCGACCGCATTGTTCACGGTTTCGGCATCGGCACCGGGATAGGTCGTCGAAACTTCGACGACAGGAGGCGTAATGTCGGGATACTGCTCGATCGGCAGGTCGAATATAGAAATGATACCCAGCAGCACGATAGCTGCCGCCAGCGCAATGGCGAAAATGGGCCGCGCGATGAAAAATTTTCCCATACCTGCCTATTTTTTAACGGGAACGACCCGCATTCCCTGACGAAGTTTCTGCAAACCGGTCACAGCGACCGTTTCTCCCGGTTCCAGGCCCGACTCGATGGCCCACATTCCGCCGAACGTCTCGCCCGGCGTAACCTTGCGGTATTCGGCCGTGCTGTCCGGCCGGATTACCCAGACCGACGATACGTCGAGAGTCTGCACGACACTCTGCTGCGGCACCAGTACACGGGGCAGCTTCGCCCCGATATTGGCTTCGACACGCGCGAACTGTCCGGTCTTGAGCCGGTAGGAAGGATTCGGGAAGCGGACGATCAGCACGATCGTCCCCGTAGCCGAAGATACGGCCGTCCGGGTGTAATCGTACTTGCCGAAAAGCGGATAGCGGGTACCGTCCGCCTCGTAAAGCACGATCTCCGAAAGCAGTTCGGCGTTGTCGTAGATATTCGTCCGATTGCTGTCCAACCGAAGGAATTGCGTCATCGGAATCGCAATGGGGACCTGGACCGTATCAATATTCATAATCGTGGTGAGGGTCGGAATTTGCGTACCCGGACCGACATAATCACCGACGGAGCCGTTCGAAGATTCGATAATGCCGTCTATCTGTGCATAGATCTTCGTGTAGCCCAGATTGAGCTGGGCATTCCGCAGAGCCTGCCGGGCCGACTTCACGTCGGCCTCCGAAGCGGCGTACTGCGCCGTATATTGGTCGAGTTGCGTACCGCTGATGGCATTGATCTTGGCCAGCGGCACCGCCCGGTCGAAATTGTTCTTGGCTTCGAGCGCCAGCGCACGGCTCGACTCCAGAGCCGCTTGAGCCGAAAGCAGGGCAGTGTAATACTCACTGTCGTCGATTTCGAAAATCAACTGACCCTTGCGCACGGGCATACCTTTTTTATAGTGCCGGGCTACGAGAAACCCGCTCACACGGGGTTCGACCACCACTTCGTTATCGCTGTTGATCTGGGAAATGAAGCTCCGCCGCGTATAGAGCAAATCGAACTCGGCGACAGCGATTTCGATCTCCATCGGCGGCATCTGCCCGGTATGTCCGGAACGGGAACCGCAGGAAACCGCGAGCAAAGAGAGCGCGAGCAGGATAAAGGGAATTGAAGACGATCTGTAACACATAGTTTCTGCATTTTTCGAAATACACGGCAAGTTATGTGCCTCAACTTGCGGTCAATTCAAATTTTTCGGAGAATAATGTCCCTTTCGGCCCCTCAGGGCGAGCCGGGAGCCCGAATCCGCCCCCCGGCAGGAGCACAGCGGACAGCCGCTCCCGCCTCCCGTCGAAAAACATCCCGTCGCATCCGAAACGAACGAACCGGCCGGACAACATCCGGCATAAATGCTCCCGACGCATCCCGTCCCGGTTTTTACGATACCGGTTGAATTCCGGAAAAAGGGATGCGGCTGGTTTTGTTTTATTTCCGGTTTATGCTATCTTTGCGAAAATAACTTTTGCCCGGACCGGCCGTATTCCGGAAACACGGAACCGCATCGTTCAAGGAATACGCGCCGTTCTCACTCAAAATAAAAAATTCTCGCATGAAAAAACTATTCCGAACCCTGTTTGCCGCAGCCCTGTGCTGTCTGACATTCAAGGCGACAGACGCCTGCACCAACTTCATCATCACCCGGGGAGCCTCCTCGGACGGCTCGGTGATGGTCTCCTACGCCGCCGACTCCCACCAGCTCTACGGCGCACTCTACAAAACCTTCGCCGGGCGCTACAAACCCGGCACGATGCTCCCGGTCTATGACTGGGACTCGGGCCGCTACCTGGGAGAAATTCCGCAAGCGGCACAAACATACGCCACGATCGGCAACATGAACGAACATTCGCTCATCATCGCCGAATCGACCTACGGCGGACGCGAGGAGCTGGTCGATTCGACGGGCCGCATCGATTACGGCTCGCTCATCTACATCACCCTGCAACGCGCCAAGACTGCCCGCGAAGCGATCCGGATCATCGTGGATCTGGCCAACACCTACGGCTACGCTTCGAGCGGCGAATCCTTCTCGATCGCCGACCGGAACGAAGCCTGGATCATGGAGCTGATCGGCAAGGGCTGCGAGCTCGATGCCGAGGGTAACAACACCCGCAAGGGCATCGTCTGGGTAGCTCGCCGCATTCCCGACGGATACGTTTCGGCACACGCCAACCAGTCGCGCATCACGACTTTCCCGCTCGACGATCCCGAGAACTGCCTCTACGCTCCCGACGTGATCTCCTTCGCCCGTGAAAAGGGCTATTTCAACGGCCCGGACGAGGAGTTCAGCTTCTGCGATGCCTACGCTCCGGCCGATTTCGGCACAGTGCGCGGATGCGACGCCCGCGTGTGGGCGTTCTTCCGCACCGTAGCGGACGACATGGATCAATACACGGACTATGCAATGGGATACAACATGTCCAACCGGATGCCTCTCTGGGTGAAACCCCGCACCAAAGTCGATCCCAAGACCGTTTTCGACGCCATGCGCGACCACTACGAAGGAACTCCGATGGACATGACCCAGGACATCGGTGCGGGCGGACATGCCCTGCCGTACCGCTGGCGCCCGATGGATTTCGAAGTGGACGGCGTAACCTACCTGAACGAGCGTGCGGTAGCAACCCAGCAGACCGGATTCTGGTTCGTGGCACAGGCCCGGCCCTGGCTGCCGGACGACATGGGCATCCTCTGGTTCGGGGTGGACGACGCAGCGACATCCTGCCTGACGCCGATCTACTGCTCGGCAACCGAGGTTCCCGAATGTTTCCGCGAGGGCAACGGCACGATGCTCAAATATTCGCCCACGTCGGCATTCTGGCTCTTCAACCGCGTAACCAACTTCGCCTATCTGCGTTACGATCTGATCGCGGCCGACATCCGCAAGGTGGTTGACGAGTGGGAGAATACCCGTTTGGAGGAGGTCAAACAGATCGACGCAGCCACAGAGGGCGACTCGCCCAAGAAACGGCAGAAACGGCTTACCCGTTATTCGGTGGATATGGCCCGGCAACTCTTCGACCGCTGGACGGAACTCGACCGGTACCTGCTCGTCAAATACATCGACGGCAACCTGAAGAGCGAAACCGAACCGGGTAAATTCCTCGACAACGGCAACGGGCGCGACATTCCCGACAAGATCCAGTTCCCGGGCTATAACGAAAAGTGGAAACGCGCCGTAGTAGCCGACCACGGTGAAGTGCTGAAAGTAATTCAATAAACACATACAAAAAATATGAAATACGATATCATTGTGATCGGCAGCGGTCCGGGCGGTTACGTAGCCGCCATCCGCGCTGCTCAACTGGGTAAGAAAGTGGCTGTCGTAGAGCGTGCCGAGGCCGGCGGCGTATGCCTCAACTGGGGTTGCATCCCGACCAAAGCGCTGCTCAAGAGCGCCCAGGTTTACAACTATTGCAAGTCGGCCGAACATTACGGACTCGACTTCGCAGGCGAAGTGCGGCCCAACCTCGAAAAGATCGTAGCCCGCTCGCGCGGCGTGGCCGAAACGATGAACAAAGGCGTGTTGTTCCTGCTCAAAAAGAACAACGTGGAGCTGATCAACGGCTTCGCAAAACTGAAAGGAAACGGCCGGATCGACGTGGACGGCACGGAGTACGAAGCCGACCACATCATCCTCGCCACCGGAGCACGGCCCCGCGAAATGCCGTTCATGCCCATCGACGGAGAGCACGTGATCTCCTCGAAGCAGGCGCTCGTACTGCCCAAACTGCCCGAAACGATGATCGTCGTGGGATCGGGTGCCATCGGCAGCGAGTTCGCTTATTTTTATGCCGCGCTGGGTGTGAAGGTCACCATCGTCGAGTATCTGCCCCAGATCATGCCCCTCGAAGACGAAGAGGTCGCCAAAACCATGGAACGCTCGTTCCGCAAGCTGAAAGCGACCATACTTACTTCGACCACCGTGAAATCGGTGAAAGTCAATGCCGAAGGCAAATGCGACGTCGAGGTGGAAGGCAAGAAGGGCACGGAAACGCTGGTAGCCGATATCGTCCTCTCGGCCGTCGGCATCAAATCCAACATCGAGGGGATCGGCCTGGAAGAGTTGGGCATCAAGACCGAACGCGACAAAGTCATCGTCGATAAACAGTACCGCACCAACGTACCGGGCATTTACGCCATCGGCGACATCGTACCCGGTCCGGCCCTGGCGCACGTAGCGTCGGCCGAAGCGCTCTGCTGCGTGAATGCCATCTGCGGCCTACACTCCGAGCCGGTGGACTACACGACGATTCCCTCGTGCGTATTCACCTCGCCGGAAGTGGCTTCGGTCGGTATGACCGAACGACAGGTCAAGGAGATGGGTATCGACTACAAAGTGGGACGCTTCCCCTTCACCGCTTCGGGCAAAGCGACCGCCGCAGGCGACCGCGACGGCTTCGTAAAACTGATCTTCGACCAGAACGACAAGCTGCTGGGAGCACATCTGGTGGGAGCGAACGTAACCGAAATGCTGGCCGAGCCGACGCTCGCCAAATCGCTGGGAGCGACGGTACAGCAGATCGCACACACAATCCACGCACACCCGACCATGAACGAAGGAGTTATGGAGGCGGCCGAGGTAGCTCTGGGTGCCGCGATCCACGTATAAATCGAAAATTACCGCAATGCGAACGGGGACGGCCTGCACAGGATCGTCCCCGTTTCATTTGCATACGCCCGTCAAGGAGTAATCGATAACACCGAAGGAATCATGGCCCCGGGACGATCGGCGATTGAATGAAAAGAAAAGCGGCCGAACGAAACAATCGAAGAGAAAACCACCCGAACATAAGGGAAAACAGGCTGCCGGATCGAAGCGAAGGCGGCCTCTACTTTTCCACCGATGAAAAATAGCGGAGAGCGGGCAGCCGGGTTTCCCGCACGAATACTTCCGGCGGATAGAGCACATCGCTCAGGAAAAGGCCCTGGGCGGGTGCTCCGGCGCTCGACCGCGAAAGATCGCGGCTGGCGACGATGTCGCGGAACTGTTCAACGGTATAACGTCCCCGGCCCACATCGACCAGCGTGCCGACGATAGCCCGCACCATATTCCGCAGAAAGCGGTCCGCACGAATCGTAAAGCAAAGCGTACCGTCCCGGCCGACCGTCCAGTCGGCCCGTTTGAGATGGCAGATATTGGTCTTGTTGTCGGAATTGAGCTTGGCGAACGACGTGAAATCCTCGAACTCCATCAATACGTCGGCCGCACGGTTCATTGCCGCCACGTCCAGCGGTACGTAATATTGCCAGGAAGCGGCTCGTGTAAAGGGATTCTTGCGCGGTTCGATATAGTAGCGGTACTCCCGCTCCCGGGCGCTGAAACGGGCGTGAGCATCGGCCGCGACCGGCACGATGCGGCTTACGGCAATATCGCCGGGAAGCATATGGTTGAGCTTGAAAACGACCTGTTCCGGATCGGCGACGGGAGAGGAAGTGTCGAAATGCGCCACGTAATAGGAGGCATTCACTCCCGTATCGGTGCGTCCGGCACCGGTCAACAGAATCGGTTCACGGAGCAGGGTAGAGATTGCCCCTTCGATCGTCTGTTGTACCGACGGCATATCGGGCTGCCGCTGCCAACCGCAATAGGCTCCGCCGTTGTATCTCAATTCGATAAAATAACGCATCGTTTTTCCATTTATCACATCTTGCAGGCAGTCCCCGCATTTCGGGAGGAATCCCAGCCGGCTCGTCCCGAATCTTTCGATCCCGAGCCGAGAATCACGGCTGATCGGATCTCCATTCGCAAAAAGAATCCGAACCCATGATACTCTGCAAAGATAGTGAAAGGTGAGAGCAATCGTGCGGGCTTGCACGCAAAGATTGCCGAACCGCCTCCCATCTTCCGCAAAGATAGTGAAAGCCGACAGAAAACGGGCACTTGTTCCCAGTTTTCCGAGACGCAACCTATTTAAGACTATGTCAAAGATAATAAAATCCGGAACGCCAACTCCGCTCCATAAAAAACGAGGTCGAAACCCGATAGGATTTCGACCCCGCATCCATACTATCCCGCGATTATTTGCGCGGCTTGATGTTCAGTTTCACCGGACGAATCATATTCTCGGGCTTGAGAATCGTGTCAAGCTCCTCCTTCGAGAGAATACCGTGCTCGAGCACCAGATCATAGACGCCGCGGCCCGTAGCGAGAGCCTCCTTAGCGATCTTGGTCGAATTCTTGTAACCGATGATCGGGTTGAGAGCCGTCACCACGCCGATACTGTTCTTCACGTAATCGGCACAGCGCTCGCGGTTGGCCGTAATGCCGTCCACGCAGAGCGTGCGGAGCGTATCGAAGCCGTTCATCAGCAACTCGGCGGACTCGAAATCGCACTGGGCCATCACCGGCTCCATGGCGTTGAGCTCCATCTGGGCCGCCTCGCCGCTCATCGTAACGCACAACTCGTTGCCGATCACCTTGTAGGCGATCTGGTTCATTACCTCGGGGATCACGGGGTTCACCTTACCCGGCATGATCGACGATCCCGGCTGACGGGCCGGCAGGTTGAACTCGGCCAGACCGCAGCGGGGGCCCGAAGCCAGCAGGCGCAGGTCGTTGCAGATTTTGTTCATCTTCACGGCGACACGCTTCATGGCGGAAGCGTAACCGACCAGGCACGAAGTATCGGACGTAGCGCCTACCAAGTCGCCCGTCAAACGGATCTTCCAGCCGGTGATCCGAGCGATGTTCTCGGTGCACAGCTCGGCATAGCCCGGCTCGGCGCAGATACCCGTACCGATCGCCGTAGCACCCATATTGATCGTCAGGAAATCCTCGGCAGCTTCGTTCAGGTGAACGATCTCATCGCGCAGGATGCTGGCGAAACCGTGGAAAGTCTGGCCCAAAGTCATCGGCACGGCGTCTTCGAGCTGCGTGCGGCCCATCTTGAGGACATCGGCGAACTCCGCAGCCTTCTTTTCGAAGGATTCGATCAGTTGCTTCAGGTGCTCGACCAGCTTCAGATGCGTAGCGTACATACCCAGGTGAATAGCCGTCGGGTAGGCGTCGTTGGTCGATTGCGCACAGTTCACGTCGTCGTTGGGCGAGCAGTACTGGTATTCGCCGTACTGATGGCCCATGATCTCCAACGCGCGGTTGGCGATCACTTCGTTGGCGTTCATGTTGGTCGTCGTACCGGCACCGCCCTGGATCATATCCACGGGGAATGCGTCGTGGTGCTTGCCGTCCATGATCTCGCGGCAGGCCTGTGCGATCGCATTGAACTTCTCGTCGGTGAGCAGCCCCAGCTTGTGATTGGCTTCCGCAGCTCCCAGCTTGGTAACGGCGAGTCCCTTGATGAAGAGGGGATACTCGTTCAAATGGAATTTGCTGATTCGAAAGTTCTCGATACCCCGCAGGGTCTGGACACCGTAAAGTACGTCGGCAGGCAACTCTACGCTGCCGAGCAGGTCGCTCTCCGTACGCATTTTCTGATTATTTGCCATAATACTTATAATTTATAATTGTTTTTAACGTTTATGTTTCGATCCGTCGCGAATTTAATTCGACAAAATTAACACTTTATTTTCAATTCGTGCCAACAAACCATATAAACTTGAAACTATTTTTTATTTCGGCGGCGAATAGCTATATTTGCGATAATATACCGTAAAATCCCCTTCAGCCAATGAAAGCAGCGATCATCGGACACGGCAAAATGGGCCGTGAAATCGAAAAAATACTCCTCGAAAGGGGGCACCGTATCGGGGCCGTCATCGACGAGGCGAACGCATCGGAACTGGACGCCGCACACCTGGTCGGCATCGACGTAGCACTGGAGTTCACGACCCCCGACGCGGCCTACGGCAACATCCGGGCGTGCATCGACGCAGGGATTCCGGTCGTCAGCGGCACGACGGGCTGGACAAATCGTCTGGAGGAGTTGCGCAGCTATTGCCGGGAAAAAGACGGTGCACTCTTCTACGCCTCGAACTACTGCCTGGGCGTCAACCTGATGTTCCGCCTCAACCGCAGGCTGGCCCGGATGATGGAGCGCTTCGACGCCTACGACGTACGGATCGAAGAGATTCACCACACCCAGAAAAAGGACGCTCCGAGCGGCACGGCCATCACGCTGGCAGAAGGGATCATCAGCGAAATCGGGCGCAAGACGGGCTGGGTGAACGAATCCAGCGACGATCCCTCGCAAATCGTCGTCACCTCCCTGCGCGAAGGAACGGTTCCGGGTACACACACGGTAACTTACGAATCGGACGACGACCGGATCGAACTCAAACATACGATCAAAAACCGCCGGACACTGGCTCTGGGCGCCGTCGTCGCTGCGGAGTTTCTCTGCGGCAAAAAGGGTGTCTATACGATGGACGACCTGCTGAAATAAACGATACAGAACATGGGAAAAATCAAAGCTTTCTTCCGCAACAAATGGGTGGGATTCACCCTGGCAAGCATTCTATACATTCTGTGGTTCGTCCTCTGGACGGGCAACTGGTGGCTGCTGCTGGGCGAAATCGTCATCTTCGACCTTTATATCACGCGTTATTTCTACAAATACGTCTGGCGGCACAACGCCGAGATGTGCAAGAAAAGCAAGAGCTACAAAGCCGTTTACGAATGGGTGAATGCGATCATTTTCGCCACCGTCGTAGCGTCGCTGGTACACATCTTCTTCTTTCAGATGTACGTGATCCCCTCGTCGTCGATGGAGAAATCGCTGCTGGTCGGGGACTATCTCTACGTCAGCAAGGTAGCCTACGGTCCCCAGATGCCCAATACCCCGGTGGCATTTCCGTTCGTACACCATACGATGCCTTTTTCGAAAACCAAAAAATCGTTCTCCGAAAGCGTCAAATGGCCTTATCACCGCCTCAAGGGACTGGGCCGAATCGAGCGCAACGACGTAGTGGTATTCAACTTTCCGGCAGGCGATACGGTGCTGCTCGAGCGGCAGGACGTTTCGTACTACGACGTACTGCGGCAGTACCAGCAAACTTTCGGACGTCAGGCCGGCCGCGAACGGCTGATGCAGGAATACACGGTCATCACGCGCCCGGTGGACAAGCGTGAAAACTACATCAAACGCTGCATCGGCCTCCCGGGGGATTCGATACGAATCGAGGAAACGGCGGTTTACGTCAATGGGAAACCGCAGGAGCCCGTCGCCGGAAAACAGTTCATGTATCTGGTGGAAACCACCTCGCCGATCACCCAATACGCACTCGACAATCTGGGTATCACCGAATGGAGCAACAAGGGCACGCTCTACTACATGGCGCTCACCGACGAGAACGCCGCAGAACTGGAGAAACTGGACAACGTCGCTTCCGTACAGAAATACATCGCCCGCAGTCCCAATTTCGATGTCTTTCCGCAGGATCGCCGCTATGCGTGGAATCAGGACAACTATGGCCCGATCTGGATTCCCCAAGCGGGAACGGCCGTTGCGCTGACGGCCGACAACCTGCCCCTGTACCGGCGGATTATCGAAACGTACGAAGGCAATGACCTGCGTGTGGACGAAGAAGGGAAGATCTTCATCAACGGCGAACAGACCGACACCTATACTTTCCGGATGAACTATTACTGGATGATGGGCGACAACCGCCACAATTCGGCGGACTCCCGCTTCTGGGGATTCGTTCCCGAAGACCACATCGTCGGCAAAGCCTCCTTCATCTGGCTGTCGCTGGATCCCGAAAAGAGCTTCCCCGCGAACATCCGCTGGAACAGGATGTTCACCAAAGTCAAATAAAACAAGGGTAGTCGTGACCTCGGACAGTTATCATACGCTTGCCGGGCCTGCGGAAGCCATCTACAAAGAGAAAAGCAGCAAGTTCCTCGCTTATGCCTATCCGGTCGAAAGCGAGGAGGAGATTCGCACGCTGCTCGATGCGCTGCGCAAGAAATATTACGACGCGACGCACCACTGTTACGCGTGGCGGCTGGGTCCGCACGGCGAAACGTTCCGCGCCAACGACGACGGAGAGCCTTCGGGCACGGCGGGCAAGCCGATCCTCGGTCAGCTTCTGTCCAACGAACTGGTCAACTGCCTAATCGTCGTGGTGCGTTATTTCGGCGGTACGAAACTCGGAGTATCGGGCCTGATCGGTGCCTACAAGGAGTCGGCGGCCGAAGCGATCCGAGCGGCCGAAATCGTGGAGCGGACGGTCGATACCGTCGTGGAGGTGGAGTTTTCGTACCTGGCGATGAACGACGTGATGCGCGTGGTCAAGGAAGAACAGCCCCGGGTGCTGACGCAGCAGTTCGACAACCTCTGCCGGATGACACTGGCGATCCGGCAAAGTCTCGCAGGAGGTATGATCGGCAAACTGGAAAAGATCGGGGGCGTGACCCTCGAAATGAAATAATATCGGTCCGGCCCGGAACACGCACGGCGCAGGGACCGGCTCCACGTAAAAAAACATGACAAAAGAACAAAAGTCCATTTATATAAAAGGTGCACGGGTGCACAACCTCAAAAACATCGAGGTCGAAATTCCGCACAACCGACTGGTCGTCATCACGGGACTTTCGGGTTCCGGCAAATCGACCCTCGCCTTCGACACGATCTTCGCCGAAGGGCAGCGCCGCTACGTGGAGAGCCTCTCGGCCTATGCCCGACAATTCCTGGGCAAGATCAACAAGCCCGATGTGGATGTCATTACGGGTATCGCTCCGGCCATCGCCATCGAACAGAAGGTCAATACCCGCAATCCGCGTTCGACGGTCGGCACCACGACCGAACTGTACGACTACCTTAAACTGCTCTACGCCCGCATCGGACACACCTTCTCGCCCGTATCGGGACAGGAGGTCAAGTGCTACACCGAGGACGACGTGGCGCAATATATCCTCTCCCTGCCCGAAGGCAGCCGCGTGGCCGTCGCAGCGCCGCTGCAACTGCGCGAAGGGCAGGGCGTCATCGAAAAACTGACCCTGGTGCTGGGCGAAGGCATCCTGCGTGTACATGCGGCGGGAGAGACTCTGCCGATCGAGGATTTCCTGCCCCGCGTGGACGAAAACACCCGTGCCGAAGATATCTCGATCGTAGTCGATCGTGCCAAAGTTTCGCAGGACGGCGACCTGCCGACCCGCCTGCGGGATTCCGTAGCCCGTGCTTTCTCCTATGGAAACGGGGTTTGCCGAATCGTCACGCCCGAAGGCGTCAAAGAGTTCTCGGCCCGTTTCGAGGCCGACGGCATCGAATTCGAGCCTCCGACCGAACATCTGTTCAGCTTCAACAACCCGCTGGGCGCCTGCCCGACGTGCGAAGGTTACGGCAAGATCATCGGCATCGACGAGGACCTGGTGATCCCCGACAAACGCAAGACCATCTACGAAGACGCCGTGGCCTGCTGGCGCGGAGAGACCATGCGGGCGTGGAAAGACCAGCTCGTAGCCAATGCCTACAAGTTCGATTTTCCGATCCATACGCCGTTCTACCAACTTACGGCCGAACAGAAACGGCTCCTGTGGCGCGGCAACGAGTATTTTCACGGCTTGAACGACTTCTTCGCCTACATCGACAGCGAGCGACGCAAGATCCAGTTCCGAGTGATGAAAGCCCGCTACACGGGCAAAACCGTCTGTCCCGACTGCGGCGGCTCGCGCCTGCGCAAAGAGGCCCTTTACGTCAGAATCGGCGGCAAAACCATCGCCGACCTGGTCGTGATGCCGGTGGAGACGCTCGCCGATTTCTTCGCCTCGCTCGAGCTGGACGCTCACGACACGAAAACCGCCGCACGCATTCTCACCGAGATACGCAACCGCCTGCAATACCTCATGGACGTGGGACTGGGTTACCTGACCCTCGACCGGCTCTCCTCGACGCTTTCGGGCGGCGAGAGCCAGCGCATCAATCTTTCGACCTCGCTGGGCAGCAACCTCGTGGGCTCGCTCTATATTCTCGACGAGCCGTCGATCGGCCTGCACCCGCGCGACACGAACCGTCTGGTCGGTGTGCTCGAACAATTGCGTGACATCGGCAACACGGTAATCGTCGTCGAGCACGAAGAGGAGGTGATCCGCGCCGCCGACTGGATCGTCGATATCGGTCCGGAGGCGGGCTACAACGGCGGAGAGGTCGTCTTCAGCGGACCGCTGAAAGCCTTATTGAAAGAGAAAAAAAGCCTGACGGCCGACTACCTTACGGGCCGCCGCAAAATCGCGGTGCCCACCTCACGGCGCAGCCCGGCAGCGTGGATCACCGTGAAAGGTGCCCGGCAGAACAACCTGAAGAATATCGACGTGCGGATCCCGCTCGGGGTGATGACCTGCATCACGGGCGTAAGCGGCAGCGGCAAATCGTCGCTGGCCAAAGGCATCCTCTATCCCGCATTGCGGCGCCTGCTGTTCGACACAGGGCTCAAACCGGGCGATTTCGACGCCATCGAAGGCGATCTTTCAACGCTTCGTTCGGTCGAAATGGTCGATCAGAACCCGATCGGCAAATCCTCGCGGTCGAATCCCGTGACTTATATCAAAGCCTACGACGAGATCCGCAAACTCTACGCCGACCAGCCCTACGCCCAGCGGTCGGGATTCAACCCCTCGCACTTCTCGTTCAACATCGCCGGCGGCCGTTGCGAGGAGTGTCAGGGCGAGGGATTCATCAAGGTCGGCATGCAGTTCATGGCCGACGTGGAGCTGGTGTGCGAAGCCTGCGGCGGCAAGCGCTTCAAGGATGAGATTCTCGAAGTCCGCTACCGCGAAAAGTCGATCTACGACGTACTGGAGATGACGGTGGACGATGCGATCGCCTTCTTCGGCGAGGAGAAGAAAAACGCCACCTGCAAACGGATCATCGAACGGCTCCGCCCCCTGCAGGAGGTCGGGTTGGGGTATATCAGACTCGGACAGTCCTCCTCGACGCTTTCGGGCGGCGAGAGTCAGCGCGTGAAGCTCGCGTCGTTCCTGTCGAAGGAGAGCACCGAAGGCAACGTGATGTTCATCTTCGACGAGCCTACGACGGGTCTCCATTTCCACGACATCAACAAGCTGCTCGACGCCTTCAACGCCCTGATCGCCCGGGGTCATACGATCGTGATCGTCGAACACAACATGGACGTTATCAAGTGCGCCGACTGGGTCGTGGATCTCGGTCCCGAAGCGGGCGACCGGGGCGGCAGCATCGTCTTCGAAGGCACTCCGGACGGGCTGGCCGGCTGCAAGGAGAGTTACACGGGTCGCTACCTGGCGCTCCGCGAGAAAAACGAATAAGACAACGATGGAATTTACCACCTATACGCTCCCCAACGGCATCCGGGGCATTCACCGTCGGATCAAAGGCAACGTCACGCACTGCGCCCTGCTGGTGAATGCCGGAAGCCGCGACGAGCTGAAACACCAGTTCGGACTGGCCCATTTCACCGAACACGCCCTGTTCAAGGGCACGGAGCACCGCAAGGCTTACCAGGTGAACTGCCGGCTCGAAAACCTCGGCGGCGAGCTCAACGCCTTTACTACGAAGGAGGATACGACGATCCACGCCACGACCCTGCGAAGCGACTTTTCGAAGGCCGTAGAGCTGATCGCCGACGTCGCCTTCCACTCGACTTTTCCCGACCGGGAGCTGGAGAAAGAGAAGGAGATCATCTACGACGAAATCAACACCTACAAGGACTCTCCGGCCGACATGATCTACGACACGTTCGAAGAGATGCTTTTCGCCGGTTCGGAACTGGGACATAATATTTTAGGCCGGAAATCAAGCCTGGCACGCTTCAGCGGAGAGTCGATCCGGGAGTTCGTCGCACGCACGCACACCACCGACCAGATGGTTTTCTCGTCGATCGGGAACCTCTCGGCCAAGAGCGTCGAAACGACCGTCGCCCGCTACCTGAGCGGCATCGAAAGTTCCGCACGGGATTTCTCGCGCCGGCAACCCGCCGCCGTCGAACCGTTCTCCCGAATCGTTACCAAACATACGCACCAGACGCACTGCATCATCGGTGCCCGGGCGCAGGGGATCAACGACGCGGAGCGGCTGCCGCTGGCGCTGGTGGTCCAACCGGTTCTGAACTGTTT
>OGOG01000042.1_pt1 | contig 120925 bp, 125 predicted proteins | sample 1552581 | NCBI WGS metagenome assembly OGOG01 (sample SAMEA2580152, study PRJEB22360) | human gut metagenome | biome: human gut; feature: human-associated habitat; material: faeces | place: Denmark | collected 2008/2010 | reverse complement strand
CCGGCATCCACACCGTGGTGGCCGAGGGCGCCATCTCCTGCGTGGCCGAGGGCACCGGGAAAAGTCTGGATTCCTTGAACTCCATGACAGACGGTACCGTAAACCTCTCGCGCAGGAAGCAAATGAACTGAACGGACCTATTTGCCGCGTTCCTGCGGCTTCGAGTGCCCCTGCTCTGTGGCGGGGGCGCTTTCTTTTTTGTTCTCGGCTGCACGGATCTGATCCGAAAGGGAAGGCTTGAGCCGAGAAAGGCCTTCCTGAAGCTTCTCGACAAATAACTCTTCGTTGCGCTCGCAGTAATAGAAATTTTCATCCAGTGTGCCCTCGAACCAGCGGATGGCCTCGGAATCCCTATCACCCTTCCCTGTCGCGATATACTCCTGAAGCGCCTTGTCAACGGCGGACAAAAACTCCATGCCACCGGGTACCGCTGACGCAGAAGCGTAAAGAGGGTCAAAACCCTGTCTGTTGAGCAGTTTCCCGAGGATGGGGAACTGCTCACGGTGCGCCAGTTCCTCCTTGCCGTAATAGGGGAATTCTTTGCCATCTATGGTAATGATCAAATTGCGCTGAACTACAAAAAGATCGCCTAAAACAGCTTCGCTGGCAAGAAGCTCTCGCGGCGTAAAGTCTCTGCTCATATAAGGGACCTCCTCGGTACAAAATCAGCGGGACATTTCGGGAGATACATTCTCCGCCTTGTCCGGCTGGGTGCGCTCTGTGGCGGACTGCATCTGCTGGTCCAGCGTGGGACGCTTACCCAGCATCTGGACAGCGAAGCTCTCAATGTCATCCGCAGTGAGCCATTCCGGCTTCTTGTCGTCGGGGAAGCTCTGGTACAGTGCCACCATATGAAGGATCTGACCCGCCTCATCGCCGCGGGCCCACAGTGCGTTCGCACTGCGGTTGCCGTAGCCGAGGTAGTATTTACAGTCGCTGCGAAGACGGTCCAGCATCTGATAGCGGAACTTATCATCATGACCGACCGCGAGCTCAGTGGTGAGCATATCATCCACATTTTTGCGAACCCAATGACGGGGGTCTGCATTCTGCGCCAAATCGCTGGAATGGATGTCAAAGCTGCCCAGCTTACAGGTCATGTTGCGATCTGCAAAGACGTTACAATGGTAGCCGGGGGCGTCGCCCACCACATCCGGGATAGATGCAATGTACAAACCCTTGTATTTCATGTTTGCGCCTCCTTGCGTTTTACTTTCGTTCTCCAGCTTTACAAGCTGGGTAAATTCATGGAAGGGTATCTCCCTTGCGGGATACGGGTCATGGTCGTAGCCGTACAGTGTGCCGTCATGGCCGAGATCCGTAAGAACGACGGGCCCCGGCTCGTAGGCGTCGATATAGCTGCCCGTGGTAAGTTCTTTGCCGTAGAAATTTAACACGGTATCGGGATCTGCAAGCCAAAGGGAATGGGTAATGTTCACACCGGTGACCTTGCTCAGATCCTCCAAGACCTCGCGGAAGAAATCAACCTTCTCTTCCCATGACATATCATCCACGAAGCCGTTGTCGTCCAGTTCCTTTGTGATCGATTCCAACGCCGGCGCCAGGGAGCTGCCCTTCAGCTGATGGCTGCACAGATATTCAGGGATATCTGTGTTGCCCAGCTCAAACGTTTCAAAGGCCATGACCTCAGCAGCATCCCGGGGGCCTATGCCACTGAATGTTTCGGTACGGTATCGCAACATATTACATCTCTCCCCTCCGGAGCCGTATCAACGCTCCGGTTCTTTTTCGTTGTTCGGCGTATCCTTGCCGGTACGGGCCTGTGCGTCCTTGATCTGCGCGTCCAGAGGGCTTTTGGACGGCTGTTTGTCCGCTTCGTGCTGCGGGTGAATAGCCGCAAACAGATCGAACTCCATGTCCTCCAGCCCCTTGTTCTCCTCGATGTCCGGGAAGTAGGTCTCTCCGTTCAGGAATGCCTTTCCCTCTTTGCCTTGCAGAACGGCCGTCAGGGCGTTTTTGTCACCACCCTTGAGCCGAGTATAGGTTTCGGGAGAAACGTCCAGAGACATGCCTACACGGGCCCAGAGACGCACTGTACCGTCCTTCTGCTGCAGCAGGTCGGCAGACGGGACGGGAATAGACTTATCGGCTTCGACCACCGGCACGTCTTTCGCTGCATACTGTTCTGCCCGATGCTGAAGAAGATCTGAAACGAAGCGCAGCGTCTTGATCTTCGCTGCACGGGCTTCGCGCTGCTTATTGTTTTTGTCCGTGCCGCCCAGCTGCTCTGTGGCCCAAATCTCATGGTCAATGATGTCCATGACCTGATCAAAACTCAATTTGGGCTTAGGCGACAGATAGGCGGAAAGATCTGAGAAGTTGGCAAAATCGTCGCCAAAGCCGCCCACGACAAACATGCCGTCAACGGCGGCCTCGGAAAAAAGCTCCTCGCCGGTCAGGTCCTGCTCCTGGCACAGTTCAGCTAATTGTTTTTCGCTCATGAGCTCTAAATAATATTCCTGATAGTCAACGCGGTCAAAGGTCAGGATATCGCCCTTGTTGATGAGAATGTGCTCCTGAAATTGGTTGCCGGGCTCGGAGGAAAAAGCCTCCACGACCAGGCCAAGACGTTTGGTTTCCGTTGCGAGGGTAACGGAAGGATTCCTGGGCGACAGCATGGCTTCCTTGATGCTCCAGGCACAATCTCCGGAGATGTCGGCGTAGCCTATGCTCCTGTTGCTCAGGTAAGGTGTGAAGGGTTCTTCCGTATCAGCGGAAAATACGCGGCCCAAAGAAACAGGGGCTTCGCCGCTGAGCATAGCAATGAGTTGTTCCACGGATTCCTTCTTGCCTGCAATACGCATCTGATAAAAACAGTTGTTCGCCATGGTGTAACCTCCTCATCTGTCGTTCCCGATATTTCGGGGTGCTTTTTCCGTATTAGTGGGGGTGGTGCGGGTCTCTGCCTGACGGATCTGGTCGCCCAATGAAGCCTTTTCTTCACTCTGTTCTTGCGGTGTAAGTCGGATATACCCGATGATGTCCTTGGCGGGTATACCATGTGGACACGCAGCTTTCGGAATAAGAATGTACCCTCCTTGGGAGCTATGCTCCACGGAATCGACACACTCCACATATTGACCCTTATAGCGAAACTTGACCGCATAGACATAGCCCAATGTCTCTGTAGCCACGACATCATCCAGAACTTTACGAATCAGCCTCGCGTCGTTGCGGATCGCGTAGACGCCTGCTCCATCGTCTCCCACCCCGGCCATATCGCCGTAGGCGGAGGGACGGATACCCGTCTCCAAGATGGAACCAAGGCGGTCTTCTGTAGTCACATGGACGAGCTCGACTTCATCGCAGCGTGTCACGAACTTCATTACTTCGTGGAGATGCTCGGAAGTGTCCTTCAGCTCGGTCGTAAGAGATGCAATCTCCTTCCGAAGATAATGTTCCGGCAGCTGGAATAAAGCAGACGTATAGGGGTCTGTCAGGATATCTTCCTCAAACCAACCATTCTCATGGCTGTCGTAGACAATCCGGGGTTCATCCGGCTCATCCAAATTCTGATGAGAGTCACGGACAGCGACACAAACCTGACAACACCCGGAGGAAACCGCAAAGGCGTCGCCCTCCTTAATGTCACGAATGTCTGTCCGGAAAGGAACATAGTTTGCAGCGCCTGGAGGCTGACACATAAAGCCGTCCGATGTCTGCAGAACTTTGACGTCACCCAGATAGAAGGCTTCCGGACGCTCAGGGCCGTCAGGCTGCATCTTCCCTAACGGCACAATTTTTCCATCTATGTAATCGTAAGGAGGAAGATTGATTGCCTTGTCATCAGGCAAAACGTCAAAGGGGAAAAATCCCCGATTGCCGGCGTCATACGAAAGTCGTGTGCCATTTGCACGTATTATACGCCAGCCAATAGCGTTACCATTCTTATCAATGAAAAAGGATCTGGAGAGATCATCTGGCGACATCTCCTCATAGAAGCGCTGATTTGCCAACAGATTGGACTTCTCAGTGTATTTACCCATGATATACAGCACCCTCCTTTCAACGCTGGATGTCGCCCTTGTCCGGGGCGGTTTCTGTAATGTTGGTGCGGTCTGATGCCTTCTGGATCTGCTGGTCCAGCGGCTTCTTCACTTCGACTTCCTTGCCGTATGCCTTGGCATATTCGGCAAACATCTTCGGATCGATCTCACGCAGCTTGTCCTCGTTGAAGCGGAAGACCGGGAAGCTCATGAAGCCGCTGGGTACCCATTTGCCGGTGAATTGGCCGATACCCTGTTCCTCCAGGAACTTCATGTGCTGATCGCCGCCATACTCAATATTTACGCAGCTACAAAGATAAGGCAGCTTATAGATGTTGACCGTAAGGTCGCAGTATTGGTCTATTCCACCAAGGTCTTCATCGAAAGAATCCAAACCAACGTACAGATTGTCATTGTCGGCATACATATCGAGTTTAGGGTATACAGTGAATTCATCGCCGTAACTGTCTTTGTAGGGATAGCCTTTCTTTCCAGCCAACATGGGATTATCCTCCTCTCCATGCTCTTTACAGATATTTACACTTCTGATATAATACCTGCGTGGATCATTCTGCGAATGCTCGCGGGGCTCGCAGACTGGAAAGGGAACTTCCGAAAGGGGGTTCCCTTTCCTTGTTTTTTCACCTTTCGGGACCGGTCTGTACCGGTTCCAGGTTCGCTTTCGGCGCCTTGGCGCCGGCCGCCTTCACCTGGTCGTCCAATGAAGGTTTCTTGCTCAGATATGACTCATAGACGCCCAGAGAAATGCCAAACTGCAGCTGACGCCAGGTGGAATCGTAGTCGTCTTTAGCCTGGCCGGTCAGCTTGATGGGGGTCTGAACATTTGCATTGCTGAGGAAATTATAGACGGAAGACGAGATGCGCTCGAAGTTATACTGGTCCGGACGGAAGGACCAAAGGAAACGAATGCCATCATGATTGGCAGCGCCGCCATCCCAGGCAAGAATCTCCATTTTGGAAAGATTGCCGTCCTGGTGGGCCCTCTGGCCAATGTCGAGAAGCTTTCGGAAATTCTCTTTGTTGTACGGGCAAATCAGCTCGTAATTGGTCTCCGTCATACCGGGGTTTTGGACACGCAGTGCTTCCGGTATAGGTAAAGAGCCTTCGATCACGCGAGCGCGTAAGATCTTCATGTTTTCTCCTCCTATTTTAAACCAACGTCAGTTCTCTGTCTTCACGAAAAACCTCTTGTTTGTCACTTTTCCGGACATTTGCTGTTTCTTGCGCCCGGGAGATCTGGAGGTCCAGCGTCTCGCGCTTATCCTGCGGAACGGTATCCGCCTCTCTGCCATGATATTGCTCACAAACCATGTCCAGTGCCTTCTCAATGGTCAGGCGGCCATAGGTACTGCCGGACTGCACCCTATCCCACTTTCCGTCTGTCCTGCCAAGACCGGAGTTCCTATAGATCCGGTCTATCTGATCCGGGTCTCTGGTGTAGAACGCCAGCTTGGTACAGAGCGCCATGTCGGCGCGGCTCTGGTCGTTATCGTAGTCGGAGATGTCGCCATCCAGCAGTAAACCAAAGCGTGGGCTGTGCTCCACCACCAAACGAAGGATCTCATCATCTGTAAGATGCAGATCGGAAAACTCCCCCGCCTGCCTCTCTTCCCTATCCCACTCTCGACGGCGCATATAGGTTTCCAAAACCTCGAAAAGCTGGCTGCTGCGCTCCTGCAGGTCATGAGGACTGCCCACGAGACGCTTGCCGGTGATCGTCACGAACTTATTGGTGGCGCCGGCAATATACGCCTCTATGCCTTCGGACTGGTTGTTGATGTAGTATTTCGACTTATCGTAGTCGAAATGAGAAGCGCGAAACAGAATATGAATGCCCTTGCCGGACGGGGACAGCTCCGTATAGGAGTGCATGCGGGATATGATGTCCTTGGCCTTCTCACTCAGCTTGCCGTCTGCCGTGATACAGTCGTCTATGTCAATAGCACAGACATCTCCGAAGATCCCGACGCCGAGGCCGTCATAGCCGTAACGCTCCAAAACGAGATGGGCGTGGGAGAAGGAACTGAAGGCTTTCGGGTCGTTGCTGGCGCCGAATTGGCCGGTATGGGGATCGAAGGGGCATTTTGTCTTATGACCGTCCCGGTCTATGTACTTCCAGACACAGAATTTGCCGTCTTTCCGAAGGCTCTGAGGGATGTTCACGGTGATCATGGTATGCACCTCCCTGTTCACGTATGGTTTGATACAACCTGTTCAGAGGCGGGGATATCAGCGGTCCTTCTCCTGATCGGGAGCGGGGGCGGTTTTCTGCTGCTCGGTGCGCTTCTCGGCAGATTTCATCTGCTCAGAAAGGGACGGTTTACGCTCCTTCAGCAGCTGCGCTTCCCTGGCGTCCAGCCAGTCCATGACCACATTCATATCATTGGCAGATACCGTCCACTTGGGGATGCTGTCATCAAGAGACAGCTCGCGCCTATGCTCTCCACCACCGGAAGAGAAACCGTCCTTACCCTGCAGGGTCTCCAAGAAGTAACGACCGCCTGTAAACTGGCCGTAGGATCCAAAGCTGCCCTTGTTCTTATAGTCGGCATCGTAGAACTCCACCAGGGGCTTGCCACAATTGTTGGTCATGCAGTCCTCCGAACCGCAGTGGTCGCCCGGCATAATGAGACGAACGGTCCAATTTTCCAGCGGGAGGGTCTTGTCGAAGGCTTGGGAGAGGATGTCACAGATGTCATGGTTTTCACGGCCAAGGGCGTAATGGTCCGGCATATTGCCGCAGATAATTTCCGAACCTTCTTGACGCACGACGTTGATCTGCTGCTCAGGCTTCATGTTTCTGCCGAAGACGCAGATGTCCAGACGCTTGCCGGGGACGTCGCCAAGGTCATTGAATGCCTTTAGCGCAGATTGGGCGTCCCAGATACCGTTCTTGGCACAGTTCTTCGCAACAAGTGCCAGGTTGAGCCCGGCCTCCGGATGGGCGGCATCAATGAGGGAAGGACTCTCGGGCGTTGTAACAGGGTAGAAAAACAGTCGATCTGGATGCATGGTAATGCGTGAGACGCATTCCTGAACCGTTGCTAACGCCATCTGAGCAATAAAGCATGTGTCGGGGTCATTTAGCTCCGCACTAAGGTCCAGGCCCCGGACTGCCTTGAGTTCACCCTGCTCAAACTGGAAAATGCATTTCTCGCCGTTGAGGTAAAGATTATAGTGACTGAGATGGCCCTGTGCGCCTCCGGCAAAAGTATCATAAATGTGATCCAAGGCATCCTCAATAGATGCGAACCAACGCTCCGTACCAGGAGCGGACCTGCCGCTCAGCTCGGCCGGAATGGGCTCGTTAGCGGTACGGACGGTAAAATATGGATTATGATCCATGAAAAGATCCATCTGCACAGCGTCGTCATGGGAGAGGCCAAGACTATTATAAAGTGAAACTTTCTCGGAAGGAGTCATCGTCCGGGTAGACTCGTTCAGGTGGTTGAGCAAGATGGCGCCAAAACGGGCTAAGCCGTCTACACCGTAGCGCCAACCTACTTCGCCGTAACGAAGATAAACCAAGCCGCGAGTATGGTGATCCCCCAGCCATTTCTCCATGTGCGGAGCTCTCTGCTGCGCCGGCAGCTCGTTCCAAAGGCGCTGCGCCAGGTCATCGCACTTCAAATGGCCGTCCCTGCCGGGATACAGCTTATAAACGTCGCGGACATCCTCAAAGGTCATGTCCTTGCGCTCTACGCCCTTATCCTCCCAGAACTCCACCGGAGCAACGGAATCGCGCTGGCTCATGCGCATCACCGGGAGCTTCTGCTCCAGCAAGGAGACAGCCCTCTGAATGGAAGTTTCCTCCAGATAATGGGGCTCATATGCAGAGTTGTCTATCATGTAACCGAACTTCATGGTGAAAGGCTCCTTTCGCTTTCGATAAAATCTCTCTATAACCTATATACGCCCAAAGAACAGCTTTTCCCAAAAATATTTCGGGGAAGCTGTTTTAGGCCTGAGAAGCCTTTATATAGTCTGCGAGACAGTAGAATACTTTGCGGGGAACTCCGCGGGGCGGGGTGGAGTAAACGGAGCCGGTAACGTCCTGGAGGATAAGGAGACCGTCTATGGCCATGTCCTCAATGACGTACATGTGCGGGGGGATATTCCCGTTCATAGCGCGGTTCCTTTTCGTCACGGCCACCACGTTGAGACGGCGTGACGTCGTGACGCCGGTCAGCTCGATGCCGCAGGCGGAGATGGCGCCGAACTGCTGTACGTAGGCTTTGTAATCCGCAGCGAACTGCAAACCGAGGGAGTGCTCCGCCTCGGCTACGGATTCCGGAGAAGCCGGGAGCAGGACACATAAATGGTCTAAGCCGTTGATAGCTTCAATAATCTTTTCGCTCATGCAAATACCTCCTGTTCGCGAGAATAACGAAAAAAAGAGAGGCGGTAAACCCGCCTCTCTTAGCCTGATTTTAGATTCGGCTGGCTTTAATCTGCTATATCCAATTCTGCCGTTACTTTTTCTGTGCCGAAGGAAAAGCTGGGTGCTATTTCTACCTCCACCGGGTCGACGGCGGAGCGAAGAGAGAAAGCGACCTGGCAGTTAAGCGTGGCGCCGTCCTTTACCTTAGTATGGTAATTGGAGCTGCTATATCCGCTGATCGGGAAAAGGACGGACGCCTGAGACAGCTCTATGCCGGACTGGAACAGGGTCAGACCCAGCGCAGACGCGGCAGAGACGCCGCTGCTGTTGTTGTTGGTAAAATCAAAGGAAAGGATGAAGACGTCTTTGCCGGAGATGGTTTTTGCCACAAAGTGGTCTGTGATCTTCACATAGTAGCTGCCAAGTGTCCCTTCCCCGATCTGTTCAACAGGCTCAGTATCCTTGGGAACGAGGAGACAGCCGGTCAGACAGGAGAGGAACAAAAGACTGACAAAAAATGCCAATACCTTTTTCATTCGATGTTCCTCCCTTCCCTATCATTTCTGTTGGCCGCCTGTGACGGGGATGTTGCAGACGCGCAGGCGGATGACCTGACCGGTAACGGGACTTATCTCGGCAAGCAGAGACTGGGATTCGCTCTCGCCGTTCCAGGTATAGGTGTCACAGGAGAACGCATTATCCTCTTCGTCAGGATCGCCGTAAGCGGAGATGAGCAGCTCCTTGCTGATACCCAGCGTGACCTCGCCGGGGAAATAGATCTTGATGCCGTTGTTGGGGATCTGGGAGGCGATGTAATCAACGGCGCAGATCTTGCAGCTGGTGACCGGCTGCGCCACGGTGTCATCGTTATAGAGCCAGACTGTAAGCTTGTCGCTGCCCTTGATCAGGACAACGTCTTCTTTATACTTGTTGGGCTCTACGATGAGACCGGCATTCTTCTCCTCGACCTTGTAGCCGACCTTCTCCAGATCCGCATAAGTTAAGGGGATCTTGGTCATACCGCCGTCAATGCGGACCTGGAAGCTGTCCCAGGAGGCGGAGAAGGTCTGGTCACCGTTGCCGGGAGTGCCGGAACCGTCGATCTGACCGCCAATGTACGGGAGGAACAAATTCCACGCATAGTAATTGGCATAGAATTCCGCTTCTGTATCGGTAGAAACCACCGTTACACGCTTCGGCGCAGTGATAGGTTTCAGGTTGTTCCATTCACCGTAGTTGACCGTGAGCTCCGCCAACGTGAATGTCATATCACTGGGTATGAATGATTCGGAGAAATCCAGCACAAAATGGTCCGGAAGCGCCGTTTCAGCGTCTATGTAAAATGTGCAGGGGATCTTATCGTCCAGAAGCCATTCCATACTGTATATGAAGCTCCCGAACACGTTGTTGCCCAGGATCTCCTGGAGTACGGACTTGCTGACGTCGCCGCTGTAAATTACGTATTCATTCTCGTTGCCGGCTGAGACCTTCTCCTGATAGGTCATGCCGCTCATAAAATCACGCCAGTCATAGATAAGACCGGTCTTACGGGGCGTAGACAGGGAATCCGGGCGGGTGACTTTAGCCTGCGTCCAGTCGCCGGTGGAGGCAACGTAGTCGTAACGAACATAATCGCTGCCGTCCGGGACGATGTAGTTTTCGCGCTCTTCACGAGTCACCGCGCCGTCTACCTGAATGCTGGAATAAAATTGGCCATGACAGGCCAGAGGGGAAAATGAGGATTCTATCGTGGCGGTGGAGTTGACGGCCGCAGTATGCGTTCCGCTGTCGCTGCTGGTGCCGTTGCTGAAACGGCCCTGCAGATCCAGTGTAATGGACGTCTCAACAGACTGGACTTGGCTTATTACTTCCAACATGGCGTCCACCGTCTTCTCACCATCGGTGCTGTCAAAGCTGCCGCCGCAGCCTGACAGAAAGACGGTAAGAGATGCCAGCGCAAGGGAAAGGGAAATCGCTTTTAACCAACACTTCGTACCTTTCATAAAGAAAACAACCATCCTTTCTGTGAAATTCTATAATGTTCCTCCAATATTTTGCTCGTATTACATATTATACCGTTTTGCAAAGAATAAATCAACCGATATTTCCATTCAGAAAGTGCAAAAATAGTAAAAATGAACAAAAAAGGGCGCCCTCTGTACGAGGGTGCCCTTTTGAGAAAAAACAAAAGCAAACTCTAAATTAAAAGATCTTTACCTTAACAAAACATATTCACAATACTCAATAAACTTGCTGCGGCGTTTCTTTATAACCTTCAGGAAGTGACGTTCCTGGAGGCGGTACACGACATCCGATATGCTGTTCTGAGCCAGTCCCACATGCTTGCCAAGATTGGATTGGGACATGTAGATCTCGCCGCTGAAGAACTTCCAGCGGAAGAACAAATACAGTTTCAGATCTCCGTTGCTGCGGGTCCTGCCGCTCTGTTCACACAGCTCCATCACATAAGCGCGGATGTCGTTGTAGCTGAAGGACATATAGCCCTCTTCCGCGGATACGATGCGGTTCGTGTGGTATGTATTGGGGATCTTCAGCTTCGGAGCGCCGCGCTTCAGGTAGCAGTGTCCGTCCTTTATAAGGTGCTGCAGGGCGGGACGCAGGTTCCGCGTGCTGACGCCCAATAGGTCCGAAAGCGCCTCCTGGCTGGTATCCTCATCCGTATGCTCCAGAAGCTTGATGCCAAGGTACAGACGGACCTCCGCAACACTCAGTTCCTCAAAGTCCTTGAAAAAGCTGTTGGGGATGTGGATGCTCTGCTTGCGCAGGCGGACCATCTGGTCGAAGTCGATACCGCCAAATTTCTTTGTCAGTACCGCGTCGTATGAAAGCCCGTTGTAGTTATAGTAAAGACGGGCGAAGTCGTCCTTGAATTCTTCCGGAGCATAGGCCGGATCACAGGCTTCGCGGCTCCAAAGGTCCAGGATCTCAGAGATCTGACGCTTGCCCAGCTTGTACTGGTTCTTGAAGAACCGGATCAGGAAGCCGAGGCACTTGTTCCGATAGCCCTGCGGCGTATACGCCAGCATGCGCTCTACTGCTTCCGGCAGGTCGAACTCGGAAAGATACGGATACTCTATACGCCGGAGCAGCGCGGTGTCTTCCTGGGACTCGGCAGCGGCCGTTTTGGATGACTTTTTCGCGACCTTCCTGACCGGAGCTTCACATTCCGCCTCGTCCTCCCTGCTGACGGTTTCCAGCGTGTTCAGCTGGTCCATGATAAAGGACAGGTCATAACGCTGGCTGGTGTCCTGCACCACTTCACAGCGGGGCGGATTCATCTGCTCGGAAGCGTAACGCTCCTCTTTGAAACACTTATTATTGAATGTGCCCGGCAGACGCATAACACGGGCAGGGTCTACGCAGTTGGCGTCACAGGGGAAACCCTTGCTGCGGAACTTATATACGAAAGTACGCAGCTCGTCTTTGCCAAGCGGCTCACTCAGAAGAATGTGCGCCTGGTACCCGTGTCCGGAGCAGGTCCAGAGGGCGTAAATGCCCAGTTCCTCAAAGCGGTCTACCAGCTCCGTATATTCCGTGAAGCCAATGTCGTCGAAGTCCAGCGCTATCTCCTGCGCTTCCAGGGCGGCTTCCGTAGTTATCTTACCGGATTTGGCCGGAGCGCCCTTGCGCGTGTGGACTTCTTTATGGTTATCGTATGTAAATACAGAGTAGAAAAGACAGGTCGGCTCCCCGTTATGACGCTCCAGGAACTTACGCAGACGGTCTATGCCGGCATCGTCCAGCTTCCAGAGGTTGAGCGACCATGTCAGCGGGAAATACCGCTTGTCGTCCTTCGGGATGCCGCGAGGAATGGGGCGAAGCTCCACGCACGGGTAGAAGCCCTCCTCGCCGCACAGCGTCGGATGCACCGACTCCAAAAACGACAGGATCGTTTGTAGCTGTTCTTCTATTTGTGCAGCAGACAATCGTCTGCTGTTCGCGTTATTATCCATACCATGTCCCCGCTTCCAAAAAAATCCATTTTGGGGCAGGAGAAATTACACGGACCCTATTGCAATTTACAAAATATATGGTATAATAACAGCATATGAATATCGTATTATACCTATTTCGTTAGGAGTTCGTGCTGGAAACAAGTTCTCCTGACACCCTAAGTCCGGTTGCCAGACCGGACTTAAAACCTTACAGAAAACAAAGGGAATGCGTATCCTGCCAGGGATTTGTGTTCCCTTTGTTTTATTTATATGACTTTTTAATTACTTCTCAGTTTTCGCTCTTGACCCGAAACAGATTCAGGCTGATCGTCTGTCCTGAAAGGGAGACCGTCTACCATAAGCGCCTGATGAATAAACATCGTTACCGCTGCAGAGATCGTTAAACCATGGCGCTCAAACACCTCGCGGGCCTTCTCTTTTGTTTCCGGCGTTACGCGGACCTGAATCGACTCAGTTTTCTTCGGCATTTCCGGCATACTGACAAATCGCTCCTTTCTCATCAGAGTGTGTCTATCTTACATCATATTGACGGATTTGTCAAGACAATGTCGTGACATTTGTGAACAAATATCCGGACACGAGACTCGTTCTCAATGAAGTCGGTATAACCGAAGGAAAGCGATCTCAAGATGCTCTGTAATATCTGCCGTAAACACAGGGAGCTCATCGGAGGACATAAGGAACGTATCACTTGTTCTGCGAGGGTCCTGGCTGTAGTATACATCTCCGGAAGGTGTGAGCCATAAAGGACCCTCTATGGCGCCTACCGCCATAGCATAAAGCATATCGCAGAGATTGTCGTAGTATGACTCCGAATTGGTATGGAAGTCGTATATGTAATGGGCGCGGTCTTCCGGCGTCGTTTCCATGAAGGCAAGATGACGGGTGATAAGCTTTTCAAATTGGCGTTCAAAACTTGTTTTCATACGGGATTCTCCTCCAAAACAGAAAAAAAGAACATAGGTATCCCCTGTAAGCGGGATATCGCCCTGTTCCCAGGGCGCCTATGTTCTTCCGTCGTGTAATTTTTCGATCAGTTCTAATTTTACAGTCTTTTCTCAAAATTGAAAAGTGTAAAACACATGGTAAATCGAACCAAAAAAAGAGAGCCGAAAATGTTCGGCTCTCTACGCTTAGCTGTCACTTTTTTTAGGACCGGATGTGAGCTTCCTGTTGACATCATCAATAGGATACGGCGCCGTTTCAGGGATCGCCCAGCGGTTGCCTATACGTTTCGCACCTGCGATGCGTCCATCCCTGCAGTACACTTTAATGATCTCACGGGATACGTTATGAAGCTTGGCATATTCCTCCGTGGAAAGGTATTCCATGAATTTGGGTGATTCGGACACGGCAAAGGAAAACGGCGCAAAATCATAAACAACAAGCTGGCATGTGTCTGTGATGTACGCAAGTGTATTGCCCGGATAAGATATCATATCCGGAGTCTCTGTATCCCATCTGCCGGCTTCGCCGCCAGTAAATTTGTTCGTTTTGAAGTTGGTCAGGAAGTCGAACAGCACTATCTTGGGGCAGGCGGCAAGCGTGCCGTCTTCACAAAGGAGACGTAATTCGTTACCCTTCGTCTTTATTAAACGCGCTTTCATTCTTATCCATCCTTTTCATCGTATTACTACTTACACCCATCTTATACCAAAGCGGAAATAAAATCAAGGAAAACGTTCCTGAAACGCAATAATAGATATAAAGTTTGTTAATTCCGTGATTGTTACAGAAACTGCACCGCTAAAATTAGATATTTTGCACATATAACACAAAATAGGTCAGGAACAACCCTGACCTATTTTAATACAGTATACGGTTTTCTATTCCTTCTGATCGTCCTGTGTTTCCGGTGCTGAGGATTCAGCAGACGCGGGGATCTCCGTAAATTCTGCGTCGGGGACCGGCGTATCTTCCGTTGCGACCAGAGCTTCCTTCTCTGCCCGCTTGGCGGCACGCCATGTTTTCAGCGTGTAGCAAAGAAGAACGATGGCGACTACGAAGCAGATCAGCATGACCTTGCCCATTGTGGTCTGCCACTTGGCCGCCAGCCAGGCGGTGCCGTTAAATACGCCGACGACCTTGGCCTCAATGTTGTCAATGGACAGAGGGAAGCCATCGTCCACGTTGTTGTTGTCGCCCTTGGTATAGATCTGGCCGTTATCAATGGCGATGATGCGGTGGGTGATCAGAAGCTTCTTGCCGTTGTCGTTCATGACGTGGTATGTCACAACATCACCTACGGCGATGTCGTCCAGAGAGTCTACTTCTTTCGTCAGGGCGACGCCGTTGGTCATCATGTATGGTTCCATACTGCCGGTCAGTACCAGTACCGGACGATAGCCCAGCAGGAATACCCCTTCACCGGTCTTCCTGGATTCAGCGACGCGGAAGATGGTGACTACCAACAGGACAGCCATTACGATAAGCAGTACCCAACTGAAAATCGAATGGAGCTTGCTTTCCTTTTTCTTTTCTTCTTTCTTGTTTTCGTTCAATGCTTGGTTCCTCCTTGTTTATATTTCAGGCCCTCTGTCCCCTATCTCTCTCGGTTTGGACGGGCCTTGCAGCCGCTCTGCATGGAGGATAATGTCCTGCAGGGCCGGGCGGTCCGCTTCGTCGATGAGGTGGGAATAGGTCACCTTGTCTGAGATCATGCGGTCTGTGATACCGTCTAATATGTCGCGCTGGCTGCGGTTGTATATGACATGGATCTTGTCCAGGGACGGAGTATCAAATTCGTCGTGGAGGTCAAAGTAGAAACGAAGACCATTGGCCTTGGAGAGGCTGACAAAATTCATCAGGTCTGAGCAGGAGATGTCCATCATCTCAATGGGACCGTTGCACATCAGCGTGGACAGGTCGTCCGGCTTAGCATACTGCAGCGTGACTGCGTGATAGGCCTCGGCCACCAGAGCGGCGTCCGCCTCCTTGTAATACACGTCACGGAACTCCCAGTAGGAGGGCTTTACATCTGCCAGGCAGTCCCAGCCCTCTTCGGCAAAACGCTCCTTGCGGATAACGGCGAATTCCTCACCGGTGATACGGCGGCCGAAAGGTTTTAACGGTTCATCACCGGGCTTATCCACGCCGTGGTTCACCACGTCCTTGTCGCCCTCCACGTAGGTCACTTCGGGATAGTGCTTTGCCAGGTAGTCGGACCACAGCTTGTATTCATGCTCCTGCATCTCCAGCTTCTTGATGTCGCTGTTGAATTCCATCATTTGTTCCAGAGAGACGCGGGGGTCTTTGCGCCGGTACCGGAAATACGCTTTCAGCTTGGCGATGGGGCCCTTGTCGTCCGGGAATTTGTCGCTGCGGAAAAAGTCCAGCCAGCGACGGCGGAAACCGGTGCTCTTTTCGCGCTTGAAAAACCAATTCAGCGCTTCTCGGGATTTCTGCATGACCGGGACGGTCAGGTCAAAGTTCTGGGAAGCGTCCCGATGTACCATGATCTGACGCATCTCCGATTCACGGATCTTCTCCGGGAGAGGAAGACCGTGCTCACTGTAGATCGTGGACAGGAACTCGGAATGGCGACAGAACTCTACCAGCTCCTCCGCGGCTTTCATCTGGTCACTGTGAGCGGTCAGGTCATAGGCCCAGACGTCGGGGTAAAACAGCTTCTCGTTCTGCTCCCTGCGGCGGATGATGAAGTCCGGACAAAAACGGTCCGGAGGCGGTTCTTTACCAATAGCAGGGTCCGTGCCCGCTATGATATACAGGCGGTTCTTATCGCTGTACGGAATGCGGCTGGCTTCACGGTAATATATATTGCCGTAAAGGCCATATTCCGCACAGATACGCTGCACAGTATCACGCATCTGCTGCAGCTCAGCTTGCGCTTGAATATCCATGGTTTTCGCCTCCGTCTTTAAAAATATATGTATAAGGAATACCAATTGCTTGCGGGCGGGGTCGGTACACGGCTCTTACCTGGAAAATGGCGCTTGCGCAAGACTTACTGTTGGTAAATGGTGGGCCTTCGGGGATTCGAACCCGGGACCGGGCGGTTATGAGCCGCCTGCTCTGACCAACTGAGCTAAAGACCCGAATGGAGCTGACAGCCGGGATCGAACCGGCGACCTGCGCATTACGAATGCGCCGCTCTACCATCTGAGCTATACCAGCATGATCTCATGTGAGTGGATGAGGCGGCAGTTTGCTGGGGCGGCAGCTTTAACGCCTGGCGTGACCTTGCTTAACGCCAATCGTGTTGATTTCCCTTTGCAGCACTTGCCGTCTCTGCATACCCTTGCATCACTCACCTGTGGCAGGGATGGCTGGATTCGAACCAACGGATGAGGGAGTCAAAGTCCCTTGCCTTGCCGCTTGGCGACACCCCTGTGTGAATAGGCATTGATCTGCCGGCTCAAATACCCAAGGCCTTTTTACCCGATAAGCTGTCAGCAAAACGGGAGGAACCCGGAAGGAGGCGAGAGGCCGGGATCGAACCGGCAGCCGACTTGTACAGCCGGTATTGAATACCTCCGCTATCTTGCGATAGTCGGCTCTCGCACTCGTGGGGTGGATGATCAAGCGCCTCGCTTTTGGGTGCTCATCCTGCATCCGCAATTACAGCATCGAGGCTTGAGGGGCTTGCTTCAGGACTTCGCATCACCCAAACGACTGTTCCGCTAAACGCTATCCACTTGCGGTGTCCACGTTGAATTGGCGGTATCGGCAGGGCTCGAACCTGCGACCCACGGATTAACAGTCCGTTGCTCTACCGACTGAGCTACGATACCAAATATGGTGCCGCTGACCGGACTTGAACCGGAACGATATTGCTATCAGAGGATTTTAAGTCCCCAGTGTCTGCCATTCCACCACAGCGGCGTGTTAAGTAGAATAGGCCGCCCTGCGATATGAAAGAAGAAAAGAAACCACAGGGCGGCCATGGAAAGAGTGCCCGCTTAAATTGTCACACGCTGCCGGCAACTATGGTCCGAAAACACATAGCTCCCATTCCCTTCAGGTCATACCGGCCTTGACGCATCAAGACAAGCGCAGTTTTCAGCGGGACTTTTACCGGCAGAGTCGTAAGACCGGTGGGGGAAGAGTGGCGTCTGCGCCGCAGCGTGGGGAAAGGCACTGCGGCGTGAGCCGAAACAAGGAGGCTGGGGGTGGGGGTAGACACCGCCAGACCAATACGACCCTTAGTCGGATGGGCGGGGACATGAACCCGCGCATCCCATATAGAAGCGCTGACCTTCCGGCCCGCCCGCGAAGGAGGCGGGACGGAGGGAGAGCGACAGACAAGACAGCCTTGGAGCGCCTGCTATGGCGGAGAGAGTGGGATTCGAACCCACGGATGCTTTCACATCGCTGGATTTCAAGGCCAGAGCCTTCGACCACTCGGCCATCTCTCCATATGAGGCAAGGCTGTCAATAACTGCTATTCGGCGGTGCCAGGCTGGACGCTGCCACGCATAAGCTCGGCGTCATCTTCCTCCTTGATCTCACGCTCAATGTTACCGTAGTCAACAGGGTCAATATCCTCTGCAACGACTATCCATTCCTCGGGGAACGTAAGCTGCAGAACGGAGGGAGTGCCATCCGGGCCGTTGGGCTGCAATGTATAAAAAGCAGGGTTGAAGCCGCAGATCTGATATTCAGTCTCCTTCCCTGCCGGACTGAGGATCAGGTCGATACAGGGGAAGTAAATGGGCTGCTCATTGCCGTCCTCATCCACGTATACATGGTTTTCGTATTCCTCATCGGACCAGGCCACGCTGTTCTCGGGACGGCTGTATTCCTGCAGCAGATCCCATGCCTGACGAAGATCCTCATCGTCGTTGGACAGGAAGTCCAGCAGCACATTGGCATAGCCGGCGTGCTGGCTGATCATGACGATGGGCTTGGGCGGGATGTTGATCTCGCGGTGGACCACCGTGGTGCCCTTCTCATCGTCATATCGAGTGCCATAAACCAACGCGATGTGTGCCTTGCCATGGCCATACCTGTCCGTGCCGGAGATGTCTATATAACGGTCTACCGGATGAATATGCTTGCGCTCCTGCGCGTTCTTTTCATTACTCATATCCATGACCCTCCTTAGCTTATGATGGCAACATTATACCCCAATGGAAAGAATAGCGCAAGTAGTAATTTCCAAAAAACAATAATAATTTTCAAAAAATGCCTGCGAATATGCGCCTTCCTGCAAGGACACAGGCAAAAACTATCTCCTGTCGTCAAGCGGCGCCTCATAAAGCGCCAACGTGTATGTGGCGAAGGCACTGTTTGTTCCGCTGCGAAACAGCGCTATCTTCACAGCGGCTGCGTTGTAGCGGGCGTCTATGAAGCCGGTGACGGCGCGGGGCGGCTGCGGCGACAGGCGCTCGAAATAGCCGGGTGTAAATGTACCGTAAATGGGAATGATCTCACTTACGACACAGTGCTTACCCGTGGCGATGCGCTCGGCTGTGACGATATTCAAAAACTTCTCGGGACGGGTCGTCGTCTTGAGCACGTATGGCCTCTGTATATTCAGGCGGGAAAGAATGTGATCCAACCCCTCCTCCGGGATGCGGTAACGGCTCTTGCGGCGTATGGCACGGCGTAAAAACTCGCTGCGTTCCTCGTCTGTCAGTTTAAGGAGATGAGGCATATATGTCTCCTCCCTTCTGGGGTGTAATTTTTCGATACCTTATCTGGACATGCTATCTGATAAAATACGCTTGCAACGGTAATATTATATGGAGACGGAATACGCTCTGACAAGGGAAAGTAGCGTAAAATTACACTACAAAATCTGGCAAGAAAAACATGGGATGTACTTGTTGGAACCACAGGCAGAAGCATAGTATCCTTTTCAGGTACAGACTCGAAGAAAGGAGGGTCAACATGCATACCGGAGACATCATAAAGATCCTGCGGGAGCAGGCGGGTATGACGCAGGCGGAATTGGGCAAACAGCTGGGCGTTGGAAAATCAACGATACAGAAATATGAAAACGGGATGGTGCAGAACTTGAAAATAAAGACACTGCGCAGGCTCTGCGAGATATTTGTCGTTCCGCCCTGGCAGTTCATCTACCCGGAGTTCTCCTCCATGAAGGAGGAGCAGATCGTGATGAAAATACGGCAGACCTTATTACTGGCAAAAATATACCAGCAGCTCTCAAAGGAGGGGCAGAACCGGGTCTACCACTATCTGCGGGACATTTCGGAAATACAGCATTACAAGAAGCTCAGTGCCTATACCATTAAAAAGGATCTGGAGCAGATGCGGGAGCTGCTTGCACACCAGGACGGGCAGCGGCGGGACGGCACACTGAATATTACATGGAGGGACATCACCGGTGGTCATGCTCCGTCACCGGAGTCGGATGGATCGTGAACGGGTTCTTGTTGACACGTCCCTTGGCCGAAGAAATAAGCTCATCCAGGCGCTGTCTCTGTGGAATGTTCATGTGCTTAACAGCGCTCATATAGGTCACGGCGCCGTCATAGGAGAAACTCTTGCCGTCTATACAGAACGTGCCGGAGAAGCCACTGCAGTTCTCTACTCTGTGGCCGAACAGCGTATCATGGGAGCCGGTACCCATCTCATAGAGCTGGGCGGCAAACGCTCTCGCCAATTCCGGGCCGGGAGTGCTTGCGGCACGTTCGCGGTCCAAACGCTCATGTAAATGCTTCTGCTGCGCACGAATGCTGTTCAGCGTAACATCAGCCTCTTGGACCTCCTCCGGTGTATGGAGACCATCTAGAATGGTCTTCAGCGCCGCAAGCTCCGCAGATTCCAGAGCGTGACCCAGCTCGTAGTTGCGGTCAAAGGCCGCAATGCGGGCAGGGTCCTCTACACGCAGTGCGTCGGCCGCGAACTCGTGAGTGGCATAGCGGGAGCCGTATTCCTGCTGATAATATATGTACCGGTCTGTGACATCCTCAATGCGGATGCATGTGCCGGTCTGATACAGGCACAGGACATCGCCGATATTCTCCTTCGTGATCTGCATAGTCATAGCTCCTTTCTCTTAACGCTCCTGCCCCTGACTGCGAACGGGAGTGCTCTCCTTACGCTCCGCTTGAATGGATTCTGCGGCCTGCAGCTTGTCTGAAAGCGAAGGCTTCTTCTGTTCGATCAGGGGCTGCAAGTCCTTCCAATCCTTATCCAGAAAACCCACAATGACCTTGCCGGCCTTGAAGAAGGCAGAATGGAAATGCTGGTCCAGGTCGGAATTTATATAAGCCATATAATCCATTGTCCGATACTTTACAGGACAGCCGGTCTCCTTGGAGGCGGCCTGGATCTCATCGTAATTAACTGTGCTCAAACCGGGCTTCACTTCGCCGTTGGACAGAAGCTCCAGGTCCTTGACAGGATCGTACTCCCTGGCGTCGCGCAGCTTAATGGACGTATCCTTTACGGCGCGGGCTAAAATACGCTCAGCGCCGATGAGCTCGCGGAGATCGTCTGCGAAGGCGCTCTGCAGGTCGCCCTCATAGAAAAGCTGGGGGCTGCCTACCGCCTGCGCCATCTGATAGCGGTCCCAGACGTGGAGAAAATAGCTGTTGCGAAGCTCCCGGACATACGGCAGCGCCTTCTGACGCATGATGCGCTCATACGTCTTTGTATGCTTTTTCTTCAGCTCGTTCATGGGCATGGCATAAGTGTTGGAGATCTCATAGACGCGCTCAATGGGCATGCGCTCCATGTCGAAGTCGAAGTTCTTGGTAGCCAGGTCGCCATATATCCCGATCTGCATGTATTCCCAGTCGGTGAGCTCAGAAGAAGCCATGCCGGTGCGGGGGTTCATAGGTTCAATATGATACATCTCCGCCAGCTGGCGGATGGCGTCCTTACGCTCCAGCTCCGCGACATAGCCCACAAATGAGATGACGTCGCCGCCTGTATTGGTGCCGAAGTCATAGAACGTGTTCTTTTCTGTATGAATGATGGTGGAGGGCACGCTCTCCTTACGGACCTTGCACCATGTGCCGTTGTGACGGCGCTCCAGGGCGACGCCCAGACGCTGGGCAACGTCCGTGATGGGGATCTGCTTGAGCCGGTTCAGGTCGTAGAAATTGATGCGATTTATATCTGCCATGGAAGTTACCATCCTTTTAAAATCTCTCTATAAGCTATATACGCCCGAAGCGCCGGTTTTCCCAAAAAGTTTTCGGAGAAAACAATTCAGGGGAGAGGGAAACTCCCTCCCCTCTCCCCTGCTGGGCGGCTTAGTCGCGGCCCTTACCGGGTTTGCCGGGAACCGGATTGGACTGCTCGGACAGGGCGCTTTTCGCCTTGGAGATCAGCGTATCAATACCGGGCTTGGCGGGATAGGCGTTGGGGTACAGGAGATCATCCACAAAGCCCTTCAGGCGCATGTCGCTCTTGTCCACACTGAGGAAGTGCAGACCCTCCAGCAGATTCTTGTCCGCTGCGGTGCGTGAGGCGGCATCTTTAAGGCAGGCGTCTGCCAGGTCAAGAGAAAGCTCCTCATCGTAGCCGTATTCATAAAGGAATGTCTCTGCCAGCTCCAGCATGCTCATTTCCTTCATGGGTTTCTTGGGCGGCTCAATAATCCACTGCACATCAATTGGGCGGCCGCAGTTGCGGGAGTCGTCGATCTCCGCCTGCATGGCGGACATATCGTAATACTGCATTGTGTATCCGACCTTGCCGCTGGTATACAAATAATGCAGCTGCCCAACAAGGGCCTTACCCTCGTGGTCCAGCGTGTCGTGCAGGGCTTCACAGAAGGCGCCACGGGAATCGCGCAGCACGCTGTCCAGGTCGTCCGTGCCGAACTCGTTCATGCAGATGGCCTGGGCCTTATAGTAAGGGATGTTGATCTTCTCACCGGGTGCCATGCCGGGGAACGACAGGTTCTTAAAATGGGGATCGAAGGAATAGAAGCGGATCTGGTCCAGAAGGGACCCTTCTGCAGCTTCCCGTTCAGGCGCGATAAATGCGTCCTTCTTCTCCTGGCTCCAATTCTGGAAGACGGGTTCATAGGCTGCATACGTATTAAAGACCTTCTTGCGGTCGTAGCTGAGGCCCATGCTCTGGGCCAGCTCTGCGGAAATCATCTCAGGACGGTCGTCCACATGGACCATGGCGCCGGTCCATAACTGGCCCTTCTCGCCGCCATAGGCGCCGAGGCCGCGCTGGTTGATATTGTTATGGCACTTGATAGCGCTGCCGCCATCGTACATAAATAGGTTTAGTCCCTTGTTGTAGTCGTCCAGCAGGTAGTCGTCCTTCGTGGCGCCGCCCGGCAGATACTCCGCCTTGGAATGGCCGATGTCCGTGAAAATGCGGTGCTCTCTGTCGATCTCCGGCAGGTAGCGGTCCAGCCATGCGTTCTTCTCCACCTCACAGTACGGAGGCTCGCCGATAACGCGGGCGGAGACGATAAATACCTCTACGTCCGGGTGGTCCTGCATGAATTGGCGGACGCCCTCCACCATGTTTGCAAAAGGCTCCAGCTCACGGAAGAAGTCCTTTTCAAACATTCGCTCCAGATAATTTGCCTGGTCATGGAAACGCGCCAGTGTGCCGTCCATGTCAACCAGAAGTCTTTTCTTTGCCATATGGGTCCCTCCCTGTTCTTTGGGTATGTGTGTTCTGTGTGTATGTGTTGTGTGTATATGCCGTGTGTATGCTTACTTTCGCATGCTGGAGCGGCGGGGCTGACGGCGGTGTGGACCTTGGCTCACATCTCCCGGGCGGTGGTGCGGTCCGGGGCTGCAGGCGCAGCTTTTACCTTCTCAGCGCTTGAGATAAGCGTGCTCAGCGCGGGCTTTTCCTTCGTCTCCTCCGGGGCCGGGGACATGTGGTAGCGCACCATGTTGTTCTCCTGATACACGTCCGCGGGGAGGTTGGGATTGCCGCCTATTGTGACAGATGGGCGGCGAAGGGCGTCCTCCACATCCCTGTCCGGGCGGGTGTCGGCATCGAAATAGAGAAAATACTCGTCGTCGCGGTTGTAGCCGAAGGTGCGGACAGGCTCGTGCTCGTCCTCTGAACGGGGCTGCTCCGTGACGGTCAGCATGATATCTACGGATTCTGCCTCCGCAGGGAGTGCAAGCTCGGTACGAATACCGGGATAATCCGGGTCTTCATTACAGAGCGAGGATTTCAACACGCCCGCTTTGACACCGATGCACAGGCTGACGTTGGGCTGGGCGCCGGGGTCTACGCCGAGGGCGCGGCAGACCTCCTCCAACGAGAAGACTTTGCCGTTTAGGGAGATGCCGCAGTCGCCTTCATGCATGGAGGCGGTGGAGCGGGCATGGCCCTCGCGCTTGAAGTTCTTGTACATGCTCATGAGGTCAAAAATGCCCTGGCGGAAGGCTTCCGTACTCATATCCGCGGAAAACGTCTTGAGCAGCAGCTTGTCCTGCTGGCCGTCCGGGGTGGTGGAGTAGACGGAGAAGGAATAGAACTTTTCGTTATTGTCGTTCTCTTCGCCCCAGATAACGACCATGTCGTTGTGGCTCAAAGGACCGAGAGGGACTTCAACGCATACGTCGCTGAAGCTCTCGCGGAGAGTCTGGGCGGAGGAGACGGCTGCCATAGTCTTGGATAATGCTTCCTGATACACTTCTTCAAATGTCATAGTCTGTGGGCTCCTTTCTGTCTCAGCTCACTGCTCCCGCGCCGCATCCGGCACGGGAGCTGATGTAGGGCGGGGCGATGTCCTCGCTTCCGCTACCTTCATCTGATCGTCTAAAGCCGGCTTATCTGACTCGGAAATGGCCTTTGCCGCATCGTAGAGCGGCGTGTAGTCCTCCGTAAGAAGCTTGGAGGCGGCTTCATGGGTGGCCCGACGCTGGAGCGCGGTGGCCACGAAGGAGACGGCCGACTCAAAAACGGTCTGATCCGCTGTCAGCAGCAGCTTCCGAGCGGCGTCCTTATCCATAGAGGGCAGGACGGGGTACTCTTCCCTGTCGATGCCGCTTTTCAGGATCGTACAGACGGCCTGCAGAAGCATGCCGTGAGAAACGGGATGGCTCTGTTCTGTCTGTGAAAGGCGCTGGGACAGCAGAGCTGCATCCTGCACGGAAAGGCCCAGCGCGTCCTTCTGACGCATGAAATAACGGATGTCCAGCGCCAGAGACAGTTCGTCCGGCTCGCTGCCGAATTCGCGTTCCAGCGTCTCAAAAATGGCGGCGGCGCGGTCTCGCTGCCAGGAGCGCTGGTGCTCCACATCCTCCAGAGAGGAACGATCCTTTAGCTCCAGCTGCTTCCCTATCTCGCGGATCTTGGAAGCCAGCGCAGGGTTCTTCATGACGTACTGGGGCTGCATGGAGCAGCCCTCGCCGGTACAGAAGCGGAAAAGCGCCTTGGCTGCATACCGGTTTCGGTCTGTCAGAGACAGAAAATCAGCGCCGGTGAAGCCGTGATGCTCGCGATTGAGCGCCATGCCGTGGGGACAGAAACAGATACGGTCAGGCGCCTGCTCGAAATTCTCCGCGCTGATGAAGCCGGGATAAAGCTCCACCGGACCGGTGGGCGTCAGCTCCCTATAACGGAAATTGTCCTCAATGGCGTCCAGAAGCGCTGCGGCAGTGTCTTTACCGCCCTGACGGTTCTTGCGGTATGTGCTCACGCAGCGGTTGATAACGTCCTCATAGGCGTCCAGAGAACGGACGCCTTTCTTATTCAGCAGGAAGCGCTCTGTTTGTTCGCGGGCGACGAGGAAGTCATATTCCTGATACGCCTTCTTCAGTTCATCTCGGGTAAGCTCCAGTTCCTGGTTCTTACCGTAAATGCTGCGGGTGATCTTCATACCCATAGTCCGGATACTCCTCTCATTTAGTCGCCGCGCTCAGGGCCACGGTCCTTATCCTGCTGGCCCGGGTCCTGACGGCGATTCTCTGCGTCCTTCATCTGCTGGGCCAAAGTGGGCTTTGCCTTTTCTTCTTGGGCTTTGACCAGTGCCTGGGCCTCTTTGGCAACATCGGGGGTGTAACTGTTCAGGAAGTCTACCAGCGGTGTATCAGCATCGTAACCGAGGTCCGGGAGCATGGCCTTCAGCTTGCCGGACGGGATGGAGAAACGATCTCCGTGACTGTGCTTATGCCCTTCTCCGTGCGGGTTTGTAAACAGCACGACGGGAGAACTGAAGTCCATACGAACGATCCTATCAGCCGCGCTGAGACAGTCCTCCAGATAGTCCTTGGAAGCATCTGCGGTGAAGCTGCAATAAGACGCCAGGATATCCAAGCGCTTTTCGTCCCCTATATTACGGGCAGCAAGGATGTCCGACTGCAGTTCACCCACGCGGGCACCCAACTGCTCACAGGCGCGGACGGCCACGTCCGGCCACGTGTCTGGGTGCTCGGAAAGCCAATGGCCAATGGGCTTGGCCGCATATCCGGAGATCGCCTTCAGAGCCGTTATAAATTGTTCATCCACCCAGGACATATCCTGGGTAAGCGGCATCTCCGCCAGGGTCTTTGAAAAGTCCTTCTCAAACTGGGCAATGTTCGCCGGGTCTGCGTCGGCAGGGACAAAAGCCAGTATCTCGTCTGCAGGGCGGTGATACTTATCTGTGGGGTCGCCGGTCTCAATGCCGTAGGTAATATTCACATTGTAATGCTCCAGCGCCTTTTTCAGGTGGGCGGCCATCATGGCCGTCTGGGCATGAAATACGGACAGGTGGTCATGCGAAAAGTCATGCTCGCGGTCGAAAATGTAAACGAGAGCGGGCTTACCATACAGGAAAGCACCGACACGGGAAAACTCGGGGGCGTTGTTCGGCAGCTTCAATCTGTCTTTCAGGATCTGGAGCTCCTGCGGATGCTGTTCGCGGAGGGCAGGGTCTGAAATGTCCTGACCGCACACGTTGAATGCCCACTGGAAGATGGGCTGGCTGCTCTCCTGACGGCGCTGCTGGGACTGGATCAGCATATTTTCATAGCTCAACCAGTTGCCAGGCAGGCCCGGCATGGGCGTGGGGACATGCGTAAAGGTCTGAGAGTCTGTCTGTTGATAGGCCTTCACATAGTCCTTATCTGCCTCCGTAACGCCAAGGTCTTCTCTGTAAAGATTGGCAAACGGGCCTTTCGTGACCAGGTGATTTACAGTTGCTCTCCCGATGTCCGCCAGATGCGACAAACTGGGCGCCGGACGGACGTCCAGATAGCCATAGGAAAAGTCCTCTTCCGGCAGCGGCTCATAGTTCTTGCACCAGGCAAGACCGCAGTTGACGTCAAACTCTTCGCCGTCTCGGTCCAGATCCAGGATCTCCTCCCTGCCATACAGCTCGGATGCAATGAGATCCGCGTACTGCAGATAGTCCTCGTGGCTGATGAGATCGGAAAAATCATCGTAATCCACGTAATACTGGCCGCTGGTGGTATTGCCCGTGGCGACCTCTATGATACGGTTTGCCACGTTGGTCACAACCTCGCATAATTCACGAACATTGTCTATCATGGTTGTTTCCTCCTTTTTGGTATGGAGCGCTTTTCAGCGCTCCATATTCGGCGTGAATGTGGGTTCAGCCGACTGTGCGGCTGTACGCTGTGCGGCGTTGGAGATCTGTGCCGACAGGGACGGCCTCTGCTCCATGGCGGACGTCAGAGCGGCATTGAGGGCGGACAGGTCGTCCGCATAGACGGGAGAATGAAGGTCAAAGCCGTCTTCACCGTAAAAGCGCTCGTTTTCCTCGGCAACACAGTCGATAAGGGTAGCAAATACCTTCATGTCGCAGGACTGGAGGAAAGAGCGCATCTTGTCCGCATCCATAGCAGGAACACCCTCAATGCGGCGGGGAGCTTCCGTACCGAACTCCATAAGCACTCGAATGGCTTCTACCCGTTCGGCATGGAGATAGCAGCAGCTGCTGGAGACATCCATCTCACGGGCTCTGGAGGCCAGCGTATACAGTTCGCCGTTGGTAAGGGGCGGCTCCAGGTCCAGCTCGCCCTTCAGATACAGCATGTCGTAGGCGAGCTGAAAATCATCCGGAGATGACTTCTGCATGCTCTCCAGTTCTTCCATGCGGGAAACAACTGCCTTGAACCTGGCGCGGTCGAGAGAAAGCTCCTCTGTGTGTTCCAGGATGTCGCAGACCGTCTGATAGCAGTCTTTGCCCTCCGCCCGTGAGCGAAGAAAAAGACTGTAGAGGGTACCATCCGGCTTGATCAAGCCGTCCTTCTGCATTGCATCAAGGATTCCTTGAATGTCGAAGTAATAACGGGTTCGTATGGCTTTTTCGAGCACGTCCTCTTTTTGAATAACAGTCTTCATAGCGCTCTCCTTTCCTCAGCGGCCCATTTCACCGGAGAAGGTCTTGCCCAGCTTCTCAAGCGGGGTCTGCTCCTTGGCCTGCTCCTCTTCCCTCTGGCGCTGGCGCTGTTGCAGCTGACGATCCATCTGTTCAAGATGCATCATCATGGCGGCCAGACGGGCCTGGTCTACCTCACCGTGCAGCTCCGCCTTGTAGGACTTGAGCTGCTGCTCCATGTCGTGATTGCCCGTAGTAGAGCGGAGCATGCGCTCCATGCGCTCGATGTCCGCCAGGGCAATCGTGCGGTCTAAACGCTCGCGGCGTTCCTCGGTTCTTTCGTTCATAGCTTAAAGTTCCTTTCCGGTATCCTTGATCTTATCCCTTGTGGTGGCAGCCTCCTGAGACTGCTTGGCGGCGTGTTCGGCACAAAAGACCTTGCCGTCAATGGTGCTGAACAGGCCTTTGCCCGGCTCCGTCTTATTGAGAGGCACGTCGCAAAAGTCGAAGCCAATGAGGATTCCTGCCGGCTGCACCAAGGCATAGGCGGCCATACGGGCATCGGAGGAATGGGGGTTCATGATATTCACCGTCTCGTGCTCTGCGAGGAAGCGGCACAGCTCGGCGCGGAGACGGGGGTCTGCCGCATCCATGCAGCTGCCGTCAAAGGGGACATCGAACGGGGTGCCGTTGTGCAGGTAGTCCAGACGCTGGTCGAAGGTCGCCTCGGCGAACTCGGCACGGTCGGACAAAACCGCCATTTCGATGTCGTCAAAGCTGTGGCTTTCATCCTGCAGCAGGAAATGGGCCTGGTCGCAAGTAAGATCCGTCTTTACAATGGCAAGCGGAGCTCCGCTCTCGTTGTCCACCTTATACATAGGCAGGGAACGAAGCCACTCTTCGGACGGAGAATAAACGAGGCCGCGGCTGCTGCGTTCATCCGGAGCTAAATAGCAGATGGCAGGACAGACGTGCTCGCCGGCGTCCTTATCCACCACACAGACGTCCATGTCCATCTGGAACGTGTCCATGTACTCGCCCAATGTCATATGCATATCCTGCGAGACTTCCGGCTGGGGGTGGGCGGCGGCGTAATCGCGGACACAGTTGGGATTGACCAGCATGAAGCGGGCGTAGTCGCCCAGGTTGTTGAAGGAATTGATCAGGGCGGGGACGTCCTTGGGAGCTACGCCAAGGCCGGTGATCTTGTCCATGAATTTGGTAAATTCCGCCCTGCCCTCGGCCTTAACGGCGTTGCGATGTGCCGCCTCAGCAGCCATTACCTGTTCTTTGATGTCGGTCAGGTCGCGCTTCTTGATCAAAAGATCACAGAAGTGCTGTGCCTGGTCAATAGTCTCGAAGCGCTGGATGCGGGAGGTGTTGAAGGTGCCGATACCGACATCAAACTCCAGGTAGAACTTGGCCTGATGCTCGGCTTCTGCGTGTTCGTCGCGGCAGATGTAATAATCTGCGGTGTCATCGCCGTGGTAATGCATGATTCGACTCATAGTTTGTACTCCTTTCATCGTAACTAATGGTTGGTTGATAGCATCAGCGGGAAAGGTCTTTCGGGGTCGTCTGCTCAGCCGTATTCGTGCGGCTGCGGGCGCCGGAAATGAGGGTGTCCAGAGCCGCTGCGGTTCTCGGGGGCTGCAGCTTCTCGGAACGGATGGCGGCACGGATAAGGACGGGGCGATTTCGGAGTGCGCTCTGGAGAAGGTACGAATCCGAATAGCGGCTGACCCAGCCGTCAACAATGGGGCCGTATGACGCCGAGAGCTCGGACAGTGAAGACCCGAGACGCTTCAGCTCCGTGGGGCTGGGCAAGTAAATGTTGTCGCCGTAGTGAATCATGGCTGAATTGCTGCCGGCCACGACCACCGCCTCGCCCTGCGTGACGCTGCGGCGCCGGCGCTCCACATGGAGAAGACCGCAGGACTGGAAAATAAAGGCTACATTGTAGTTGTAGAGGTCTGATTTGTGGTCGATGCGGTCGGACGGCAGGCGAAGATCCGGCTCAAGGAACTTCGACAGCTCCTCGCGGGTCGCTTGTGTCGGGAAGGCAAACGGTACGTCTCCGTAGCTGCTGATGCTCTTTGCCATGTAAGCGGCTGACCCGGTAATGTCCTTGCTGATGTCCTCCACTATCTTGACCATGCGGACGGAGTAGGTATCGCCGTCCTTGTCGAAGCCGGCCCATACGCTGTCGCCGAAGGCTTCGCGGGCGCTGCGGATCTCCTCCAGCAGCGTAGCGGGGGCGTCGCCCAGCATCTGTCCAAACTCATCCGGCGTTACAATGAAGCCGGTGTCTCCGGTCTGCGCGGTGCGGCGGACGCCGAAAATCAGGATGTCATTGTACTCTGCCATCTTAAATGCAGCTCCTTTCAGCGCTCCTGCCGGATAGCGGGGGTCTTCTCCCCTGCCGGCTGCGCGGTCTTTGCGTTGGCGCTCTGGATCTGCTGGTCCAGGGCGGGCTTGCGCTCCTGGGTCTTGACCTCAATAGCCTTCGGCTTCTGCCATGCACTGGAAACGAGACCATAGGTCTGGTCCACCGTATAGCCCTGGTCGGGCTTAACACCCTCGATCTGGACATCGTAGATGTCCTCGCGGTTAAAGGTGAGATCCTTGTCCAGCTCGATCTCCAGGACGGAGCCGGAGCCGTTCCATGGAGCGAAGACACCGAGCATGCAGCCCTTCGGCATGGTGACCTCACTGCCCTGCTGCAGCATCTTGGCGTAGTCGTTCATGCTCATATTGGCCAGCACCGTGACGACACCAAAGGAGTAACCCATGTTGTCAAGCTCCTGACAAACGGTGGACAGGAACTTGCTGTGCGTTGCGGTGAACATCTCAAAGCGCTTGTCGTAGGAGATCTTCTCACCGTTCTCATCTCTGAATGTAAAAGATTCGGGTTGCCCGTCTTCTCCATAGCAGTCGTGGAAGTAGTCCTTTGCCACGGCGCTCAGGTCGTCCATGGTGAAGCCCTGCTGCTCTACCAGGCGCTTGACCATGCTGTCCTGGTGGATGATCTCATCCGCCTCCGCCTGGGAGTTGATATTGGCCTCAAGGTCACGGGACAGCTTACCGGCGCCGGTGAAGTGTGCAAGGGCTTCCTTGAGCATGAAGGGCGTGGAGTCGTCCTCCTTGCGGTCCAGCGGCGTACTCAGCATGATATTGACCTTCATGTCCTGGTCCAGATAGTCCTTAACAGGCGGGTCAATGGAGAAGGCTTCGTAAAACCACTCGCGCTGGCTGTCAAAGGCGCCGTCTCCCGGGTCAAAACCGGCTTCAAGAAGAATGTCGTATGCGGCGTCCGACACTGTCTCCTCCCAGGCGGTCTGGATCTCGTCTGTCAGGGACGGAAGGATGTTCTCGGCGTTGTCGCGGTTATCGTAGGCGGTCTGGAGCAGGAACTCGTTGGTGTCCCGATAGTCCCCATACAGCTGAATAGAATAATGACCCGGAGCGTCCTTGTTTTCCTCGACAAGAAAATGCTTGTTGGCGGCGTCTAAGATCGCCTGCTTATCCTGAAAGGAAATCATAACTTCGTTCGGCATCTTGCGTGCCCTCCTTAAAAATCTTTCTATAAGCTATATACGCCCGGAGCGCCGTTTTCCCCAAAAATTTTTCGTTTTTTCAAGACAGGTGTAAAAAAGGGGCGGCCATGCCAAAAAATATATGGCTGGGCCGCCCCGTAAAGGGTCATTAGAGACCTTGCTTCTTACGCACGATATAGACAGTATCGAATACGATGGTTACAAACACTGCTGTGCCGAGAATAACCTTCAGGACATACGCCACAACAGAACCTTTGGACTCCGGCTGGTCATCTGCCGGAGTATTTTGCTGTTGGTCTGCTTTGCTGTCTTTGTCCGGCGCGGGCGTTTGGTCAGTGCCAGTGCTATCGTCCGGCTCTAAAGCGCCGGTGGAAGTATCCGTGCCGGCAGTGTTGTCAGACGATCTCTTATCGACGTCGGAATTGCCGTCAATATAGGCCTGGCCGGCCTCATTGTGGACTACCTTTGCATGAAGCGTGTAGTTGGACGTCAGATCAATGGTATCTTCATCAACAAATGCTTCATAAGCAAGACTGTTTTCAGATGTAAAGGCTCGCTCTACACTGTATTTACCGTAAGGAAGCAACTCACTATCGGAAGAATACGAAGTGACGCGGAACACAGTGATCGTGTACATCTCACCGGTCTCCTCATTCCTAAGCATGACGCTGACACTGCCGCGGAAGCCCTCCGGGACTTCTGCGACAAGATTGATATAGGCGCCGTGCGGGTCGTCCATGAAGGTTTCATCCACGATGGGGAGGTCCTCGCCCGTGGTACCGGGGTCCTCCACGGTGGGGTCTGCCAAAACGGTAGATACAGTGAACAGGCACATTACCAGCGCCAGTACAGCTGCCATGCAGATACGAATGGGTTTAAAGTTCGAATTCATGGTATTCATAGCAGATCTCCTTTTTAGTAGTTGGGTAGGCCGTAACCATAGATCACGGGACTGTTGAGTGGATAGGATATCACACGACACTTATCCCCGTTGTTGCCCTCGATGGTATACACATATGAGTCGTCTGAACCTATAACGATACCCACGTGGTCTATCTTGCTGTTGGAGTTCCATGAGAAGAAAATGATATCACCGGCAACAGGTATCGTGTCGCCGCGTTTTGCCCATTGGCCTCTCTTGGCGAACCAGTCAACACCGTCGCTGCAGAGGGCGAATTTCGGGATCTTGGTGTTCAGGACGCCGTCCTGGTTGGCACACCAGCTGACGAAGCAGGCACACCACTCGACGCGGGAATCCCAACCATACCAGCTCCAATACGGTCTGCCGCCTACCTGGCCTTCCTGACTGCGGGCAATGTTTACGATGGACTGATGGCCGGGGCGGCTGCCGTTGACGAACTTGACACCGGACAAGTCTGTTTCTGTACCCACCAAGTCTGTGACGTTCGGGATACCGCAGTAGAGCTCGGTCCAATCCTGCTCATAAATGGCCATGACCCATTCACGGTTATCTTCCGTCCAGCCGGACCACTCGCCTTCCTCCATCATGCTGACGCCGTCATACTTGATGTTATAAACGGGGACGTTGTGCCGTGTACCCTTCTGCAAGGCTTCTGCATGGGTATTTACCAAAATGTCAATGTGCTTGCCGTCTACGGCGCCACCGGTGTCCTCTGCCACGTATTCATGGCCGTCTATAAAGACGTGGGTGCCCAGCGGGATATCATGGGGATCGACAGCGATTGTGCGGCCGGGAGTCGGCTCGGCGCCGGTGGCTGTCTTGTACGGAGGACCGGCATTACAGGTGTGCGGATACTTCTCGTTGCAGTAATACGTGATCGTGTAGTTGCCGCGAGACTCGCCGTTGGACATCGTCGCGGAAGAAGATGTCGGAGCACCATGCGGGTCCACACCGAAGATAGCATCAAAAGTAATGGTGTTTACATGGAAGGTGATCTGGGGGTGTCCGCCGCAGTGGCCATCACAGGTCCATGTGTGATACGTATATGTGTAAGAAACTTCCTTCGATTCGCCGGTCTTAGGATCTATTTCGGTTCTTGTGCCGTGTCCCGTTCGTTGGGTCCAATGGCCGTGCGAACAGCCTCTGGACTGGCTGCCATTGGCTGAACACCTTACTTTATTGGTACAGGTATCGATGTTGTCGCAGGTTATGATATCTGTTTCCGTCCAGTATGGGTGACTGGCGCGGAGAAGGTCTTGCAGATATTCCTTTACCTGCGGGTTCGTGTCAAGGTCGATGTCCTGGCCGAAACGGACAGCCATCATGGACAGGATCTCACGGACATTGTCCGGGTTCACGTCCATGTCGATGACGGTTTTATAGAAACCGCCCTCGTCGCCTATCTCCTGCATGGAGTCCATATAGGCGTCCCACTCGGCGTCCAGAATATCGGAATAGGGGCCGAGGTCCAGCTTGCCGTCCGGGCCCTCATAGGGGGACAGAATGATACTGCCGCTGACGCTGCCGCCGCTGCCGGCGATCATGGTGATGAGCTGGAACAGAAGAACGAGGATGAGCATGATAAGGGCTGCCTTTGCAAGGACAGCTTTCGCCACGTTCAGGGCGGAGCTGATGCCACGGCCGATCTTGCCGAAGAAGTGGCTCACGGAAGAATAGGTGCGGCCAACCCAGGTGTTGGCGACCCATTCCTGCGTCTTTGTTTTGAAAGCGACAAGAGCACCTTTGGCGCCTGTATAACGGTTATGGATAGAAGTAACAGCTGTCTTGACTTTTACCGGCGCCACATTCTGATAGGTATGGATAGCACCTTTCTTGACGACCCGACCGGTGGCTTTTACCACCTTTTTCGGGGCGCCCTTCATCGCGGTGGAGACCTTTTTGGCTTTGGCTGACGTTGTCGTGTAGATCTTCGTCTTATTGAAGCCGGTTATTTTCGCGCCCCACAGATAGGTCTTCTTCGCTGCACGCATGGAGCGCTTGACGAATTCATGCACATAGTGGTTGGATGCCACGTTGGCGAATTTCAGAAGGCCTTGTGCGCCGATCTCCGAACCCTCACGGATGGGGCGGGTAATGATACCATACAGCGCATAAAGACCGCCGCGGATGGCTGCCTGGTTCTTCGCCAAGCGGGTCATCTTGTTCTGGAGCGCTTTCTGGGAGAGATTGGACTCCAGACGCGCTTTCTTGAGACCGTGGAGCTGACGTAAATATTTATTGTTGGCCTCATGCTTTTTAAGAAGCTCCTGAAGCTTCTTCGCCTGGCCTGCGGTCAGCTTCGCGCCGCTGGCTTGGAGGGCTTTCAGCTCCTTTATCTCCTTTTTCAGCACGCGGCCGAGCTGGGTCTGCTGTTGGATTTCCAGGCGTAAAGAACGGTCCGTAATGCGGTTCAGATGGCCGAATTTCTTGGTCATGGATGCTTCGCGGGCTTTGAAGTCCGTTTGCATCACTTTCTGTACCGTTTTGGTGGTGATCCTGCCGCCTTCACTGGCCTTCTCGATCTGCTTATTGGCGAGAATGTCCCGTGCATGGGCGGCCTGCATGTTGCGGTAACCGTGCATCTTACGGGGCTCCATGCTGTTCGCCATAAGCTGAGCACGCTTTTTCAGAAGCTCGGCACGCTCTGCCACAGTAAGGCTGGAACCCTTTGCTGTCAGCTCGCGGATCTCGTTTTTCAGCTGACGGTTCGCCTTTAATGACTCATGAATATCGTGGGTCAGCTGCTTTTTGCTCATGGTCGAGAAGCGGCCGAACTCGCGGAATTCACGACTGGCAGATGTCTTGATCGCATGCGCGGAGCTGACGGGCCTGCGGTGCATATAGGCACTGGCAAGGCCTGCGGCCACCGTGCCGTAATAACGGCCCTGCTCCAGTGTACGAAGCGCGTTATCCTCACCGGACTGCGCAATGTTATAAAACTTGCGGGACGCCATCATGAGGGCGCCGGCCGCGTAACCTTCGGCTTTTCCGGCAATGATCCGGCTGTAGTGCATGGCGATGCTTTCTGTCCGGATCTTGCTCTTGCGGTTGAGAAGGTCGGCAGAGGTCTCCTCTACCTTGCTTCTGCGCGGGCCGTTACCGTTGGAGGCGCCGTCTTTGCTCTGGCCGGAGCCGCCCATGCTGCCGGGGGCGGAAGGGTCGAAGCCCTTTTTGCCCATAGAGTTCAGGATGTAAGCCTTGCGGCTGCCGAAAGAAGCCTCTTGCTGTCTGCGGAAATAGCCGGGGATATCGCTGATTTGAGACATCTTCGGGTCAGACTTGGCTGCATTGATGTAGAAGTGCCGCGGGCCGGCAGGTACCGGTGTGGGCACGGGGTCATGGGACATAACGTTGCGGGCAGCCATGACCTTGTTGAGCTGATTTACAGGGTCTACGCGGCGCGGCTGGTTGGCGGCGTCGGAGGCGGACGTGTTGGACAGAGGGCGGTAGCTGTGGGGTAGGTGCTGATTCCTGCCCTGTGTGCGGTACTGCGGAGGGATCTGACTGCCCGGAGTGCGGTACTGCTGCACAGGCGGCGTATCCCGATGAGAATTATAGTAGGACACGGCGCCGGTCGGGGCGGCGGCTGAAATACAGGCGCCGGCTATGCCGCCACCCGGAAGATAGTTATACTGCGTAGAGGAATGCGGCGCAGTATACGGGCTGTGCTGCTCATGCGCTCTCGACTGAAAATCCACGTGGTTTACCGGAGAAGGATGGGACACCTCCAGGTCGCCGTTATGGATCTGCTTGCAGGTGGTCTCATAGGAGTGACGAAGCTGCTCATAGCGGGTCTCGGCAGCCTTGGCTTCCGGTGTGCCCTTTACCTGCTCATAGGCGAGGCGGGCGCTCTGCATCTCGTAGCGATGCTGCTCCAGATACTCCGGCGTAACGGACTTCGTGCCGGGTGCCGGCGCAGAATAAAAGCGCTGAGCGTCGTTGCGGGGCATGGACCCTATGGTCATGGGACGCTGGGTCGTGCCGCCTGGTGTGTATTCGTGAGCTGTATAGGTGGGATCGTCCCGGAAATCGAAGGACTTGTAGTCCGAGTGTCCGTGTTCACGACGACCCGTCTCACCTTCACGGGCGGAGTAGTCGAAATGACCGAACTGCTGCTCCTCACGTGTGAAGCCGCCGCTCCGCTGACGCTCTCTGTAGCGCTCAAAACGGGCATCCCGCTCACGGTGCATCTCATCAAGACGCTGGGCCTCACGAGCACGCTGGTCAGCGTCACGAAGCTCCTGGTTACGCTTATCTGCAGCAGACTGCGGAGCCTGACGACGGTCTTCATATTCGGGATAAGACGGGTGCGTATATGACGGCGCCTCATAACGAGATGTTTCGTAATGTCGATCCTCATAACGGGGAGGCTCCGGGTACTCATCCTTGCCGGGATACTGCGGCTCATGCCGGGGTTCCTCGTGACGAGGAGGATAGAAGCGGTCCTGCTCCGCGTAGTGTGGAGGTTCGTTTACAGGAGACCTGTCATATTCCGGAGCGCGGTCATGGGCGCGATCTTGAGCAAGACGGTCGTCTTCAAGACGCCTGTCTTCCATGCGGCGGAGGTCTTCCCTGTTGCGGAGTTCAGACTCCTTTTGCGCGCGGTCACGATCTATGGCGGCGCGTTCTTCCTGGGTAACCTTCTCCTGATGGGCTTTCTTAGCGGCTTTTTTCTTCTTCTCCGCAGCTTCAGCCTCGGCTGCTTCTTCCTCGGCCAGTGCTGCCTCGATCTCTTCATCGGAAGGGCCGTCCGGCGTTTCTTCGGCCGGCGCCTCTTCCGGAGACGGCGTATCTTCCTCGGCAGACGGCGCGGAAGGTGCAAAAGAGCGCTCCCCTCGTCCCTCGTCAAGCGCCTTCTCCTTGTTGAATTGACGGGTAAAGCGGGCCAGCATATTGTTAAAAACGCCGTAGTTGGCGCTGATGCGCTCTTTGGTCAAAAGAATGTCGTAGAGGTCGGGGGTGCTTTGCTCTAACGGAGCGTCCCGCAATATATCACTGGTACGGTCGAAGAGAGTGCGGATGCGGTTAAAACGAGCCATGTAGTCGCTGTACAGGTCGCGGCTGATCCCGTCTCGCGGGAGCTGACTGACGTTCGCCTCCATGGCGCCCAGCTCGCGTTGGATCTGTTCGTCCAAAGAGAGCAGGGCCTGCAAATTGATCTCTTTGTTAGACAAATGACTCACCTCTTTCTCAAACGAAAATACTATAATAATATTATACCCTTTGGGGAATAAAAAGCAATATGAAGAGGAAAAAAATGGACCTAAATGCCCGGGAAAAGAGCGTTTAGGTCCACTTTGTCACCGACAGGAAAGAAGCTCCCGGACAATAGAACGGCTGATATCCAGCTTTCGGGCGATACCAGCGGGAGAAAGACCCTTGGTATGCTCTTGTTCGATGCGGATACGGAGGTTTGCGCGGTGCTTCACAATATGCTCCGCACTGACGGCGCGATGCGCAAGGACGATCCCCGTATCATCAAGGGATAAAAGGGACACCATGCTGAAAAAGCTGATACCGGACAAATAGCCTTGTAAAAACTCGGACTTGTCCTCGAATACCATGTCCTTGGGGACCGCAAAGGTCACTCTGCGATGACCGCGCTTGCCCTGAAGGTCGCGGCGCTCCACAAAATCGCGGACAGCATGGAAGGATACGTCGCATACCGTTTCAATATCCCGATAATATACGCCTGCCTTGACTAAGAGCTCTATGACACGCTGTGCCGTATCGCTTAAAGTGCGGAAACCACGGGTGTCTTCACCTGCCCCTTGCAGGACAGCTCTCGTGCGCAGGACGGTGACGTCATAGCGGCTCACGATGTCGTTTTGGGAATACCCGGCGCGGAACAGAGAAATGATGGTGGCATCGTCTATCGGTAAACGGATATCATTCATAACGCCCCCTCCTTTCTGTAAAAATATGATTAGTCGGTAGCTGCGCCGGTTTTCTCGGCTTCGGCATCTGCCTTTAAGGCGGCCTCTGCCTCCATGCGGAGCTTTTCACGGATCTTGACTTCGTCCGGCTTGGTGGTCATTGCCTGATATTCCTTCGTGTCCTTCGGAAGCTTGTTCACGAACGGAACAATGACATTACCGTTGTAAATAAGGCCCTGACCGGGATCCGAGTTGGTCACGAATTCCAGCTGGGAGTCGCTGATGTTCAGAAGCTCTGCCAGCTGGCCGCGGTCCAGAGGAGCCTGGTTCAGCATCTGGATATACTCACAGTTGGAGATCATGGTGCGGGCCGTGTCATCTTCCAAAAGATCGGACACGTTCTGCGTAATGCCGGTAGGCAGACCGTAATACTTACGGGCGCGCTTGTACAGGTTACGCAGGAATTCCGCAGAGGACGGGGTCTTGAACAGAAGGTAGATCTCATCGATAAAGAACCATGTGTAGCTGCCTTCCTTGCGGCCGGCAACAATACGGTTCCAGATGTTGTCCAGCACGACCAGCAGTGCCATGCTCTTCATGGTGGCGCCGACGTCCTTGATGTCAAACACCACGAAGCGTTTATGGTACTCAACGTTGGTGCGGTACGCAAACAGGTCCAGAGAACCGGTGACGTAAATCTCCAGAGAGTCGGCCAACTGCATGGCGTCGTAGCCGGACTGCTGGCGGAGATAGGAATAGAAGTCCTTCAGCGTCGGGATCTTGTTCTTATCGTATTCGCCGGTCTCGGGGTTGCGGGAAGCCAGGTACGGCTCATATACCTTGCGGACGCAGCGGTCGATGATGGAACGCTGGGTGGGCGCCAGGCCGTATTGGCCGGCGACGGCGGTCTCACAGAGCGATACGATGAAGTCGCTCTTGATCGCCATGGGGTCATCCTTGCTGTCGGCGTCCATGTCGATGTCAAACGGGTTGATATGGACATCTGAACCGGCTGCGATACGGATGACTTCACCGGTCTCATCGCCCAGCATCTCGGCCATAGGATAATACTCGCCTTCAGGATCGATGACAACGACCGTGTCCGGGCTGGACAGAAGGACGGTCATCATCTCCTGCTTGGCGCTCATGGATTTACCGGAGCCTGGCGTACCGAAAATGAAGCCATTGCCGTTTTTGCAGTTACGGCGGTTCATCATGATCAGGTTGTGGCTCACGGCGTTATTGCCGTAGTACATACCGCCGTTGCGATCCTGAAGCTCCTGGTTGACGAACGGCATGAAGATGGACGCGCTCTCCGTGGTCAGCGTGCGCTTGATGGCCAGCTGGTTATAAGCCAGGGGCAGCGCCGTGTTCAAACCGTTCTCCTGCTGGCTCTTCAGAGGCTTGATGTCCAGCACCATCGTTTTACCGATGGTTTGGATCGCCTTGGTGTCAGAGTCCAGCTGCTCCTTGGTGTCGGCGAAATGGACAATGACCAGAGTCACGAAGAAGATCTTCTGGTTCTTGCTGTTGATGTCGTCCAGCAATTGGTCGGTCTCCTCCTGGGCTTTCTTCAGCTCGGGAGAGATAAGGTCGGGAGAGAATCCGGCCTTAGTGGCCTTCTTCTGCTTATCCACCATGCTGGCGTTGATGTTGGTCATCTTGTTGCGGATCATCTTCTGAGACTTCTCGCCGTCAACCGGTTCGTAGTGCAGAGAGGTGATCATATTGCAGTCCGTGTTGGTCAGATTGTCCAGGACCTTATCTGTAAGGAAGGTGGGCATCTGACGAAGGAACAGCGCACGGAAATAGGTGTCGCCGACCATGCCGTAATCGCCCTTGAACATGAATTCAGACGGACCGATAACATCCTTTGTGATAAGGCCCATACGATCCATGATGTCGAAACGGAATTTCTCCGGCGCGAAGGAATACTCTATCGTGCCGTCCGGCTTCTTCTCCATCACCATGTTGTTGCCGAACAGACTCTCGGAGCCGATATTATAAATATCGTGGAGGGTCTCAAGGCGCTGGACGGAAGTGAGCGGCGTCGCGTCTGACTTGCCGATCTTCTTCACATGGGAAGCGATGTCGCGGTCCAGACGAACAAAGGTCGTCTCAGCATTTTCCACCGTGTCGGCTTCGACGGAGACGGTCAGGTACTTCTCCTTCACCAGGCTGTTCTTGCCTTCGGAGATCTTTTTGCGCATCATCTCGTTGCGCTCGATACGCAGAGGATCCAAAGCGTCGTCCTGCAGCGACAGCATGGTCTGCTCTTCGAAATCCTCCATGTTGATGTTCTTCTGGTTAATGGTGATCTCGAAGTGGACCGTGGGGTCGAAGCTGTTGAGAAGCTGACCGAACTTCATAAACATATCGAACTGCTCTTCATCCTTGGCGATCTGGTAGTTGATGTCCTGCAGCAGATAGCTCTTGGTGAAAATGTGAGGTTTGGTCTCGATAATACCGTTATCCGGGTAGACGGCAAAATACGGGATCGTATCTGCCACAGTACGGGGGACTTTCAGCTTCGAAGAGCGCTCCTTGAGCTGTTTTTGGCTCTTGCGGGGGCTGGGGGCTTTGCCCTTCTTGCCCTTGATGTTGTTCTCGCCCTTCCTCACGGAATAGACGCCGCGCTCCTTGCTGATGATGTCCGCGACATCGGTGAGCTGTTCATCGTCAGGGAGAGCGGGGGTATCAGGCGCGGTCTTGACCTCGGATCCGGTGTCTGACAGGGACTCGCTGTGGATGGCATCTGGACCGGGTGCCGATGCTGCATTTGAGGCTTTTGTTTTCTTTCCGCCCTTCGCCTTTTTCACCTTCTCGGGCTTGGGCTTCTTTTCTTTCTTTGCTTTGGGCTCCTTCGGCTCTTTCGCAGCTGCTGCTTCCTTGTTTTTCGACTTGGAGGCGATGAGCACGATCAGAAATACCAGCAGGGCGAGGACGAAAAAGGCGCCCAGTGCCAGCGCTGCGTAGATCGCCCACTGCGGAATGCCGTAAAATGTAGGTAATTTGATATTCATACATTTTCCTCCTTAACGGTATGCGCGGGGTGATACTTTATAACGCGCCCGTTGTTTTTCAGCTTTTTGCTTCTCTGCCTGACGGCGTTTGCGCTCCCTCGGAGAAAGTGCAGCTTCTTCCTGTGCCAGCCATGCCTTCTCCGCGTCCGCAATAACCATTTCGTGTACGTTCTGACATTTGTATTTGCGGCGGGTAGGGGCAAGGAAACGGTTCACAAATACAGAGCGAAGGAATTGCTCCATTTTCATGCCGTAGGGTTTGGCCCAGCCGAAGGCATAGGCGAGACCGGCAGGAATGAAACAGAAGAACATAGCGACCTCTGTGGTCAGGAGCGGGCCCAGATACCGAATGATCAGGTAGCAGAACGGAGCGCCAGCTGCCACACAGGCGGATTGGCGAAGCGTCAGAGGGCCTAACAGCTTCGGCTCATAATCGGAAATTTCTTTCGTGATACGGATCTCAATCATAGAGCTGTCCTCCCTCCTTTTAATTGACGCCGACGAATTCCTTCGTGAGCGACAGGGACTTGAACATCAGCATGACCGCGGCGGCCAATATGGCGAAGTAGCGACCCATGGCGTAGAAGAATGACGTATCGCCGCCGAGGTTGAAGATGACCGGCATCAGAGCTGAGAATACGGCACCGATACACAAGATCACCGCGCCTTGCAGACAGACGGCAAGGAATGCTTTCAGGAAGCGCCAGCCGGAGCCTTGGAAACCGTTATGGAAAAAGTCACTGAAGGCAATGGGCGCGAAAGCGGCGCGGATATAGATCTCAATGAGGCGGGTGTAGCATATGATCTTCACGCACATGCCGAGAAGCCACGAGAGGATATACGGGAAGAACAAATAGCAGAATTTGAAGATGTCGTCGATGAAGCCTATCTTTGCAAACTTCTGACTGTTGAACTCCTCGATGATCTGATCCGATAAACTCTTATCTATCTGACCCGAGCCGCCGCTTATCCAGCCGTTGACCGTATCGACAAACTCTACGCCCAGTTCGAACAATAGGTTCAATAGCTCGAAGCCTCTGTCGATGAGGAAGAACCCTAACAGAAACATACACATCTGCCGAACCATCTGTTCCCACGTAAAGTTTTCGCTGGAAAACTTGTCCATCAGGGCGATCAGAAAGTAAATGCACAGAAGCATCAAGGCTACCGGCATAACGGCTGACTCGTAAAGGTTCTCTACCAGTGTGCGGGCGGTAGAAAACTTGCCGCTTGTAGAAAAGATGTTCTGATTGACCATTTTGAAGATGTCTTCAAAAAGACCGGTGCCGAATATCTCTTCCAGCATTTTATCGATCATATAGAAGCCCTCCTTTCACAAGAAAAATAGATGAAAAGTATGCGAGAGGTATTGACATATAGGTACATATATGTTAATATATGTTATATCCAAAAGGTAATTGAGTTTACTGCATCAGGATCGCCTTTGCTCCCTTGATAAGGGAAAAAGGCAAACCCCCTAAAGAGGGCTTGCCTTTTTAGGCGGGAGAAATTTTGGGTAGTTGGACACTTCCGGCCCGAGGTTTAACTGAATACGGAGTTAATGATGGGGCCGGCAAACGCCTTGAAGCAGACCAGCGCGACGCCGACGATGGCGTAACGAATAGCACGGGACTGACCTTCAGCATTCTCATCCTTCATTGCCAGGATCCAGCTCACCAGGGCGTACAACAGGATCGCGGCGCCAAGATACAACGCAATATCATAAATGATATTCGCCATCTTGTTGAAGATCTCTTTCATGGACGGTGCGCAGAATGTGGGTGCGGTGGCGGCTGCAGCAGTGGTCAGGCCTGCAAGGAACGTGTAATAACGGCGTCTGGAGCTATCCATGACGGCATTGACACGTCCGCCCAACCGCTGCAACTTTGCGGGGATAGAAACGGATTTCATGGCCTTCTGCCTCCTTAAAAAATAATTATTCTGCAACGGGTCATATTTCGGCTCGCTGTAGGAACATTATACCCCTTTGGAAAGTAAATGTCAATACAATCTTTCCTAACGGAAAGAATAAAAAGCAAAAAAGGGAAAGGTGGAATGCCATGCAAAATGCATGGCATTTTTGCGTAATAATGGTGTATCAGCGGCCGAAGCAGATGAGAAGGCGGTTATCTGCACCGTATGTACGGTTACAGGTGGACAGAATGAATGTCTCATTTTCCGGCGTAAAATCAGTGCTAAAGATACTGTGAGACTGCAAATAGGAAATATAGTCAGCGCGATCATCATCCGTGAGGAAGTCACTGCGGATATAATCGAAGTCGGTGTTTATATTAAAATTCAGTACGGCGAACAGGCGGTACTCCTCCTCCCCGTCGTTCAGGCCTGGCATGATAAGCTGTGCCGTCTCATGCAGTTCGGCATAGGCTTGCGCCTGGTACTGCAGAAGCGGAGAAAACATCTCCGTGCGGTTATTGCCCATATTATGGCCGTGAATGACTATGTTACCGCTCTCGGGAGCTGTACGGGTGTCCACAAAGGGGCAGCCGTAGGCGCTCTCATAGCCGGCGAAGCCGTGCTTCAGATAAAACGCATTGTCGGTGGCTTTGACCACCGGGAAGCTGATATATGTCTCAGGGATATACAGCCAGCCGAGGAAGTCCTCGTTCTGGGCGCGGAGTGCATCTGCGTCTACGATGGGAGGGCCGGGGAACGAGGGATCTGCATCTTGTTCCGCTTCCTCCTGAACGCCGGGCAGCGCGGTAATGTCCGCAAATTCATACGGAGGATCTGTATCTTCCTCAGCCTCCGGGATATTGCTGAAGAAAGAATAGGCGGCAAATATGCCAAGACCTATGAATAAAGCGAGAAGTGCATATAAAGCAATGAGCTTTTTGTTCATGGGAAAAACCTCCGTGTACGGGACGCCTGGTCAGGCGATCCTACGTCTTGGAAAAGAGAGAAGCCCCCTCCTCCCTGTGAGGAGGGGGCTTTGTGCTGTAGATGGGACGGGAGATCAACGCTCCTTGGCGGGGGCGGCGTTCTCCTGCGCCGGCGCGGTGCGGGATTCGGCGTTCTTCACCTGATCCTCCAGCGCGGGCTTGCGCTCCAGGATCTTCTTGCGCTCGGCCAGGACCAGACCCTGCATCAGCTGACCCCAGTCACGCTTCTGCTCCACGCCTTCCTTGTCCGTCCAGACGCTGACGCGGCCCTCAAAGGCGGGGCGATACTGCTTCTCGCCCTCGGCGTTCTCATAGGTGGCGATGGTGGGCTTATCCACGGACACGAAGCTGCGGTCCTTGCCGTCCTTCTTGTAATCGACCACACGGGTGGTCAGGCCGTACAACGTGCAGATGTCGGCCACGTCGATGGAAAAGCGGGCGTCCGCATAGGGCTCGTTCACGGGCTTGCCGTGGACCTCCATATGGGGGCCGTACTCACCGGTGGTGAAGCCGAAATGCTTCTCGTTGGCGACAGCCTTCGCCACGACGTCCAGCATGGCCTCATACGCTTCCTTGCTCTTGGGGATCACGTAGCTGGCGCGGTTTTCGCCCTCGCCGAACTCGGGGAAGCTGATGTGGATGCCGCCAGCCTCCGGCATGAACACGCTGATGCCGTTCAGCCTGATCGCGTTAGCGATGGTGATGTTCGCCTTGCCGATGTAGCCGTTCTTCTGCTCCTCAGCAGGGAAAAAGTTTGCAGTCAGTTTCTTCATGATGAAAGTCCTCCTTATAAAGTGATTGGTGTTTGTGATCTATTGGATCGCCTCTTTGGCGGGTTGCTTGCCTTGTGCTTCTGCGGCGGCTTTCTGCTGCTCAGCCTTGCGGATCTGCTCCATAAGAGGGACCTTCGGAGGTGTGAAGCCCTGCAGGAATTTCTCCGTGGCGGCCACCAACGTCCTGGATTCGTCGATCTTGACAAGAGACAGCGTTATGCCGGTTTTGCCGGGGCGAATACAAAGATTTCCAACGAATTCCAGCTCATCGCCCCGCTTATATTTCATAAGCGCGTGGGCCTGATCATCCTTAGCAGTAAGGATAAACTCGCCGGGACCTTCATTGCCGGAAAAGCCGGTATCCAGACGCATTTTCACAACACTGCCGGGGTGCTCAATGCCGTCCAGGGCACGGATCATGTGAAATTGGGGGTCTTGCGTCAATGTGGCTCGCATGGCTTGAAGCAGCATGACTTCTCACCTCCTTATGTTTAGTTCTTCACGCGCTCAGACCGCAGCACGAAGCGCAGTAATACGATGCATGGTGTCCAGGCGAGGAGTGCCATCATACGGCCACAGGACCCGGATGTCGCAGAGATCTGCATTGCGGGTGCGGAAACTGAAATGCTCCACATCCACAAAGATGCTGTCTGCATCCACTTCCAGCGCAGGGACATCCAGCGGAACGTCATTCAGACAGAGCGTGCCGGAGCCGGACACGCTGAAACAGATCTGCGTGTTGGGTGCAGATTCAAACTGCATGTTCCAGGCAGACTCAATAGAGTTCAGCTTGGAAATAATATGCGTCAAAGCAGAATTCTCATTTGTCGTTACCTTGTTCATTTTCATCAAACTCCTTTTACTCCTTTACCCTCTAACCCTTATACGATCAAAGGAATTGTTCTTCCTCGTGAGTGGTCGAACGGTTATGCTGCCGTTCAGGCTTCTCCCCTAACATATCATTACGCTTCTCCTCCGCCTTGTTGATCTGCAGCTGGATGGATTCCTTACTCCCAAAAAAGGATTCCATATCAAAGGGCATGCCGGTGAAATTCAGATCATCTCCCCCTACCGGCATAGAATGACCAACGCGGAGAGGAAACGGTGTTTTGGTGATGAACTCACCGGCACGATATTTCTCCGCAATGGGACTGATGAACACCGTATCTATCCGGCCGGGTTCACTGCCCCATAAACTGTACTTAAAATACCCCTCCGGCAGCGACTTATCGTCGATGTGCTCCTCGGTAAAAACACCGGGATGGCCGCGGAGGATAAGGTGCTTGTAACGGTCCGTGTCGTTGAACTTAACTTGCTCCAAAACGATCTTCCTTCCTATATTAAATATTATAAACCCGGGCGTTTGTCAGAATTTGTCGGAATATGCCGAAATGTGGCGAATTCAGCCGCGCTCATAAGAAATTTGCGACTCTCCGCGGCTCTGCGTGGTGCGGTTGGAGGCGGAGGAAATGAGATCGGACAGTGCCGGTTTACGGCCTTGCACACGGGCCATCTCCGCCTTGAGCTTGTTGATCTCGCGGGTGTAGTTGATACCTTTCTGACCGACGCCCCAACGAAGCTGGCCGGACTCGAAGCGCTGGAGGCTGGTGATGGCCTTCTCACAGGTGGGACCATACTCCTTCTCCTCCGCGATACGGGGGAAGTATACGCCCTCGGCGGTAAGCTCCATGAGGGCCTTACCGGTGACAACTTCCTTCCAGTTGCCGCAGTGGATGACACGAGAATCCTCGTCTCTGCCCGGAGGAAGGCGGTCGTAAAAATTGGATACAGCGTAGACCTTGTCGGGCTGGATATCAAACTCGTTCAAAGACACCACATCCATATAGGGAGGATCCAGACGGTCCTGCAGGACATAGCCCTGGATCGTCTCGCTCTTGACCGCATGTACACCGGAGTTGGTGCCGGTATCCAGCGTCTGAAGCACATAGACCTTGCCCGGGTCGATCTGCTCCGGCTTGAGCTGGATGCAGGAGCTTTTCAGCATGTCGTTGTAACTTTTGACGCCGGCCTGACGCTCATCTTCCCTGCGCTTGCCTTCCCTGATGTCACAGTTCATGTCGAACAGGAAGGTTTTCATGGTATTGACAGAAGAGAAATTGAGACGGATCGTGCCGTCCTTAGACGGTTCCTTATCCGCGTATACATAGTCAAGAGAGGACCAATCCTCTACGGCGCGGCGGGCGGCGGCGGGAATGGACAGCGGAGTGCCTGTTCCAAAGTTATTGGCGGCATCCATGGCGTAATCGTCCGTAAGATGTTCATCCAGTGTGCCGCGATAGATCTGGCCGGAGAGCAGGGCCTGCGTGAAGTTGCGTTTGTTCCACTTCGTGGGGGTCTTCTTCAGGGGCTTGGTCTCCACAAACGGGGAAAAGACGTCAATGCCCTTCTGCTTGCGCTCATATGTTTTGACATACTGGAATTCATGGCCGTTCTTCAGAGCTTTTACCAGATCCGCAACAGTCTCCATACGCTCCTCGTTATGGAGCTGCATACAGAGGTTCTTGCCGGGAGGCGGGTTAAAGCCCCAGGCGCGGCACTCGGCGCCGACCTTGCCGGCGCCTTCCAGATCCGTGATCTGGAGGCTGTCACCGCCCCAGGTGCGGCGGTAATATACGTTCAGGTCACGAATGTAGCCTTCCGTCACATCGCTGATAGCGATGTCGCCGGTATCGTAGATGCCGGTGTCGCCGATCTTATCGTAATGGGCGGCAAAGCAGTTGCCCTCACGAGTCTCACCGCTTTTTACCTTCTCCGCCATGACCTTCGCTTCCGCTTGGGCTTTCTCCTGCTTCGCCTCGTTGGCGATCTTACGGGCAAACGCCTCGCACTCAGGCGTGTGCCTTGCGTACCAGAGCTGCTCCTTTGTGTGCCAATGGAACCCACGCTCTTTAAGCTGGTTTATGACGTCACGGCTGGGACGCTGCGGGAATTTGATCTCCACGCCGTTATGCTCTTTGTTTTTGTGCCACGTGATGCCTTCCATCCTGCAGCCCTCCTCTCTTAATATAATGGGTGATTAACGGCCATCGTCGCGGTTGATGGCTGCCATGAATTTGTCGCGCATGGCCTTCTCCTGTTCGGGGGTCAGCTGCGCCTCTATCTGCTGGAACTGCTTATCCAGCGCTGCACGGATCAGATCGTCCAGCTTGGACGTCTTTTTCGGGGTAATGTCCTCCGCCATACTTCTGCGCCTCCCTTTCAGCGCTCCTGGGTAGGAGCGGACTGCTCCGCGGCCGGTGTGCCGGCGCGGGTCTTGGCGCTGCTGATCTGCTTATCCAGGCTCCTGCCCTCGTCAATGACGAAGGAGAGACCCTCAATGAACAGCTTCGTTCCGTGACCGGGCAGCATCGCTGTTCTGCGGCCCTTCCAGCCGGGATGGTCTTCATAGTAATCGTGGTAAGCGCCCTTATAGTCGCTGTCGATGGCGTCATACTCCGCCTGCGTGATGTGAGGCATCTTGCCGGTATGCTCGTTGATGGCGGCGATGATAAGGTCGTGCTCATTGGGTGTCAGGATAAGCATGCCGGCGTTGTCGCCGGGGATGGGAATTCCTGTACCCCTGTCGGAGGCCTCGGACAGAAGCTTGCCGCCCTCAAAGGCCTCGTTCAGAAGGTCTTTGCAGGAGCAAAAACGGCTGTGATATTCATCGCCGCGGTTATACACGAAGATCTGACGGTCCTCTGCCGCCTCCGGGCAGAAGGCGACGCCGGCAGAATGATACGGGTCGTTGCCCTGCACGGCCAGGACGTGATACCGGATGTGCTTACCGTCCTCATCCTTCAGGTCACGGTCTGCAATGATCGCATGATAGGGGGTGAAGTCAGTCACATAGTTCAGAGGGTCGTAAGTGTGGCCGTTGCGCTGCATGAGCTCGGCGAACTGGTGGATGTGAAAAACCGTGCTGCCGAAGTAGAAATGATAGGGGTCGATGTACTTACAGGTGACGGCGCGGTCCGTATGGTCGTAGCTGTCATGGAACAGCAGCTTCTTACCGTCTTCCAGCAGGAACATGTCCTGGTATGTGTTGGGGTCAGGGAAACGGATATACTTCTTATCGCCGCTGTCCAGGGCGTCATAGTTCAGACTTAACATAAAGGTTTCCTCCTCTTATCGCTCGGGCGCTGCGCCCTTGTCGGGTACGCTCGGTTGCGCGGTGCGCTTCTCGGCTGCGCTGATCTGCTCGGTCAGGGGTTTCGCCTTCCGCCAAAAGTCGGGGTCAGCGGCGGGAACGTCCCAGCCGAACATGGAGCCGGCCGACATGGCTTTCTCCTGCTCCGGGGTGATGCCCAGCTTTTGATTGTAGCTGTCGGCGATGCGACGATTCTGTTCCGGGTCGTTGGTGCTCCAGGAGGAGGGGTAATAGCCCTGTTCGCCGTTCTGGATGAGAATGAGAGAACCGTCCAGGTCAGAAACGGTGAAGCAGTTAGCGGGAAGTTTCGGGTTGGGGGTCGTCATATTGCATTTCCTCCTGTCTTCAGCGTTCCTTCTCGGGAGAAGGTGTGTCGCGGGTCGGAGCGGCCTTGCGGCTCTCCGCACTTTCCATCTGCTGGTTCAGCGTGGGTTTCCGGTAGCGCTCCAGGCCGTCCAAGTTCTTCACACGGGCCAGCAGGCAGCATGCCTGTACTTTGGGCATAAGCTCCTTGCACGAACTGCCCTCTGCAAGGAAGTCGTCCAGATACGCCTTGATGGCGCCGGTCTCTCCCCTGCTGAGCTGGTCGCGGGTCGCCTTGATCTGCGCCTCGTAGTCCGGGCCCTGGTCCTTATATTCATAAGGCTCTGCATCCTTGGAGAACTGGTACAGGTCGCTGACAAGACGGTCCAGCGTCTTGTCGAAGGCGTACTGCTCGCCATAGCGCAGCGTGTAACCCTCCTGCAGGATGCTCAGGTCCAGAGGGCTCACATCTACATTGTGGGTATAACCCTGTTCGTCCTTCGTGCGGACATTGAAACGGGAGACCTTCAAGAGATCGGGGTTATCGAAAGAGATACCCTTTTCCTGCGCTTCACGGAGAGGGATCCAGCCTCCTCCCTCTTCACAGAACACCTCGTTAATAGCTGTGTACGGATCGACCTTGGCACCGTAACGGTCAGGCTCGCGAGGCGCCAGTGCCTTGTCCTCCATATAGCTGTCCGGGGTGACGAGGTTGTACAGGCGGGCAGAAGGGATGGCTACCGTGGCGCCCAACAGCCGGTGATCCAGCTGCCACTCTATGTTCAGGCTTTCACATACCTGACCGAGCGTGCGGTCTACGGCGTCGTTGTGACGCCATGCGGGGAAATTGAGATAATCAGTGACCAGCACGGCTTCGTCGCCGTAGCGGTGGACAATGTCCAGCTCGCTCCTGTCATTCAGATGGACGCCAATGGCTGTCCGCATATGGCTGGGAAGCTCCTTATACTTGGAGACGGCCTCCACCAACGTGTCATAGCAGAAAATGTCCGGACCCGTGCGGCGATTTGTTGTCTGCTGCTGCCAACGGAGATCATCAAATACGTAGAACGACATCTGATCCGCGCCGACTGTTCTAAGATCATAGACTTCCATAGAAGGCCTCCTTTTTTCGGCTTCGAAAAATCTCTCTATAATCTATATACGCCCGGAACGTCGGTTTTCCCAAAAATCTTACGAAAATTTTTTAAATTTTTTTATGGCCGGAGGGAAGGGGGTTTGCGAGGCTATTTTAGTGCTTAAAAAAGCCGCTAACATGCTGATAAAGCAACATAATAAGCGACTTTGTATAAACATTATACCGCAACTGGTAATATTTGCAATAGCGGTATTGGCAAAAGGGTACAACATTCACAAATTTTGTAGGAATGAACAATATCGAAAAATTAAGTTGGTAAAAACCACGAAAAAAAGGAAGACCCCTCCTTGCGGAGAGGGTCTTCCTTTTTAAGGGGGCAGGAACAAAAGGGGAGAAAAAGGGGTAAAGACAAATGACAAAATATGTTATCTGCTTCTGGGGGTATTATACCCCAAAGGAAAGGTTACGTCAATAGGAACTTTCCGAAAAGACATAAAATTTCTGTAAAGGCAGAGAGGACCCGCCACACGGGGGTCTCTCATCTCTTAGATATGGCCGTGCTCAAAAGCATCGCGGGACGGATCCGTGATACTGGGCTGCAGCGTCTGACGGCTCTTGGCGTCGCGGATCAGACTGTCAAGGCTGCTGGAACGAGTATCCTCTTCCCTGCTCTGCTCCGCTGCCGGCAAATCCTGAGCGTCAATGTCCAGTTCCTTTGTCAGCTGGTCCAGACGCGCCTTCTTCTCTGCCAGCTCCGCTGCACGGGGGAACGGGCGGTCCAGAGCTTCCTTGCTGGAGGACAGTTCGGCCTCCAGCTCGGAGATCCACTTCTCGTGGTCACGAATACTTTCGGGAATCGACTTGTCTAAAATGTTGTGGAACCGAAGCACTGTGCCTATCTCGCTTTCAGAAGCGGATACCTGGAACTTGGTCGCACCGGCTAACAGGAAACGAGTCGCTTTCGTCTTATCACGCTTATCCGCAAGGATCGTGAAGCCGCGGAGCGTGGCGATGGGTGTCAGGCTGCCGGCAGGGGCTTTCTTATGCGCTGCAAGAAGGGCTTTGCCGGACTCCTTGGTCTTTTCATACTCGGTACCCATAACCGCCATGGGCGGCAGCTTGTCGCCGGCTATACGGGCGGGAGAGCTGTCCACCAGAGCCTTGTCCTTGCGCAGCTTTTCCAACTGCCTGCGGTTGTTTTCCAGTTCTTCCGGTATAGCGGCAATACGGCGCTTCAAGCTGAACTGCTGGTTCTCATGGCGTTTCTTGAGCAGGGACAGCTTCTGCACGTCTACCTCCAGTTCCACGCGCTCTTTGATGCGCGGGTCGCCCGTAGCCAGGGCCTTGATCTCCGCAAAGCTCATCGTTATCTCATCCATATCCGCCGCCTCACGGACGGAGGGGTTAGGCGTATGGATCTGGGAGATGAAACGCTGCTTGATCTCCAGCAGCTGGTACATGTAGGCGTCAAAGGTGTTTTCCGTCACATAGCGATAGATGTATACATCCTCATTGCCGTTCTTCTGGCGGATGACACGGCCGTCTCGCTGCTCAAGGTCAGAGGGACGATACGGGCAATCCAGGTCGTGACCGGCAATGAGCAGGTCCTGCACGTTGGTGCCGGTGCCCAGCTTGCCGGTGGAGCCTAACAGCACACGGACTTTGCCTTCCCGTACCTGCTGGAACAGGGCTTCCTTCTGCGTGTCGTTCTTGGCCTCATGAATGAAACGGACTTCCTCAGCCGGGACACCACGAGCGACCAGCTTTTCCTTGATGTCGTCATAGACATTGAAGACGCCGGGCTTGGGAATGGACATATCGCAGAAGATAAGCTGCGTGAGCTTCTTATCCCTGTTCTTATCCCAGATCTCAAAGGTCTTATCCACACAGGCGTTGACCTTGCTGTTCTCGTAGTCGGGAAGGTCGGGGTCCATGAGACGCTGGTCCAGAGCCAGCTTGCGGCCGTCATTGGTAATACACAGCATATTGTCATTTTCCCGGTCTACCGTGCCGCTGCGGATCTTGCGGGCACGTTCGGCAAAATCGCTGACGTATTCACGCTGGATGTCACTGGCGGGGACGGAGATGTTCTCAAAGTGCGCGTTGGGAAGCGGCAGGTCCAGCATCTCCTTGGTCTGGATGTCGGCCACCTGACAGTAGAGGCTCATGAGCTCAGGGATATTGAAGAACTTGGCAAACCGCGTTCTGGCGCGGTAGCCGGTGCCCTCCGGCGCCAGCTCCACAGACTGGACGGTCTCGCCAAACGTGCTGGCCCACTGGTCGAAGGTGCTCAGGCCCATCTCCTGCAGGAGGTCGTACTGCAAGTAGCGCTGGACGGCGTACAGCTCCGCCATGGTGTTGCTCAGCGCCGTGCCGGTGGCGTGGATGTTGCCCTTGTTGCCGGTGATCTCATCCATATAACGGCACTTGAGGAACATATCCGAGGCCTTCTGGGAGTCGGTCTGAGAGATGCCCGCCACGTTCTGCATCTTGGTGTACAGGAACAGGTTCTTGTAGTTGTGGCTCTCATCCACAAACAGACGGTCCACGCCCAGCTCCTCGAAGGTGATAACGTCGTCCCGCTTGGTGCTGTTATTCAACCTGTCCAGACGGGTCTCCAGCTGCTTCTTCATGCGCTCCATCTGCTTGATGGTAAAATTCTCACCGCGCTCAGTCTTCAATTCTTCAATGGCGTCCATGATGCCGTCTATCTCATTCTGGATGCCGGCCTTCTGGCGCTCCGCGCTCAGGGGAATACGTTCGAACTGGCTGTGACCGATGACCACCACGTCGTAATCGCCGGTGGCGATACGGGAGCAGAACTTCTTGCGGTTCTTGGTCTCAAAGTCCTTTTTCGTGGAGGCAAGCACCTTGGCGTTGGGGTACTGCTCGTAGATGGCGGAGGCCCACTGACCTACCAGGTGGTTCGGGACCACGATGAGGCTCTTATTGCAAAGACCCAGGTATTTGGCCTCCATGGCGGCCGCACTCATGGTCCAGGTCTTGCCGGCGCCTACCGCGTGGTCAAGCAGCGTGTTGCCGGAGAACAGGATACGGGCTACCGCATTTTTCTGCCACGGGCGCATGGTAATAGCCGGATTCATATTATGGAACCGTACCAGGTCGCCGTCGAAGGTGGGCGGCACGTAGGCGTTGAAGCGCTCGTTATACAGCTTGCAAAGGCGCTCTGCACGCTCAGAGTCGGACCAGATCCATTCTTTAAACGCTTCGCGGATCTGGTTCTGCTTATCCTGAACCTCCAGTGTGTCCGCTTGATTCAATACGCGGTGCTCTTTGCCGTCATCCCCTACAACGGTGTCGTAGATTTTGGTGTCCTTGTTGTTCAGGGCGTCCTGCAGCAGACGGTAGCCGCTGGCATCATTCGTGCCGTAAACTCTGTTGGCTTTTGTGTTGTAATTGTCCCAGCGGATGTTGGTTATCGTCCAGGTATCCGTCAGAGGGGAGTAGGCCGCACGCATAGGCGTATACGCATTACGAGCCCAATCCGGAGTGTCAAACAGCTCGTACATGAACTGGGTAATGTCCTCCTGGGGGATCCATGTGGCGCCGAGGCGGGCCTGGATGTCGCCGGGGCCCAGATCCTTGGGCTGGATGGCTTCCAGCGCCTCGATATTGGAGGACCATCTGTCAGGGTCAAATTCCGCAGCTTCTCTGGCATCTGCCAGCTTCTTACGCACGTTGCCGGACAGATACAAAGCGGAGATCTCATAGGTGCCGGGGGCACCGGGGTCTTCAAATACCTGGCCCTGCAGGTCTTTGAGAAGCTGGTCCTTCGTGAGGTCGGAAAGCTCGGTCATGTAGTCGAAATCCAGACGGCCGCGCTCGGAAAGGGAGATGGCCAAGGCCTCCTGGGCCGTCTCCACGTGGTCCGGGACCATATGGGCGTGGATGGTGCGCTTATAAAACATATCCGCCTTGCCAAGGAACTCGCCCTTGTCATTGATATGCTCAAGACTGCACAGAAGGTAATAGGAGCTGTCGTCCGAGAAGGCCAGCTCATTGCCTCTGCTGTTGATGAGGCCGTATTTCGCCGTGAAGGCGTCGTACTCGTCGTTCAACAGCTTTTGCAGGGCGGAAACGGCTTCGTCTGAATGGCCGTCCACCTGGGCGTCTATGAGGTTGCGGACGCGGTCTCTCAGGAGGATAAGGCCACGAACACGCTGCTCGGCGGTCTTATTCAAGTCCACCTTGAACATCTCGGAGTCCTCACGGAAATAGACCGTGTCGTTGACCAGCGTAAAGCTGTAGTTCCGCACGTCCGGGTCGGCCGGGATGCTCTCACGCTCCTCGTATTCCTGGTCGTACAGGCCTTCCTCCGCATGGGCGAAGGTGCCCTGAATGTTGGAAACAGCCTGCGTCAATGCGGCTTTAAGGTCCTCCCCTTCCCTGGCGATACACGCCAGTTCCGGGCCGTGGGGGCCGGATATCTCCTTCAGGTCGCCCAGGACCATTTCGGGGTTCATGACGAAATAAGCGTTGACCTCCGGGCCGTAAGTGCGGCTCTCCCAGTCGTAGGAACGATCCAGATCCACCCATTCGGCGACCTCAACACGCGGAACGTCGCGCTTCTGCAGGAAAATGATGTCGGAGGTGACATCCGTGCCGGCGTTGGTCTTGAATGTGTTGTTAGGCAGACGGATGGCGCCCAGCAGGTCGGCACGCTGGGACAAATAGCGGCGGAATTCCGTGCTCTGCTTGTCCATGGTGCCGGAGCTGGTCACGAAGGCGATAACGCCGCCAGGGCGGACTTTATCCAGCGTCTTGGCGAAGAAATAATCGTGGATCTGTAGGTTCAGCTTATCATAGCGCTTATCGTTGACCTTGAAGTTGCCGAACGGCACGTTGCCGACCGCCACATCGAAGAAGTTGTCAGGGAGGCTGGTATCTTCATAGCCCTCAATGGCGATGTTGTTCTTCTGGTACAGCTGACGGGCGATGCGGCCGGACAGGTCGTCCTTCTCAATACCGTAGACCTTGCTCTGAGACATGGAGGCGGGCAATCTGCCGGAGAAGGAGCCGGTGCCGCAGCCGGGGTCGAGGATATTGCCCTTGGTGAAGCCCAGGTTACCCAGGACACTGTAAATGGCGTCTGTTACCTCTACCGGCGTATAGAAGGCCGTTAATGTGCTCTCCCGGGCGGCCGCGTATTCGTCCTCGGTCAGGAGGTCTTTCAGCTCTTTATACTCCTCGGACCAGTTGGACTTGTTGGCATCAAAGGCGTCCGCAAGGCCGCCCCAGCCTACGTAGCGGGAGAGAACTTCCTGATCTTCCCTGTTGGCCAAACGGGCGTCTGCTTCCAGCTCCTTCAGGAGACGGATGGCTGCCACGTTGTTCTGGAATCTCGCTTTCGGACCGCCAAGAGGTACCGTGCGGTCCGGCGCACGGTAGTTGATGCGGCCTTCAGGGTCGGGTTCGTCCTGTTCCGCCTGTACGATGACAGGTTCCGGACGCTCCGGCTCGGAGGAGAAATCGAAGTCGAAAAGGCTGGGTTCGGCAGACGGGCGGCGGCTTGCCTCAAACTCCACGTCCTCCGCAGGCGTAAGCGTGGCTTCGCCGCTGCGAATACGGTTACGGGCAAATTCCATCTCCATAATGAAGCCGGGATCGTCTGCGCCGTCCTTGATACCAAGAAGACCGGCATGGACACCGTTATACGCCGGCTCTGTCACAGAGGTGATGACGCCGTGGGTGGAACCGTCATCGTATACGTCACCTACATGGAAGGTGAGAGCCGATTCTTCCTCGGGGACAGGCTCGGATGCCTGTGCTTCCCGAATAGCGGTGGGATCAAAGGCTTCGGCGCGGGACATAAGGGCGGCATAGTCTGCCTTTACTTCCTCCGGAACACGCGGGGCATCCGCAATAAACGGCGTGACCCATTCATTCAGGAAGTTGTAGTAGTCCTTGATATGAAGAGCGTTCGTATCCGCACTATCCGAGACGGTGTGGTTCATGATATACGTCTCAGCTGCATCATGGTTGAGAATGTCCGCATTGCTCAAAGAGGGCAGCATGGCGTTATACCGATAGCGCTCATCCGAATAGTGGCTGATGAGATCGGTCAGAAGCACCTTGTCCTCTCTGCCCTGCCGGGTCTGGTCTGCGCGAAGCGCTTCCGGGTGGTCTATGACCGGTTCACGAGAACGGTTGGGGTACAGGGCGCTGCGGTCCAATACATAGAGACCGGCTTCGCGTACCAGCATGTCGTAGATGTGTTCTTGGGCAGGATCAGCAAAGGACGCAGGGCGCATACGCTCCAGGAAGTCGTGGAGGACGGGAATAGCCTCGTAGGGGTCTGCGTCCTGCATAAGGTGCGCTACGGGGTCCGGGATGCGGCCGGCGAAGTAGTCCGTCATAAGGACGGAGAGGTCTTCATACAAAGCCTGCTCGCCGCCCTCGCGCCACTGGGGAAGGCGCTCAATATTACCGAAGGTCTCCAGCTCCGTTTCCGAGTCGATATAGTCCTCGGCACGGGTGAGAATGGAGCTGGTGGCAATGGCGCGGGTATGTACATCGTCCGGGCGTGGGAAGAAGTGATGCACCGTATAGGCCGCATAGATCATGTTCCTGCGGTTCTCAGCGGCGTTATCCGAGACGCGGAGGTTGTACATGCGGTCCATGACGCAGTGGTTATAATAATCACTGTGAACATAAATGCCGTCCGTGGTACGCCAGTTATTGAAGTGGTTCAGGAGGTCTGCAAGGATCTGCTGGTCGTCTCTGTCACCGTAAACCTCTACGTTGCGGCTCCAGCCGGGAATGAGGCGGGTGCTGCCGCCGCCTGCGATCTGCGCGGCTAACTGCTCCGTATTCCCCTCGGATACCACGCCGTCTGACAGGGAGTAAAACTCCACCTTGCCGTTCTCTGCGCCGATGACCTCAAATTCATCGCCGCCAAAGGAAATGACGTCCTTGGGGGCAAAGGTCACATGGAAGCCGCCTACGGAGACCGTCTCACTCTTGAAGGGCTCGGGCTCGGTGGGCGCCGGGGCGGGGGTCTCCCGCTCCTTCAGGACGGGATTGCCGTCCTGGAAAGTGTACTCTTTGTCGCCCTTAACGCCGCGGACCGGCGTGTGTTCCTGCCATTTCAGGTTCTGAGACCAGGTACGGAACATATCGTTGATGTCGCGCTCCAGTTTGCGGTTGGGATGGGACAGGGCGTCGTCATCCGCGTTATAGACGCGCTGATATACGCCCATGTCACTCTGCTCGTATGACATAGGGCGCAGCATTTTATGTGCGTCATCCACGTAGAACACGATCTCAGGGTCATACATCAGGTCGCCGTTCTGCTCGAAGGTGTGCGCCATGGCGATCTGATCTTCGCTGATGCGCTCGATGTACAGAGGCTCGTAGGTGTCGGACTCGAAACGAACATAGTCCAAGGTGCCGTCCATGATGTGCGGCGCATACTCAGTGAGAAACGCATAGTTGCGCTGGGCGGCCGTATTGCTCCTATCCTCTGTAATATTAGATGCCTTTACAGGCTCAACGGACGTTTCCTGCGCCGGTGCCTCGGAAATGACCGGTTCGGGCGCGGTGTAAAGCATATCTGCTTTATCCTTGTTGGTGATGTTCAGGAGGAGCGTCTGCAGTGTGGAAATAGGAAGATTCTGCGTGAATAACGGGTGCTCCACGTCCTGAAGCTGGACAGTGTCTTCTGTTGCATCCAAGACAAGGTACCGGGCGCCGGTGGCAAGTGTGAGCACTTGACCCTTCTCAAATGCCAACGCGGAGGGTTCCTCGGTAGGAACATCTACATCGATGGGAGACAGGGGCTCACGGGCAAGAGGCTGAGATGCCTGCGCATCTTCCCTGTCCAGTTCTTCATCTGTACGGAAATTGGTAATGATGCCCGCATCCGTGGCGGAGCCAAGCACCTCCGCGTCGCGCTCTACGCTGCCCAGGTCGCGGACGAGAAGGGCCAGTTCGGCCAGAGCGCCTGGGGCTTCCTTTACACCGGGTGCGTCAATGAGAGCAGACAGATAATCTGTCAGCTGCTGGCGGGCGGTCTCACTGTTCTCGTAGACGAAAGCGCGAATATACTCGTAGAACTGGTGGAGGCTCGACTTCGAGCTGTATGTGTCGCCGAAGATGCGGACGGAATCCGCCAGCTTTTTCCGCTCGGCTAAGGCTTCCTGCTCCCTGAGATAGACAGGATAAGCGGTCTGTTCCTCTGCCGTGAGATACTGCCCGGCGTCTGCCAGATCTTTGATGCGGTTCTTCACAACGGCCCAGGTAAAAACCTGCTCATGAGCATCCATGGGCTTTTTGACGTAAAGGCCGGTGTTATCCGAGCGAATATAGCCCTCTATACCGTCTGCGAAGGTGTAATTGGCGCCGAACGTGCCGTATTCGGCGCGGATAAAGCTCTGAAGGTTCGGTGCTGCGGTCTCTATGGCGTGCTGAATACGGAATTTACCGTTTTCAACGGCGGTGCCGAGGTCGGACAGTACGGAAGCGAGCTCCGTGCCGGAAAGATTCGTTATGCGTACACCGTCTCCGGCAGTACCAGCTCCTCCGCCCGAATACGGATCTGCTCCATGTGCTGGGTCCATGCCAGGCTGTCGTTGGCTTTCTCCGGCGCCGGGTTGATCAGCAGAAGGTCTGCTTTCATTTTCTCCAGCTGCTTGAGCGTTTCCTGCTCCGTCCGATGCAGCGAGGTCATCAGCTCGCCGGTGATCATCAGTTCCGTGTACAGGTTCGGGCGATGCTCCTGCAGGAATTTCTTGCGCATTCTGCCGTACTTGCCCAGCGGTGCCGAGGTCGGAAGCGTTAGATCGGGGACCAGATACTCCCCTGCTTTCAGATACGTCATGTTCATGTTTCTCTTCCTTTCTCTGCTCTTTATCGATACGGGAGACCTCCAGTGCGATCTCCCTTAAAATCATCTTGCTCATGTGCTGCACGGTGTTGCCCAGGATGCTCATGGCCGTGAAGCTGTCAAAATAGGCGGCGCCGGCGAAGGCGTTGTCCGGCAGCTGCGGTTCTATGCCGCAGCGATACGAGACCAGCGCGTCTACGCTGTTTACCACCATGGCGCGGAATGTGCGCTCGGCAACAGAGGGCTCAAGCTCCTGCAGACGGCAGTTCGCGCGGGCGGCGGAAAAGTCAGGAAGTGCCGTCTCCAGCTCATCCTCCAGAAGCTTATAGGTGACCCTATGAATAAACTGGCCGAAGTCCAGGCCGTTGATCTCCGGCTCGTCCAAAAGGAAGCTGTCTGTCAGAGCGGCACGAACATAGGCCTGCTTCGCCTCCGTCATCTCCCAGGGCATAAGCTGCTCGTGCTCTTTGCTCCATGTGTCACGGTAATCAAAGACATGACGAAGAGCCAACTGGTCTGCGCTGTCGTCAATAAGCGCAATGCCCTTGGCACCCTTACGGATCCGGCGATCAAAGCGCTTATGCCATTCGTCAAAAGAATAGCAGGCGGTTGCGGTCGGGCGCTGGGCATAGATCAGAAGCTGGTCGGGGAAGCTGAAACGGAAATTCCAGGCTGCGGAGCGCAGAAAGTCCGGCCATTCGCCGCCTGACAGGGCTTGGCAGGCCGCCTGGGGCATATCGTAGATGCTTTTGACCTTTTCCATATTACAAGTTCCTTTCTCTTGAGAAATAACCTTCACTCTCTATATACGCCTAAACAGCCGGTTTTCCCAAAAAATTTGCTCATAAACTTTTTCTTGCCAAAACAGGCGGGCTGATATATGTCAGCCCGCCTGTGAGAGCAGTATCACCACTCGTGAGGGAAAGATTCAATGACCCCGACGCCTACACGGCGGCGTTCGGATTCAGCAAGATCTGAGATGGTGCGGAATACGTCCTGCGGCTGCAGGATGTCCCGGAGGATGAAGCGGGGCGAGGAGACGTCGCCGGTCATGAGGACTACATCGCCTACACCGAACCACTGCTGGAACGGGCCCTGATTCATCTTCAGGTCGCGCACACGGTACAGACGGATCTCATCATGGTGGCGGAACAGGAAGCCGCGCTCAATGATGATGCGGTCCGGATACAATGTGTAGCGCGTGAAGGAAAGCGGAAGACCGAAAAAGGGACGTTTCTTGTCGGACCACAGCGGGGTCTCCTCCGCAACGTGTTCCAAGGGCTTATTTTTGCTCTTCATTCTGCTCCACACCTCCGTATTCAGAAAACATGTCGAATTGAAGTGCTTCCAGGTTCTCCGCGTATTCCTCCAAACGCTCTTCGTCGTCCGGGACGTGGATCTCCTCCACTTCATATTCGTTCAGAACGGCTTCCTGCTCAGCTTTCTGTTCAGGCGTCAGCTGGGATATCGGGACATCCAGATGAGGGATCGTATCACTCAGGTCCTCACACTCAAGGCAGGGACGGCCTTTGGCCGAGACCTTCTGAGGCGGACGGGCGTGGAGCCTATGCTCCCTCTGTGCCGTCATGGTGTCTGCGATCTGCGCTTCATCATACAGGCGGATAGCCTTGTTCGGTTCCGTCTGCTCCACGTAGTTGACGCCGGTCTGGACCATCTTCTTGACGTCGAACTTGAATTCGTCCTTGGCGTCGCCGGTGAGCTTATAGTTCGGATGGCTCTCCAGGTCGAATTTATCCGAGAAGAAGGGATATAAACCGCGGATGAACAGGATGCAGTTGATGTTGTCCATGTTGGACAATTCATCCTGCGTCATGAGCTCACGGCCGTCCTTGTTGTAGGACAGGCTGTAGCTGCCCTGCCGACCGTGGCTTCTTGAGGTGTTGATGCTCCGGATGGTCTGTTTACCAAGCTTGCCGCTGATGTATTTCAGCGTGGTCTCATCCGAGCCGCCAAGGAACAACAGGCTGTCGCAGTTACCCACGATAACTTCCCATTCGTCCTTGTACATGGCCTTCAGCTGGGAAAGGGCCTGGATGATAATGGTACAGGAGATCTCATACTTACGCATGGTGGCCAGCTTCTTGTCAAATTCCGGGATGGTACCGATGTTGGCGAACTCATCCAGAAGGAACCGGACGTGGACCGGAAGACGCATGCCCTTGCACTGGGTCTCTGCATGGTAGTACAGAGTCTCGAAAAGCTGGGTATACATCAGGGCCACCAGGTAGTTGAATGTGCTGTCCACCACGGGGGTGGTACAAAACAGAGCGACCTTCTTGTCGCCGATGCTGCCAAGGTCGATATTGTCCGTGTTGGTCAGGTTTTTAATGGCTGTCAGGTTGAAGGTCTGCAAGCGGGTCTGGCAGGAAATGAGGATGGACTGCGCCGTCTTGCCGCCACCGGCAGACTTGAAGACGGCGTAGGACAATACGCCGATGTGTTCAGGGTCTTTCGCTTTCAGGTCATTAAACATGATGTCCAGCGTGGAGTCCACGTTCTCCTGCCCTTCAATGGCGCTGGCGCAGCGCAGGAGCTTCATGACGCTGGAGAAGTTGCGGTCTTCCGGGTTACATTCGCTCTGCAGATAGAAACAGCAGGCCTGCAGCAATGCCGTCTCCGCCTTTTCCCAGAAGGGGTCAGACGGAGAGCTGCCTTTTGGCGTGGTGTTCTTGATGAGGGCGTTGATCATGGTCAGGATGCCCTCTTCGTTGCGCACGTAGTTGAACGGGTTATAGGTGTTGGAGTGGTCCATCTGGACCAGATTGAAGACGCGGATCTCATAGCCCATATTCTTCAGGTAGCCGCCCATGGTCTCCAGCAGCTCACCGGAGGGATCCGTTATGACGTACGAGCAGTTAGCCTGCAGCATATTGGGCTTGACCACGAAGCGGGATTTACCGGTACCGGAGCCGCCGATGACCAGCACGTTGTTGTTGCGGCGGGTCTTGCGGGTATCCATGCTCATGTAGATGTCATTGGAGAAGATCATGTTCTTGCTCTGCGGGGAGCGGTCCAGGACACCGAAGCTCTTGCCGAGGCCTTTCCAGATCTTCTTGAAGATCCAGCCAAGGATGGGGATCTTGCAAAGAATATCTACCACCTTCTGGATGAGAGCGGGGACTTTCAGGGTCATCTCTGCATAATGCTGGTTATATTCCTTGATGTCCTCGTTCCATTGAGCGGAACCTTTCTCCACGGAGGGGCGCAGGTCTCTGCGGCGCAGATAGTCTGTGTAGAGCAAAAGAGACGGGATGAGGCCCAGCAGGAACGCCGGGCGGATGGCTTCCCACTCGATGGGGAAGATATCCAGCGGGCTTTTGGTCATGTGCTCCAACCCGTCCAGAAGAGCATAGACGCCCTCTTTCGAGGATTTGGCCACATGACAGGCGATAAAAAGCACGAAAATGTAGATCAGGATCTCCGCGATGAGATAGTTGCGCCGCTGTTTCTTGCGATTGACGGGTTTATTCGCCATGGAAGCCACCTTTCTCGCTCCCTTCTGCCTGTGACGTGGGAGCTTTATGCCTTGAAACGGAACGTGTGAATTCGACTATATCGCTGTACGTGGGTGCCGGAGGCGGGGCTGGCTGCGGCTGCCAGAGAATGAGCCAGTGGGGATGGAGCTTGAGAAGATCCCGCAGCATAGCGCGGTCTGTCTTGCTGCGGACAGGGTCCGTGAATGGCTTGCCCTCCCCTTCCGCTATGCTCAGGTATATCGGCTGACCTTGCTCCGGGAGGGTGTTTTCCATGTCTTTCACATCAATGAGGAGCCAGGCAAAACCCGGCTGCGCGCTTTCCTTGTCTTCCCAGCTGCAGCGGGTACATGTTGTCCGGCCATAGTAAGCGTTAAATTCGGCTACAGCACCGCATTTCGGACAAATCTTCATGATGGATCATCGCCTTTCGTGGTGGTGTTTGTGGGATGAAAATATCAAAGGTCGTGGGTGGGGGCGTCTTTCTGCTTGCCGGTGACGGAGGGCTGCTTCGCGGCCTGTTCCGTGGCCGTGTGGATCTGCGCATCCAGGCTCTCCTTCTCGCGCACCGGCTTTACCAGTACCCGATAGTGGAGGCACTGGATGTTGTAGCCGCCAGCGTAGATGGTCTCTACGTTGGCTTTACCCTGCTCCCCTACCACGTGGCCATTCAAAGAGCCGTTGTTGCCTACATACAGGCCGGAGACGTCCGTAAGAACGCCCACCGCATTCACGCAGCGGTAATAGAGATCCAGACGCTTGCTGCGGACCTCGTCCGAGAGCATCTTGTCCAGATACTGGTCGAAACGGGGATTTCCAGGCAGGCCTTCCAGCCTCAGACGGCGGACGTCCTGGGAGAAGCGCATTTTGAGGGCCTTGTTGTAGGAGGCGTAATCCAGACCGGCTGCCTTTTCATCTGCAGAGATCTCTTTCCGGTGGAGGAATTCCTGGGGTTCATATTTGGCGCGAATAGCGGCCCTCTTTTCATCGGCCTCGCGTTCAAAGGCGGCCAGAGCGATTACCGCATCCCCATAATACGCTGTGGCTTTTTCCTTCCACTGGGCAAGAAAGTCCTCCAGAGCCGGGATATTGGGGATGTCGTTGCGCTTATCTTCCGCAGCCTTTTTCTCCCGGTAGCCGGAGAGCTTTTCCTGAAGCTCGGCCAGCTTCTTTTCATTGCGCTCTATGTCCTCTATGTTGTGAGAGAGGTCGCATAGATCCCAATACAGGTCGTGCTGCCCGCTGCGGGCCGCTCTGTCGCGTTCTGCGGAGAGCTGAGTGATATCTACCCCCTGCGCTTTGAGTGCCGCAGAGCGCTTCTCACGCTGTTTCTCGTGGCGTTCCAGCGTGCGCTTGGTCTTCTCTATGCTTGCCTTTGTGTTTTGGATACGGAGGTCCAGCGTTGTAGGGTCCATGTTATTCCGCCTCCTTTTGGAGTTGGGATGTCTTCTGGGAATACCATGCCTTGCCGTCCGAGCTTGTATAAAACGATGACATGGTTTCAAATGAGTTGGGAATAGCACCGGAAATGGTGCCGCCTATGACCGGAAGCTTGCGGGACAGGTCAAAGAAGGCGCCCCAGGCAAAGGATATGGCTTGCGGGAGTTCGCTGATGGAGACCCGGACGGGCGCGTCGGAAGCAAACGTAAGCCAGAATGTACCCTGTTCACATGTGAGCCGGACATTGACAGCATCCTCCGCTTCGGTGCCGGCGCTGTTTGCGAGGACAGCACGGAGCGTGAGGTCAAAATCACGGTAGTCTTCGATAAATTGCTGGATGGCGCGTAACTGCAGGAAATATTCCTGATAGCGGCTTTCCAGATCGGATACCGTAATGCCCGCCTGCATGGTACGGCCATCTACGGCGGAGGGGTGCATCTGTGTGTGGGACACCTCGGAGCAGACGCGCAGGCCCGTTGACCTGTCCGTGTAGTCTAAATTCGATTGGAGTGTGTAGAAATAAGGATCTCTCATTCTACGTACCTCACAAATCAGCGTTCGGGACTTTGGGGGCTGTGCTTCTGCGGGTTGCTTTTTGCAATGCCCTCAAAGGTCTTCTGCGCTTTGGCGATAATGTCCGACAGGTCGCTGCGCAGCTCGCCGTTCCGGGCTCTCTGGAGCCATTCCCTGCCGGCAGCGCCGTCATGGAAGGCGGCACGGCCTGCAAAGCGGCGGTAACCATCCAAATCGTGGGGCGAAAGCTCTTTTACCTTGGAGAAGAAAGCGCCCCATGCATAGGCATAGGCATTCTGGAATTCGGTAAGGGGAATATTCTCGATACAGTCGCTCATGTCTGCCGTTGGCTGAAGCGAAAAGGAGCCGTTGTCAGAGCAGAGCCGAGACGCGAAGACCGTCTCACGGTCCGCTTCATCCCAGCCGACAGCCTCTACTTCGAGGTGGAGGTCAAAGTCCTTTTCAAGCGCTGCCAGACTCTGTAAGGCATTCATCTGCGAGAGATAGTCCTCGCTTGCGTAGGCAATGTCAAACTCGGTGGATTCCTGGGAGGAGGCGGGATATTGCGTGTGGCCTGCTGTGGAGCAGACGTCCAGGCCGAAGGTTGCATCCTTGAAGTAAAGACGGGACTCGAACTGGTAGTGATGCGCGTTGACGTGGGGCTCTGCGGAAGAGAGATCGACAGAATCGTAAGCGGCTGCCGGTATCACGGTATCGTCCCAGCGGTCCTTTCTCGCCAGGAAGCGGGAGACAAGCTCATCCACCGACAGGTCTACGGTCGCCTCAGCGTCCGTGGGGTCGAAGCCGCTTTCATACAGCTCAAACCAGCAGGTGTCCTCTTCCGGGTCGAAGCGGTCAAAGCGGCGTTCCGGGAGGCCTACTTGACTGGGGATGAAATTGTCCATGTCAAGGCAGTCCAGAATGGCCTTGGTCTGTTCATCAGTCAGCAGGCCGCGGACGATACACTCGTTCGGCACCTTGTAGTTGCTGGCGTCACGGTAAAGGTAAGAGATCTTGGTGTTCACAGTGCTTCCCTCCTGATCGCTTAGAGGAAAAGACCGTCGTTTGCCTTCTCCTCGGTATTCTTCTGCTCTGTGGTTCGAGCGGGTTCCTTGCGCTCCGGCGCGGGCCCGGCCTGGGCGTCGCGTTTCTTCTCCGCCTGGGCGATGATGTAGTCCACGCTCTTGGTGTCCAGCTTGATGTCTTCCATCTCGTAGTGGTCCTGACCGTAGAAGTTGGACTTCACGAAATGCTCAAATTCACGGGCACGGGCTTCACGCTCATCGGTGTCCATGATGAACTCGAAGCCGGAAAATTCAGAATACGAAATGGAGGGGTCTGCCACGCCCCAGGGCGTGTTGCCCTCGTTGTCGATGGCATATTTCATGGCAATGAGGTTTGCAAGGCCGTTGACCTTGGACTGCTCCACCTCGCCCTCGTAGTCGGGAACATGCAGGTCCATCGTCGGGAAGTCCATGAGGTCATCGAAGGTCATGCCTTCCACGAAGTCGTCCACGTCCAGGACCATGGGGCCGCGCAGGCCATCACAGGCGGCCATGACGCGGGTCTCAAAATCAGGGGTGAGAGCACGCTCGTAGGTGGCGACCGGCTTGCCGGCTTTATAGAGGGTATAATCTGCAGAGGTCAGGCGGATGAAGTTGGAGGCGTTGTCACGGGAAACGATATAAAGCTCGCGCTCTGCCTCCTCGATGCACATCCGGATCTTATTGTGGCCTTCCAGGTGATACTCCACCTGCTTGCGATACTTGGCGCCGTTGGCGCCGGTCAGGTCCCAGCTCATGTAGCCGAGTGCCTTGTTCGCCTTGGCGCGGTCCTTCTGGTCGTAGACTACGAGGTTTTTATCGCCGCGGTTCAGCACGGTGAATAAAAGTCCCTGTTCACGGGCATAATGCCTGAATAGCGCCGTTTCTACAGCATCCAGACCGTTTATTGTGCGGACATTATCCGGCGCCATGTTGGAGAAGTAGAGGTCGGGCTGCAGTTCCTGTACCTGCCCGCGGTGGGCGAACAGGGCTGTTCTGGCGGCTTCTACCTCCTTCTGATCGCGTTCCAGAAATACATACATGGTCGCGTCATCGTCCTTGCTGGTCATCTTCGTATACACGACATGCTGCTTTCGCAGAAGCTCATCAAAATCCTTTGCGTCGCTGTCTGCGATGCGAATGGTGCGGGACTTCATGCCGAGAGTGCGGATCAGCTCGTTCATGGACGGGACGGAGATCTCGCCCTTCAGGTTACGAAGCTGCTCCATCTGGTTTTTGGCTTTGCGCTTCTGTGTGATCTTGTTCAGCGCATTCTCTGTCATTGCGCCGATGCCGCGTGCCGTCTGTTCGCCGACGGTCAGCGCCACGCCTGCGGCGCGGGGGGCTTGATCTAACAATAGGTCTGCGACCTTCTCAGGAATGTCCTCGGTGTAAGCCATGATAGTTCCTCCTTTGTCGGTGTTCTATACGGTCAGATAATTTTGAAAACATTATACCACAACTGAAACCGGATTGCAATATATTATTTCTATTGGGAAAGGATAGAAGTATAAAAAAAGATCCTTACGGTTCTATGCTGTTGGAGAGTCCGCCTAAAGTGCGGGTCAGAAAATCGGTGAGGCCTTGACTGGGTTCAAACGATAGGAGTTGGAAAGAGTGGAAGTACAGAAAGAGGGTCAGCACGGCTATGCCAATGCCTATAGGGAGGCTGGTCAGCTTCCTGGTCTTGTCCTCAAGGGGACAGAGCAGAGCGCCGTCCTTATCTTTCTGGATGCCCATAAAGAGCTGTAGAAGGTCTACAAGCCATCCGGCAAGGAAAAGACCACACGTAAGCAGGTACACGATGCCGGTGAACCAGCGGCCCATGGCGAAGCGGTGGAGGCCGAATACGCCGCCGTACAGGCATAGGTTGAAGATGCGCTCAGGATCGCGCTGAGAGGCGCGGCGAAAGGTCTGCCCGTGCAGGAGATACAGCGTGCCGGCAGCGTCGCGGTAATAGCCGCGCTGCAGAGCGTCAGCGTGGATCAGATTGTCCTTCATGCGCTCTATGGCTGCGTCTGTATAGACCGGCTGCGTCTGGTACATCCTGCCGTATATCTCCTCAAGCAGCGTGTCCTCATCACAGACATCTGAAAAAGCTCCGCTGTACGGGTCATAGTGACCGAGACCGTCTGCGTACAGGTATACACGTGCCGCGCCCAGCAGTTCACGCAAATACGGGTACAGAGCCTTCACATTCGCGTCCTTCGGCAATACGGCATAGACGGCACAGGGACCAAGATATACAGAGAGTATATTGCCGGGTCGGGTGGCAACGTCGCTGAGAAGAAAACCACCGTCCTCCAAAACCTCGTAATCGCAGCTCACATAGTCCATGCAAAAGACCTCCCTTCCTGATTTGTGAAAATTCGTTCGCATGTCATCAAGAATACTATAGCGGAAAACGCCAGCATTTGACAAGCCCTAATTTTCTGTATGCCGAAATATCTTTGCCGGGTACCGGCAGATCCGACGGCCTGTATTCAGCCCGGAAGAAGACCCTCTGAAATTTTATTTCGGATGTAAACCGATACTGGAGCGAAAAGTGAAAATCCTTTATTTGCAAGGGTTCCGAGCCTTTAACGGATGTAAACCGATACTAACTATTACAGAGGAGAGGCGGACGAGAGCGCTCCGTATACAAGGCTTGAATAATTATACGGGCATAGCTGAAAGAGAGCCCCAGCCGCTATGCCGGCAAGAGAGCAGCTGGGGGATGCTGGCGGTTGGTGGCGATAATTCTGCAAGATGCCTTGCAAAACAGGTGGTTTCCGAACGGGTACAATGCCTTTCTCCTTTCCGTTTGGAAAGAATGATGGCGGGGGTATGCAGGACCATGAAGAGTAAGAACAATGTGCCTAAGCTTCATGATGTGGGAGGAGGAGATCTGTCGGCAAGTGATTGCTTCTCCCCCCTCCCTGTTGCTGGTGGTGATGTGCCGGGAGGGCGGTGCCCGCCAGAGGGATGTAGTGTATGTGTGTCTTATGCGTATGCGGTATACGTACCTATAATGTATACATATAATCCAAACCCTTTAGGGAGTAAGGCTTGAGGAGATCTTACCTCTCTTTCCGGTTCCCTTCCTGTGTGGGGGTGGGCGGCTCCCTCTTCCCTTCCGCGCCCTGGATCTGAGTGGTCAGGTCCTTCTTGCGGGGGATGGGCTGGAGCTCGTCGTCGAAGACGCTGAGTATCTCCCCGTCAGGGAACTTGACGCGCCACATCATCTCCCCGATGGCGAGGGGCTCATAGTCCAGCTTGGGTTCTACCTGCTCCAGAACGGTACAGGTCTTACCATTGAAGTAGCTGGCTGTCTTAGGAAGGTCTGTGGCGTCTGTTTGGAAGGTGAACGTGCGGCCCACGCGCTGCTGCTCGGGGTCCTTCTCGACGGTCAGGGTGAAGGCGGTGCCGTCATGGGCGGTGAAGGTGTAGCTGCCGTCCAGGGTGTCTCTCTGCATGAGCATGGGCTCGATGTAGGGTTCGCCTTTGTACATGAGCTCAAGCTGGAGTTGGCTGCGGCCCTCCAGGATCAGGACGGTCAGGATGGCTTCGATGTCCTTCGTGAAATCGAACCAGACCTGCGGGTCGTCTCCAATGGCGCCGTACTGGTCTGCGATATCCGTCATGTCATGGGTGAGGCAGTAGTTCAGCATGTCTACCTTCTCAGGCGGCAGCTTCAATATGCCCTCTGTGGCCAAAGGTTCGCGGGACGGCTGCTGCGGTGCGATTGAGTCATCCTGAGCGAAGGACCAGGTGTCTACATACATGCCGCTGTCATGGAGCCATTTCAGTTCACGTGAGACAGCGTCTCCCAAGGACTCTTCGTCGTTCATGTGCTCGATCAGGGTCTCTTTGTCGATGGACAGGACCACATGGACCTTGTCGGTGCCGGCCTCACGTTCGGCTTCGCTCTGCCGGTAAAGGTCTTGGCGGAGATCCCCGAAGCTTTCAGCAGCAGCGAGGAGGTCTGCTTTGTCCTCCTTATCCGTGGTGTATTTTGCTTCCTCCAGCTTATCGTCCTGGGCGTCCACAAGAGCCTCCAGGAGCGTGCTCAGCTGGTCTTCTGTAAGGTTGATATACATAGCTGTGTGCCTCCTTTACTTAGTGAGGTCGTTTCTGGCCAGGGTCGTGGGCGGCTGAGTGCCTGCCCTCTCCCCTGCTGCCTTCATCTGAGACTCCAGGTCCGGCTTGCGCTGCTCCTGACGCTGAAGACATGTCTGGAGTGCTATCTCAAAGGCGGCTGCCTCGCGGTCGCTGGAGATGAAGTCCTGACGGGCCTTGACAAAATCCTGGACCAGACACTTATACCAGGGGTCTGATTTCACTTTTTCATCGAAGGCGGATCGGGCCGTGGCCGACTCTTTGCCGTAGAGTTCCGGATTGTCATAGAGGCGGCCATAGGTCTCAACAAACTGGTGCAGGAGTTGATCCATGTCCGGACGGTTCTCCTTGATAGGATACGTGACGCCCTCCGGCGTGATGCACTCATGGCAAACGCTCCAAAATGCGTCTCCGTCCTTATAAAGCGGGAGAACCTTGTCCTGGAATTGCTTTTCAGTATAGATGCTGGAACAGTTCACGAGACCGGGTGTTTTGTCCGGGTGTTCACGGCGGAACAGCGCCACAGCCTGATTGCGATCCGCAGCGTGGATTTCGGTCCAGCCGCCTTGGAACGGGAAATTCTTATCCGTACCGTAGGTGAAGTAAAAGGTCTCCATTTTGGGATACAGCTCCTTATCCAGGAGCGCATAGCCAAGAGCCTGCAGCACTGTGGCTGCTTCGTCCTGCTCGATGCCGTTGTCCACGAGGATCTGCTCGGCCTTCTTAATGGACGTGTTGGGGATGCCGGCCGTTTTGTCCGGGGAGACAGGGAAGCGTTCCTTGAAAATACGCTCCGCCACCTCCTCCAGAGAGGACGCCGTGGTAAATCTGACATCGTTGTAATATGCGTTTTCGGCGTCCTTGATCGCCTTGGACATATCATCCCATTCCGAGCATGTGATCTCGCCCCGGCTTTCCATCATACCGGCCAGATGGGAAAGGCGCATGGTGATCTCGTCCGGCTCCGGCTCCCTGCCCTGCTCCAGCTCCTTCAGATATTCCTCAATGTAGGAGATGTCGTCGGGATCGAAGGCGCCGCCGATGATCAGGGTGTCGTCGTCCCAGACGCCGTAAGTCTCGCCCTCGTATTTCTCCAGAAGCTCGGCCCAGCCCTGCTGCATCTTCTCTGCGGTGTTGTAAAGATGGGTCTCCGTTGCGATGTCCGAAGACGGGTTCCTGTAATACTCCTCCCTGCAGGGCGTGTCCTCGTAGATATAGATCTTATACATAGAAAGAAGCTCCTTTCTGTTTGGTAGATGGGAAGAAGGAAATCAGCGCTCAATATCCGGACCGGACTTGTCGGCAGCGGGCTTGGGCGTGCGGGACTGTGCCCCGCTGATCTGCTGATCCAGCGCCGGCTTCTCCGGGGACAGCTCGTGACGGACAAACTCTTCGCAATAGGCACGGAACACATTGGCGTCGCAGGGACGGCCCTGCTCCTTCAGGTCGGCAAGCGTGATACCGATAGCCTTTGCAAAATCGGCGTTGTGCATGATGCGGGTGGCCAGACTCTCCGCCACGTCGATATCCATGGGCTGACGGTGCTTCATGGCGTCTGCATAGATGCAGTCCACCAGGATGTCCTGCATGCCCTCCGGGTACTCCACGCGGGGTGCGGCGCCGCAGGTAATGAAAAAGTCAGGTTTTTCGGACAGGAGGTCGCTCAGATAGTATGAGATGTCAGACTGGGCAAACTTCAAATCGCTCGGGCGCAGGGTTCTGTTGTTTGCCCACCATGTATCCAGGATGATGGTGGCGTAGAACTTGTCATCGTTCATGAGGGCGTCTGCCGCCTTTTCGGCGTCGATGTGGCCGTAGTGGTTTCTCTCTGTATACACCTCAACGATGTTCGTCAGGACTTCGCGGAAATTGTCGGGATAAGTATGGATCTTCTGATAATCCTTCGTCTGGAGCAGATCCTGAAGCTGCTCCCTGGACAGGACGTTCTCTTCGAGAATGTAGTATTCCACGAAGCCGTCCTGGAACTCTGTGAGGAAATGATTGGGGTTGTCATATTCGCTGATGCCGTTTTTGGCGATGAAGCCGTACTCGTCCTTCTCTACCTTGGCGGCCAGCAGCTTCTGAAGCATTTTCTCATCCTGGCTGACGGCCAGAACGGTGAAGGAACGAATGCCGTCGTCATTCTCGTACTCCTCACACAGCATGAGCATTTTGGGCTGCTCCGCCTGCGCGGGAGACTCCTTGGCGGAAGCGAAGGAGACCATGACGTCATGGCCGGCATAGATCTGCGCCAGTTCATCCTTGGTATAGTCCAGCTCGGAAAAGAGCCAGTCGTCTGCGTCCTTCCAGTCGGAGAATTGGGGCTGCGTTTCTTTGCGCAGCAGCTCTATGGTCTGGAAAAGCAGTTCCTTGGTGTGGTCGTCAAAACGGGATGTGGTACTCATGATGTAGCCTCCTTTTAGTGTTCAGGGCTGGTGCGGGACGGGGCGGGCGCTGCAGGGGACGGGAAAACCTGCCGGGCAGCAGCGTGGGAGATCTGGTCGAAAAGAGATTCCTTCGGTCCCGTCTGCAGGCACTGACGGATTTTTTCGGGGTTGCTGGCAAGGACCCGAAGCTCCGGGTCCATGCCGTACACCTTCTGGAGGATGACGGGCAATAGCATAGGGTCTATGCCGGTAGCCTTGAAGTCCTGCAGGAACACCGAGAACCTGGCGAGCTCTGCTGCCTCTATGGCGTCCTTGTGAGCAGCTTCCGCCGCGTTCTCCTCCTTGCGAAGCTCCTCAATGCTGTACTTACCGTCTGCGATATCCTCGCAGAACTGCTGGGCGCCCTCCTTATTCTCAAAACGATGGGTGCGGTGCAGCCGGACAAAATTGGAGACACGGCCTTCTGCATCCCGGCGCTCTGCACTTACCGTCCAGGGTTGGGCGGCTTTTTCACCGTCCAGATAGAATTCATAATCGACTTTAAAATAAAAGCCGTTTTTGCGGCCAAGGCCGCTGGAGCTGAATTTCATGTCTCTCCCCTCCCCTGCTCAGCGGCCCTGCTCGTGGCCGGGCTGCGTCTTATTGTCTGCCTGGCTTGCCTGCCGGGCGCTGGCACCGGCAATCTGATCGCTCAGAGACGGCTTCTTTTTCAGAATGGCCAGAAGCTCGGACTCGGTATAGTCCTTGCCGGGTTCCAGGTCTGCCGCGGAGATCTTGGGCTGCACCTCACGGGATTTGCCGGCGAGGCCCTCGATGGCATTGTGGATGCTCGCCTTGTCAGGATCCATGTGCTCGTCGTAGAGGTCGGCAACAATGCCATCCAGAACACCGTTCTTGTTGGCGAGGATGTCGTCCGGGGTCATGCCGTAGGGATAGACCTGCGCCGTGGCAGCATCCGTCTTGATGTAGTCACAGACCTCCTGACGGATCTTATCGCGCAGCTCGGGAAAATCATTCTCCTCGAAGAAAGCGTCGATATCGAAATCGCCTTCGGGTTCAGGCTCGTAGGCGGCGTTTGCCATCTTATCAATGAGGTCATCGCACCAGTCGCTCAGCTCGTCTGCAAAGATGTCCTTGCGGATGTCCTGATCCTCCGTCTCGTAGAAGCCCCATGTGGCCTCGATCTCCGTTCTGCCATCGTAGAACTTCATGCCGTACACCTCGCCGCGGAGATAGGCGTCGTACTGCGCCACTTCGCCGCGGAGGCAATCCAGGGCGCGGGCGTGCCAGGTTTCCTCCGTGACGTTCAGAATATTGGGGTTGTACGTGGCGACGGGCTTCAGGTTGAAGGTAAGGAAGTCGTTGTAGCCGGCGAAGGCGTACAGCTTATTGTCCTTCTTGTAAAGCCCCTGCCTCATGGCATCCTTCAGGGTCTCACGCAGGCCGCTGTACCGAGCAACGTCAGGACCGTTCAGGTTTGTGATCTCATCAAGATCCCTCACCTTCTGGTAGCCCTGGGCGATGAGTGCGTCCCGGGCAGGGTCGCGTTCGCTCTTGCGGCTGAGCTTAATGGGCTGCGCACGGCGTCCCTCCATGGCTTGAGCGATACGTACCTCATCTCCGGCCATGCCCAGTTCCTTCATGGCGGTGTCCTTGTCCATGTAGATGAAACCGACACAGCCGCTGTCCCAACGGTCTCCGAAATCGTTGGTGGACATGGTGAGGCCGCTGTGGTCATACAGGTAGAGGGGAAGGATAGCGACCTTGTCTTTGCAGAGGTCGATAAGCTCGGGAGTATACATCTCCTTCAGGACGTCCGTGATCTCGCCCTGGGCTTCGTCCCATATGCGCTTGGAGATGGCGGCTGAGTCGCTGAAGTCCGCGGGGAACTGGAAGCCGGCCATGTCCACCCATATGTTGTTATCGAACACGGATCTGCTCTGCAGCTGATACCCCTCCCCTTCCGGCACCAGGCGGAGATCCTTCGTGTGTCCGTCCTTGATGTACAGCAGAAGCTCAGACCAGCTGGTGTTCTTCAGCGCCAGATCCTGCGCAAAGTCGATGGGATCATCAAAGGTGTGCTTGTCGCCGAGGTTATACCGCTTGTGCCAGCAGACCATGTTGCCAAGGTTTTCCTGATAATACGAATCCCGGGGATTCTCAGGATCTGTGTCCTGCAGAATGACCGCGGTCTTGGTACCGTTGGATGCAACGTACATGATTTTTACCTCCTTCTTGTAGGTATGCATAGTGTGTATGTGTTGTGTGTATGTTTTATGGGTGCGTATAGGCGTGAACCCTTTTGTGGCGAGGGTTCATCAGGAACGAGTGGGGTCGGAACGGCTGGGTGCCGTGCCGGTGGAAGGCGTTTGCTCCTTCCTGCTTTCGGCGTTCTGAATGAGGCTGTTCAGACCGGGCTTGCCGAGAGGCGACAGGCCTTCGGATTGGCGGATGCTGTTGACGAACGTCTCTAAATCAGAGCCGTTCTCCTTCTGACAGTAGGACTCCATCTTGGAGATAAGAACCTTCCGTTCATCCGGAGAAAGGTCCAGTGTAAATTCGTGCTGTACCTCCGGGGAACCCTCCTCGCTGCCGGGCAGGTAATACGTGCCGTCCACGCGGATCTCCTTCGTGGTGGGAGCATAGAGGGCATAGAAGTTGATGTTGTCCATGCTGTCCTTCTGCTCGGATGTCAGGTTCAGTTGATCCTTCAGGCGCGTTACCAAAGGCTCGGTTGCCCAGAGATAGCCGTCTACCAGACTGCAGGCGTCGTCAATAACCTGGAGGTCGTCATCGAAAATGAACTTCTCCGCCTCTTCCCTGCCGACGATGCCGTGACGGTCTATAACCAGGATCTGGTTGCCCATGTTGTCGTGGAAGGAGACTATGCCGTCGTAACAGTCGGCAGGAATGCCGATAGCGATGGAGACACCGGACAGGAACTCGATAAGATTCTCCTCCATGTCCCTTACGCCCGGCTGTTCGTCGTCTATCATGTTGCCTATCTCCTGGAGCCGTGCAGTGATAGCCTCCGTAACTTCCGGACGGATAGAATCGGGGCCGATGACGCCGGTTTTCTTCTCCGGCGCGGGGCTGTCCATTTCCTCCGCCTCTTCCCTTTCCAGTTCGTCCAGAACAGTTTCGGGAGACTGCCACTCACAGCCATCAAAGACGCGGGCAGCTTTTTCGGCGTCGCCGCCGCAGAGCAGAAGAAAGTCGTTGCCGGTCCAGCCCTTACCATCTACGAACTCATCCCAGTTCTCAGGGAGATAACAGACGAGATCCGGATGGTTCTCAAAGTTGAAACGGTTCTTGTAACCCGGGGTGGCAGCTTCCTGCTCATATGCTTCCCGGATCGCCTCAACGGGGCTTTTCCCCTGTGTCCAGCCCGCGAGGGCGGACTTGGCGAGAATCTCACGATACTCCTCCATCTCGGAAACGGTCCAGTCCTTATTGGCATACAGCTGATACGGGAGGCCGCGGTCCCGGCCGTTCTTCAGGGCTTCCTGCTGTTCAGGTGTAAAACGGGAAAGGTCCACATCGCCGTAGACCACGCGCCAGTCTGGCTTGGTCATGTTTTCCCAGAATTTCTGCATATCGTCCATAGGTCACAGGCTCCTTTCGTCGGTCTTTTCTCTACTATTATTATTGGTCTTGGCTGCGGGCTGTTTCTTGCCCTCGGCAGCGTGGATCTGATCCGACAAGCTCTTCTTAATGTCCGCAGGTTTCTTGAAATCAAAAGAACATTCTAAGTGAGGGTAAACTTCGAGGATCTTAGAAAGAAGCTTTCCTTTTTCACCGACATCTGTGTATGAATTACTTTCAAGCACCCCGGCGATGCAGCTTGCGACAGGCTGACCCTTATAGTAAAGCTCAAACCAGCAGTCATATCCCCCGTTGCCGATTGTCCAGAACTCCCTTGTAAAAGAACCCTTCCAGCCATGTTCATCAAATGTCTTTAATACATCTTTTAAGCCGGAAAACTTCATAATTACCGTCCTTTCTCAGGCGTGAGTGTCGCCTTGTCCGGCTGCTGCTCGGTACGCTTCTCAGCTGTCTGGATCTGGGAGGACAAGGACGGCTTGCCTGCCCCCTTCTCTGCCTGCTGAATACTTCCCAGACCGACCTTTGCCCAGTTAGGCAGGTGTTCCGGATCCATGGTGCCCATAATGTCGCTGCGATAAAAGCTCTCCTTTCTTTCGGTATCGTGGAGATTGATACAGAAGCAGGTGCGGCCGCGAGCAGAGGCACTGGCACCGAAGCCACCGGTGCAGAGCCAAAGCTGGCTGGTGGCGGCATAATATTCCGGACTGATGGCCTCCGGATTGATGACCACCACCTTGTCACGGATGGACTGCTTGTAGTCATCTGCCGTAACACGGTCGTCGCCGGAAAGGATGAGGTCGTTGTCCATGCCCTCCGGCAGAGAGATGGTCTCCCGGACCTTCTGCATTTGATCCAGGATACGGTGAGCGTAGAGATCGAAGATCTCCATAATGTCATCCGATACCATGCACTCCGTATACCGGCCCATGACGCCGTTATTCTCATATAAACTGCAGAGGAACTTATCTCCCTCTCCGTACTTGGGGCGTTCGGCCATGATGACTTCACGATCTCCGACCCAAACGGACTGCGTTACCTTATAATCCGTGCCATCCAACATACGGGGCTGGACCTGTTCGGAAAGATCCTCAATGGCGTCTGCTGCCGCCTCCATAACAGCGTCATAGTCTACGACGCCTCCGCCATCTTCCGTGCGGAGCAATGTGATGAGGTCTGAATAATCTTTCATGTCGGCACTCCTTTCTCACCTGCCCTCGCGCTGGTGCTGGGTCTGTTCAGTGTGGTTTTCTCTGCGCTGCTCAGCGCCGGAGATCTGTTCCGACAGATCCGGCTTGCGGTGCGGAAGCTTGTACTGCGTCAGGTCGGCGCCGGTGATGGATTCCACCTCGGCCACGGCCTCATTAAAGGACTTGCCCGGACCGCTGAGCTGCCCGGCGACCTCGGTCTCGAAGAACATCTCCATGATGCTCTGCTTGTAAAAGTCGGGAAACTGCATGACATAGGAAAAGAAGTTGTCATAGCCGTAGGTGTGAAGCATGTCGTTGACTTCATCCTCCGAATAGTCCCGGAGGTCCATGTGGGCGTGGCTGACAGCATAGAGGTCCTTTTCAGGGTCCACCTGATCCACCTGGACGAACTCCCACTCCATGCCGTCCTCAGAGGTGGGACGGCCGTGCTGCAGGAAGGCGTCGTCCGTCAGAATCCATTGGTTCTGATAGTTTTCCTTGCTATTAGACATTTTGTTTTACCGTCCTTTCTCGGGACTGGGAGCCGTCTTATCCGCCTGCGGCTCGGTACGCTTCTCGGCTGCGCTGATCTGCTCGGACAGAGATTTCGCCTTCTCCCCTTCTATGGGTCCGAAGCCGCGCAGCTTCATGGGGTTATCCTGTACCAGCTCCGGGAGCCGGCTGTCTATGATTTTGTGTGTCACATAGTCTTTACCATCAAAGCCTGTGAACGGGACCTCGATGGCCTTGAAAGGATAAATGAGATGGATATCGCCTTTGCCCTCCAAGATGCTGTGGGCCACATCGTGACAGTATGGAGATTGGGTGAATGTGCGGGGGTACGGGAATTTCTTTTGCTCACTACTGGAGGCAACGCACTGGCCCTCCGCCCAGGTAAAGAAACCGGAATAATCCCGAAGCTGGTTGGTGTAGCAACGCTTTGCTTCGTGGTACTGGAACTCACGGGCGAAGACGGGATAAATGCCGGCCGGCACGACGATCTCTGCAAACTGCCCGGCCCAGCCGATACCGTACTCCCCTTCTATCTTTGCCTCCTTATATTCCTGATAGCCGCACAGGCGGTACTTGGTGGGCGTCAGGGCTTCGGCCAGCTCGAAGTCGCCCTTCTCCAGTGCGTCCAACAGGGGCTGCATGGCTTGGCGGTCGTAGGCGAAGTAGTCGGAGTCCACACTGAGGGGCTTCACGTCGGACAGGTCGCGGTACTTGGAGACCCAATAGGTCTCATACGAAATAAGGTTGAGGGCATCGCGGAGCTTTATGTTGTCGAGCTGCGCGGGAAGGGCGGCGAGAAGGCACTCACGGTGGAGTGGGTGCAGATCCTTGACCAGTGTGTTCAGGTCTTCAATATATAAGGTGATGGCATTCATGACGTGGCTCCTTTCGGTCATGTAAAATCTCTCTATAATCTATATACGCCCAAAAGCCCGCTTTTCCCAAAAATGTTTCAACGTTTTTCTGATAGACAAAAAGCCCCCGTTGCCGGGGGCTTAATGTTGGAGATAATGGTTTCTCCGAAGGAGGTTAGTAATTATGTGCCGAAGAACTCAACACGGGTAACATCCTGTTTCGCTTGACAGCGTAATGGTTTTTTGACAAATAGGACTGGGCTGATATAAGAGACAAGCGGTCCCTTCCCCTTCTCTCTATGCTTTCGGAGGGCATTGAGGGGGCTCCCCTCCCCTGACGCTATTGGAAGTGTGGAGGTCTGCGACGGGGAGAGAAGCATGATTGGGAAAGGAGTGGTCTCATAACAACACCTTACAATATTTATTGTACCCAAATGGAAAGAATAACGCAAGTGGTTTTACTCAAAAAGAAATGATCCGGAGCAAATTAAGACAAAAACATCCACTTATATCCACCACAAGTCTTCTGCTTGCCATAACAACAGGCGCTTATACCGGATTGATCGACTGCAGTATCATAGGCGGCCTCTCTAACCGAGGAGTATTCTTTGCCTGTTGTAAGGTTTACAACAGGCATCCCTTTTCTACCCGTTTGAACATTTGACCTCTCCTCAATATATTTACTTTTCTCCGAACTGTTCATACTGAGCCACAATTCACGATAGCACCAAATTAAAGATCCTGCGGTTTTTTGCTCGCCAGATAAAGCTAATTTTAAAGACTTGCGCTGTGTGTTCGTATCTCGGGAGGCTTCATGAATTGAAGAATAGGCCTTTACAATCTTACCATCATGACCAAGCTGGACAACAGGAGCACCTTTACGTATAGTTTTTGATGATATACAGCGGGAAGAAATAAAAAGGTTCTTCTCAATGACAGAAAGGCCTTGCAAATCTGTCTCATAAATCCATATATAACCTTTGGCGCAAAATCGCTTCCCTTTACAGGCGGCTGATATATGACGTGAACCTACAGCCCTTTCAGCATCGCTTATAGATTTGAAATGTCTCACAATTTGCTTAGTTTCTCGATCAACCTGATAAACTCCGACTTTTTCGTGACTTTCTGAAATCCTTCGCTTGGTTAATTCGGGGAGATGCTTCCCATACCACGGGTGATTTGGACCCGAAAGAGAGCTGCTTAACTTCTTACGAGTCTCGTCTGAAACCTTTCTTCCAATATTCGCTAATCGAAGCGCTTGTCTCGTTTTTTCGCTGACAGGATGCCCCTTGAGGGATTCTGATATTTTTTTGCGTTGTTCAGCGGAAGGCGACCAACGAGAATTTGTTTCACGCAAATGTTGTTTTTCGGCCTCCGTGTATTTGTGCCCATAACGCGGATTGTTGGGGCCGGTGAACAATATGCGCTTTTTCTCTTTTTGCTCGTCAGACATTTTATAGCCCAATACGCCATCACCGCCATCAGTACAATTATAACCATATCTGCGATCCCTTAATTTGTACTGGGATATAAAGCGCTGTTCTAACTTTGTTGCTTCCTCTTTTGTATATACATTCAACACTGTTTTATGAACATCATCTGTAAAAGGAATCCATCGCCCATTAAGATAAATCTCGTGTTTGAATGATTCCCAATTATATGACTTAATGGCATTGTAAAAATAAGGCTGATTGATATACCCGCTACCATTATTTCTACTCCAACGACTAAACGGGTACTTACTTGTAATCCCAACATACATTTTCCCGTTAGGGGCTATATGTCTATAAACACAATACCTTTTTTCTTCACCCATAAAAACAATTAAAGTAAACCAGATAAATCCACAGAGAATCCAAGTGCCTTGATATTCTTAACAAGTGAAGTTCTCCAAGCACCAGCCTTGTCCATTTTTATATATACAATCCCGTCAAGATCCCCTGGTTTTTCAACATCGTCTTTTAAAAGTGCAGTTACATGATCTCGTCCAAGCTTACTTATTAAGTACCCGTGCTCAAAAACAACATTCTGCCGCGCACGAGGAATATCTTTATCCGAGTCCTTGGGACGCCCCCAATCACAAAAAGTGTATAATACTATCGCAAAGGAAAGGTCGTCAGTACACGACTCAAGCTTTTCAATAATAGTTTTCCCGCAATCTGCCTGCTCGTGCAATATAACGGCTTCAAGCCCTATTTTTTCAACAAAACGAGCAACTTCCTGTTTTGCCTCATTGTCACGACCGTGAACAATAAAAACTTTATGCTTAAAACGAGCACCATCATTCTTGCAATTGGAAGCAGGAGAAATACCATTGTCTCCTCCGTTTTCGTAAATTTTTAAAATAGATTCGAGCTTAGACGCAATAGCTTTAAGATCACTTCGATAATCAAACACCCCCGAAGTGGACGCCTTAGATATAAAGGGCAATCCGTTCTTGAAATCAGGGAAATACACAGTGTACCTCGCAATAAGTTCCTCATACAGTCCTTGGGAACCTTCCTCCTCACATTGTGCCTTACACCTGACGATATCCCGGAGGATATCCGTTCTCATATTCTCGTTCATTCGTTCTCCTCACTAAACATCTTAAAAGTTCTAAATACTACCCGGACAAATGGCCTTACAAAAGTAGACTTCTGTTCAAATTAACTTAGACAAAGGAACGGTATTTACGCGCTTGATGTAAAAACATCCATTAGAGGCTGTTTGGCAATTTGTAGTTCACCGGGAACATGATCTCCCCTATTGTGGCGGCTTGTATCAAAGCATCGAAGGCGGGTTCTGAGAGGGCCGAGACCTTGTCATGTAATCCTTGCAGGTCTCGGAGCAATACGCGGTCTGTGGTGTGGTTCAGAAGGTCTGTTAAGCGCTGCAGGAAGGAGGATTTGTCCTTCATCATCCTGTTTGCGCTTATGATCGTGGCCTCTGCAAAGGTCAGATACATGTGAGGGGCCATCTGTTCAGGTGTGGGTGCGGACATGTTCATCCCTCCTCCCTTCTCTTCTATCATGAGATCACCAGGATCTCCGGTCTGAAATGCTGGCGCAGCAGCGCCGCCTGATCTTCTCTGCAAAGCACAGTTTTTATCTTATTGCAGTCCAGAAAGGCAAGGTCATGGATGTGGTACAAGACCTTGACCGGACGAAAATCCAGCTTTTCAAGCTCCGGACAGCCATTGAAGGCGCGGTCGGATACCACGGATAACCTCTTCCCTACTGTGACCTCCTGCAGTTTCTCGCAATGGCTGAAACAGCCCTTTGGAAGGTTTTCTAAGCTGTCCGGGAGGACGATGCGCTCTACGCCTGTATCAGCAAAGGCGTGCTCGCCTATTTCGGTAACGGCAGCTGGGAAAGCAAGCCTATTCAGGCTCTTACAGCCTCGGAAGGCGTCTACCTGTATGTTCTTTAGGCTGCTTCCGAATGTCACTTCCGCAAGGGAAATACAGCCCTGAAATGCGCCGGGGCCTATGTATCGGAGGGCGTCCGGTAGGTCTGCTGTCTTCAGCTTGCCGCATTCGGAGAAGGCGCCGGAGTAGATCGCCTTCAGCGTTCTTGGAAAGTATACGCTCCGGACATTTCGCAGACCTGCAAATACGTCGCTCTCCAGTTCCAACAACCCCTCCCCTATCGTCACATGGATGATGTCATCCGCGTATCTGCCCCAGGCGTTCTGTAAAGACGCTCTGGGCACGCGGACGGAGCCGGTGCCGGTCAGGATCAGGCGCTTCTTCCCTCTTGCGCCTGCTGACTCAATTCGCCCTATCGCGGCGTCCGGATATTGACGCGGGCCACAGTGAAATGTATCTAAGTCGGTGGTGTTTTCCATACACCATCAGCTCCTTTATGGATATTCTCTAAAACTTCAGCGTGCCCAGGGCTCATCGCTCGGGCGGATACCAAGTGCATCCATCTTTCTGTTGCGCTCGGCTTCCTTGTTGAGTGCCCTTCTCTCGCTGTCCTGGATCGTCTGCTCCAGCTTGGGGCGTTTGTCTCTGTCAGGGATCTCTATACCGGGGATCTCTGTCACCAGAGGACCGCAAACGCTGCGGGGGTCAAAACGGCTGTTGAGCAGCAGCATGACCATGTTCTCCGGCGTCATGAACTGGCGCCATCCGGTAGATTCATCCTCGAAATAGGCGCCGAACATAGTGTAGACGTCGCCGTCGTTGTTCCAGTCGTTCGTAACGACTTCGAAAGGCGTTATCTGCCGGTCAACGCTGCCGTCTGCATAGCGGATCTCGTAGTCTTTTTTGCTTTCATCCATGTAAATGTCATAGGAAAAGGCGCCGGTATCTGCGCTCCAGCCGCTATGGTTCACATACATACGCTGCTCCTTTCACTCACGCTTAGCCGTAAGGACTCGGTCGGAGGTCGTCCAGAAGGACTTTGGCGTCCAGTTCGTTCAATTCACGGATGCCCTGCGCCTCCTCCTGTTCCCTGCGGGCCTCTTCGCGGACTTCGGCATAGCCGGCAGCGATAGACTCCTCAATAGACCGGTAGCTGCGCTGCAGGAGGTCTAAAAAGTCCATCTGAATGTCGTCTGACATGTTTCGGATCCTTGAACGGTAGGAGGCCAAAGATGGAGGCATATCCAGGCCCCAGGTGCGCCAAAGGGTGTGCCGGATGCATATGAAAAATATATCATGACAGGCTGGCGGCAATGAAGCAGGACCGCCCTGCAGCGTGCAGAGACTGTCTACCAGCCACGCCAGCTGCGCAGGAGGCTTGGCGTCGTCATACAAGTATACGATCTTGTCCGTAAGAAAGCCCGGAAGTGCCGCGTTGGACATGCCGGCCTCCGTGGTGGCGTGATGGACTGTGAGGTGATATTCCCTGCGCAGCGCACGGCAGGCGCCCTCAATGAGCATCCTCATGTGGTCGTCGTCTACGACATAAACGGAGGGCGGAAGGCTGTATGAAACGTTTGTCTGGGCTATATCAAACTGGCTTACCGCAAACCATGTCAGGCGCAGGTCGCGCTTGTCGCGCTGCTCTGTGAACGGCGCAATAAGGTCAATAGCCTTGCCACGCCATTCAGGCTTCAATATGGCGGCACGGGGGTCCGCCATAAGGCGTTCCCAGACCCTATAGCCCGCAAGGCAGGTGGCCTTCGGGTACTGCAGAAGGATGAGAACAAGGTTGCAGGCGTCATAACTGGGCAGACGGCTCAGTACGTTTAGAAAGCCGGACAGATCTCCGGAGGCAAACATTTCTGCGACAGCTGCCTTCGCACTGTCGCGGAGCTCGGGGGCCTTTTCACGCCCTTTCTTGATCCAGTCCTTGGAGTCCATCATGCTCACAACGTCACCTCCCTGCTGTATATGTTTTGTATGCCTGTATTGTATGTATGCCTTGTGGGTATGTATGTGGCATGTACACATGACACATGCTTGCCGCATGCATACCTTCGGAACCCCTTATTCGTAAGGCTCCGGACGATTTCTGGCCGGGACTTTGCCCAGATCAGCACGGTCTAAAGCTTGCTCTATAGCTCGGTATCCGGCAGCCAGCATGGCGGCTCGCAACTGGTCCTCTATGGAATACAGGAACGTGGCTCTGTCCAATTCGGACATGGCTGCCAGACGTTCCGGGACCGGCATATGGTCATGGGCGTTCCAGAAGGAAACCGCAATAGCCTCCTCGTTCTCGTAACTGTCCACGTCGATCCCGAGATCCAGCAAGAGCGCGGATAAGCCGTTGAGCTTGGAACTCTCTTCTTGGGTCTCTGCTATAAGTTTCACTGGGTTCACTCGCTTTTTGGTTGTGACTTTCGTATCTAATCGGAAATCTCCTGTCATTTATTATACCCCAATCGGTATAATTTTGTCAATGGCAAGAGGAGCAACGGTCCAAAGACTTGCTCCTCTTGGGGGTCTGAATGACTCGGTTGGATGTCCTATTTCTTGCCCTGATCTTTCTGCTTGCGCTTGGCGGCGTAAACACGGATAGACGTCACAATGGCGGCCAGGAAGCATAGACCTACCAGAATGAGACCTAAAATAAGACCGGAATCGGAAAAGGTCAGGTCCAGACCTGTCTTGACGCCGGATCTGTCCTTATCACTACCCTTATCTGCTGCTTCGGAGCCTGCTCCACTTTCCTTCCCGGAGTCTCCGGAACCGGGGCCCTTATCCCCTTTCGAAGCGCCTGGGTTATTATTCTTGTCGGTATCGCCGCTGGTCTCGCCCTTATTGTCGTCGCCTTTGCTGCTGTCGCCCTTGTTATCACCATTATTACCATTGTCGGAAGGAGCTTTTGCATCATAAACGCGGGCTTCAAAGGTCCAGATGGAGTCCATCTCCGCAGCCTGATACTCATTGCCCTTGGAGGCAGGGAATGAGACCTCCAAGTCCAAAGTGGTGCTTCGCATAGGCTTTACCGTAATGGAGGCAATGGGTTCCGAGTCGTTCCTGCCATATGGGCCGGAATACAGCTCTGTGCCGTTTTCATCCATGATACGAAGCGCCATGGCGTTAAATAGACTCTTATCCTCAGCATAGCTGATAATAGACAGGATACGGCATTCCATCTTCCTGTCCGTGATGTTCTTTATGTGCAGCTTGCCGGTGCGGATATCACCGGGAGCAAAGTTTTCAAAATCAAAGAGCTGAAGCTCGGATGCTGTGAGGGAAAATGTTTCTTCGTCCTCCAGCTTGATCTCACTTTCGAAATCGGCTGCAAATGCGGAAGGGGTGAAAATAGAAGTGAAAAGCAGGGCGATAAGTAAAAACATAGTAAATCGTGCTGTTTTGCGTCGCATAAAAGACCTCCTTGATATATGTAATTGGTGCCATAAGCCGGGCTTTGAACGGCTCAGAGGCGCGTTGTGAATGCCTTGCGATGCCGCCTTTGTGATGATGTTCACAAGGCGAACAGGCTTGTGATACAATAATTCCATAGAATAAAAAAGGCAGCAGGTGTGTGAAGCCTGCTGCGTAAATAAGGGTGTGTGCTGCCGCCTCGACTCTGGTAAAGGGGCGGCAGACTTAATCATGTCGTAAATATAGGAAAACTGAATACGTCGGACGAAAGTGAATTAAATCTTATGGAAAGAAAAATAGTGATCTTATACTGCAAATAATCAAAATAGCACTGAATCTAAAAAGAGTAGTATCTGAACCTATTAGAAAAGAAGGAATTAACGTACCGGTACGGCGTTTACATTACCGTTTCCGAATGTGACGGATTCGGAAGAAACAGTGGCCCAAGTATCACTGTTTGTGTTACGGTGCTGTTTCGCTTCGGCCAAAAGGCTTACCTCTACATCAGCATCCTGGAAGGCGTTGGAAGAGGCGCCTTTGAATACTAATACGTAGTCGGCAGAATGATTAGTGTCTGTAACACCTGATTCAGTCTCAGCATTTGCTCCGGTACCGTTTAATGTGTACTCAGGAAGCACGTATGTGATGCTCTTGCTGTCGCCTGCGACGATACGCTTAGCGCCGTCTGTGACAGGCTTTGCATCGGCTTTCGGCACGTAGGCGCCGGCAGCGTCTTGCTCTACGTCAATTGCTTTGTAGATCTCAAACTCGGCTTGCGCCGCAGTGTCAAGCGCCACGCTGCTTGTTACAACAAGGCGTTCACGGACATCGACGGACTTATTGCCGTCGTTGCTGACCTGATAGTCTAAGTCCGCTTTATCCCCTGGGTTGAAGTTGGCAACATTCGCCCAGTTGGCGTCTAAAGCAAGATCTACCGTACCAGCCTTAGCTGTAGCAGACGTTTCCACGCGGTCTGTGAAGTACGCTACCGTGCCCGCAAGAACGCAAGAGGCGGCAATAGCGCCTGCAGCAAGGGCTTTCTTCTTGTTTTTGGAAGTTTGTTCTGCTGTAGTTGTCATGATTTCACCTCCCTGTAGGAATGTTAAGTACGTTCCGGGTGCATTATACCTAAAACGAAACCTTACGATACAAATTATATCGATACGGAAACAATATAGTCAACAGAGCAGGTGGGGATTTTCGCTGGTAAATGTGTCCAATAGGATAAAGAAACAAGCGCGGCCAGACGGTCGCGCTTGTTTGCTATGCCTTATGGCTTATTGGTTTAGGGAGCCGGCTTAGCGGGGACGGCAGGGATAGTCTGGCCGCCCAGCGTGATGGTACCGCCGTTGACAGCGGTGACCCAGTCGGCGTCGCCGCCGTCAGAGTGCTGCTTGGCCTCGACCAGGTAGTCGATGGTGCAGGTAGCGCCCTGGAAGTCGTTGCCCGCGGTCTTGTCAAATACCAGCTGATAGGTCTTGTCCACGCTCTTAGCGTTGCTGCCAATGGTCTCCTCGGAGCCGCTGAGGACGTAGCTGGCGACGGTGTACTTGTACACGGTGTCGCTGATCTTGGTCTCAGTTACGACCACACCGTTGCCGGTGTAGGCCTTGGTGTCGGCGTCCTGCGTAGCGCCATTGAACAGGCGGAACTCGGGAGTAGCACTCATAGGCTTGCTGGAGGTGATGATGAAGGTCTCACGCACATCCAGAGCCAGCTCGCCGGTGTTGGCCAGCTTGTAGCTCAGATCCACCTTGTCACCGGGGTTGAAGTTGGCTTTGGGGGCAGCATTGAACGCCAGCCACTTGGCGGTCAGGTCGTCCTTGTAGGTGGGGTCATCCGGGTCTGTGGTGATATCCGCGCCGATGGTGCTGATAGTAGCCTTTGTGGCGATGCGGTCCGTGAAGTAAGCCAGGGAGCCTACCAGCAGGACGACCGCCATAGCCAGGGCAAGCATGCCGCTGAGCTTCATATTCTTGATCTTACGCATGATATGCTACCTCCTTTCTTACTTCTCGGGAACTGCAGAATGACCATTGAAAGCGGAGTTGGTGTCCACAATACGATCAGTCAGAACAGTTTCCCATGTTGCCGCATTGGTATTGCGGTGCTGCTTGGCCTGAGCCAGATAGTCCAGCGTCACAGTAATGCCCTGGAAATCATTGCCGGCCGTGCTGCTGAACACCAGGACATAGGAGCTGGCCTTGGAGATGCCAACGGCGGTGCCCTCGGTCTCGGCGCCAGCACCGGTACCGTTCAGGATGAACTCGGGAATGGTGTAGGTGATGGACTTGCCGTCAGTAGCGACGGCACGAACAGCCACGGGGGTGGCGCCGGTCTTGACGGTGGCTTTGCCCTCTGCATCCAGAGTGACGTCGGAAGCCAGATACAGGTCAAATTCCGGCGTAGTGGTGTTCATAACCTTGGGGGAACGGAGGACCAGGACCTCCTTGACGTCTGCAGACTTATTGCCCAGATTGGACAGGGTGAAGTCCACCTTACAGCCGGTACCGGGCTTCAGGCCGGTGCTCTTGCTGAGGGTGACCTGGCTCAGAGCCAGTTCCAGGGTGCCGGCCTTGGCTTCTGCCTTCGCCTGAACGCGATCAGTGAAGAAGGCGAATGTGCCAACGGCCAGCGCTGCAACAGTGGCAAGAGCCAGTACCAGCGCCATGATCTTCTTGGGTTTCTTCATAGATATGTGCTCCTTTCATAAAATTAACAGGCGCCCGGCGCCCAAGAGAGCTGGACGCGGGCGCCTGCTGTTTATGTGTTAGACTTTAACGGAGATTTGATCAGCAACACTGATTACTCAACGACCTCAAAAGAGGTGGTATAGGTGCCGAAATCGACGAAATCAGCAGCGGTGGTGTTGCGGTGCTGCTTGGCCATGACGTCCAGCTTCACGGAGACGGTGGAGTCCATGAACTTGTTAGCAGCGGCCTTGGCAAAATCAAGATACAGGTCGTAGTCCTGGCCTTCGGTCTGAGCAACGCCGTCGGTCTCGGTCTCAATGGTACCGTTCAGAATGATGTCGGGAATAGCATAGGTGATGGACAGCTTGTTTTCGGAGACGGAGGGGGTGATGGTCACGTTGCCGCACTTCAGGGTATACTCCTCAGCATCAGCGGTCAGAGCAACGCTGGAGGTCAGAGTCAGCTGCTGACGAACGTCGATGGACTTGCTGCCATTGTTGGTCAGCTTGTAACCCATGTCGAAGGTATCACCGGGGTTCATGATGTCGCCGTCCTTGGTGATCTTGTTGTCGGTCCACACCAGGTCATCGGTGTTGGTCTGGCCGGTGACCTTGTTGGCATCCTTGCTGGACACATCGGTAAACACCAGGTCGATGTTACCAGCGGTGGCGCCGGCATTATGTGTCTCACGATCGGTGAAGAAGGCGAAGGTACCAACCATCAGGGCCAGGGCCATACCAGCGGCCAGGATCTTAGTCATGCGCTTTTTCATTGTTACGGTTTCTCCTTTTAATAAAAAATTTTTTGATGCTCTTTCAGAGGGGTATGTTATACCGTTTCGGAAAGAACTCTTGTTGACAATATACCCCTTTGGAAAGTGGTTATCAAGAAGAAAATGGATGATTTGTAAAATTTTTCTTTCGGGGCAGCAAAAAAATAAGGCGTATGCTACAAGCATACGCCTTGTATTTGGCGGACTCCCCTGCCCTCCGGATTATTCGGATGGCTCCGAGTTTTCCGGAGCGGCTTCGGCAGCAAGAGCGTCTCGCAGCTTCGAAACTGCGCTGTAATATGTATTGCGGACCGTCTCTGTAGACCAGAAAACTTTGGCGGATATTTCACAAAAGGACATGGGGTTGGTATCCGGGGACAGGCCGAGATAGAGCTGAAGAACGGTCTTCTCTCTATTGGTCAGGTGGGCGGGAAGCAGGGACAGTGGGTCTTCTTCTTTGAAGTAGACGTCCTCGGCAGAGGCTGTTGAGCCGCAGACCTGTGCTGTCTCATCATCCAGAGAGGAAAAAACGCGCATGCCGTAGAGGGCCTTACGTATTTTTTCTTCCGGAATATCTAAAGCCTCAGACAGATCGGTAGACGTGGGAGGGCGATTATTCTCTGCGTATAGGTCGTGATAAGCCCCCAATACCCGGCACATACTGTAATAGTCCTTTTCCCCGATGGTCATAGGAACATTCTTGCTCTGCGTAAGGATGGCTTTATGCAGCCGTTTGTTGATCCAGTGATACGCATAAGCGGCTAAAGACGTGCCTCGGGTATAATCGTATCGGATAACTGCCTCGATAAGTCCGCAGCAGCCTTCCTGATATAGATCGTCATAGTCTACGCCGCGGCCCTTGAACCTGCTGACCAGCTTATTGACCAGCGGCAGATGAGAAAGGATAAGCGTCTCGCGGGCAGAAAGGTCACCCTCGGCGCTGCGGCGGCCAAGGTCATACAATTCCTCGGGGGAAAGCTCCGTATTCGCGTTTTTCTCTTTTGCGCTGGTCATACAGATTAACCTCCCTTTTTGGAAATGTTTTACGGATTATTATACCCATTGAGAAATATCTGGCTACACTATACCGCAACTGAAAGTGAAAAGTCAAGTATTATTTCCAAAAGGAAACAAGACGACGGTAAAGGGAAAAGGCGGGTTTTGAGGGGATTTCTGCCACCTTATGTGTATGTGTATACATACCTATAATGTGTGTGTATTGTGTATGTGTAGAATGTGTATATAAAAATGAGAGTATTCCAAAAATACGGAATACTCTTTTCTTTCAGATATTTAAAAATAGTATTAAGATTGGAACACTTGGAATTTTATAGGGGCTTGCGATGAAGTAGCTTCCAGTTTTTGGTGTACGGATAGTACACTTTTCCGAACGCCCTACCCTCGCCTGCTGTGTTGTTCGTAAAGGTGCGTGTTTTTACTTTTCGGACGTTCGTTTTGGAAATCGGGAGATTTAAACGGTTTTGATGGCTTCTTTCCAAAATTTCTTAAAAGAAGGCGGGCCAAAAGAGGGGGGAAGCGTTCCGTCTATGTGGGCGCAGCAAATGGGCGTGACGCCGGAGGACAAAACGGTATCCATTTCCTTTGATGGACAGCGTATCATCATAGAAAAGATGGAATCAAAACGGTAAGAACAGTGCCTCTCATGAGAGAGGTGATGAAGGTTATAGTGCTGCGGGGCATGGGTATAAAAGGCAGCCTGTTGACACATGATATATATTGTGGTATATACTATATTAGGAGGTGATAGTTATGGAGACCGCAAAGATTTTTGAAAATGGAAGAAGCCAAGCGGTACGCCTGCCGAAGAAGTTTCGCTTTAACGCAGACGAGGTCATTGTCCAGCAGCTGGGTGACGCAGTGATCCTTGTGCCGAAAGAGTCTCTGTGGGAGACATTTATGGCCGGCCTGGACGGGTTTACCGGCGATATTTTTGAGGACGGAAGAGATCAGGGAGTTCAGAAGGAGAGAGAAAGCTTGTGACTTACATGCTGGACACGAATATTTGCATCTATGCAATGAAAAATAAGCCGGAACATGTGCTGCAAAGGCTGAAAAAAGAGATTAACAGTGGGGTCTGTATTTCTGCTATCACGCTGGCCGAACTTGAACACGGGATGCAGCACAGTTCTAATCCTGCGAAGAACGAACAGGCTCTGCTGCGCTTTTTGATCCCCTTGACCGTCCTGCCGTTTGGGGCGGCGGCGGCGTCGGAGTACGGGGCGATCAGGACCCACCTTCAGAGCAAGGGAACGCCGATCGGCCCGCTGGATATGCTGATCGCTGCACATGCCAGAGCCGAGGACATGGTTCTGGTAACGAATAATGTCCGGGAGTTTGAGCGTGTGCCGAAATTGGAAGTTGAGAATTGGGCTGAGTAGAGGGACAGAAGATCATCATTAAAAACGAAGCGAAAACAATAAGAACAGACCCTCTATGGACTGGGGCCTGTTCTTTTTTTGCCGATTTAAGGAACTTTGCCGTCAAATTCCGTCTTTTTCTGCCTTTTCGTGTCGGAGAAACGCTCTCAGACGAAACGAGCTTCTTTTTAACGCATAACCCACTGTTTCGATGCGTCTCTCAGCACTTCCCTTTCAGCGGCTTTGGTAAATGCCGTATAATAGAAGGAAAGCAGCTGCCGAGGAATTCTCGGCAGTTCATCTGATGGGAAAGTGAGAGGGGAAAGAGATATGGATATTGGATATACAAGGGTATCCGCCAAAACACAAAACCTGGCGCGGCAGCTGGCTACCATGCGGGAGAGAGGGATCGAGGAACGGTTCCTGTTCCGGGATGTGGCGTCCGGTAAAAACTTTGACCGTCCCGGCTATCTTGCCATGAAAAGCGTGATCCGGGCTGGAGACTGTCTCTATGTGGATGCGCTGGATCGGCTGGGGAGGGACTATGAGAGCATTATCCGGGAATGGAAGGAAATTACAAGAGATATAGGCTGCGATATTGTGGCGCTGGACAACGAAGCACTGTTCGATAGCCGGAAGTTCAAGGAGATGGGGGACATCGGGCGTATGCTGGAGGACCAGCTGTTGGCGGTCCTGGCCTATGTGGCAGATGTAGAACGGAAGAAAACGCTGGAAAGGCAGAAACAGGGAATTGCAGCTGCTAAAACAGCCGGCGTAAAGTTCGGGCGGCCCATCTCCATCTCCGACTGGGAGCTTTTCGACCGTACCGCCAAGCGGTGGGTGGCCGGGGAGATCTCAGCAGCCGAAGCGTGCCGGATCACAGGGGCGAAGAAAACATCCTGGTATAAATACACTAAGGAGAGAGGATTCAGCAAAGAGAAATAGAGCAAGGACGGGCGGCCTCTTCCCTGCTCTTAATTTTTCAGCAGCGACGGCTTCAGACCGTTTTCGACTCTATAGCGGGTGTATCATGGGTACATCTTACATACAGGAGGATATAAAGCATGGCGATGAAGTTTGGACCGGCTATCAGCCAGGAGGCTATCTCTGAGGTCGCAAAGCGACACGGGGTACCGGAGGAGGAAGTCAGAAAGGAAATGGAGCTGGCGCTGCTTATGGCCTGGGGCACCGGGAACAATGAAGCAGTGGCTCTCCAGGACGAGGTATTCCCGGAGGGTATGCCTGATGCAGAGGAGTTCATCTCCCGATTGGCGGAGGGGATCCTGGGGAACCTGCAGACGGAGGAATAGCGGGAAACAGGTGTGCATACATATATGTATATGTATAGTGGATATGTATATAAGATATGTATAAAGAAAGGGGCTGTCATAAGACGGTCCCTTTTGCTGTATGTCTTGCGGGACAAAGGGTTTTCTATATGTCCGCATTGTGTATCTGTATTATAGCTATGTATAATGTGTATGTATGTTACATATACATAGCACGTATACCGTTAATGCGGGCTGACCTTCGGAGGGTTAGCCGGCAGAACGACGGCGCTCAATGTGGAGGGTGAGAGCAACAGAAAACGCCTTGCGGGAAGCAAGACGTCTTCGGCAACTCCTTCTACACATGGCAGACGAGCTCGTGGACCATATTCTATTCTCCTTGGGATGAATCGTCAAGCCCCTGCAGATGCCGGTTTGCCTCGTCCTTAACTATTAAGAGTAGAATACATCTCCATGTATCGGGTATAGGTGAGAGGCTTACCGGTATCCGGGTCCAGCATGACGGACAGGCCGCCTGCGCCGGCATAGCCGGTGGCGCTTGTACAAAAGGCCTTTATGTACAAAACATCTGTTACTTTGTCTCTGTAATACGTAATACGGCCATGATTGTCAGGATCGGACTGAGAGAAAACCGCCTCCAAGAGGGATCCGTCATCAAGGGTTGTTTCGGTCTGGGTGGGACCAGAGCTGACAGCGGGACCATTCCCGGTGCCGGTGGAGTCTTGGGCGGCACAGGCGGATAGCGTCAGAATGAGGGCAAGGGAGATGGCGGCTGCCGGGATGGTGCGGAGAAGGGTGGGAAACTTTTTCATAGTCAGGTCCTCCTTTTGTATGGCATGTATTTAGGTGTATGTGTCGTGTGTATGTGCTATAAGTATGTGTAGTGAGTATACAGAGTATGGCGGTGCTCGGCTTCCTTGCAAATACATGGCTTTATTATAAGTATGTATTATGTATATGTTTTATGGATATGTATAAAACGTATATGCACGGGACATATAGGGAAAGTGTGTATAGGATAAGGGGAGAGAGCTGAAAAGACGACGAGGGTTTGCTCCGAATGGTGCGCCGCCCGGACCCCCGCGAAGGAGGGCCCGGGTAGCACGTGAGGAGGGAAAAGAGAATGGCAGCAAATTCAAGCGACGCGATCTGCGCGTCTGGCAGCTCTGGCGCGGCGACGGTGCGCAGCAGGCTTGGTATGGCGCACGGTCTTTTCCTGCGGACGATCGATACGGTCGATCAGGCGGATGACGGACGTCGCCAAAAACAGAGCGCCGGAGAGAATGATGGTGTAGTAAAGGATCTGAATGAACATGATGTAGGCTCCTTTCTTCGTGCCTTTTCTATGGTCCTATTATACGCCTTTATTGGCGTGTTGTATATTGACAAAAGCGCCAAAATTGGCGCCTTATATTTGTACAACTTTATATGTATGTGTTGTCTGTGTATGATATGTGTATGTGTTGTATGCCTGTATATCTGATTGAGGGGTTGTTTTGACTGATATTAAAGGTTTACAGGCGATATTGAATTAAGGATATACATTATATATGTGTAGTATGGATATGTATAATATATATGTATATAGGGGAAGGGGGAAGAGAACTGGGCCTGGATAGGTCGTCTGGAGAGGGGAGTGGGAGGCTTCAAGGAGGTGCCGGTGTGGCGGTGGATGAGTACATGACCAGTAAGGGAAGGGCAAAATAAAAAAGTTTCAGAAAATTTGAAAATACCTATTGCAAAGCAGTAACATATATGTTAATATATGTCTACAATGTATGTACCTCATATACATACACACAATGCATACACACAGGATTTTCGCAGGTGATACACGGCTTCGGAGGATTTCTATGAGAAGAAACTTCTATCGGTTCCCGGAAGATTCGGACCAGATGGTCCGCTTTAAAGAGGGCTGCGCTGTCATACTCAAGGATGGAAGGGAGATATACCTGGAAAGCATCCCGGAGGAACGCTGGGCGCAGATAGAATGTATCGGGGACGTCGTGGACGGCGTCAGCGTCACGAGAGCGAAGGAGCTGCTGCGCAAATATGGCGGCAGCGCGTGGACGGAGCACTATGAACGTGACGGTACGCTCTTTGAGGTCACGGAGATCCACCTGACCGGCAATAACAGCCGGTTCAAATACAACCATCATCTCTAAGAGAAAGGACGGTATGTTCTTATGAGTAAGACCCTTATCACCACCGGCGATGTGCCGCAGTACATCCGTGACATTGTGAAGAACCTGCGACCCAATGTGTCTGAGCCGGAGGGATCGGCTCTCCCTGGATACACATTCCGGCTGTACGGCAACCACAGGGTGGGCTATGAATCCCAGCTTGACACCAACTGCGAAAAGCTGCTGGATTGGTGCCGCAGGTACTATGCGGACGCCTATGTGGTGCAGCGTCATTTCTGGATCGATGATGTGGCAAAGCCTGGTGGCGCCTTTACCGGCGATAAGTCTCACCAGAGAAAGGCATACCGCGAGGGCTTCCGGAACTACATCTCCGTGGTCATTACGGACCCGGTAGCGTATCGCTTTGAGAAGGACGGCTTCTACCGTGAACGCAAGAAAGACCTGTCCTCGCAGATCTCCGGCGCGGCAGAGCGTGCCGGCCACGATACGGGCGCAGAGCGCAATACTGAAAAGGAAAGATGAGCCCTCGGTAAGTCGGCACGTCGGGTCGTGAATGCCCTTGATGGCGGTAGAGATCCGGCTGGCCTGCGATATCAACCAATGTAAGCGTGGCTTTAATTCAAAAAGGAGGAATGCATGTGAATACCAGTGAAGCCTATTTTCGCCTCAGACAGGTAGAAAAGGCCATCCGAAGCAGCTTTGCGGACGGGCGATACCTTATAGCGCCCCAGGACATCGAGATGGAGAACGAGAGAGACCCGGAGGAGCGCCAGCTCCACGATGAGCTGCATACGGCGCTGTACCATCTGGATAATGTGTGCTCTATTCTCTCCTACTATGACCGGCCGGTCGTGGCCGAAGGGGTGCTGTACAGAAACGCCAACGAGCGGTATGAATTGGACGGCCATGAGCTAACCAGCGGGCAGACCATTGAGCTCATGGTCTATGACCCGGATTGGGACAAGGCGCCCCATTGGGTGCGCACCAAAATCGAGTACGACAGCGACTATTACGCTGTGTACCAGCATATGAGCCTGGAAGGGAAGCAAGCGCGCATACGATAATTTTTTCCCGTATTCCGGCACTTTCCTGTGTACATATGCCCTGTGGGTATGTATAATGGGTGTGTATAGTATGTACCTATAAAACGTATGGATAAATTTTTATGGGAGGACAAAGGACATGACCAAGGTTATTGCGGTTACAAACCAGAAGGGCGGTGTGGGTAAGACCACCACCGCCACGGCGTTGGCTACGGGCCTGAAAAGGGAGGGGTACAACACCCTTTTGATGGATCTCGACCCCCAATGCAACAGCACAGACACGTTCCGCGCCATCGTACATAACGTGGCGACCATGTACGACGTGCTGGTGGCTGAAGACCCCATCATCGAAGCTGTGCAGCACACGGATATCGGGGACATCGTGGCGGGAGATCCGCTGTTGGCGGATGCAGAGCAGAAGATGTCCCATCAGGGCAGAGAATACCGCCTGAAAGAGGCTATGGAGGGTCTGCCGGAAGGCTATGACTTCATCATCATCGACACGCCTCCCAATCTGGGTGTGCTGCTCACCAATGCCCTGACGGCAGCCAATAGCTGCATCATCCCTATCACCTCTGAGCGGTTCTCGTTCCAGGGTCTCGGGGAACTGGATAAGACCATTGCCCGAGTGCGGAAGTACAGTAATCCGAACCTGGAGATCGATGGGCTGCTCATGATCAAGACAGACCCGCGGCGGAATCTGGCTAAAGAGGCCAAGAAAGAGCTGCCGGCTATCTGTGAGAGCCTGGGCACGGTGCTGTTCGAGACCCATATCCGCGAGGCGGAGGATGTGCGCAAGGCACAGAAGCTGCGGCAGAGCATCTATACCTGGGCGCCGAACTGCACGGCTGCCAAGGACTACGAGGCGTTTATCGACGAGTATCTGACGAAGACTGCAAACAAGGAGGTATGCTGACATGGCAAAGCAGGAGAATGTGACCGAAGAGGTGACCGGTGGTCTGAGCACGGGAATTACGTTTGGCGCATCCAGAGGGGCGCGGGACGGTGTACAGCCGCAGGGCGGCGCCGGTGCAGCTGCCGGCGTTGGCGGAAGGGCCTTGACAAAGGGATACCGTGCGTCGCGGCAGGGGGATGAGGCGGAAAGACGCTCTTTCCGTATGAATGTGCTCATTAAGCCCTCCACGGCCGCTGCGCTGGACTTTGCCGTGAAGAAGGGCGAGATCCAGAGCAAGAACGACCTTGTCAACTACCTTTTGGAACGGTATTTTGCTGAAGAAGGACGCATCTGACATGGCCCGGCGTGATGTCCGGCTCGGAAGCACCGTGGAGATATACCGGGACCCTGAGACGGAAACACAGCTTGAAGGGTATGCCTTCGTGTGGCATATCGAGAAGGAGACCGACAGGTTCTTCACACTCATGGTTTCTTTCCTCGGCGATAGGGAAGAACGGAAGGTCCTGCGCGACCTGAAAAAAGAAACAGATAGCAATGAGAAAGCCTGATGCCTTGGGGTATCAGGCTTTTTCTTATGTGTGTTTCTTATGCATGCCTATTGTGTGTATGTTTTGTGGGCATGTATATGCATGCGCACAACGTATACATGAAAGGACCGGAAAACACTGGAAAGAAGATGCAAAATTTTGAAAAAAATGTTATTTCCATTGGGAAATAATCCTTTACATTCGGTGCCGATGGGGGTATAATATGACTCGGGTAAATTAGGGGTTCGTGTGCCCTTTTGCCTGTTTTCCTCCCACATGACAGATACATATGAGCCGGGTATCCTCCAAAAGTATATTAGCTGGTATAGCTCAGCAGGAAGAGCGGCGGATTTGTAAACCGCAGGTCGAGGGTTCGAAGCCCCCTATCAGCTCCACGAGCAAAAATACTCATACAATAAATTTTTAAGAAGGAGGCTCGCAACATGAGGCAGAAAACACGCCGCCTTGCTCGGGCGGTACCGGCATGGATACTGGTGGTTCTCCTTATCCTCTCTATGGTGCCTGTGGCACACGCCGATGAAACGGCGCGAAAACAGGTGTATGAGGGAGAGATAGAGCTGACGGGCAAATACAGTGGGAAGTTCTCGCTGGATTCGTCTGACTTGTATCTGTTCCAACTGGAAAACATGGCGCCCGGCGATAGCTGGGAGGGCAAGATCCACGTGAAGAACTCCGCGTCCTCGAAGATGGAGATAGCGATACTCTCCATCGTGAGTGATCTGGAGGACACAAAGCTCTTTGACGCGCTGGATCTGAAGATCTCTTTGGGAGATAAGGAGATATACAAGGGGTCCTATGGAAAAACAGAGGAGCCTGTCTCCACCTTCTATGAGATCCCGGCAGGGAAGACCATTACCTTTGATGTAACGGTCACGTTCCCCAAGGAGTGCGGCAATGAGTACCAAAACACAAAGATGGACTCTACATGGACCTTTGAGGGACGGTATTACGGCGGTGGCGGGTATTACTACCCAGACCCGAAACCGGATCCCGTGAAGATCCAAACAGGCGTTGATATGACCACCGGCAACTCACAGAGCGCTGTCTGGCTGTTCGTATCCCTGCTGTGCGTAGCCTCCTGCGTGTTGATGCTGTACCGTATCAGCAGCGCGAAGAGAGGGACGACAGAAACTAAGAAGAAAGGGCGTGAATAAACAATGCCGAAGAGTATCGGTAGAAAAGGCATTATCGCCATCGTCTTGGCGCTGATCGCCGTTATCGGCGTTGCGTCGCTGGCATTCTTCACGGACCGCGTGGATCACTCCATGCAGTTCACCACGGCCAGCTTCTCGGCAGATGGCTATAAGCTGACACGCACGGCGCCGGAGGGACCGTTCTGCGCCGGCGAAGAAGTGACTGCCACGCTGAAAGAGAGCAATACCGGCGATGATGATGTCAACAGCATCATATCCATGAAAGCGACATGGGTCTCTCCGGATACCTCACTGTCTATCTTCGGAAACGCCAGTGCCGCGGATAACGCAACGCTCTCTATTGGCGGAACCAAGGTGGACTATACGGTCAATGCGGGTAATAAGTCTATTAGCTTCGACCTGCCGAAGCAGGTGCTGGCGGCCGGGGCGAATAATAAGACAAGAGACCTGACCCTGACCATTCCGGCGTCCTTCAAGTCTACAGGACGCATTGAATTCACCTTTGAAAAGGTGGTCGTGGCGCAGGAGGGCGGCGGGTTCTCCAAGGAGTATAGCCGCACAGATCTGAATGCTGCCGGTGACCTGGACTACAGCGTTAAGGTCGGCTGGGCCGCGTCCTCTATTGCGGCGCAGAACGGCAAGGCCCTTATGGGCTACCTGACGGATAAGAACGCCTCCGGGAAGTTCGGTATTGAGTTCGAGTTTGCCTATAACTACAACACCAGCCCCATGAAGGATTTCGCCTCTAAGACGGACGCGAAGTGGTCCTACTATAAGGATAAGGCGGATCGCCTGACATTCGTGGAGGGTATGACCACCATCGGCAACTACGCTTTCCCTGATTTCGAGCTCGTTACCAGCCTGAAGCTGCCTGAGAGCTTGGTGTCCGTTGGAAAGTGGTCCTTCGATAACATCAGCATTTCTGCTCTGAAGCTGCCTGCGGCGCTGACCAACTTTGATACTATGTCCTTCGGACATATCAATGAGCTGACGGCCATTACCTTTGAGCAGGCTGCGAATACCAACCTTTCCTTCCCGACTGCGGGGTCTTCTACGGGCGCATTCTTCGTGGCGCCTTATGCCGAGCCTACGAATCGGACGAAGATCAACGGCACAAACACTGACGCGCTGGCCTATGACTGGGTGGCGGATCAGCGGAAACTGGTGCCTGTCCTGCAGAGCTGGGATCCCGAAGCGAACACGGATTTCCATGGGCTGCGCGATAAGGTGAGCGGCATCTCTTTTACGAACAGCTATGCGCTGCCTGACGGGTTTGATACCGCGGCAGGGTACGGGCCGTGGGATGTCTCTGCGGCGAAGGATGGAAGCGTCATGGCGTATATGACGCCAAAGACCGGTGCCGACATTGCAAGCGGCTACTACTTCATTTACGCCGCCTCACTTCCTGATGGAATTACCGGTACAGTTGTGAAGGGGAACGGAAGCGTAACGTGGGACGCAACTGCCGGGAAGTATACCTGGTCTGCGGATAAGGTGGCTGCGACCGGCAAGACGGTGTCGGAATGGATCGCCGGTGGATATACGGGTACGAATTATTTTGTGCCGGATAATGATCCTACCACTTATTACAGTATTGCGAATAGCGACGGAGAAAACTCCCAGCTGACCAAGTATGTCAGAGCCGGTGGGTATAATGTCGTCATTGCCAGCAATACCGGCTGGACGGAGGATGTGATCGCCAACGCGGATTCCGATTATATCTGCAATAACATGCTCGGACTGACCACGTTCAGTGACGATCATCTGGATACGAGTAATGTCAAGAGCTTCCGTCAGACGTTCAATAACTGTAGTTCTCTGACCGACTGCGACCTTTCCGGTGTAGACAGCAGTAATGTGAAGAACTTCTACGGTATGTTTAATGGCTGCTCCAATCTCACTACACTGAACGCGACCTTTGATACGTCCGGTGTAAATGATGCCACACTGAATAAGACCGCGGATCCTCTTATGGCGCTGAGCAGCGATGAGAAGGAAAACGGGATCTCTGGTGGTCTGGCGCATCTCTTCGATGGCTGTGAGAAGCTGACGGCGGTGGATACCTCCGCCTGGGAGCTGTCCGGCGCACAGTCCCTGCACTCCACATTCAGCGATTGTAAGGCACTGACGGGCCTGGAGGTCGGAAATTGGAATGTATCCGGCGTTCAGAGCTTTGAATGTACGTTCAATAACTGCTACAACATAGCAGCTTTGGATGTGTCACGGTGGCAGGTGGGTAATGCCGAAACGATGGAAAGAATGTTTAATTCCTGCGGAAGCCTCACCACGCTGGCAGTGGATAACTGGGATGTTTCGAAGGTAAAGGACTTCGGGTGTATGTTCGTCAACTGTAATCAGCTGAAAACCCTGAATGTCTCCAAATGGAACACCTCCAGTGCCGAAACCATGAGCAGCATGTTCTGGTGCTGCGAGTCGCTACAGGCACTGGATGTAAGTAAATGGGACGTGAGTAAGGTGAAGAGCTTCTACTTCGCCTTTGCTGACTGCCCGCTGATAACAAAGCTCGCAGTAGGGAACTGGAATACAAGCAGTGTGCAGACCTTCTACTATATGTTTGCCGGCTGCGAGAAGCTGACCACCATTGATGTGGCAACCAAGAAGGTGAATGCCGGGACGGCGAATGAGTATACAGCCTGGGATACTTCGCACGCGGATACGTTTGACTATATGTTCGGTTACTGCTATAGCCTGACAAATCTTGATGTCTCTGACTGGGTCGTGACCGGGTCCGGGACCTGTGCGGATGGTTCTGCCAAACGCAGCCTTTCTACCTTCCGTATGTTTGCCGGCACTAAAATCGAGAAGATTACGCTGGGCGCCGGATGGGATGAGCTGGATACCACGCTGTATGGCATGCTCTACCTGACGGATATTACCTTCGAGCATACTGCCTCGGATGCGCTGGCACTTACCAGCACGCCGGGCAGTCGGGACGGCATAGGTTATGTCGGTACCAGTTCAATCATCACCTCCAGCCCCTATAACGCAGATAATCTGCTGAAGACGAATATCCATGTGTCTAATAAAACCATTAAGGATATCGTTTTTGCTTACGACTGGACTTCTGATTTCCGCAAGGCGGTACCTGATGTGCCTACGCTGGCGGCAGGTAGCGGCTGGTATAAGGGTACTACAGCTAAGTCTACTATTACTGAGATAGAACTGGTGGACACATACACCGCGACCGGCAATGAAGCGGAGTCCTGGGATGCTTCTGCGGCGCAGGACGGCAGCGTTATGGCCTATGTCAACGGCACGAAGCTGATCATTGCAGGTAATGGTGCTGGGAAGATCATGGCAAATGCGGATTCCGGCAGTGCATTCGACGGTTTCTCTGCGGCAACATCTATCTCTGGATTGAACCTGCTGGATACTTCTAACGTCACGAATATGCGCAGCATGTTCGCTGGCTGTAAGGCGCTGACCAGCGTCGGTGATATATCTGGGTGGAATACTGCTAATGTCACAGATATGCAAGAGATGTTTAACAACTGCTGGGCATTAAAGAGCTTGAATCTATCTGGGTGGAATACTGCTAACGTCACAGATATGTTCAGTATGTTCTATTTCTGCAATACATTAACCAGTTTGGATGTGTCTGGCTGGAATACATCTAACGTCACGTGTATGAGTTTTATGTTCGCCAACTGTCCTGCGCTGGCCAGTCTGGATCTGTCTGGTTTCGATACCTCTAAAGTTACACTTATGGCCGATATGTTCGATGGCTGCACGGCGCTGACCAGTGTTGGTGATTTGTCTGGCTGGAATACTGCTAATGTCACGAATATGAAATCCATGTTCGAGGGCTGCTCCAGTCTAACTGGTTTAGATCTATCTGGCTGGGATACGTCTAACGTCACGACTATGGAATACATGTTCAGTAACTGCAAGGCGCTAACAAATCTGAATCTGTCCAGCTTCGATACCTCTAAGGTCGGTACGTATGATATGTATAACATGTTCAGTGGCTGCAGGGTGCTCCAGACTGTGACACTGGGCAAGGACTTCAAGTTCGTTGGTACGAACGGCTATCTGCCTACGCCTTCGTCTACGTACATTCCCCAGGCGAACGGTAAATGGTACGATACCAAGGATGGTGCTGGGTATACGCCTACGGAGCTGGCTGCTGTGACACGCACTGAGGCCAGGACGTATGTGGCGGTGAAGCCGGCGCCTACGCTGGCCGCGAAATATTCTTGGTATAAGGGGTCTACGGCGAAATCTACCATTACTGCCATCGAGATCAAGGACAGCTATACGCCTACGGGAACCGTAACGGAACAGTGGAATGCGGACGTAGATAACAGCGGCAGCATTAAGGCCTATGTGGAGGGTACGAAGCTGACTATTGCTGGCAACGGGGCTGGGAAAATCATGGCAAATGCGGATTCCAGCATGGCGTTCATGTATTTCGACAAAGTGACGACTATCTCCGGACTGGATAAGTTGGACACCTCTAACGTCATGTATATGGTAGAAATGTTCTACTGGTGTAATGCGCTGACCAGTGTGGGTGATTTGTCTGGCTGGAATACCTCTAATGTCACGAGTATGCAAGAAATTTTCGGTTACTGTTATGCGCTGACCAGTGTGGGTGATTTGTCTGGATGGGACACCTCTAAGGTCAAGAATATGAGCTACATGTTTTTCTTCTGCAAAATGCTGACCAGCTTGGATCTGTCTGGATGGGACACCTCTAACGTCACGGATATGTCCGCCATATTCGAGGGCTGCACGGCGCTGACCAGCTTGGATGTGTCTGGCTGGAATACCTCTAACGTCACGAATATGTCGAGCATGTTCGGCAGCTGCAAGGCCCTGACCAGTTTGGATCTGTCTGGCTTCGATACCTCTAAGGTCACGAATATGTACGGCATGTTCTCTGGCTATAATTCGTTAACCAGTTTGGATCTGTCTGGCTTCGATACCTCTAAGGTCACGGATATGTCGAGCATGTTCTCTGGCTATAATTCGTTAACCAGTTTGGATCTGTCTGGCTTCGATACCTCTAACGTCACGAATATGAACTACATGTTCATGAACTGTAGCTTGACAAATTTGGATTTGTCTAGCTTCGATGTCTCTAAGGTAACGAGTATGCAGAATATGTTCAGTGACTGCAAGGCACTGACCAGTTTGGATCTCCCTGGCTGGAATGCCTCTAACGTCACGAATATGAGCTACATGTTCATGAACTGCACGGCGCTGACCAGTTTGAATGTGTCTGGCTGGAATACCTCTAAGGTCACGTATATGAACGGTATGTTCCGGGGATGCACGGCGCTGACCAGCTTGGATTTATCTAGTTTCGATACCTCTAAGGTCAAGAAAATGGGAGAAATGTTCCGGGAGTGTAAGGCGCTGACAAAGATTTACGCATCAGACCTTTGGTCCACCGCAAGTGTAACAGAGTCCTCCGCCATGTTCGATGACTGCAGCAAACTGCGTGGTGCAATCTCCTACAACCCCAATAAAGATGGCGCTAACTACGCCAACTACACCACGGGTTACTTCACGTACAAGGCGGCGCCGACTGCACGGTCCATGTCCATCATGTCTAATGGCAGTGAGATCTCTGGTTACAGCATCTCTGAGTAACTTAATTTTTGTGGGCGGGTGCTTGTTGCACCTGCCCACAGGAAAACAAAATTCTTATGAAAGGAACGCATAGTTATGAAGCTGAAACGTATCCTGTGTATGCTTATGGCTGCAATGGTGCTCTCTGCAACGGCTGTTTATACAGCATTTGCGGAGGAGGCAGAGGCGAAGGGCAATGTTGAATCTGCACCTGTTGAGACGGCTGTCGAATATGCGCCGCCGAAAGATGCCATTGCGGCGCTTGGGTTGGAAAACCCGTGCGAAGTGGATGGGGACGGCAATGTAGCTCTGGAAGAAGGATCTCTTATTGACCTCATCCTGCCGAAGGTGCTGGGCGGGCAGGAGTTGACGTCCATCTCCGCTAAGAGCTTCGCCGGCTGTCCGTATATCCGCAGTGTGGTTGTTCCCGAAACTATTCTGGAGATCGGGGAAGGCGCTTTTGCGGATTGTGAATTCCTGGAAACTATCTATGTCATTGGTCACAGTGACGAAGACCTGACGCTGGGTTCCAACTGGAACGGTAATGCTGAGGTCGTGTTTGTTGTGGATGAGGTCGAAGAGGATGAGGCTCCTGCCGAGGATGAGGCCATCACAGCGGAAGAGCAGAAGGCCGAAGACGCCGACAAGGAAAAGGCTCCTGCCGAATCGCAGCCTTCCGATAATGGAGAAGTGAAGGACGCCAATACCTCCGAACCTGATGACGCTGCAAAGGAAAACGATGGTGCCGAAGAAAAGGCTCCCGCAGAGGAGAATGATACAGACGATCAGGAGAAAGCAGATGCTCAACAGCCTGACGACAACGAAGAGAAATCTGTTCCTTCCGGTGACGCGGGCGAAGAGGCCTCTCAAAGCAACGAGAGTGTAAGCGCCGAAGGTAACGATGGTGCAGAGGCTCCCGCTGAAAGCTCTGGGGCGCCTGAAGCTTGATCCTGGCAAATAGAAGCACCGTAGAACCGGTGACAGACAAGAGAGACGACATAATATGTGTCGTCTCTCTTTTTGTAGTCTTGGAGAGATAAAGGGTGTCCGCTGGACGGGTTACTCGCAGAATTTCTTAAATCGCCGTAAAGGGCGTTTAAATGCGTTCTGCGGGCACTTTTTTTGAGGGCTATCGTTACCCCCGTGGCGCGATGCGCGCTTACAGGCGGCGCGGAGCGGCGATCTGTGACCGGAATACGAGATTGGCGGGTATTGTGGGTACAGGATAGACGGAACATGGTCGGTGAGAATGGAAAAGAGCGAGGGGCTTGGGGTATATGGATGGCGCGATGTGCGGAGTGATGCCAGAGATGTGAGCAGGGGAGGGAGAGATACAGCTACAGAAATATTTTGCTTTAAGTTTTCAGATAATTTCGAAATAATGCTTGACATTACTACGTTACCGTAGTAATATATAAGTACAGGAATAGGACGGATCTCCCAGCTGGGGTCAATAGCAGAAAGGAAAAATGATATGGCGGCTAATTACATCAAGCCTGAAATCGGGCAGACCTACACACTGCGGAATGGCGGAGAATATCGGTGCCTGTGGGTATGGGATGCGGACAAGGTGCAGCTGGGCGAGTGTTCCGCCGTGCTGATCCGGGATAAGGATGGCTGGAAGCTCACCGCTCACGGTGTTCAGCAGAACGAAGATGGTACCATTGAGTGGAACTACTCCACCGGTGGGCACTGGACCAGAGATATCGGAGATGGCGACAGCAAGAGGTTCGAGGTTTGGAAGGACTGCGAGCTGGGGCAGACCTACAAGGAGAAAACCTTTGATACCCGGCATGAGGCTTCTGAATGGGTTCGGGAGAACGAGAGGTTCTTTCCCGGTTGGCACTTGAGAGTTGTGGAAGCGTAACTGCACCTGAACGACGGGGAGGACTGCAAATGAATTGGCTGATTGCCGGAATGCGGCAAGAGTTTGTTGAGAGCTTCGTTCAATGGATGAAAGAAAATGGCATAAGAGTTTCCGAGCCTTTTGAACTCAGCGGAATTTGGGAAGTTATGTATATGCCTATCGGCAGGGAACAGAAAGAAAAATGCGAGCGATACATAGAATACCGCTGCAACAATGATCTGATGTAAGGAGGAACGCACATGAAAACGGTAAGCTATCAGGAATATGCACGGGAGCTGGAAATGGCAAAGAAACGGCTTGAAGAAAAAACGTGCGTGCAGGGAATTTCCAGTCGTATTTGGATCGTGAATATCGGCTCGGACGCCAAGATCGAAATGGGCATCAATATTTCCGGAACCGGCGATATTCCCAGCATCTACGCAAAGCGCTTCGCTTACTGCGTTGAGGAGGCAGCTGTAATTGCCGAACAGTTTAAGTATAACGGCTATGCCGTGGAATGAGGAGGAAACATGGGTAGCTTTTCTTGGTATGCGTCTGACACGCACAGAGCCATTCGCTCTGCTAACCCCTTTCCTGTCTATGCTCTGCAACCGGATGGCGAGCCGCTGCTGGAAAAGAGATATGAGAACAATGGTGTGTTCTGTGGGAAGGATATCTACGAACTGGTCGCAGATTGGAACCGGAAGTTTCTCGCAGAGCATCCCAGCTTTCTGATCTTCCAGTATGGACGGGTGCGGTCGAAAGATAATGGCGCCTATTTCCCAGCTCCGCCTAAAAGGGTAGACTCGTTCCCTTGGTATCCTTTGTATGCGGATCTGACCAAATCCCGGAAGGATATTGAGCACGAGCTGTACGAAGGCGGAGAGGTATTTTGGCAGTATCGACATATCGGCATTGAAATCGCCTGCGGAGATGATCGCAACACGGCACTGCCTTTCCCCATTAAGCTGGTAGAAGTCTCTGTCCCGTATGCTGAAGCAGCGGCGTCCAAGATTGACCCCGAGCAGGGATTTGGACGGAAAGATAGATTTGAGGGAGAGAAATTTCCAGACGTGCTGGCGGAGGACTAAGTTATGAAAAAGTATGAGTTTAAGAACTATTTGACCCACCGGTCCGCTGAGGTTCATGTGGATGTGGCCGGATATGAAGGGCTCTTCTTTGTCGAATTTATGCATCTGGGGGAGCCGGATTACACGCTCAAGCGTACCACCGAGCCGGGAAGTGGTGAAATGAGGTTCACCTCGGAAGAAGACGCTGTCCGTAGGGCGACGCGGTATGTCACACGGGGGAACTGATAATGAGTGTACATAGAGAAGTTAGCTCCGATACGGACTGCGCCGACTGCCTGTGCCGGGTATGCGCGAGAAACACTGCGAACGATTCCAGTAACCCCACCGTTACCTACAAGGAGTGTGGCTGCGATGAATGTCGTGTAGGCGGCATTGTAGTAGAAACCACCGAGGATTGCCCGCAGTTCGTCCCCGACTGCGATAGCTACGATGTGAAGGATTGCGATGAAACGGCCTGCTGCAGATTGTAGGAGAACATGAAATGAAAGCTGTACTGTTGAGCATTCGCCCAGAATGGTGCGAGAAAATCATCATTGGCAGAAAAACTATGGAATTGCGTAAATCTGTGCCGAAACTGGAGGTACCGTTTAAGTGCTATATCTACTGCACAAGTGGTCATCCGTATATCTCCGTAAAGGGCGGAAATCTGGACAGGGATACCGTCCGGACCAATACGGTCGGCAGATGCAACGGCAAGGTTTTCGGCGAGTTTGTGTGCGACTACATCCTACAACGATGTGAGATGGCAAATGCAGACATTGCCGAACAGCAATCCTGTGTTCGCCGCGAAGATATCTATTTCAAATATTCCGAAGAGGGGAAACACTATATTTACGGTTGGCACATTTCTGGTCTTCACATCTATGACCACCCGCGTGATCTGGGTGGGTTTACCGGCATCCGGACGATGAAAAACGGCTTTGAGTTGCGGCTTCTCGACCGACCGCCCCAGAGCTGGTGTTATGTAGTAGAGGAGGGCCAGAGATGAGAAATTGGACGATTTTGGGGCTGGAAGACCTCTCGGACGACTTTGGATGCTGTGAGCCGTATACGGCTGCGGAGGAGATCCGCAGGCGATTGGCAGCTGGTGAGCAGCTTACCGAACGGGATATTGAAGCTATAGCTCGGATATATGGATGCCGCGTCAAGTGGGAGGGCTGAGCTATGAGAATGGAAAAAGCTCACAGATATGAGTGCTCCTGCTGGTTTAACGATTACAGTGAGCAGCGGTATCCTATTTATATCAACAGCACGTCCTACGTAGAGATCGTCGGGAAGAAGACACCGGACGGCATGCTGTGCGTGTCTATCGAGGACGTGGATGGGCACTGCTGCTCCGTTCTGAAGGCATACAAAAACGCGAAAGGCGAGCGCTACTGCATCTTTGGCAGGCATCGGCTTTATGAAGGTTTCAGCGGACCTGTCGAGCTTGTCGGTGTGCCTGTGGGCGTTCGTAAGGCCATTGTCAGCTGTGGAGCAAGGCTTGCAGATTAGAGAGGGAGGGATATACATGGGAAATGAGGAGTTGGTCAGCCTGGCCGAATACGCCAGGCTTAATGGGATAGACCCAGCGACGGTGCGCCAGCGGGCAAGCCGCGGAGCATATCGGACGGCCCGTAAAATCGGGCGGAACTGGGTCATTGATAAGAATGAGCCGCATGTGGATCACCGGTTCAAGGCAGGGAAGGGCAGTAACGGGAATGCGACCGATTGAAAGCCCTTGTGATTTTGTTTTGGAGGAACTGAACATGACATACGAATATAACGAGTTGTCTAAAGACCGTATGAGGACCCGGATGGTCGGCGAGAGCGTCAGGAAGATCGTGGCAGTGGACTTGGAGATCGAGCTGACAGCAAGCGACATTTTCGACTGGATCAATAACTGCCAGGATCCCCTTACGCTGAAAAACCTGGGAAATGCGGCCCTGAGTTTTGCGGCTGCGCTGGAGCATCCTGACGATGATGACTTTAGATCGCGAGCGTAACGATAATACATCAGAATATGGACTGAGATTTCACAGTCACAGCCTATTGGTTTAAGGAACAGGAGGATACCGAAAATGAAGAAAAATGAGAATCGGACAGCGAAGGAAAGACTGTCAGCTCTTGAGATTTTCAATGGCATTGTGAAAATGGTTCTTTTCCTCTTAATGGTAGCTGCTATAGAAGCATTTGCCCTGGCTTTAGTATTTGGAATGGTAGCCCTTTTTGCAGAGGGTTTCAATATTTGGGGAGGCGCAGAAGGCGTCCGCAATGCTATTCGCTTCTTCGGGCAGAACCACGGGGCGGCGTTTATTGCGCTTATAGCGGCGGGCTATCTGGTGACCTTGTCCTATGTAGCATGGAAAACAGTAAACCTGATTACAAAACAATAAGAAGGACCGAGGACCTGATCATGTCCTTCTTGTCATCAGCAACGTAGTGATGTGCATATTTGCAGCACGGCATTTTCGTAAAACATAAAGCCGCCCTAATCGGGGCGGCTCCTTTTCTGCTCTACGGGGGTGGTAAAATAAATTCGTCCCGTAAACGGCGTTTTAAGGACTCTGCGGGGCGGCTTGTGTTCTTACCTTTTACTTAAAATTTTCAAATAATTCCAAAATAACACTTGACATTACTCCGATGCCGTAGTATTATATAGGTAGAAGATCAATGAAGATGTTGGTGATAAACGCCCCTGTGATTTTGTTTTGGAGGTAATTTATTATGTTTAATGTCTGTCTATCTAATAGTTCCTGCATCTTTGACTCCTGCGACGGTTTCAACACAGTTCAGGAGGCCCTTGACTGGTCTTCTGGTCGTGGAGGCACCTATGTTGTCCAGATTGCCAGAGAGGTCAACGGTGAAGAGGTATCTTTCCTTTCTGTGGGTGCCGATAATCGGCGCGGCTCCAAAACGTGCTTTTCCCGTCAAATGTTTTCCGACTGGGTCCCAGTAACCGCCGAAGACATCGCCCTTGCGCTGTAAAGCCTTGCCTACACAAGAGAAAGGGTCATCAACCCATACGAAAGAGGAAATACCAAAATTAACACAAGAGCCGTCCCACGCCGGGACGGCTCCCTTTCTTATCTTCCGAAAAGCCGGGCCAGCAAGCCGGGCTTTTTTTGTTCTTCAGAGGGTTCCGGAACTGCAGCATCGGCGTCTACCGTGCCGGTGCTCTCCGGGATCTGCAGCAGCGTTCCGGTGGCCTATCGTTTTGAGAAGGACGGTTATTACCGCGAAAGCAGGATGAATCTCAAACCGTAAACCAGATACTATGTGGAACTTTCCAATGAACGTGTTTTGGAGGAAATGATATGGCGTATGAATATCACGAGCTGTCTAAGGACCGCATGAGAACCCGGATGGATGGAGGAAGTGTAAGAAAGATCGTCGCAGTCGATGTTGAGATTGAGCTGACTGCAAACGATATCTTCAACTGGATCAATAACTGTCAGGATCCTCTTACACTGAAGAACCTGGGGAATGCAGCCCTGAGTTTTGCAGCTGCGCTGGAACATCCTGACGATGATGATTTCCGGTCCCGCGCATAAAACAGAGGAGCCTCCCTGATTTGGGGGCTCCTTTTCTGCTCTATGGAAACGCTGGAACGAATTAGCCTCGCAAACGGCATTTTAAGGCGTTTTTCGGGGCGGTTATTCACAGGGATATCGTTGCCCTCGCGGCACCATAATCGCTCGTAGGTGTTAAAAAGAGCCGCCCTGCGGCCCGTTTATGCGGGCTTGTGCAGGGCGGTTTGTATTTTTACCTTTTACTTGCTGTTGACAGCATCCTTCAGGCCCTTGCCGGGCTTGAAAGAGGGCATAGTCGCAGCAGCGATGGTCAGGGCCTCGCCGGTGCGGGGGTTCTTGCCGGTACGCGCAGCGCGGTGCTTGGTCTCGAAGGTGCCGAAGCCAACCAGCTGGACCTTATCACCCTTCGCGATAGCGTCCGTGATCGCGTTCAGAGTGGCGTCCACCGCCACGCCGGCGTTCTTCTTGCTCATGCTCGCCTTTTCTGCCACCATGGCAACCAGTTCAGTCTTGTTCATAATCTTTTGATTCCTTTCATTCTTTTGATTTTTATTTACACCCGGCTTATCATGCCGGAATGTTTCATGAGTAACTGTATTCTGACTATTCCGCCGTTTCTTTTGCGGTGCAGCCGACACAGTCTTCCTCCGGGTCAAACTTGTCCGCTTCGCGTTTTTCACAGAAGCGGCAGGCCTCCGGAAGGTCTATTTTATCACAAAGGAGGACGGTGTTGTCTACCAGATTAGACCGATTGTGACAGCTTTCGCAGGAATACTGGCGGTCACAGCCGTCACAGGCGGGGTATTTCTCACAACGGGACAGAGAGAAGTGCAGGCACTCAAAGTTGGGACAGACTTTATTCATGCGTTTGTCACCTCCAACTTAACAAAGGCTAATGCTCAGCATAGCGTTCGCCTCCAGCATAAAGCTTTCACAATGGAAGGTGTCCTGCACGCTCCTGGCGGCCTTCAGGACGGCGGTGGACGCCGGCGTTTCTGTCCTTGTTGACCGGGCAAAGGCTATGGTGGCGAGCAGCTCCTTACGAAACAGATCAGCCACCTTGGCCGGGTCGGTATCGTCCTGGAGGGAGAAGGAGAGTATGCACATCAGGGGAGGGGATCCCGGCGTGTCTGGCACGTTGAATTCTACGGCAATGTTATATGACTTCACTTTTTCACACTCCTTTTCGTTCATAAGCTGTCGGCAGGCGCCTGATCGAGCCGGAATACGTCTGGGGCGTTCTGCTTGATAGGGCAGCTGCCTTCGCAGGCCTTTTTAGGTCCCTGTACGCTGCAGGAAACGATACGGCCCTTCATGTAGTACCCAGGGTGCTCGTTGCTGCCGCAGTAAATAGGGTGGATGTCTATGCTTGCTGTTTCCTCACTGATGGGGCAAATGCCGGTGAACTTCATACCCTTCACTCCTTCTTTCCATGGTGGAGTTGCTGTGGTTGAAATGCTTTCGCTGAAACCGGATATTGCAATTTTTATTATGCTACCGCCATTCCTGTGTCTTTTGGTGTTCACGAGGGAGAATGTGACCCTCGGCCACCCATTTGCACTCCTTCAGAGTGTCCTTTTCGTATGTTTGGTTGGTTTTCCTATCCCAAAGACTCCAATGGTTGCCCAGCATGCGGTCGTACACGTTGGTGATATCAAACCGGCCGTCTTCAGAGTGATAGCTGCCGGATTCCTCGCGGATCCATTTGATACGGACAGGCGTCGGGGCTTCCTGCTTGGCGGCCTTTTTCGCTGCCGACCGGATCTGCTCGTTCAGAGGCAGGGGAGGGGAGAGGGCCGGATGCTTGTAGTTTTCGGGGAAGGACGTCAGGAGCCAACGGATCATGGCGTCTGAAATTTTGTCCTCGGGAAAATCCCATTCATCTCCAAACATGGCCTTAGCTTCCACTTCGGAAGATGGGGACATGATTTTGAGAGCGTTCGGCCCCAAAAAGGGCTGCTCAAACAGGGCCAGGTCGTCTGTAATACCACGGGCGTCCAGATAGTATGTCGTGGAGGCTTCCGTGAATACAGTGAAAACGTGGAGCAGATGCAGTCCCTCATTGTCCTGATCATATAAGATGCCGATGGGGAGGTCACATTCCCTACAGAAGTATTTGGCCAACTCACCGCAGAAGCCCTGCAGGAAGCTGCCTACAGATACGACAGCGGGGTCGCCGGAGGAGTCGATACAGATCGGCAGCTCTGCCTCGATATTGTCCAGGGCTTTAAGAAAGCCTGGCATGTCGCCTTTATACTGCTCTTGAATGGTATAAAATCCGTTTCGCATGGAACATCACTCCCTTTTTGTTCTGGACACACTCCTTTTGAAGCGTCAGATGGAATACCGGCGCTGGATGATCTCCTGCTTGGCGAGGGGGTACATTTCGCGGATGCGGGGATGGTTGTCATACGTCACGATGATGTCCGGCTCCGGGAAGGACTTGTACATGTTCTGCAGCATCTCGGCAAGTTCTGCGTGGTCCTTCTCTTCGTAGTAGTGCGTATACAGCGCTTTCCCTTTTTCCCAATAGGGCGGGTCTACAAAGATGGTTGCTTTGTCGTACCAATAGCCCTCCGTCTCCAGGAATTCGCAGGCGTCCATGTTGTGTATCCCGATGCGGTCCCGCATGGAATAGATGTGAAGGATACGTTCTTCTATGGCTTTGGGGTTCCAGCGGGCGGTGAGCGCATCCTGTGAGCCGTTTTTGCCGCCCAGAGGGTTGGCTTTTACAATACCGGAGAAGGAGAGGCGGTTTGCCAGCAGGAAAGCCCATGCTAATTCGGACGTAGGAGCCTCGCTGTGCGCGAGTAGTGCCTTCGCGTTGGATAAGTCGCGGTGGGTCGGAATGATGCTCTGGAGGCGTTCTGTGAGCTCCTGGGGGCGTTCCAGAATTGTCTTCCAAAGTGCATACACGGCGGGGTCCTTGTCGTTGAGAATGAGTTGCTTGACAATACCGGCGTCCAGCAGAGCAAGGCCCAGTGAGGCGCCACCGGCGAAAACCTCTACAAATGTGTCCAGCTGCTCATGGGAGAGCTTGGAATACAGGTAGTCAATAAGCTTGGATTTACCTCCGGGATAGCGGAGAGGGGAGAGGCGCTTCTTCAGCTTGGGAATGGCGGGGGAGAGGATTTGCGCGTCTGCCTGGCCTTTGTCCTCCAGCAGCAGAAGAAAGCGGTGCCTTTCCCGTTCCGTTTCATCCATGTAGGTGAAGCCTTCGCACTCAGGGCACCAGAAACCGGAAGGGGAAGGATGGATATCAAATTCTGATGCCGGGGCGGTGATACCGCACCAATGGCAGGGCAAGGAACCCATTTTTAGTGCCTTCTTTTCTCGTGGTATCGGGACAGAAAATCAATCGTAGACGGGCTGGAAGCAAACAAGAATAATGTTATACGAACTACCATTACAAGTATAGCAGGTAATGCCTCCATCATTGTAATCGTAGTAATAGATTGCGTTGTAGTTTTCGTCCTGCAATTGACCGTCATCATTATGACCGTATCCAAATTTGGTGCATACGTATTTCTGCTGATAGGAGCCATAGTCCACATAGTCTTCCGCGCCGACAGATACGTACTTCAGGGCGCTGAATTCCTGATTGCTGTGGTCTGCAATGACCTCCGTTCCGTTGTATTTATAAAACGTTGCGCTATCCCACGCATCAGTTACGCGCTGGGCAAGATCTACGTTCTCATAGACCTTATCGACATAATAGAAAGCTACGTTGATGCCAACGGAAGGGATGACCAGTCGGCCGACGGCGCCCTTGTCAACGGAGCGCTGACCACAATAGTCGTAGCTGTGATCCACGCTGCCGCAATAGCTGCAGCAGGGGATGGGGGGGTCCTCAGCCTCTACTTCAGAAGCTGTCTCAACCACTTCTTCGGCAGTCTCTTCGATGACGTCGTCTGTTTCCTCAGATACTGTATCGATTTCATTATCGATGACTTCGGTTTCGACGGCGGCGTTCTGGATTTGGTCGGCCTCGACAGGCACGGCCTGCGTCTTGACAGAGGCAAGCGCGGGGATAGCAAAAGTGAAGGTGAGCATCAGCGCAATCAGGAGCGCACGGATGGAGTTGATCTTTTTCATGGTAGTGTCCCTTTCATTCTTTGAACATGATGTTTTGGAAGTGGATAATTGCTATGTAAATGTGCTGAATTAAACAAATTGCGCGGGATCTTCGCACTCTTAGAGCCAGAGACCGGAAAGGGAGGGCGGATATCGAATTCAGGCGCGGGGTCGTACACAAAAATTGCCCGAGAAACTACATACTTGACAGTCTTTTTTCTGTCGCATCTATATATTTCTTGTCTATTTCGATTCCGATATATTTCCGATTATTCTTCAATGCTGCCGCGCCAGTGCTGCCGACACCATTAAAACAATCCAGCACCACATCGTTTGGATTTGATGCGATTTTAATTATTTTTTCAAGAATAGATACCGGCTTTTGCGTTGGGTGTAAATTCTTCCCCGTCTCGTCCTTTACTCGTTCCTTTCCCATGCAGATACCCGATTCAACAAAATTGTGCATCTCTTTTTGGCTAATAAAGTTCCACGTATGTCCCTTATTCCAGCAGCTGACTACAAGCTCACAGCTGTTTAGGAATGATGACTTTCTGAAATTGGGGACCGGGTTTGTTTTGTGCCAGACCATGAATTGAAACGTGTCAAACTCCGGGTCAAACACCTTGTGGTACTCGCCGATGATGTTGTAGGAACAAAATATAAAAATGTTGCCCTGTGGCTTTAAGATCCGCTTGAACTCACCGATCAAATCCTCGGGATGGAGTTCCGTTAGGTCCCATTCTGCCAGGTCATTGTTGATGTCGCTTCGCCAATCGAACTTTAAGTTTCCCGTGCTGTATTTTGCAATGTTATACGGTGGGTCCGTCAAAATAAGATCGATTGAGTGATCCGGTATGTCTTTCAGCGCGGAAAAGCAATCGTCGTTAATCAAAAGATATTTGTCTATACCGCATATATTTAGCATTTGAAATACATTCCTTTTATCTTTGTCAATGTAATTCCGATTTTTTCGCTGAGTTTTTTAAATGGATAAATTTCTATGTAGGTGAGTGGTTACACAAAATTGAACAAAAACAAATTTTTGTTCAATCGAGGGTAGGTTTGGTGGAAGGGAGGGGGGCGAGATCAGTAGTCGGGAGCCCAATCAGACTGCACGGTGATTGTGCTGCGGCACAGAATTTGGATCGTGCCGAGGTCGAGACCGAGCTTCTTGGCTTTACGGCGTAGGACCGGCATGAATTCATCAAGCGCGGTCTGAGCGTCTGCTTCGGTGTCCCAGGGCCCATTTCCGCAGGCTGGGATCATCTTGCCGGCGTGCTCGCCGATGGTACACAGGATGAACGGACGATACTCTTTGTGGGCTGTGACGGCGCAGGAACTGCTATAAGCGATGGCGCACTGCAGTTCGCCTGCTGCGTTTTTAAGATGAATGGTATTCTGCTCTTTGCTGTCCACGGTTTTCGCCTCCCTTTCTTAGGCTGGTGACGATGCGCTTCGCCGTCAGCCGTCCGAACTGTTGCCCGGTCAGGTCTTCCTTTGTGCTTCTGCTCTTGTGAGAGATCTCTTCCACAGACCCATCTCCTTTCCTCACATGTGCATTCTTCTTGATCGAAGGACTTAGACGTTCTTCTTCCGCACGGAGCCGGAGCCGACGTGAAGGATCCTGTCGGATTCTCCCTTTACTTTCTTGAGAAGCTCATCTCTGAATTTAAGCAAAGCCTCCTCCTGCGCCGTCTCGGCGTCCGGAGCGAGTACCGTGATCGTCTTTTCCATCTCCTTGGGCTTGAGGATGGTGGCCTCTACATTTACTTCGTACTTAGGCATACGTGATATCCTCCTGTTTATGCTTAGTTTCTGTTCGGGCATATTATAGCAAATTATATACCCAAAAGGCAATAACAAGAGCGCACTTTTCACAGGTATGCTCCTACCTGCGTCTTTCTTCGATATGTGTATTGGGTCAGACGTCGCCTTGTAGCCTACTCAAATGCGCTGCCGCCTCTTTGAGGCAATCGTCATGAGATTCGCAGCGCAAACAAGATCGGTTTCCGTGCCGGGTTGTGGTGCGTCCGGATGTCAGAGCGTGTACTTAACGGGAGGCTTCACGTACATCGGCGTGAGCACGATGTCCTTCAGGGTGTCCCTCATGATAGTGAGGTAATCGGCAGTGAACATCAGTACATACTTCATCACGAAGATGACGGCAGCTGCAATGACACAGTACAGCTCGGACGGAGTGTAGCCGATGCTGAAGTAGAAATGCGCGGCAATTCCGACCAGCATCAGAGCGAGCCCTCCACCGGCAAAGTGGAAGACCATGGCAAGCAGCTTGATCACAGGAGTCAGAACGTACAGCGCAGCAAGTGCGATCAGGCTCATGATCTTGGAAACGACGTGTTTGATAACATAAGTGGCAGACATGATGCATCCTCCTTTCAAAGATGGACCTTATGTCCGGAGGATCTGAACGATCCTCCTTTCCTTCTAATGCCATACTAACATATATGTACATATATGTCAATACCTTTTTTAGTTTTCCGCAAAAAAAATAACCGCCCCATATTGGGGCGGCCTTTAAAACTACGATTTATTCTTGCTCAATGTAGTTTCAGATGACATTTTGAATCTCGCTTTCCACGATATTAAACCTTATAAATTCTGGGATAGAATCCTGACGGGCGCTCTCCTTAATTTTTTCACCCTTCGGAGATACGGCAGCGGCCATCAATACACTTGATGGATAAACAGTTTTTTGCAGCTTACATTTGCGGATATCATTGTACCGGGAACACAAAGGCAAATTGGTTCTTCGACTTAGATAATCCAACATTGCCAAAAGATAGAAACTCTCTGCGTACCACTTACGCTCAAAGTATTGACTAATTTCGTCTGTTTCTAACGTACTGATAATGAACGCTATTTCCCCGTTTTCCTTGACGCGGTGACAAACGTTACTTTTGAAAATGTCAAAGCTGCTTCGCTTTACAATATGAGACGCTATAAGCGACTCAACGGAGACATCCAATACTGCCGCAATCTTATAAATTGTCTCTGCAGTACATTTTTCGATTTGAGCTTTCTGCCTGCAAATATCATTGATGGTTGTATAAGGGACATCACTGATTTTTGCAAGCCTATATTTGCTCATGTTTTTCTCTTTTAAAAGTGTATCAAGGTTCATCAGCGCTCACCTACCTCACTGACATTATAACGGTCAGCTGTTATAATGTAAATATATTCCATGTGGATGTCCTGGCGGGTTAAACGAAATACAAACGAAACCATCATTGACCCATTTCGTTTTAACGGGTATAATCGAATTAAAATTTCGTTTGGAGGCGACCAACATGAACTACGTGTCCTGTGCCGAAGCCGCGAAAGCAAGAGGAACCACTGTCCGCAGGATCCAGCAGATGTGCAAACGGGGTGAGATCCCGGGTGCAATTAAGAAAGGCCACTCCTGGATGATTCCTGAAAATGCTGTTGTAATGAACCGCAGCGAAAAGAAAAAGCCGCTGCCTATCGGCATCTCCGACTTCAAGACCGCAACCACGGACTACTGCTACGTGGACAAAACTCTGCTGATCCGGGATTTCCTTGACAGCAAACCAATGGTTTCTCTTTTTACCCGGCCGAGACGCTTCGGTAAGACCCTGAACATGGATATGCTCCGCGTCTTTTTTGAAAAGACCCAGGAGGACACCTCTGTCTATTTCAAAGATAAGAAGATCTGGCGGTGTGGGGAGACCTATACCAAACATCAGGGAAAATATCCCGTTATCTTCCTGACCTTCAAGGACGTAAAGTGCCTGACGTGGGAGGATACCTTTCAGAAGATCCGCAAGCTGATTACTCTGGAATTTATGCGCCATGCTGAACTGGAAGACAGCACCATGCTGAGTGCATATGAACGAGAGCAGTATAGTCGCCTTGCCAGCGGCAGTGCCGATGAGGTGGATTATCAGATGGGCTTACAGCTTTTGTCGCTGCTGCTGCATAAGCACTACGGCAAAGAGGCTATTGTCATTATCGATGAATATGATACGCCTATTCAGCAGGGGCACAGCTGCAGCTTCTATACGGAGATCGTGAGTTTTATGCGGAACTTCTTCTCCGGTGGGCTGAAGGATAATCCGCATCTGGCGTTCGGCTTTCTTACCGGCATTCTGCGGATAGCCAAAGAGAGCATTTTCAGCGGCATGAATAACCTGAAAACAAACTCCATTCTGGACGAGGATTACAGCGAATACTTTGGCTTCACAACGGAAGAAGTGAAAGGGCTTCTGCACTATTACGGCAGAGAGGAAAAGTTCCAGGAGGTCTGTGACTGGTATAACGGATACCGATTCGGCAACACCGAAATCTTTAATCCATGGTCGGTGATCAACTATATTTCCGATAAGTGTTTCCCAAAAGCGTTTTGGCAGTCCACCGGCAGCAACGATATCATCGGAGAGATCATCTCGGCAGCCACACCGGAAATCACAGAGGGACTACACCGACTGTTGTCTGGAGAAAGGCTCACGACTTACGTAGATACCAGCGTGATCTACCCAGAGGTCCAGAACAACCCCTACAGCATCTATAGCTTCCTGCTCATTGCGGGATATTTGAAGGTGGCTGCGGTCTATCCGCAGAACGACGGAAACTTCATGTGCGATGTAGCCATCCCCAATAAGGAAATTGCCTACGTATATGAGAAGGAGGTCCTGAACCGGACTCATCAGAATGGAATGGCCATTTCTATTCAGCAGGCTATCTTCTCCGGTGATACCCGCAAGCTCCAAGCTCTGCTGGAAGATTTCATGCTGCAGAGCATTTCCTCCATGGATGGAGCCAACGAGGGCTTTTACCATGGCATGATGCTGGGGCTGTGTGCCGTCCTCGGCAACCGCTATCAGGTGCGCTCCAATCGGGAATCCGGTCTCGGACGTTTCGATATCCAGCTGGCGCCCTTGGTAAGCGGTATCCCCGGTTTCCTGTTTGAATTCAAGCATACCAACGATCCTCGCATAGATCTGGATTCTCTGGCGGACACTGCCCTCCGGCAGATAGACGAAAAGAAATACGATACCGAGATGCAAAGTGCCGGCATCCATTCCATCGTCAAAATCGGCATTGCCTTCCGCGGGAAAAGTGCGGTAGTCAAACGCAGTTAGGCAAATACGTAGAAAAAGGACCGTCCCGTTCGGGGCGGTCCTCCTTTTGGCATCTTCAGTCTTTGGCGAGCTCATCATAATCCGCAGAGAATTCATCAAGCAGGCGGTCAACATCTTTCTGCATCTGCGCTCGATCTTTCTGCACATCCTCGTCGATGAGATCGTAGACATCCACGCAAAGAGCTGCGGATATTCTAAACGCCATACCGAGTGTCATATTCGCAAGATCACATTCGCCGTTTTCAAACTTTTGGATCTGTCTCGTGTTACAGCCAACCGCTGAAGCAAGTGCCTGTTGCGTCAGACCCTCCCTTTTCCGCAGTTCACGTATTTTATTTTTCAATGAAATTCTCTCTCCTTTTCAGCCTTTTGCTGGCAGCACGTGTTTTACTCATCACGATTAGACATTAGTCGTCGATAACAAAATGGATTCCTTCAAGAAGCTCCAACCGGGACGGTCCCCTTTTGCCCGGTTCGGTGTTCTGCACCATAAGGATCTGTCGGCCGCGCCAATTGTACTGGGCGAAGGAACTGAATACCCCTTTGTATTCCGGAGCAAGGGCTTCATACTCCTCACGTGTCAGGTGGATCATATTACCGGTATTCTCCCATATGAAAGCGACTACAAAATCATATTCGATGTCGGAAAGGACCATTTCTTCATCCAGCTCCGGGAGAAAAACGGACGGCTTTGCATAATCCATCTCAGAGAAAAGCTGCGTGGGAGACAAAAACCGTTCACTGGTTTTTTCGCCGTTCTTTGTAAAGATAAGTACCTGCCGATCCTCCGGCACGTCCGGTGCAAAGGAAAGTGTGGCGGTCTTATAATAGTCGTCGGAGTCCTGCCCGGGTTCAAAGACATTCATCACCAAAGTATAATAAGGATGACCGCCACGAGTGTGCCGCCGTTCATAGAACTGGGGGTCGGTCGCGAAGTGGCGCGGTGCGTAGAAGACAACGTCCTCATCCATGGCGAACCGGAACAGCGCAAGCCGCGAGTAGATCTTTCCGTTCATGGAGAACCTTTCTTGGTCCACGTACCTGCAGGGAACAAACTCAACTGTGTAGGGGTCGTTCGGTCCGAAGCACGCCTGCCGCTCTTTGGTCATGTTCCCCTTCTGCCTGTTGATGAGAAGCTCCCCGCCGTCCTCCATCAAAACATAATGCGGCGTATGCTCCGGAACGGGGATCGCAATACACTTGCTCTTACAAGCCGCCTGAAAATCTATACAAATCATTCCTGCGTTCTCTCTCCAATTTCAGTGAGGCTCGCGATGTCAATTCTCGCCGCGGGAGTTATCTTCCTTCACGTCGTCGGTCTTGATGTCGCTGGTCACCAACTGCCGGACATAGTCCGTCACATTATCCTGCTTGTCCAGCTGCTTAATGATCTTCGCATCGTTTTCTGTATGCAGAGCTAATCGATAGCTCTTATAAACTCCCTTACGCGCATCGATGATCTTCTTCACATTGTCAGCCTGGTACTTCCGATTGGCTGCCTTCTGCTTCTCGTAAATATCCGGGCGACACACCCGCATGATCGTTGCGGATGACACTCCATGCTGAGCCGCCAATGCTGCATAAGGCACTCCTGCGTCATGAGCCTTTCGGATCTCGGCTTTCTCGTCTTCGGTAAACCTCTGCTGTCGTACCATAAAATAAAATCCTCCTTGCGTGAGAATAATCGTTTGCCTAATATTAACATATATTTACAACTATGTCAAGACTCGCTGCTTTCCTATCTGAAAAATTCATACGGACCCCTGCGGGGTCAAAATGGGAGTCAAGGGGGCAAAGCCCCCTTGCGATTTTTTGGCGCACCTTT